>ENA-UPSY01002091-UPSY01002091.1-human-gut-metagenome-genome-assembly--contig:-NODE-2091-length-18404-cov-5.116113_pt1 | contig 18404 bp, 18 predicted proteins | sample MGYA00250044_ERZ773365 | MGnify/ENA primary metagenome ERZ773365 (study PRJEB29103, sample SAMN06111932) | human gut metagenome | biome: human gut; feature: ankylosing spondylitis patient; material... | reverse complement strand
TTCAGGCGGCTTTGCCCCCTGAAAGAGCTGTCTGACGGTCAAAGTGAATCCTCTGTCTTCAGACAGGGGAGCTTCAACGACAGCCAGATGAGGAAGCAGGCGCCGAGGAGCTTGATCGCCGCGAAGAGCATGGGACTCGAGGCGACGATGACACCCACGCCGGACATGCCCGCGATGAAGAGGAACGCGATGCCGAGCGCCGTGCCGAGGGCGCCCGACATGGTCCGGCGCCACCCGTACTCGGCGGCGAGCGTGATGATCATCACTACGCCGAGCCCCGGCGTCAGGATGTTCGCGAGGCTCGTGACGAGAAAGAGCGCGAAGAGACTCGACATGAGGCCCTTTTCTTAGCGGAAGGCGGCTTCGTACACGGCGAGCGTGTCTTCGAAGGTGAAGTAGTTCGCGTCCTGCTCGAAGGCGTGGGCGCCTGCAGAGCGGCAGACTTCGGTCATGGCGGGCAGCTCCTCGCACGTGATGCCCCAGTCGCTCATCTTCAGGTCCTGCATGCCGCAGTCGTGGATGAGACGCGAGAGCGCGCTCAGGAAGTCGGAGGGCTGCACGGCGTCCTCGACGCCCATGGCCCTGGCGAGCGCGACGAAGCGTTCGGACTGTGCGCCCACGGCGACCATGTGGCCGAAGTAGGCCATCGAGAGCATGATGAGGCCTGCGCCGTGCGGGAGTTCGGGATGGAAGGCCGAGAGCGCGTGCTCCATCGCATGGTGGCTCGTGAGGCGCGTAGTCGTCATGACGAAGCCCGCCATGGTGTTGGCGAAGGCGACGTGTTCGCGGGCCTTGATGTCGGTGCCGTCAGCGACGGCCTTGGGAAGCCACGCGGCGAGATGGCGGACGGCCTCAAGCGCATACATGTCGCTCATGAAGTTCGGACGCTTGCCCACGTAGCCTTCGACAGCGTGGAAGAGCGCGTCGAAGCCCTGGTAGGCGGTGAGGGCGGGCGGAACGGAGACCATGAGTTCGGGGTCGACGATAGCGAGCTTCGGGAAGCAGCCCGGGTGCCCGATGCCGACTTTCTCCCTCGTTTCGGGATTGGTGATGACGCCGCCGGCGTCGACTTCGCTGCCGGTGCCCGCGGTCGTCGTGATCGCGACGAGCGGAAGCGGATCATGCTCGAAGGCCCTGCGTCCGCCGGTACCGCCCTGGACGTAGTCCCAGAGCTCGCCGGGATTCGTCGCCATGAGGCCCGAGATCTTCGCGCAGTCCATGACGGAGCCGCCGCCCAGCGCGACGAGGAAGTCGCATCTCTCGTCCTTCATGCGGGCCGCCACCTTCATGACGGTCGAGACCGTCGGGTTGGGCTCGACGACGCCCATGTGAACCACGGCAACGCCACGTTCCTCGAGTATGGCGGTGACGCGCGCGAGCGCGCCGATGCGCTCCATCGAGCGGCCGTTCGAGGTGAGAAGCAGGGCCCTGGTGCCGGGCAGGGGCTCGGTGCGAAGGGCCTCGAGCCTGCCGGGACCGAAAACAAGCTTGACCGGGGCGAAGTCGACGAATTGCATGAAAGTCTCTCCAAACAGTTGAAGGCCGGCCGGAAAGGGAGAACCGGACGGCGTCGTTCTAAGCAGTATTGCGTAGGGACATTCTAGCGCCGAAGGCGCGCGGACCAAGAGGGGCTTGAAGCCGGGGGGAAGAAGGCCCGGAGAGAGGCTTGATGAGAAAAGCAGGGGCGCAAAACAAAAAAGGCCGGTCCGCGAGTCGGAATCGGCTTTCAGTCAGCGTGCAATAAAAAAGGGACACGTTCTTCAACATGTCCCGCGCCTTGTGGTGAGTGGTCTCAAACCGTCGGCTTCTTGATCCAGGCTTGCGGCAGCTTGCAACACCTGCTGCCCAAATGGACTCCCAACAGCGACCCGTGATTTCGAAGTTCCGGTCTGATACGCAAGGAACCACATCAACCACAACAGAGTTAACTATATCAGGGTTTCCACGGATTTGCAAGTCGACGTTGCATTTTGTTGCATCCGTCGTCCGCATTCCGCGTGCATGCGGCTCGTCTTCACGAATCCGCTTGCCGCCTGACGCGTTCGGGGCCCGTCCCGGAAGGACGCTTCCCGACTGCCGTGATGAACTTAGGCATTTCCTGCCTCCGGCCGCCTTGTCTCGAGCTCGAAGATCCTTGAGGCGCTTCGAATGGACTCCCAACAGCGGCTTTCGACTTTCGCGTCCTTCGGTCGGAAGAACCGCGTTCATCTCAGCGACTTGAATGGTACAGGAACCCGGCCGTCGCGTGCGGCGATCTAACAAACACTTGCAAACCAATGGAAACGTCATCTGAAGGCGACTTTTGTGACGACTTCGTGACGTGCGAGGGAGGAAGGCGGGATGCAGGGGAAAGGGGCCGGCGGTCGTGCGACCGCCGGCCCCTTCGGGAAGGCCTGGGGAGCCGTGCTGCCGTCAGGGCGGAGCCTGACGGCGGCACTGATCATCGCGTGGCGTAGATCGGGATCACCTTGCGGCCCTTGCCGCCGTTCTTCTTCGCGAAGGAGCGCATCCAGAGGAGCATGCCTGCCAGGATGGCGACGGAGAGGGCGATGGCGACGATCGAGTACGTCGGGTTTTCGGCGAAGGTGCCGAGGCGGTAGACGATCGTGGCGGAGGTGTAGCCGAGCGCCGTTGTCCAGCCGCACAGGAAGAGCGTCCATGCCGTGCCCGCTTCGCGCCAGACGGTCGCGACGGCGGCGCCGCAGGGCATGTAGAGCAGGACCATGAGCAGGTAGCAGAAGGCTGCGAAGCCGCCTCCGAAGAGCTGCTGCATCATGTCGATCGTGTCGACGGCGACTTCCTGTTCTTCGGCGGCAGCGGCCGTGTCGGAGAGGTCGTCGACGTGGATGCCAGCCGGGTCGAGGAGAGCGCCGCCGAGATCGGCGAGGTTCGTCCTGACGCTTTCGAGGGCCTCGACGAGCGTGGCGCCGAAGGACCAGCCGGCTTCGTCTTCAGAGGCTTCCTCGGCAACGCCGTTCTCGGCGTTCTTTGCGCGGGCCATGCTGTCGTAGAGCGAGTTCATCGTGCCGACCACGGCTTCCTTGGCGAGGACGCCCGTGAAGATGCCGACGGCGGCGGGCCAGTTCTCTTCGGAGACGCCCATGGGCTCGAGGACCGGAACGATCGTGCGGCCGATTTCGGAGAGGACGGACTCGTTCGTGTCCTCATGGCCCCAGGTGCCGTCGGTGCCCATCGAGTTGAGGATGGAGAGACAGGCGACGATCACGACGATGACGCGGCCGGCGCGCAGCACGAAGCCCTTGAGGCGGTCCCAGGTGCGCAGCATCACGCCCTTGACGGTCGGGATGTGGTACGGCGGGATCTCCATCACGAAGGCCGAGGCGGCGCCCGGAAGGGCGATGCGCTTGAGCAGGAGGCCCGTGACGACGGCGGCGAGGATGCCGATGAGGTAGAGGCCGAAGACGAGGTTCTGGCCGTTGGTCGGGAAGAACGCCGTGGCGAAGAGCACGTAGACCGGGAGACGGGCGCCGCAGCTCATGAACGGAGCCATCATGATCGTGATGATGCGGTCGGAGGCGCGGTCCATCGTGCGGGTGGCCATGATGGCGGGCACGTTGCAGCCGAAGCCGACGAGCAGCGGCACGAAGGCCTTGCCCGGCAGGCCGAGGGCGCGCATCAGGCGGTCCATGACGAATGCGGCGCGGGCCATGTAGCCGGAGTCCTCGAGAATGGCGAGGAAGAAGAAGAGGAAGAAGACGACCGGGATGAAGGTTGCGACCGTCTGGATGCCGCCGCCGATGCCGTTGGCGAGCATGACGCGCAGCCAGTCGGGCGCGCCGAGGGTTTCGAGCAGGGCGCCGAAGCCGTCGACGAGGACGCCGCCCACGAGAATGTCGAAGAAGTCGATGAAGGCCGCCCCGAGATTCTGCGTGAAGAGGAACATCAGGTACATCACGAAGAGGAAGATCGGCAGGCCGAGCCAGCGGTTGAGCACGATGCGGTCGATCCTGTCCGTGAGCGTCTCGCCGGGCTTGCCCTTGCGGACGACGGCATCGGCGGCGATCGCGCCGACGAATTCGTAGCGGGCGCCCGCGATGGCGATGTCAAGGTCGCCGTCGAAGTCGGCGGAGACGGGCTCCATGATCGACTTGGCGCGCTCGAACATGCCGTCGGGGAGCTTTTCCTCGATGCCGGGAGCGGATTCCATCACCTGGAGGGCAAACCAGCGCGGACGGGCGACGCCGCCCGCCTTGAGCTCGGCCTCGAGCTTGTCGATGCAGGTGGTGATGCGCTCGTCGAAGCGGATCTTCATCGGCGGGACGACGGGGTTGGCGAGGAACTCGCTGATGCGGTCCTTGAGCTCGCTGATGCCCGAGGAGCGGGAGGCGACGATGCCCACGACGGGGCAGCCGAGGGCCTTCTCAAGCTCGTTGAGGCGGATTTCGATCTTGTGCTGCTTCGCGACGTCGAGCATGTTGACGACGACGAGCATCGGCACGCGCATCTCGATGAGCTGTGCGGTGAGGTAGAGGTTGCGCTCGAGGTTGGAGGCGTCGATGATGTTGACGACGCATTCCGTCTCGCCCGTGAGGATGTAGTCGCGAGCGACGCGCTCATCCTCGCCCGCTGCGGAGGACGGCGTGATGGAGTAGATGCCGGGAAGGTCGGTGATCTCGACTTCCTCGCCGCGCCAGGCGTAGGAGCCCGTCTTCTTCTCGACGGTCACGCCGGGCCAGTTGCCCACGTCTTGCTTGGCGCCCGTGAGCGCATTGAAGAGCGTCGTCTTGCCGCAGTTCGGATTGCCGACAACGCAGATGGCTTTTTTCGTCATGATGTTCGCTTGAATGGTTGGAAAGTGAATGCGGTCGGCGTGAATCAGTCCACGGAGACTTCCATGATGGCGGCTTCGTCGCGGCGCACGCTGATCATGCTGCCGCGAACGCGGATTTCAACCGGATCGCCCAGAGGTGCGATGCGGACCACTTCGAATTCGGCGCCGGGCGTGGCGCCGAGCATCAGGAGACGACGGCGGTATTCGGGCTGTTCCTTTCTGAGGGCGACGATCCTGCCGCGGGCGCCGGGAGAGAGTTCCTTGAGAAGCATGAGAGTGGATCCTTTTTCTGATTAGAAGACGTAGATGCGCTTGGCCGTGTCGAAGTTGACGCCGATGCGGCCGTCGCCGACGCCAATGAGAATGCTCTGGCCGGCTTCACCATGAAGACGGCGGATTTCGGCGCCGGGGCGAAGACCGAGCTCGGACAGACGCGCCTCTTCGGCGGCATCGAGCTTGATGCGGGCGACCGAGGCGCAGGAGCCGGTCTCAAGATCCGTGAGACGGCGGAGCGTTTTTGCGGGAGTGTTGTTCATCATTTGCGGCTTGTCCGAGTGTGAGTAAGGACGATTCCGCCGTTGTGGACGGAATGGTGATCGGAATATAACTGAGAACCATTCGCATTACAACTTTTGTCAAGACGGGCGCCGACGGCTTCGGTAGCGTTGCGGCAGTGGGGAAAACATTGAATGGAGTGAGAATCATTCTCCTTATGCAGCATGTATTTTTCTTGACTTAAGTCAAATGAGAAGCAATCTCATTCCCTATTGCGAGAGCGAAGGCCATAGGAGAGGACTTGGAGTCCCGTTCGGGGCGCCTTGAGGCGGAACTCGCGGAGGCGTCTGCAGAGGCACTAGAATGAGGCAGGAGATTTTCAGGACACGGCACAAGGGAGGCGCCTCCATGGCACTGCGCGACATCAGACTCTGGCTTCACGACGGCACGCCCGCGGGCGCGAGGACCGTCTTCGAGGGGGACGCCTTCGTCTCAATCCTCGGAGCGGATGACGCCGCTCGGGAGGCGCTTGCGCTTCTTGGCGGGCGTGAGGCCGTGACGGTGTTCGCGGGGCCCGATGCGATGCCGGGACGTCTGGTGGCGGCCGTCGTCTCGGGAGACGTTCGCGAGGCTGCGGCGGGGTGCCTGCCTGAAAACGGCAGGACGCCCTTCACGTCGGTCGTCGTGCTCGGCGCTCCGGGGGCGGCGCACCTTGAGTATGCGGTCCGCGCGGCGGTGGCGTCCTCGGGCGGCGTGACCTTCCTTGACGGCGTCGAGGCGCAGGAAGAGGCGGGGCCGCTGCCCGCCGCCTGGACCTCGCTTGCGGCCGTGGCGGGCGGAGCGCCCGCATGGCTTGCCGAACGTCACGACGTCCGTGACGGAGACTGCGCCCGCGCGTTCCCCGGTCTGCCGCTCTCCTGCACGGGGCGCGGCGCACAGGCCCGCGCACGGCTTGTGCGCGGCGGCATCCTCATCCTTGCAGGGAGCCGCTGCTCGCCCTCCGACGCAACGCCGTCCCTCATCGCCCCGATCCGCGACGCCATCAAGCGCCTCGTCGACGCGGGCGATCTTGAAAAGCGCGACGGCGTCTGGACCTTCGTGCGAGACGTGAGCCTCGCCTCGCCCGTGCAGGCCGCCTCGATCGTAATGCGCACCTCGGCGGGAGCCGCCGCCTGGGAGACCGAGGACGGCGACACGCTCGCCGAAAGACTCGCACCGCGCCACCACACGAGCGCACACACAGCCGAGGGCAGGGATAAACCCTGATAAAAATTGGTGCGAAAACAACAGCCATCCTGAGCACGGAGCCCTTTTTCGACGGGTTTCGTGCTTTTTTGCATTCGCTTGAGCAGGACGCACCAAAGACGGCGATAATGGAATTTCGCAGAAACGATTGCATTTCAGGCGTTTTCGTTGTCTTTGCGCGACAGGTCGGGCGTGCCGCCCGATTTTTGGCGTGACAATGAGAATTGTTCGCGTATAGAATGCAGTCGGCGGGGCGGCTTCAGGAGACGCATTCCCGCGCACATTTTCAGGACGGCCGGACCAGCACGCCGGCGGCCGCTCCTTTTTCCCACGAAGGCGTGCGGAGAACGAAAAATGAATGAAACGACGAAGTACGGCCTCTTTTTCCTCGGCGGCGTTGTCCTCGGTGCTCTTGGTGCAGTGGCGGTGACCCGCGGCAAGCTCGACGTCAAGCCGCTGGCCACGGACCTCCTCTCCGCCGGCATCGACCTCAAGGAAAAGGCCCTGTCCGCAGTTGAAAGCGCGAAGGAGGACATCGCCGACGCCGTCGCCGAAGCACAGGTCAAGTCTCAGGAGAAGAAGGCCCGCGCCGAAGAGGCCGAAGCCGCCAAGGTCGAGGACAAGACGGCTGAAGCCGCCTGATCGCCGGCCCCGCCGGCCCGACTCTATAGGCATGCGCACATGCTTTTCCATCTTGTACATGAGGTCGGCAACCGCCAGCGCTGGCGTACGAAGGAGACTCTTTCGCACGCCTCCGCGGCGCTGATTGCCGATCAGATCTCAGGCATTGCCGGCGTCACCGGCGTGTCGGCCAATCCGCGCACGGGCTCCGTGATCGTGACCTACGACACGGGCGAGGCCCGTGCAGCGCTGGCCGAATATCTCGCCGGCCTTGCCGTCAATCCGCCGATCCGCCGCGCCGAGCGCGCGGCGTTCGTTTCCGCGCCCCGCGGCCCCGTCGTGCTCGAGCCCGCCGAGGTCGTGCGCCGCGTGGTGCCCACCCGCGCCGCCGAGGCGATCGAGGTGCTGAGCGAAAACCGTCTCGTGAGACACGTCTCGAAGGCGGTGCGCTCGGGCGCCTCCAACATGCCCGTCCTCTCGTTCGTGGTGCACCCGATCCTGCGCTTCCTCGGACTGGCGGGGCAGGGCATGGGCGGAATCGTCTCCCGCGTCGCGCCCGCGCTTGCCTCGCCGAAGGCTGCGGGCGGCGAGGGCGCCCTTGCCGCCAACAACTACAGGGCGGACGACGCCGAGCTCGACTTCGGTCCGCTTGCGCGCTTCGTCTTCCTTCGCCCTTTCCTGCCCGTCGTTGCCAATGCGGCCAACGCCTTCCTCGGCGCCGTGCCGATCATCCGCGAGGGCATCTCCGAGCTTTTCAAGGGGCGTCTCAATGTCGCCGTACTCGACGCCTCCGCGCTCATCGTCTCGCTCCTGCGCCGCGACTTCAAGACCGCCGGCCTGCTCGTTCTGCTGCTCGGCATGGGCGAGATGCTCGAGAACTACGCGCGCAGGAAGTCGATGGCCTCGCTCGCCGAGCAGCTCTCGGTGAAGTGCGACGTCGTCTGGGTCCGCGAGGACGAAGAACTGCGCCAGAAGCCCCTCGCCGACGTGACGCCCGAGGACGTGATCGTCGTGCGCTCGGGCAGCGTCATTCCCGTCGACGGCGTGGTGCTTGACGGCGAGGCCGCCGTGAACCAGACCGCGATGACGGGCGAGCCGCTCGCAGTTCACCGCACCACGGGCGGCGCCGTCTTTGCCGGCACCGTCGTCGAGAGCGGCGAGATCGGCATTCGTCCGACGGGCATCGGCGACGGCACGCGCCTCTCGCAGATCATCAGCTTCGTCGAGGAAAGCGAGAAGGTGAAGGCGGGCATCGAGAGCAAGGCGCTCAAGTTCGCCGATGCGATCGTGCCCTTCAACTTCGCGCTCGCGGCCATCGTCTGGCTCGTCACGCGCGATCTGACCCGCACGGCCTCCGTGCTGCTCGTCGACTACAGCTGCGCGCTGCGCCTGGCGACGCCGCTTGCCATCCTCTCCTCCATGAAGGAAGGCACGGCCCGAGGGGTCGTCGTCAAGGGCGGCCGCTACCTCGAGGCGCTTGCCGAAGTCGACACCGTCGTCTTCGACAAGACGGGCACGCTCACCAACGCCACTCCGCACCTCTCCGACGTGGTCTCCCTCACGGAGGACATGTCCGAGGACGAGCTGCTGACGCTCTCCGCCTGTCTTGAGGAGCACTTCCCGCATCCCGTCTCGCGCGCCATCGTGGACGCGGCCGAAGAGAAGGGGCTTGCACACCATGACGAGCAGCACGACGCCGAGGTGAAGTACGTCGTCGCCCACGGCATCTGCTCGAAGGTCGACGGCGAGACCGTGCTGCTGGGTTCGCGCCACTTCATCGAGGACGACGAAGGCGTGAGCTGCGAAGCCGCACGCCCCCACGTCGAGCGTCTGGCCTCTCAGGGCAAGACCATTCTCTACGTCGCGCTTTCGGGCCGCCTCATCGGCGTGCTCGGCATCGAGGATCCGATCCGCGATGAGGCTGAAGGCGTCATCAAGGCACTGCACGCCCGCGGCAAGAAGGTCGTCATGCTCACGGGTGACGATGAGCGCACGGCTGCGGCCGTCGCGGCACGCCTCGGCATCGACGCCTGGCGCGCTCAGGTGCTTCCGTCCGACAAGGCCGACGAAGTCCTGCGTCTCAAGGACGCGGGCGCGAAGGTCCTGATGATCGGCGACGGCATCAACGACAGTCCCGCGCTGAGCGCGGCCGATGTCGGCGTGACGATGCGCGACGGCACGGACATCGCGCAGGAGGTGGCGGACGTCATCATGGCGCCTTCGCTCGAATACCTGCTCGTCGCCCTTGACCTCGGCGAAGCCACGATGAAGCGCATCCGCAGCAACGTCGGCATTTCCGTGGGCCTCAACTCGGCGTTCCTTGCGGGCGGCCTCACGGGCATTCTGATGCCGGCCGTCTCGGCGCTGCTTCACAACGCCACGACGATCGGCGTGTGCCTCAACGCCATGCGCCCCGAACTCGGCCACTACGACGGGGAGACCCGTTATGCGGACGAACTCCGGAAGGACGTGGCCGACATGTTCAACCGCCTGGGCGGCGTGATCCGCGGCGTCGATTCGGAGGCCGCCGGCGCTCCGCGCGTTGCCGTGACCGCGCTCGAAGCCACGGGCGTCGCATAAGGAGACAGACATGGCAGACATTCGCGACTGCGTGAGAAGCCTGCTGCCGGGACGCGCGCGCCTGCGCCATCCCATGCTTCACGGCCTGGAGGCCGAGTCTTGCAGGGAGGTCGCGGGCATGCTCGAGACCATTCCCGGCGTGACGGGCGTGTCGATCAACCCGCGCGTGGGCTCGCTCCTCATCACCTGGAACGAGGCCGAGACAACGGCCGAGACGCTGCTTGAGACGGTCGAGGGCTACGCCGCCATCTTCTTCGCCGCAGGCGCAGAAGATGAGGCTGGGGCCGCTGCGCCCGCGGACGAAAAGGAGACGTCCTGCACGGCATGTCGTGCCGTCGAAAGGGCGGCGGAAGCCGCCGGGAGCGTGCTCGGCAGGATCGAGTCCGCAGGCGTCGGCACCTTCGGCGCGGCCGCCCGCACGCTCATGCCCGAAACGTCGAGGCGCAATCCGAAGCGCGCCGCCCGCATCCTGCAGAACCGCACGATGCTCGGCGCCCTTGCGCTCTCGATCGGCGCGCTCGGCGTCAGGCAGACGGGGCTGCATCTCTGGGCGGGCGTCGCCTTCATGGCGCTTCTTGCCCTGCACCTGCAGCAGCACCGCCGCGTCCTCTAAAATACGGGCATTCACCACCGCCGCCACGGATTGCGCATGCAGAAAGACTCCCTCCCGACCAGGATCCTGAAGATTATCCTCGCCGTGCTCGTCACGGTACTGGCCGTCTCCGCCCTGGCCGCCGTGACGGCGCTCCTTCTCTACGGCCTCGTGCTGGCGGCGGTGGCGCTCGTGCTCCTTTTCATTCTTTCGCCCGAGGACCTCAGGGCCTTCGTCAAGGCGGCCGGAGAACGCATCGACGGCTGGATCGGCCGCCTCGAGGGGCTCTGGCGCAGCGTCAAGGAGGGGCTCGACGCCTGGGGCGCCCGCGAAATGGCCGCGCGCGGCGAGGGCGATAATGAGCGCCCGCCCGCTCAGACAGGGCAGGGCGACGGGCTTCCCGCTAGCGGCGAGCCTTCGGAAAAGGCATAGTGCCGGACGGCGAAAGAGACATCGAAAAGAGGCGGACTCCGCAGGGAGCCGCCTCTTTTTTGTAAGCCGTTCGGCAGTCCGTCTTCAACTGGAGAGCCTGTAGCGCTGCCGCGGGCTGTGGAGCGGTTCCATGCGCTCGATGAGGCCTGCGTCGATCATGCGGCGGAGCTTGGCGAGCACGGTGCTTCTCGAGAGGCCCGAACATCGCACGATCTCGGTGAGCGCAATCGAGTCACGCTCGGAGAGCGCCGTCGTGAGGTCGTATTCGAAGTCCGTCCAGTGCACGATGCGCTCCTCGCGGAAGAAGACGAGCGAAACGGCGGAGACCCAGTCGTGCACGACGGCTCTGGGTCTGCCTGCGGCCTCAAGCGCCTCGTCGATGAGAAGCAGCCCCTGAGTGCCAGGCTCGAGCACGGTGCCGGGCCTTCCGTCCGCATCAGGGCAGGGCGTGCACTCGAGAATGCGTGTGAGGTTGGCGTTGTGAAGCGCCGCCAGACCGTGGATCTGGCGGTTGTAGACGGCCGCCCTGAAGAAACCGCCCGGATTGAGGATCTCGAGCCTGTCGTCGAAGAGGTCGATGCGCACCTGCGAGCCACGGCCTTCGGGCGAATAGTCGCGGTGCTGAAGCGCGTTCACGACCGCCTCGTGGCAGGCGCGAAGCGGATATGCGAAGCCGTCCGCCGTCCTCAGGCGCTCTGCAAGGAGGTTCACGGCCGTCTCGACCATGTAGGGCACGGGGCCGTTGATGGAACGGGTTTCACCCGTTCCTCTGACCGTGAGGACGATGTTGAGCCTTGGAAAGAACTGCTGCGGATAGACGCCCGCCGCGAGAAGTCCGCCGAGCGTCGGGACAAGGCGTCCCGCGCCCTCGGCGAGCACGCCCGTCTTGACGAGAATCTCCTCGCCCGCCATGCCGCCGAAGACGGAGGGCGTCATGGCGCGGTTGCGCTCGACCATCGTCTTGAGGACGGCGGCGTCGAGGTCCGTGACGGACGCCTCGGAGACGTGCTCGGTGTCCCAGACGGGCTGCATGCGGCTTTCGCACATGCGGTCGACCTCGTAGTGCGTCAGTCGCTTGTCGCCGTCGCCCGTGCGGATGAAGCTTCCGGCCACGGGGCCGCGGTCCGTGATGTAGGCGGGCCTCAGGTCGGGTTCGAGCGCAGGAATGACGGCGGCCACGACTTCGGCGCCCTCGAACGGCTGTCGGGTCTGCAGGGAGGCGTGATGGTGTCGCAGGCGGAAAGGAGCGCGTTGTGAAGGCGTCTTGCGTTGAAGCCCTCGACCGGTGTGAAGCCGCGGCGCTCGGAGAGGCCGAGGATGAGGATGCCGCCCGTGTGGTTCATGAAGGCCGAAAGCGTCTCACCGATGCTCTCGGGCAGCTTCCAGGCGGCCTCCTTCACTTCGACGAGCTGAGTGTCCGTGCCGATGGTGCGCAGGCGGCGCACGATTTTGGCGAGCAGCTTGTTCGGATCCTGCATGATGCACGCTCCTTCTTCGCGGGCTTTTGCAGGAAGTGTACGAAGTCGTGCGGCAAGTGCACCAGAGGATTAACAAAACCCGCGTAATTCCCCATCCAATGCGACGCATTGGGTGGGGATGTATAGCGGGCCGAGCGTTAGCTCGGCTACAGCTGTATAGTATTGAGTACGGTTCTGGTGCTCATTTTTCCATGATTCGACACCACCAAATCCCAATGGATGTAACTGTTGCAGACGCTGTCTGCGCGGCTTCGAAATAACGGTCTTTGAAATGTCTCAACGAGTGGAACGGATAGTCGTCAAGCCTGGGCATACGCATTACCTCGCGTGCCATAGGCTGTGTTCTGCCGCCCGCAAGTTGGGCAATCAGGCCGTCTACATCCAACGGCAGAGAATTTTTGCCAAAGAACCTTGGTTGAACCGAGTTCAGTTGGATCAAACCGTTCGGAGCGAATGCACCGAGTCGTATAGAAATATGCCTTCGGCTGCATCCGCTCAACGACAGACTCAGATCATCCAAGAGCAATTCGTTTCATGGAATAAGGCCAAGAAAGCTTATCTGTCTGATCCGAGCAAGTTCCAGGCGATGCCGCGACTGCCGGGTTACAGCAAAAAGTATCGAACTTTCGTCGTTGGGCGTAATGGCTATAAGGTTGTCGATGGCAATCCTGTTATCACCGACAAGAACGACATTGGTTTTCCTCGGTTGCCAATCCGCTCTTGTGAAAATCAGCCTCTCAACGCCAAAATAAATGAAACGATAGTTGGCGACGTGCGAATTGTTCCGCACGGGAACGCCTTTTTCATCGAACTGACCTATCAGGTCGCTTGTTCGACCTCCATCCTGCTCGACGGCAGCCGTGCGTGCCTGGTTGATGTTGGGCTTCGCAATATCGTCACTCTTGCTTCGACGATCAGCGGGATTCATCCCGTGGTTGTCAAAGGTGGCATGTTGAAAAGCATCAACGCCAAGTACAACAAGGACGCCGCAAGTCTTCAGACTCATGGAAAGCAAGCGCATCGTCGCTCCAAGGTCATGAAGCGCATTTGCCGCATCAATGACAACCTGCACAAGGTTTCCCGCTTCGTTGTGAAGTTTTGCCTTCAACATGACTTGGGAACCGTTGTCATCGGGCATAACGACGGGTGGAAGCAGAACGTCAACCTTGGCAAGGTCAACAATCAAAATTTTGTGAGCATTCCGTTCAATCGCTTGATCCATATGATTCGCTACAAGGCGGAGGAGTACGGCATCAAGGTGATTGTTCGTGAGGAAAGCTACACCTCGCGTCAGTCTGCGCTTGACTTCGATCCATTGCCGAATTACGGCGATAAGAATGCGAATCAGGTTCTTAGCACGGGCAGGCGAGTGCGAGGACTGTTTTTCCGATCGAACGGTCAAGTTATCAACTCTGATGTCAACGGATGCTTGAACATTGGCAGAAAAGAATTCGGTGATGACTGGCTCAAAAAGCTTGTCGAAACCGATAAGGGCTGTTTGATGCAGCCCGTCACAGTCCGTATTGGACAGTGACTAGAATGGGGGCCACGGCCCCCAGAATCCCCTTCCAATCCCTAATGACATGGGATTGGGAGGGGAGCATCAACCCAGTGGATGCCAGAGGCTGAGAATGAGGACGGGCATGAAGAAGGGGCCGGTGCTTTCGCGCCGGCCCCTTCAGGCGGAGACGGGATCTGGGAGCGGAGGTCCGGACCTCCTGCGCCCTGTTAGTAGAAGCCGCGCTTCTGTTCGTTGAGCGAGAGGTAGATGTTCTTCACCTGGCTGTAGTGGGCGAGCATCATCTTGTGGGTCTCGCGGCCGATGCCGGACTTCTTGTAGCCGCCGAACGGGGTGTGCGCGGGCAGCTCGTTGTAGGTGTTGATCCACATGCGGCCCGTGCGGACGTCGCGGGCGACGCGCATGGCGCGGTTGATGTCGCGGGTCCAGACGGCGCCACCGAGGCCGTAGTCGCTGTCGTTGGCCATGCGGACGACTTCCTCTTCGGTCTTGAACTTGATGACGACGGCGACCGGGCCGAAGATCTCCTCACGGGCGACCTTCATGTCGTTGGTGACGTCGACGAGGAGCGTCGGCTGCATGAACGCACCCTTTTCAGAGGCGCGGGCGCCGCCCACGAGGACGCGAGCACCCTCGCTGACGCCTTCCTCGACGCAGCCGAGGATCTTGGAGAGCTGGCGTTCGTTGATCTGGGCGCCCATCTGGGTCGACATGTCGGTGGGATCGCCCACCTTGATCTTCTTGAAGGCCTCGGTGAGTTCGCCCACGAACTTGTCGTAGATGCCTTCCTGCACGAAGATGCGGGAGCCCGCGCAGCAGACCTGACCCTGGTTGAAGAGGATGCCGATCTGGGCGCCTTCGATCGCCTTGTCGAGCTGGGCGTCGTCGAAGATGATGTTGGCGGACTTGCCGCCGAGCTCGAGCGTGCTCGGAATCAGGCGCTTGGCGGCCGCTTCGGCGACGCTGTAGCCGACTTCGGTCGAGCCCGTGAAGGCGAGCTTGTCGAAGCCCGGGTGGTCAAGCATGGCCTGCCCCGTGCGGGCGCCGCGGCCGGAGACGATGTTGACGACGCCGGCGGGGAGCACCTGGTTGAGGAGCTTGCCGAGCTCGAAGAGCGAAAGCGGCGTCGTCGAGGAGGACTTGATCACGAGCGTGTTGCCCGCGGCGAGGGCCGGCGCGATCTTCCAGGCGCCCATCAGGAGCGGGAAGTTCCACGGAATGATCTGGCCGACGACGCCGATGGGCTCGTGCAGCACGATGCTCATCGTGTTTTCGTCGATCATGACGGCGGAGCCCTCTTCGGCGCGCAGGCAACCGGCGAAGTAGCGGAAGTGGTCGGAGGAGAGCGGAACGTCGACGAGCGTGGTTTCGCGGATCGGCTTGCCGTTGTCGAGCGTTTCGACCATGGCGAGACGGGCGGCGTTTTCATCGATGAGATCGGCGACCTTCAGAAGAAGGGCGGCGCGCTCCTGCGGGGACTTGGCGGCCCAGGCGGGGAAGGCGGCGCGGGCGGCGGCGACGGCACGGTCGATGTCGGCGGGAGAGGCGTTGGCGCAGTCGGCGAGCTTCTCGCCGTTGGCGGGATTGAACGTCTCGAAGGTTTCGCCGCCTTCGGCGGGAACCCATTCGCCGTTGATGAGCAGATCGTACTTGGCGTCAATGTATTGCATTTTAGGAGCCTCCATGGGCAAGTTCGTTCAAGGAGTCGGCGGAACTGCTCGGATGCCTTCTATCAATAGGCAACGTCTAAAACGAAATAGTTCTCAATAACCGAGATGTGAATTCAGTTTATGAGGAATTTTTCTTGCTGTCATTGACCGAAGGGGGTGTTTTTGGACTTCATTGGAACTAGTACCAAGGGCGTAAGACGAAATTCAAATGTTTCGAAATGCCTGATGTTCAGTGGCTTGTGAGGAAAAGCAGGAGGGTGACGAGGGAGGCGCACTTTTGGACGCCACCGTGCAAGGATGTATAAAAAAATCTATGGTTGTTGAGAGAGGCTGGGGGCGGGCTTTGCGTTGCCCGATATTCGGAATTTTATGGGTTGAGTCCGAAGGCCTCGAGAACGGCGGGCAGGGGATCGACGTCCTGGCAGGAGAAGATCTCGATGCGCCTGAAGGCGGCGCCCTTGTCGCAGATGTCGCCGCGCGGGCGCTCCCAGACGAGTCCTCGTCCTTCGCGGGTGCGGTCCATGGCGCGCACGAAGAGGGCCGGATGGCGGGCGGCGATGCTGGTCATGAGGCGTTGAAGGAAGTCGGCCTTCGAGATCGGGGCGCTCACCGTGAGGACGTGGCGGCCCTGAACGGGCTTGAGGCCTGCGGGGCCCTTGTCGCCCGGCATCTTGCCGAAAAGGAAGCCGAGCCTGCGGAAGACGTCGGCGAAGAGCTCGAGGTTGCGGTCGCCCGGCAGTCCGATCATCCAGTAGGCGGGGCGTTCCTCCTGCATCCACGCGGGCTCGATCCCGAGCATGCCGACCCAGGCATGAAGGGCGTCCCTCAGGGCGGCTGCGCCCGGACGGCCGGCTGTCGCCAGAAGGATGTTGTGGAACGGCTCGACGTATTCGTCGGGCGCTTCGAGCGCGGCGTCGTCGGGGCCGCTGTGAAGGCGTGCGTCGTCCAGAAGCTCGCGGATGCGGACGCGGGCGAGTGCCAGCATTCCGTCGGCCACGGCGTCGGAGGAATGTGCGACGGCGCGCACGTTGAGAAGACCCACCGAAATGCGTGAGGCGGCGGCGAGCTCCTCAAGCGTGAGAAGAGGTTCGAGCGCCTCGCCCGCACGGTCAAGGCCGCAGGCGGCGGCCGTGGCGACGACGGCGGATTCGTCCGCGCCCATGGCATGCGCTTCAAGCGCCGCGCGAAGCGCAAACGCGTGGTCTGCGGGCGACAGCGTCCGCTTGAGAAGGTTGGAAAGCTCGAAGAGCCGCTCGGGAACGGGCGAGTCGTTTCGGGTCCGGCTTTCGTTGGATAGAGGAGGAACCAGCATGGCGTATTGACCTGACTTGGGTTGATGGGAACGTGTCCTCGGGTGCGGTCAGGGGCGTCCGGGCATAGAGCGCCACTCTCGAGAGCTGCGCTCCGTGCGCTTGGCCCTGAACCGGTCGAGCGTCGTCAGAGAATGATTTTTCGGCCCCATTCGGGGAACTGCCTGAGATCGGATCTCTCCTCCACCTCCTTCGGAATGAGGAAGACGACGGGATCCCTGCAGAACCGGGGAAACTTGCCCCAGCCGTCGGTGGCGTGGATGATGGCGACGGGTTCCGAGTCGAAGTGCTCCTCGATCCAATTGTAGCCTGAGATGAATTCGGTGCCGCCGCGTCCATGGATCTTCACCTTTTCGAAGTTGAAGTCCTCGTAGGCGTCGTATTCGTCGACGCTCTGAATGCCGGCGTCGGCCTGAATGATCACGAAGGGCGTGGGGAAGGTCTCGCGGAAGGTTCTGATTTCACCGAAGATGCGCTCAAGGCTCTCGTCGGACATCGAACCCGAGGTATCGACGAACATCACGAGCTTGATCGGTGCGGGCCTGCCCGGGCTGGGAAGGTAGAGGCCGCGGCAGATGTGCTTTTTCGAAGGCGGCCACGTGCTCCAGTCGTCGCGGATGCGGTCGTACATCCACTCCGCGAGAAGCGTTCGCCAGTCGATGCGGGAGATCTTGGAGCCCTGCAGAAGACTCTCGAGGCTGCCGCCCGTGATGCCCGCCGACCTGAGCGCCTTGAGGGTTTCGAGACGGGTCGCCTCGACGGCCTCGTCGACCTCCTGCTCGTCGGGCATCTCGATGCCCGTGAGCGTCATATGGCGTTTATCTGCGTTTGAAGGAAAATCAATCATAGCATCAACGACAGCTGAATATGTGAGATCATCTCGCAAGGCATGCATCACTTCGGCAAAATATTCCGTATTGATGGCCCAACCCTTGGCAATCATACCGGTTGTCATTCGAGGGATTTCCCATCCAGGAATAAAACCATGGAAACGATCCAATGTTGCAGATTCCCCGAACACTTCACTAATATTAGCAACCATATTTTTATTTGTGTCAAATCGGTCTGCATCAATATTTCCAAGAACAATTACACCTGCACCTGAAGACAACGAAGCATCAAAGCCTTTAATCTCGCCATATTCCATGTAGTGCTTGAGCGCCTGCTGAATTTGACCGGGTTGTTCAAATGTAATAGACTGAACTTCATCAAACCCCACAAAATCAAATCGTGTAAGAAGACCACCGGTCTTTTTCGCATTGTCGTAAATCAAGGATGCACGAGATACAGTACCGCCACTAATAAGCCAACCACGCTTGCTTATTTTTTCAAACACGTAACTTTTTCCGGTGCCTTTTGGAGCAAGTTCAATCAGATTAACGCGTTTTTCAACGAATGGCAGAAGGCGACGAAGAAAATAAAGTTTTTTCCGTTCGCTCACCTCACCATTCTCATCTAAGTACCCGTCGGGATTGTAGTCGATTGCTTCGATAATGACATCAATCCATTCATGAATAGAAAATTGGCTTCGTGCATCACGATAAAACTCAAGATCTATATCGTAAGGGCAGAATGGCTTGTAGCCAATCATTGTGATGAGACCTTTCGGCTTTGATGGAGTTCCATCCATCATCCAGCAGAGGGTTACGATGCCCCAATTTTCACTTTCC
>ENA-UPSY01002060-UPSY01002060.1-human-gut-metagenome-genome-assembly--contig:-NODE-2060-length-18635-cov-3.170439_pt1 | contig 18635 bp, 14 predicted proteins | sample MGYA00250044_ERZ773365 | MGnify/ENA primary metagenome ERZ773365 (study PRJEB29103, sample SAMN06111932) | human gut metagenome | biome: human gut; feature: ankylosing spondylitis patient; material... | reverse complement strand
GCCAGCTTAAGTCGAAACAAGGAGACTCGATATTTAAATCGGATTACATTTTAACTTTAGTAATATTCTTCAGAGATCACAAACTGGTTATTGATAACTTATTCTTGGGCAGTAATCCGCAAACGTTAACTTTTTGTTTGCTATTTACAAGCTGATAACAACCAGGAATCTTACTTAGGATCAATATATGGAGTGCGTGATGGATAAATCTGAAGTATTGATTAGTGTTAATAGACGTATTAGTTCACGAAGGGTAAAGTTCTTATAGGCGTTTACTATATTGAACAACGATTCGGACAAGGATGTAAATAATGAAAAGGCTGACATATTCGAAACGATAACGGCTAAGGAGCAAGTTATGATTTTTCTCATGACGAAAGATTCTTTTCTTTTACAGGGCTTTTGGCAGTTGAAAGATAATCACGAAATGATAAAAATCAATTCCCTGTCAGAGATCAAAAAAGTAGGCAATAAACCCTTCAAGGTTATCATTGATACCTATCACAATCATATCCTTGATGAAGAAGCGATTAAATTTCTGGAGAAATTAGATGCCGAGAGAATTATTGTTTTGGCACCTTATCACATCAGTAAACTAAAAGCTAAAGCGCCTATTTATTTTGTTAGCCGCAAAGAAAGTATCAAAAATCTTCTTGAGATTACTTATGGTAAACACTTGCCCCATAAGAATTCACAATTATGTTTTTCACATAATCAGTTCAAAATTATGCAACTGATTCTGAAAAATAAAAATGAAAGCAATATCACGTCGACGCTCAATATTTCGCAACAAACATTAAAGATTCAGAAATTCAACATTATGTACAAGCTGAAACTAAGACGTATGAGCGACATCGTCACCCTGGGTATCACATCTTATTTTTAGTCAGGACATAAGCAACTGAAATTGATGGCTGGCATGACGAGGGATGCAGATGCTGATTTCATTACCCCCGGTGATTACTAAAGGAGAGGCTAAAACGACTTTATTCCCCTGGTATGTGTATCCACCAGTAGAACCCTTCGTTGCCCGAATGCTGGCAGGAACTGTTGGCAGAACGGCAACATTTTTTTTGTCGTTGACCTCACCATGTCGATCACTGTGCCTGTATCCCACCTTACTGGCTGACAACCCCACTATGCCGCTGGTCTGTAAATCCCTCATATCTCTCCTCGCGCGCAATTTAAAGAACCGTTATTTCTCAAGAATTTTCAGGGACTAAAATGAACAGAAGAAGAAAGCTGTTAATACCGTTGTTATTCTGCGGCGCGATGCTCACCGCCTGCGATGACAAATCGGCGGAAAACGCCGCCGCCATGACGCCTGAGGTCGGTGTCGTCACACTCTCCCCCGGTTCGGTCAATGTGTCCCCAGGTGGGCGGTATTATCATTAAACGCAACTTTATCGAAGGCGATAAAGTGAACCAGGGCGATTCGCTGTATCAGATTGATCCTGCACCTTTACAGGCCGAGCTAAACTCCGCCAAAGGCTCGCTGGCGAAAGCGCTCTCTACCGCCAGCAATGCCCGCATCACCTTTAACCGCCAGGCATCGTTGCTGAAGACCAACTACGTTAGCCGTCAGGATTACGACACCGCGCGCACCCAGTTGAATGAAGCAGAAGCCAATGTCACCGTCGCCAAAGCGGCTGTTGAACAGGCGACGATCAATCTGCAATACGCGAATGTCACCTCGCCGATTACGGGCGTCAGCGGGAAATCGTCGGTGACCGTCGGCGCACTCGTTACCGCTAATCAGGCAGATTCGCTGGTTACCGTACAACGTCTGGACCCGATTTATGTCGATCTCACGCAGTCGGTGCAAGATTTCTTACGCATGAAAGAAGAGGTCGCCAGTGGGCAAATCAAACAGGTTCAGGGCAGTACGCCAGTACAGCTCAATCTGGAAAATGGTAAACGCTACAGCCAGACCGGCACGCTGAAATTCTCCGACCCGACAGTGGATGAAACCACGGGCTCCGTGACGTTACGGGCGATTTTCCCCAACCCAAATGGTGACTTGCTGCCTGGCATGTACGTCACGGCATTAGTGGATGAAGGTAGCCGCCAGAATGTATTACTGGTGCCGCAGGAAGGCGTCACCCACAACGCCCAGGGTAAAGCAACGGCGCTCATTCTGGATAAAGACGATGTCGTGCAGCTACGCGAAATTGAAGCCAGCAAAGCCATCGGCGACCAGTGGGTCGTCACCTCTGGCTTGCAGGCTGGCGATCGGGTGATCGTTTCCGGTTTGCAACGCATTCGTCCGGGTATCAAAGCACGAGCAATTTCCTCCAGCCAGGAAAACGCCAGCACCGAATCGAAACAATAACGTTGCAGGCTTAAGGGGACTTTCATGGCTAACTATTTTATTGATCGCCCGGTTTTTGCCTGGGTACTTGCCATTATTATGATGCTTGCAGGTGGTCTGGCGATCATGAACTTACCGGTTGCGCAGTATCCGCAGATTGCGCCACCGACCATTACCGTCAGCGCTACCTATCCAGGTGCCGATGCGCAAACGGTAGAAGACTCGGTCACTCAGGTGATTGAGCAAAATATGAATGGGCTTGATGGCCTGATGTACATGTCTTCAACCAGTGATGCGGCGGGCAATGCCTCTATCACTCTGACCTTCGAGACTGGGACATCTCCTGATATCGCACAGGTTCAAGTGCAAAATAAACTGCAACTCGCTATGCCTTCATTACCTGAAGCAGTGCAGCAGCAGGGGATTAGCGTCGATAAGTCGAGCAGTAATATCCTGATGGTAGCGGCGTTTATTTCTGATAACGGCAGCCTCAACCAGTACGATATCGCGGACTATGTAGCGTCTAATATCAAAGACCCGCTAAGCCGTACCGCGGGCGTTGGTAGCGTACAACTCTTTGGTTCCGAGTATGCCATGCGTATCTGGCTGGACCCGCAAAAACTCAATAAATATAACCTGGTACCTTCCGATGTTATTTCCCAGATTAAGGTGCAAAACAACCAGATTTCCGGTGGTCAACTGGGTGGCATGCCACAGGCGGCAGACCAGCAGCTAAACGCCTCGATCATTGTGCAGACGCGTCTGCAAACGCCGGAAGAATTTGGCAAAATCCTGTTGAAAGTTCAGCAAGATGGTTCGCAAGTGCTGCTGCGTGATGTCGCTCGCGTCGAACTTGGGGCGGAAGATTATTCCACCGTGGCGCGCTATAACGGCAAACCTGCTGCCGGGATCGCCATCAAACTGGCTGCCGGAGCAAACGCCCTGGATACCTCGCGGGCAGTCAAAGAGGAACTGAACCGCTTATCAGCCTATTTCCCGGCAAGTCTGAAGACGGTTTATCCTTACGACACCACGCCGTTTATCGAAATTTCTATTCAGGAAGTTTTCAAAACACTGGTTGAGGCTATCATCCTAGTCTTCCTGGTCATGTATCTGTTTTTGCAGAATTTCCGTGCCACAATCATCCCGACGATTGCCGTACCGGTGGTTATTCTCGGGACGTTTGCGATCTTGTCGGCGGTCGGTTTCACCATCAACACGTTGACTATGTTCGGGATGGTGCTGGCGATAGGGTTACTGGTGGATGACGCCATCGTGGTGGTGGAGAACGTCGAGCGTGTCATTGCGGAAGATAAGCTACCGCCGAAGGAAGCGACGCATAAATCGATGGGGCAGATCCAACGTGCGCTGGTCGGTATTGCCGTTGTTCTTTCCGCAGTGTTTATGCCGATGGCCTTTATGAGCGGTGCAACCGGGGAGATCTACCGCCAGTTCTCCATCACGCTGATCTCCTCCATGCTGCTTTCAGTATTTGTGGCAATGAGCCTGACCCCTGCCCTGTGCGCCACCATTCTGAAAGCCGCGCCGGAAGGCGGTCACAAACCTAACGCCCTGTTCGCACGCTTCAACACGCTGTTTGAAAAATCAACTCAACACTATACCGATAGCACCCGCTCGCTGTTGCGTTGTACCGGTCGCTACATGGTGGTCTACCTGCTGATTTGCGCCGGGATGGCGGTGCTGTTCCTGCGCACGCCGACCTCTTTCTTACCAGAAGAGGATCAGGGGGTATTTATGACCACCGCGCAGTTACCTTCCGGTGCCACCATGGTTAACACCACGAAAGTGCTGCAACAGGTGACGGATTATTATCTGACTAAAGAGAAAGATAATGTCCAGTCGGTGTTTACCGTTGGCGGCTTTGGCTTCAGCGGTCAGGGGCAAAACAACGGCCTGGCGTTTATCAGTCTCAAGCCGTGGTCTGAACGTGTCGGTGAGGAAAACTCGGTTACCGCGATCATTCAGCGGGCAATGATTGCGTTAAGCAGTATCAATAAAGCCGTCGTCTTCCCGTTCAACTTACCCGCGGTGGCTGAACTGGGTACCGCGTCAGGTTTTGATATGGAACTGCTGGACAACGGTAACCTGGGGCACGAAAAACTAACCCAGGCGCGAAACGAGCTGTTATCACTGGCAGCGCAATCACCGAATCAGGTCACCGGGGTACGCCCGAACGGCCTGGAAGATACGCCGATGTTCAAAGTGAACGTCAACGCTGCGAAAGCTGAAGCGATGGGCGTGGCGCTGTCTGATATCAACCAGACAATTTCCACCGCCTTCGGCAGCAGCTACGTGAACGACTTCCTCAACCAGGGGCGGGTGAAAAAAGTGTATGTCCAGGCAGGCACGCCGTTCCGTATGTTGCCGGATAACATCAACCAATGGTATGTACGCAACGCCTCTGGCACGATGGCACCGCTTTCTGCCTACTCGTCTACCGAATGGACCTATGGTTCACCGCGACTGGAACGCTACAACGGCATCCCGTCAATGGAGATTTTAGGTGAAGCGGCGGCCGGGAAAAGTACCGGTGACGCTATGAAATTTATGGCAGACCTGGTCGCTAAACTTCCGGCAGGCGTCGGCTACTCATGGACCGGACTATCGTATCAGGAAGCGTTATCCTCAAATCAGGCTCCTGCGCTGTATGCGATTTCACTGGTCGTGGTGTTCCTCGCCCTCGCCGCCCTCTATGAGAGCTGGTCAATTCCGTTCTCGGTGATGTTGGTTGTTCCGTTAGGCGTCGTTGGCGCATTACTGGCCACCGATCTGCGCGGCTTAAGTAATGACGTCTACTTCCAGGTTGGTTTGCTGACCACCATCGGGCTTTCCGCCAAAAACGCCATCCTGATTGTCGAATTTGCCGTTGAGATGATGCAGAAAGAAGGGAAAACGCCGATAGAGGCAATCATCGAAGCGGCGCGGATGCGTTTACGCCCAATCCTGATGACCTCTCTGGCCTTTATTCTCGGCGTGCTGCCGCTGGTTATCAGTCATGGTGCCGGTTCTGGCGCGCAAAACGCGGTAGGTACCGGCGTGATGGGCGGGATGTTTGCCGCAACAGTGCTGGCAATTTACTTCGTTCCGGTCTTTTTCGTTGTAGTGGAACATCTCTTTGCCCGCTTTAAAAAAGCGTAACGTGTAAATGAGAGTAAGGTTGAACATGAAGGTTCAGCCTTACTCTTTCCTGCTAACCATTCACCACTCAACAACCAGCTAACCGTCAGGAATACCAGGCTTAGTACACAGCACTGAAAGTAGAAACCACTCCAGCCATTCGTCATCAATTTGAACAACACAATACTGACCCACATTCCCGTAATCGTATGAATTGTCAGCTTAATAATCCCAAACATGCCGAGTCTTTTCCTCCTGAAAATACCGATACCGCCTGGCAAACTGCGAAAGAGAACTAGCCGGTAGCCCGGCAGAAATCATCAGGGAAGAGTTTCACATGAAGCAGGTGTGAGATCCTGACCAATATTCAAATGCAAAATATGTCAGGAAAAGGTACCTGGCGAATGTTGCGCAAACTGATGTGGCGTTACACCATAATATTGTCGAAATGTGTTTATAAAGTACGATGTACTGCTATAGCCACATTTTTCCGCAATAGTATGCAGAGGAATTTGACGTAACTCGAGTAATCGTCTGGCCATCGACATCCTGGAGGCGAGTAATATTTTACTGAAACAGGTATTTTCATCCTGCAACTTTTTTTTGATTAGACTCTCGCTGGTATACATTCTTTCCGCGATATCGCGCAGATACCAACGTTTGGCGATATCAAAGCTAATAAGGCGTTCAACTTTTCCTGAAACAGTGCTGATGCTATTGAAAAGTAAGGGGATCAGTTCTTTCTTATGAGAAAACATCGATAAACAGGAAAGGTAGAGCATATTGCTCAGTATCGGTGAATTTACCCCGGATTCATTGAAGCTATCAAAAATCGCCGTCACCAGCGGCATGGGGGGTGACTGGTTAATTAACAAACGGTCTTTGCTGTGTAACCCTAAATTGCGTGGTAGCTGACGAATATTATGTAAGTAATGGCAAACTGTCAGCTCATCGATATCCAGTCGTCGCGTATCCGGTGAACAAAACGCAAAATCGTCTGCCAAATTTTTCTCCAGCAGCAGAATACTCTCGTTATGCAGCGATATTTTTTGCTGTTCATGATAAATATCGAATGAACGACGAATGAGGATCACCGAGCAGACATGAGTCATGATTATCCCTTATATTTCATACTGCGATTATTTCAATTTCAGTATACTAATGAAATGATGCCAAACTGTTTCTTAGCGCAAAAACTGCCAGATTTGGTAGGACCAAAATTTATCCACAAAGTAGTTTTGCATAACAGTTAATTGATAATAAGTAAATGCAGCACGAATATATTTTCGCACAGCGTATAGCTTATGTTTATAAAAAAATGGCTGATCTTATTTCCAGTAAAAGTTATATTTAACTTACTGAGAGCACAAAGTTTCCCGTGCCAACAGGGAGTGTTATAACGGTTTATTAGTCTGGAGACGGCAGACTATCCTCTTCCCGGTCCCCTATGCCGGGTTTTTTTTATGTCTGAGTAAAACTCTATAATCTTATTCCTTCCGCAGAACGGTCAGTGCCGTAAAAATTCCCATGCGCACCAATACTTGCCGCCGAGTCACGGTTCGACAATCTCTGCGCCGATCGCTCCTGATACTCTGTGGGCGTCATCCCATAATAATTTCGAAAGACGTAAATGAAATACGACACGCTGTGATATCCACAGGATACTGCAACTCGCTTAATTGAAAAACCATGTATAACAATAAGTTGCAAAGCACGTTGCATTCTACACTCAGTAAGCAACTGTGAATATGATGTCTCTTCTTCGCGCAATTTTTTCTTTAACAGACTTGGACTCATCAACAGCTCGCTGGCGATTCGGGCTAGTGTCCACTCATGGGCGATATTATTATTGATAACCGTACAAACTCGTGTTCGCATGTTCGGTTGTAAAACGTTCAGAAGCAGCGGTATAAAGTGCTCATCCTCAAGAAAAACAGATAACAACGCAAAGATTAATGCTCTTTTACGTAGCATTTCTGCATAGCGAAGATTCTTATTCTGCGATAGTTGCGCAACTTCCTGAAAAACAGGAATATCTCTACTACAGTGATGAACGAGTAATGAAGAAACTTTTTTATGTGCATGAAGATTTAATGCCTCCTCCTTGAGCATCGGGAGAAATAATGAAAGCGTGTCCCTTGACACGAATACAAAATTTTCAACACACTTATCTACTCGAATTTGGCTTGCATCCGCAAAAACCAGGTCACCGCCATTAAAATAGCGATATTCACCATTAACCATGGTGAGAATATATTTATGTCTTGCATACGCAATTAGACAATTCCCATGTAGTGATTGCATAGTTGACTTAATATTACATAAACATATTACTGTTTATTAATGTAGCACGCCGCCCTCTTAAGTCAAATTGATTGATAAATAAATTTAAACGAAGCGGGAGAACAGGATGATAATGTGTGATGTTCTACGGGCAGGATGACTGGATTTATAATACAAAAACGTGTTTAAGAACGCAGGGAAATTAATAGTAAGCAAATAATCCCTTTTCGTGACATTAAAGGTAATCGCTACATTTAATAAACATTCATATAACATATATCTTATCAACACGATGAATAGACAGCCAATATATTATTGCGATTAATAAGCAACCGAATGCCCAGCTGTTTTTTTAAAGGCTGGGCATTCGGTTTTTACAACGTTATGTTATCAGGTGTGTTTAAAGCTGTTCTGCTGGGCAATACCCTGCAGTTTCGGGTGATCGCTGAGATATTTCAGGGAGGCTTTGTAGTCTTCCAGCAACAGTTCAGCAAAGTCCATTTCGAAGCCGCGACGACACATAATGCGCATCACCACGATGTCGGTGGCTTCACCGCCGAGAGTGAAGGCCGGAACCTGCCAGCCGCGCAGACGCAGACGTTCAGAGAGGTCGTACAGGGTGTATCCCGGATCTTCACCATCTTTCAGTTTGAAGCAAACCGCCGGGATGCCTTCGTCCGGGCGACCCGTACAGATGAACTCATACGGCCCCAGTTTGGCGATTTCATCCGCCAGATAAGCGGCAACCTGGTAAGAGGCGTTCTGTACTTTGGTATAGCCTTCACGACCGAGGCGCAGGAATTCATAGTACTGTGCAATTACCTGACCCGCCGGGCGGGAGAAGTTGATGGCAAAAGTACCAATTTGACCACCCAGGTAGTCAACGTTGAACACCAGTTCCTGCGGCAGCGCTTCTTCGTCACGCCAGATAACCCAGCCGCAGCCCAGCGGAGCCAGACCGAATTTATGGCCTGAAGCACTGATCGATTTCACACGCGGCAGGCGGAAGTCCCAGACGATATCCGGGGCGACGAACGGTGCCAGGAAGCCACCGCTGGCAGCGTCGATGTGCATGTCGATGTCGATACCGGTGTCGGCCTGGAATTTATCCAGCGCATCGTGCAGCGGTTGTGGGAACTCATAGTTACCGGTGTAGGTCACGCCGAAAGTCGGCACCACGCCGATGGTGTTTTCGTCACAGGCTTCAATCATGCGTTTCGGGTCCATAAACAACTGACCGGGGCGCATAGGGATCTCACGCAGCTCCACATCCCAGTAGCGGGCGAATTTATGCCAGCAGATTTGTACCGGACCGCACACCAGGTTTGGTTTATCCGTTGGTTTGCCTGCAGCTTCCATACGCTTGCGCCAACGCCATTTCATCGCCATCCCGCCGAGCATACAGGCCTCGGAAGAACCAATGGTGTTGGTGCCAACGGCCTGACCATTTTTCGGCGCAGGCGCATGCCACAGATCGGCAACCATATTTACGCAACGCAGGTCGATGGCTGCGGATTGCGGATATTCTTCTTTGTCGATCCAGTTTTTATTGATCGACAAATCCATCAATTTATGGACGTTTTCGTCGTCCCAGGTCTGGCAGAAAGTGGCCAGGTTCTGACGAGCGTTGCCATCAAGATATAATTCATCATTGATAATCTGGAATGCGACATCATCGCGCATTTCGTGCAGCGGAAATCGTTTTGACTCCGCGATAGTAGAAATGGCCTTTGCGCCAAAACGTGAATCGAGTAGTTCTGAGCGGAAATCCGTTAACAGCTTCTGGTCCATTTCGAACTCCTTAAATTTATTTGAAGGCAATAAAAAAGTAGGATTTATCCGCAATGGAAGCAAGGCATTACAGGCTTAATTTAAATAACAAAATCCTAAGCAGAAAAACGACTTTTTATAATATAAACATTTAACATGATAATATTAAAAACAGACTTTATTATCGTAATAAAAATCGCCCAAACATTGCTGTTCGGGCGATCAAATTAATTATTGTTTATCCTGCATATACGGCGTGTACACCCCGTTCAGACTGTGCAGGAAAGCTACGATATCATCCACATCCTCCTGCGGCAGCTCTTTGCCTACCTGATAGCGCAGCATCAGTTTCACCGCCCCGTCCAGCGTCGGCACGTCACCGCGATGGAAGTACGGTGCCGTTAAAGCAACGTTACGTAAACCGGGTACTTTCTGACGCAATTTATCACGCTCTTCTTTAGTCACATTCATACGACCAATATCCGCCGCCGTAATTTCCCCAAAGTTAAAGTCTTTTTTCAGCCCCAACGGTTCAAAGGAACGTCCGCCGAGAATAATACCACCATGACAAGTTGCACATTTATTATCTTTAAATAATTGATAGCCTTTTTTCTGTTGCGCCGTCAGCGCATTTTCATCTCCGCGCAACCATTTATCAAATGGGGAATCCGGCGTAATTAATGTTTTCTCAAATTCAGCAATGGCATCAGTAATATTTTCGCCACTGAAACCTTGCGGATAGACTTCGAGGAACTGCGTTTTAAGCTGCGGATCTTTTTCCAGCTTAGCAATAATTTCGTCCCAGGATTTCGACGCCATTTCAATCGGGTTCAACGGCGGTCCACCAGCCTGATCCTGCAATGTTGCCGCACGACCATCCCAGAACTGCTCAACGTTAAATACTGAGTTAAATACCGTCGGCGCGTTAATCGGCCCAACTGCGCCACCAACACCAATCGATGTTTTTCTGCCATCGACGCCCCCCGCATTCAACGCATGGCAATGAGCGCATGAAATGGTGCTATCAGCCGATAAACGGGGATCGTGAGACAGCGCAAATCCCAACGCCACTTTTTGCGCATCGGTAGGCAGTTTTTGCGGGATGGGCTGCACCGGTTCATTGCGATGTTCCGGAGCAGTATCATTGCTGGCGTAATATTCCGCGCGCTGTTTTGCAATCCAGGCCAGTATTTCCGCCCGCTCTTCATCACTCACCTTACCCGCCCAGTGTAGCGCGGTATAACGCGTTGGTGGCATAGTTTCATACTGCATCACCCATTCAATCTTATTCAAATCGCTTTGCGAAACGGGTTTATCAGCCAGCAGTGCCGCACGCACGGCCTCAAGGTTAAAAGATTTATATCCAAGCTTAATGTCGTAATCCATCAACTGTTTCGCGCCAGGAATATAATAATAGGCGGGTAATTCTGCCGAAGGCGTGTGGCAATAGTCGCATCCTTTTTCGCGGAGAAAGCCTAAAACCTTATTATTTTCACTGACAGCAGATGCCTGAACATCGGCCTGTTTACTGCGTTTATTATCGTGGTACCACACATAACCAGATAACCCTAAATAGCAAATCGCGACGCCAGCCAGGCCGATCGCGGTAATACGTGAGACCATTTTCATTATTCTTCCCTCACGGTGGTGAGTTATTGTGACCCAGAAAATTTTCCAGAATGCTGCAAACGTCTCTGCGAGACAAAGCCATCATAAAAAACAGGGAGATACGCTTTTTGATAGGAATCAATCAATTACATGAATATAAACTATCAATAAGATAGCCTGTGCCTATTACCCAGATCAGGAATGGCATATCATGATTGCGGCGAGAGCAGGATTGAATGTTCTGAAAATGAAAAACAACACCAAATCGGTATTTTTATAAATTCCATTGATATTAGTGCGTTATATTTTTTGACAGGTTAATAAACGTGATCCACCGCACGCTTTGTCGCCCACCAGGCGGAGCGAATGACTACCCTCAAACAAACGCCCGATAATTAGCGACGAATTTCGGAGGTTGGATCCTTATGCTCAATCAGAAAATTCAAAACCCTAATCCAGACGAACTGATGATCGAAGTCGATCTCTGCTATGAGCTGGACCCGTATGAATTAAAACTGGATGAGATGATCGAGGCAGAACCGGAACCCGAGATGATTGAAGGGCTGCCTGCCTCTGATGCGCTGACGCCTGCCGATCGCTATCTCGAACTGTTCGAGCATGTTCAGTCGGCGAAAATTTTCCCCGACAGTAAAACCTTTCCCGACTGCGCACCTAAAATGGACCCGCTGGATATCTTAATCCGCTACCGTAAAGTGCGCCGTCATCGTGATTTTGACTTGCGCAAGTTTGTTGAAAACCACTTCTGGCTGCCGGAGGTCTACTCCAGCGAGTATGTATCGGACCCGCAAAATTCCCTGAAAGAGCATATCGACCAGCTGTGGCCGGTGCTAACCCGCGAACCACAGGATCACATTCCGTGGTCTTCTCTGCTGGCGCTGCCGCAGTCATATATTGTCCCGGGCGGCCGTTTTAGCGAAACCTACTATTGGGATTCCTATTTCACCATGCTGGGGCTGGCGGAAAGTGGTCGGGAAGATTTGCTGAAATGCATGGCCGATAACTTCGCCTGGATGATCGAAAACTACGGTCACATCCCCAACGGCAACCGCACCTATTATTTGAGCCGCTCGCAACCACCGGTTTTTGCGCTGATGGTGGAGTTGTTTGAAGAAGATGGTGTACGCGGTGCGCGCCGCTATCTCGACCACCTTAAAATGGAATATGCCTTCTGGATGGACGGTGCAGAATCGTTAATCCCTAATCAGGCCTATCGCCATGTTGTGCGGATGCCGGACGGATCGCTGCTCAACCGTTACTGGGACGATCGCGACACGCCGCGTGACGAATCCTGGCTTGAGGACGTTGAAACCGCGAAACATTCTGGTCGCCCGCCCAACGAGGTGTACCGCGATTTACGCGCGGGGGCGGCCTCCGGTTGGGATTACTCTTCCCGTTGGCTGCGTGATACTGGTCGTCTGGCGAGCATTCGTACCACCCAGTTCATCCCCATCGATCTGAATGCCTTCCTGTTTAAACTGGAGAGCGCCATCGCCAACATCTCGGCGCTGAAAGGCGAGAAAGAGACAGAAGCACTGTTCCGCCAGAAAGCCAGTGCCCGTCGCGATGCGGTAAACCGTTACCTCTGGGATGATGAAAACGGCATCTACCGCGATTACGACTGGCGACGCGAACAACTGGCGCTGTTTTCCGCTGCCGCCATTGTGCCACTCTATGTCGGTATGGCGAACCATGAACAGGCCGATCGTCTGGCAAACGCCGTGCGCAGTCGGTTACTGACACCTGGCGGGATTCTGGCAAGCGAGTACGAAACCGGTGAACAGTGGGATAAACCCAACGGCTGGGCACCGTTACAATGGATGGCGATTCAGGGATTTAAAATGTACGGCGATGACCTTCTGGGTGATGAAATCGCGCGAAGCTGGCTGAAGACGGTGAATCAGTTCTATCTGGAACAGCACAAACTGATCGAAAAATACCATATTGCCGATGGTGTTCCCCGCGAAGGCGGCGGTGGCGAGTATCCGTTGCAGGATGGGTTTGGCTGGACTAACGGTGTGGTACGCCGTTTAATTGGTTTGTACGACGAACCATAATATTTTTACAGCCAGCCGCTAACTTCCTGCTGGCTGTAAAATTATCCTCTTCAGGAGGAGATATTTAACATCATTGCCGCCTGGGTGCGATTTTTCACTTCCAGACGGCGATACAGGGATTCCAGATGCGCTTTTACCGTTCCTGTACTGATATTCAGCGCTCTGCCGATCTCCTTATTTGATTCGCCCGCCGCTAACATGGTTAAAATCTCCCGCTGGCGGGCGCTTAACGATTTGAGATCTTTAATGTCCTTTTCCGGCGTCGTCCGCCAGTCTCCAGGCAGAAACATCATCCCCATCGCCGCACTATTTACCGCCAACGCAAATGTCTCGACGGTTGAATCACGAGGCACAATGGCCAGCACATTAAAATGGATAACTTCCTGTAACCACCGTTTATTGCAATCCGTCGCCGTAATTAACACCTTAACCTCAGGAAATTGCACCACGGTTTTTTGCAGCAACCAGTAGCAAAACTCACCATCCTGATCGCCATCGAGCATAACTAAGGCTTCAGGGTAACTTTCCAGCTTTTGCCATAACTCGTCTGCCTGACTGGCCCCCTGAATACTCACTCCTGGAATACGCTGCTGTAAACTGATTTTCATTCCATGAATAAATATTGACTGCCTGTCAAACATGACTATTTGCATAACTGAATCTCCACCTGAATACGTTAAAAAGACTTAAGTAGTGGAAGGGTATTACCCGCGAGAAAAAATAAGAATTCGCCATTTGGCGGTGGCCATTCTACAGAGATGACGTGTAGAAAATAGTTACCGATATAAATAGTTACAGCTAAACGCCTGAAATTACATGTCGAGGGCACTATTTAAAACAATTTTGAGGATTTCCTTATATTGGTGGTTAGTACGCATGCAATTAAAAATGAAATTCCGCGACCACAAGCCAAAATAACAAACGGCAAGGAGACAAAAATAAGCACAAATAGCCAACACGTCCTCTGTTCACTTTAAAGGGAATCGCTGAAAAATACGCTCTGTTTAAGGGGATTCACCTTTCTCAGAAAGCTATTCCGCCCTTTTCCTGCTGAGAAATCGCCACATTCGGCATGACAACATTGTGAAACCCGGCATTAGATGTTAGAAAAAACAATAAACAATGCGATATGCGCGTTACTGTTTCGCTGTGAACAACAATCGGTCAAAGAAATGGATAAAATTCACGCAATGCAGTTGTTCATCAAAGTCGCGGAGCTGGAAAGTTTTTCCCGCGCAGCGGATTTCTTTGCTTTGCCAAAGGGAAGTGTTTCGCGCCAGATACAGGCACTGGAACATCAACTTGGCACCCAGCTTCTCCAGCGCACCACGCGACGGGTCAAACTCACGCCAGAAGGCATGACCTATTATCAACGAGCAAAAGATGTGTTGAGTAATCTCAGCGAACTGGACGGTCTGTTTCAACAGGATGCCACCAGTATCAGCGGTAAATTACGCATCGACATCCCGCCAGGAATCGCGAAAAGCCTGTTACTGCCGCGCCTGTCGGAATTTCTCTATCTGCATCCGGGAATTGAGCTGGAACTGAGTAGCCATGACCGTCCGGTAGATATTCTTCATGATGGTTTTGATTGCGTGATACGCACTGGCGCGTTACCGGAAGATGGCGTTATCGCCCGTCCCCTCGGCAAACTGACCATGGTCAACTGTGCCAGTCCGCACTATCTGACGCGCTTTGGTTATCCGCAAAGCCCCGATGATCTGACTTCACACGCAATAGTGCGTTATACACCGCACCTGGGTGTACATCCGTTAGGTTTTGAGGTTGCCAGCGTTAATGGCGTCCAGTGGTTTAAGTCTGGCGGCATGTTGACGGTAAACAGTAGCGAAAACTATCTCACCGCCGGTCTTGCCGGTCTGGGGATTATTCAGATCCCGCGCATTGCCGTGCGCGAAGCCCTGCGTGCCGGGCGGCTTATTGAAGTGTTGCCAGGCTACCGTGCCGAGCCGCTCTCCCTTTCGCTGGTTTATCCGCAGCGTCGGGAGCTTTCCCGGCGTGTAAACCTGTTTATGCAGTGGCTGGCTGGCGTAATGAAAGAGTACCTGGACTGACCGACTATACTTTTTAAGAATGACCACGACAGAAGGACAAAAGAGCGGATGACGCAGGAAAACGAGATCAAACGTCCCATCCAGGATCTGGAGCACGAGCCGATTAAGCCGTTGGATAATAGCGAGAAAGGCGGCAAAGTTAGCCAGGCGCTGGAAACCGTCACCACCACTGCCGAAAAAGTCCAACGCCAACCGGTTATTGCGCACCTGATTCGTGCGACAGAACGCTTTAACGATCGGCTGGGTAACCAGTTTGGTGCGGCTATCACCTATTTCTCATTTTTGTCGATGATACCAATTTTGATGGTGTCGTTTGCCGCAGGGGGCTTTGTGCTGGCCTCCCATCCGATGTTGCTACAGGATATCTTCGACAAAATTCTGCAAAACATCAGCGATCCGACGCTAGCCGCCACGTTGAAAAACACCATCAACACCGCCGTTCAGCAGCGTACGACTGTAGGGCTTGTCGGCCTGGCGGTGGCACTTTATTCCGGCATCAACTGGATGGGTAACCTGCGTGAAGCGATTCGTGCCCAGTCGCGCGATGTCTGGGAACGCTCGCCGCAAGATCAGGAGAAGTTCTGGGTAAAATATCTGCGAGATTTTGCTGATTGGTTTGTTGATTGCGCTGATTGTGACGCTTTCGATCACCTCGGTTGCCGGTTCGGCGCAGCAAATGATTATTAGCGCCCTGCACCTGAACAGCATTGAGTGGCTGAAACCGACGTGGCGATTGATTGGCCTGGCGATTTCCATCTTCGCCAACTATCTGCTTTTCTTCTGGATCTTCTGGCGGTTGCCGCGCCACCGTCCGCGCAAAAAAGCCCTGATTCGCGGAACATTTCTGGCTGCTATTGGTTTTGAAGTGATTAAAATCGTGATGACCTTCGCCCTGCCATCGCTGATGAAATCCCCCTCTGGCGCAGCATTTGGTTCCGTGCTGGGGCTGATGGCATTTTTCTACTTCTTCACCCGTTTGACGCTGTTTTGCGCGGCGTGGATTGCCACCGCCGAATATAAAGACGACCCGCGAATGCCGGGGAAAACGCAGCCTTAAAATAGGCCGGATGCGGCGTAAACGCCTTATCCGGCATACGATTTTATTCGGCCTGGCTCCCCGTAGGCCGGATAAGATGCGCCAGCATCGCATCCGGCTATAATGCGCACATAACCTCTTGAAACTCTTCCCCAGAGCCTCTTCAGCCATCTATTTGGGAGCAAACAATTTCATTCCAACTCATAACCCCAGCATATAAATCCAGTTGGTAACTTTTATTCAACCTGAAACCAGTTTTATCCACTATTTATAACATTATGTTAAGCATTTCATACAAGCAAAATCACTGGCCTAAACATTATCCCCTTTTTGCCTGATTTTTGACCATTTCCGCGATTTGTTACACATTGAAATATCACTTTTGCTGTGCGTAATATGGCTATTCGTTAGCCAAAAAATAAGAAAAGATTATGCAAGCAACAGCCACAACACTCGACCACGAGCAAGAATACACGCCGATCAACTCGCGTAATAAAGTCCTTGTCGCCTCTCTCATTGGCACAGCCATTGAGTTCTTCGACTTTTACATTTACGCCACTGCGGCCGTTATTGTGTTTCCGCATATCTTCTTCCCGCAGGGCGATCCTACGGCAGCAACGCTACAGTCGCTCGCCACCTTCGCCATCGCCTTCGTCGCGCGCCCCATTGGCTCTGCCGTTTTTGGTCATTTTGGCGATCGCGTTGGGCGTAAAGCGACGCTGGTCGCCTCGTTGCTAACGATGGGGATTTCGACCGTGGTGATTGGTCTGCTGCCGGGCTATGCCACGATTGGTATTTTCGCCCCGCTGCTGCTGGCGCTGGCTCGATTTGGTCAGGGTCTGGGCTTAGGCGGTGAATGGGGCGGCGCGGCGCTGCTGGCGACTGAAAACGCCCCACCGCGCAAACGTGCACTGTATGGCTCCTTTCCGCAGCTGGGCGCACCGATTGGCTTCTTCTTTGCCAATGGCACTTTCTTGCTGCTTTCCTGGCTACTGACCGACGAGCAGTTTATGAGCTGGGGCTGGCGTGTGCCATTTATCTTCTCGGCGGTGCTGGTCATTATCGGCCTGTATGTTCGCGTGTCGCTGCATGAGTCGCCGGTGTTTGAGAAAGTCGCTAAAGCGAAAAAACAGGTGAAGATCCCGCTGGGTACGCTGCTGACCAAACATGTTCGCGTAACCGTACTGGGTACGTTCATTATGCTGGCAACCTATACGCTGTTTTACATCATGACGGTCTACTCTATGACCTTTAGTACCGCCGCCGCGCCAGTTGGGCTTGGCCTGCCGCGTAACGAAGTGTTGTGGATGTTGATGATGGCAGTTATTGGTTTTGGCGTGATGGTGCCAGTCGCTGGATTACTGGCTGATGCCTTTGGTCGCCGTAAAAGCATGGTAATCATCACCACGCTGATCATCCTGTTCGCGCTGTTCGCCTTTAACCCACTGCTCGGTTCTGGCAACCCGATTCTGGTTTTTGCCTTCCTGCTGCTGGGGTTAAGTCTGATGGGTCTGACCTTCGGGCCAATGGGTGCGCTGTTACCAGAGCTGTTTCCGACAGAAGTGCGTTACACCGGAGCATCGTTCTCTTACAACGTAGCGTCGATTCTCGGGGCTTCCGTTGCGCCATATATCACAGCCTGGTTGCAGACTAACTACGGGCTAGGTGCGGTGGGGTTATATCTGGCGGCGATGGCTGGCTTGACGTTAATCGCCCTGCTGCTGACCCATGAGACGCGACATCAGTCGTTGTAATAAGAGTGAAAAGCCTGATGCGCTACGCGTATCAGGTCTACATAACCCATTAAATATATTTAACTTTAAAGATTTTGTAGACCTGGTAAGGCGTTCACATCGCATCCGGTATGAACAAAGCGCACTTTGCCTAAGCCATGCTGGAACGTGGCGATTACCCTGCAAAGATAAAACGAGTCACAGGTTATGCATGAGAGGAAATCAGGCGCTTCGCCGCTATTTCGAATTTATTCCATTGCCCGATACACGGCCTCGCCAATTTGCTTCAGTGCTTCGCGATAGGTTTCGCTGAGCGGCAAAGCGCAGTTGGTGCGCAGACAATTACGGTATTTGCCGGAAGCCGAGAAAATCGAGCCTGCCGCCACCTGGATTTTCATGCGGCACAGCTGCCGCGCGACGCAGACCATATCGACCTGTTCAGGCAATTCTATCCACAGTAAAAATCCGCCTTTCGGGCGCGTAATACAGATTTCGCAGGGAAAATATTCCCGTATCCAGCAGGTATAAAGTGCCACACTGTGGATCAGACATGCCTTATCTACAATATATTTTACTTTGTTTGTCTGCAGATGTCCGATTAAGTGCCAG
>ENA-UPSY01002051-UPSY01002051.1-human-gut-metagenome-genome-assembly--contig:-NODE-2051-length-18711-cov-26.721584_pt1 | contig 18711 bp, 10 predicted proteins | sample MGYA00250044_ERZ773365 | MGnify/ENA primary metagenome ERZ773365 (study PRJEB29103, sample SAMN06111932) | human gut metagenome | biome: human gut; feature: ankylosing spondylitis patient; material... | reverse complement strand
GTCCCGGCAAAGAGGTCGGGTACCGGAGAGGTTGGAGTAGGGGAGGACGAATTGCCGCTTCCCTTTTTGAGTACCCGGTCGATGAGTGTGCGGAATTCCAACTCCTCGAAAATCTTGCGGAGTTCTTCTTCGTTCGGTTCTTCTCGGACAAGCGAATCCATTTTGAGCCGGATGGGAACATCCGTTTTGATGGTGGCAAGGAATTTGGAGAAAGCAATCATCTCCCGGTTTGTCTCCACTTTCGTTTTCAGTGCGCCTTTCAGTTGGTCGGTATGTTCCAGAAGGTTTTCGATGCTGCCGAATTGGGCAACCAGTTTCTGTGCGGTTTTCTCGCCCACACCCGGACAGCCGGGGATGTTGTCGGAAGCATCGCCCATCAGTCCGAGCATGTCGATGACTTGTGCGGTGGATTGTATGCTGAACTTCGTCTTTACCTCTTCCGTACCCATGATTTCGAATCCGCCGGTGTGCTTGGGACGGTACATGAAAACATTGTCCGATACCAGTTGCCCGTAGTCCTTGTCGGGAGTCATCATATAGGTGGTGATGCCCTGTCGTCCGGCTTCGGTGGCAAGCGTGCCTATCACGTCGTCTGCCTCATAACCGGCTACCTCGAGGATGGGGATGCGGTAGGCACGGATGATATCCTTTATAATAGGAACGGAGAGGCGGATGGCCTCGGGCGTCTCCTCGCGCTGTGCCTTGTATTGTTCGTAGGCCTCGTGGCGGAAGGTGGGGCCCGACGGGTCGAAGGCTACTCCTATGTGTGTGGGATTCTCTTTTTTGAGCACTTCTTCCAGGGTGTTTACAAAGCCCAGAATGGCCGAAGTGTTGAATCCTTTTGAATTGATTCTCGGGTTCTTGATGAACGCGTAATAGGCTCGATATATCAGTGCATAGGCATCGAGCAAAAACAGTTTATCGATTGAATTCATACATTTAATCCTTTTTTTCATGGTAAAAGTACAAAAAAATACCGTATTAACCGTTTTATTACTATTTTTGTAGGCAAATAGCGATGCATGGACAACTCATCATTGATAAAATCTCCGATTTCTGAGGAATTGGAGGACTTCAAGAAGCTTTTTGAAAGTACCCTCTCCAGTTCCAACCTTTTGCTGAACAGCGTAATTGCGCATATCCGGCAGAAGAACGGGAAGATGATGCGCCCCATTCTGGTGCTTCTGGCTGCGAAGCTTTTTGGCAAGGTATGTCCTGCAACCCTGCATGCTGCGGTTGCGTTGGAACTTCTTCATAATGCCAGCCTTGTGCACGATGATGTAGTGGACGAAAGTACTGAACGCCGTGGACAACTCTCCGTTAATGCCATTTTCAATAATAAAGTAGCCGTACTGGCAGGCGATTATCTGCTTGCAACAGCGTTGGTGCAAGTGGGCATGACCCGTAACCATGACATTATCGACATCGTCTCCTGCCTGGGGCAGGATTTGGCAGATGGTGAACTTCTGCAGCTTTCCAACGTCAGCAATCTCCATTTCTCCGAGGAAGTCTATTTCGACGTTATCCGCAAGAAGACGGCCGTGCTCTTTGCAGCTTGTACGAAGGCGGGCGCTCTCTCGGTGGGAGCCAGCGATGAAAAGGCGGAATCTGCGCGTCTGTTCGGTGAATATATCGGGCTTTGTTTTCAGATAAAGGATGATATTTTCGATTACTCCGAGAGCAAGGAAATAGGCAAACCTACCGGAAATGATATGGTGGAGGGGAAGTTGACTCTACCTGCGCTTCATGTGCTCAATACCGTGAAGGATAAAACAGCGGAAGAAATTGCCGTAAAGATAAAGAATGGGGAGGCAACGCCTGGCGAAATAGCCCATTTAATCGAATTTACCAAGCAGAATGGTGGTATAGAGTATGCTTCGCAAGTGATGTATGACTATAAGGAAAAGGCTCTTTCTTTGCTGGCTTCTTTGCCCGATACGGAGGTAAAAGTAGCGCTAGCCGGGTATCTGGATTATGTGGTAGAGCGGGAAAAATGACGGAACTGTTTCCGGTTGATAATATGAGAAAGCCTGATGGAACCCACTCCATCAGGCTTTATTTATAGGTAAATGCAGCTTCCTCTTAAAAGAATTTCATTTCCTCGCCCTTGATTTCCGAAAGCAGCAGGTTGGCAAGACGACTGGTTCCCAAGCGGAACAGTTCGTTGTTCAGCCATTCTTCGCCGAGCACTTCCTTGACGATGGTGTAATAAATCAGTGCATCGTTCACGCAGTTGATTCCTCCTGCGGGCTTAAAGCCTACCTTGATACCCGTCAGCTCGTGATATTCCTTGATGGCCTGGCACATAACCAGGGCGGCCTCCGGCGTGGCGGCAGGCTGCTGCTTGCCGGTGGAAGTCTTGATGAAATCGGCACCCGAATACATGGAAAGGATGGATGCTTTTTTGATGTTCGAAGCCGTCTTCAAAGCTCCGGTTTCGAGGATTACCTTCATGTGGTGCTCTTTGCAGGTTGCTTTGAGTTCTTGTATCTCCTCGCACATGCCTTCATAGTCTCCAGCCAGGAACTTGCCCACCGAAATAACGATGTCTATTTCATCGGCGCCTTCCATCAGTGCCATGGCAGTTTCTGCCACTTTCACTTCAATGAAAGTCTGGGAGGAGGGGAAACCTGCTGATACACAAGCTATTTTTACATCCTCCACTTCCAGCGTGTCTTTTACGACTTCTGCAAAATTGGGGTATACACAGATGGCTGCCACATTCTTCAGGTCGGGGAACTCTTCGTCGAATTTATTCACTTTCTGGGTGAATTTCATGACGCTTTCATCGCTGTCTTCACTCTTCAGGGTGGTAAGGTCGATGCAGTTGAACAGGAATTTCTTTACCTCCGGTGTATTGTTTGCCGGTACCTTCTCTGCAATGATTCTGGCAGCTTGTGCAGCTATTTCTGCATCATCCAGTTGGGTGTTGTACTTTGCCAGGGCGGCGTCATACTTACTCTGGGTAGGCTCATTCTTCTCCATGGTCTTTCAATTTAGGGTTATTGATATGTCTTGTCTGGTCACGTCTGGTTTTCTTCTCGAAGTTGCGGCAGAAGGCGTCTGTCAGGTTCACTCCGGTCTGGTTCGCAAGGCAGAGAAGTACCCAAAGAACATCTGCCATCTCATCGTCGAGATTGTCTTTTTCTCCTTTCTTGAAGGATTGGTCGCCATACTTGCGTGCCATGACGCGGGCGAGTTCGCCCACTTCTTCGGTCAGTATCGCCATATTGGTGAGTTCGCTGAAATAGCGCACTCCGTATTCCTTTATCCAGGAATCCACTTGTTTCTGTGCTTCTTCTAACGTCATTATTCCTTGTTTTTTGTATCTATACAGATGGTCACGGGACCATCGTTCATCAGTTCTACTTTCATATCGGCACCAAATTCGCCGGTACCTATTTCTTTACCTAATGCTAAACTCAGTTCCCGGCAGAATTGTTCGTACAGTGGGACGGATATTTCCGGCCGTGCTGCCCGTATGTAGGAGGGACGGTTGCCTTTCTTGGTGGAGGCGTGGAGGGTGAACTGGCTGATAACCAGTATCTCGCCGTCTGCTTCAAGAATGGATTTGTTCATTACGCCGTTTTCGTCATCGAAAATGCGCAGGTTGACTATCTTCTTGCAAAGCCAGTCAATATCTTCTTTTCCATCGGATTCTTCGATGCCTACGAGTATCATGAGGCCCTTTCCAATGGAGGCTTTGCAGGTTCCGTTGATGGTGACGGAAGCGTGTCCGGCACGTTGTATCACTACTCTCATGTTGTTCTTGTCTTTTTGAGGGGACAAAGTTACGAATTAATTCGTTGTGTGCATGGCTCTGCAGGCTGATTTATCAGTCATTATTTCTCTGAGAAATAGGTCTGGATGATTTTGGCTTTCGCTTCTCCCACCACGGCGGCAAGCTCCTCGGCAGATGCTTCGCGGATACGCTTCACGCTTTTGAACTCCTTGAGCAACGCGCTTTTCGTCTTTTCACCGATACCTTTTATCTCGTCCAGTGCGGAGGCAATCTGCCGTTTGCTGCGCTTGTCGCGGTGGAAGGTAATGGCGAAGCGGTGCACTTCATCTTGAATCTGCGTCAGCAGTCGGAAGAGGGGGGTGTTCTGTTTCAATCCGATGGTCTGGGGAGGGTAGCCATACAATAGCTCGGAAGTGCGGTGTTTGCCATCTTTGGCAAGTCCGGCGATGGGGATGTTCAGGCCAAGCTCGTCTATCACCTCTTTTACGGCGCTCATTTGCCCTTTTCCACCGTCGGTGATAAGAAGGTCGGGCAGGGGTGCTTTCTCTTCTATAGCGCGCTGATAGCGCCGTTTTACGACCTCTTTCATGGAGGCATAGTCATCCGGTCCCTCTACGGTCTTGATATTGTACTTGCGGTAATCCTTCTTGGAAGGTTTCCCCTTGACGAAGACCACGCACCCGGCCACGGGGTCGGAACCCTGGATGTTGGAGTTGTCGAAACATTCTATCTGCATGGGCAGGCGGTCCAGGTGCAGCTCTTGCTGTATCTCTTTCAGCAGGCGCACGGTCCGTTGCTCCGGATTCAGCTTTTCGGCTTGCTTCAGGCGGTCGGCTTTGTACTGCTTCACATTGAGGATGGAGAGTTCCAGCAGCTTCTTTTTGTCTCCCCGTTGCGGGATGGTAAAGACGACATCTTTCAGCTCCATATCCAGCTCAAAAGGCACGATGATTTCACGAGAAAGGCTCTTGTATCTTTCCCGCATTTCGATGATGCCGAGAGAGAGCAGTTCTTCTTTGCTCTCATTCAATCGTTTCTTGTATTCAAAGGTGAAAGCCTGGTTGATGGCACCGTTCGTAATGTGCAGGTAGTTGACGAAAGCGGACTTTTCATCGCTGTCTTCCTCGATGGAGAACACGTCGATATTGTGCAGCACGTTGCTTACCACTTCCGATTTCGCCCGGTAGTTTTCCAGCAGCAGGTATTTCTTCTTTATCTTCTGTGCTTCTTCAAACTTCATTTCGGCTGCCAGTTCCTGCATTTGCTGGAAAAGCATCCGTTCTATCTCCTGGGTATTCCCTTTGAGTATTTCCTTGATTTCAGCGATGTTTTTCAGATACTCTTCCTGACTTTGCTTCCCGATGCAAGGTCCTGCACAGTTCTTGATGTGGTATTCCAGGCAAACATTGAACTTTCCGGCACGTATGTTTTCCGGAGAGAGGTTCAGGTGGCATGTACGCAAAGGGTACAGATGCTTGATGAGGTCGAGTAATGCGTACATGGAAGGTATATGGCTGTAAGGGCCATAATAGGAGGAACCGTTACGGATTATCTTCCGGGTTCTGAATACGCGTGGAAAGTATTCGTTCTGCACGCAGATGCTGGGATACGTCTTGTCGTCTTTCAACAGTACGTTGTAGCGAGGCTTGTATTTCTTGATAAGATTGTTTTCCAGCAATAGCGCGTCTTCTTCCGTATTCACCACGATATATCGGATATCTGCAATCTTGCTGACCAGTACCCTCGTCTTTCCCGGTTCGTGCTCCCGGTTGAAGTAGGAAGACACTCTTCGCTTCAGATTCTTTGCCTTTCCTACATATATAATAGTCCCTTCGGTATTCAGATATTGGTAAATACCGGGACTTTCGGGAAGGTTGGATACAATCCCTTTGAGGTAGTCGTTAGTTCTGAGTTCTTCCATAATACCGACGTTTCACCACAGATTACACCGATTAGCGCAGATTTCTCTTCGATAAAACTGTGTTTTGTGGTGGATAAATAATCTGTGTTAATCTGTGTAATCTGTGGTGAAATATGAAATGGCTAAAGCGACAGCACAGCCTCCACTTCCACATCATCTCCAAACACATCCTTGCCATGAAGCTCTTTCAGCTCGATGATGAAGTTTACATACACTTTCTTGGGGTTCATCTGTTTCACCAGTTTGCAGGCGGCTTCCATTGTTCCACCGGTTGCCAGCAAGTCGTCGTGTAGCAATACTACATCGTCTTCATTGATGGCATCCTTGTGCATCTGCACGGTGTCTTTGCCATATTCTTTATCATAGCTTTCTTCAATGGTTTCTGCAGGAAGCTTTCCCGGCTTGCGGATAGGTACGAAGCCTGCCCCCAGTCTGGTGGCGAGAATGGGGCCCATAATGAATCCTCTTGATTCTATACCCACTACTTTGGTGATGCCTTTGTCTTTATACATCTCGTATAGTGTGTCCGAGAGTTCCTGCAAGGCGGTAGGCTCCTTGAACAAGGTAGTTACATCGTAGAATAGAATTCCCGGAATGGGGAAGTCGGGTATTTCTCGGATGCTTTTGGTAAGAGTTTCTTTGCTCATAATCAGTTTATTTAATACGTTTATTGAATTCTTTGTTTCACGTGGAACTTTGCGCTCTATCGTCCGCAAAGTACCAGTAGCACGTTGATGTCGCTTGGAGATACTCCCGGAATCCGACTCGCTTGGGCTATTGTTTCCGGATCTATCTTCATCAGCTTCTGTCTAGCTTCGGTAGAAAGGGATTGAATGGAATTATAGTCAAACTTACCTTTTATCTTGATGCTTTCCAATCTTGCCAATTTATCCGCAATAATCCGTTCGCGTCCGATGTATCCCTCGTACTTGATGAGTATTTCTGCAGCTTCTACAATTTCTTCCTTTCTATCGGATATTTTATCCAGTTCTCGTTTAAAGGTACTGACGTGTTCGGCAATGTTCTCAATCGTTATCTGCGGACGGTTTATCAAATCTATCAATTTGCATCCCTGGCGCAGTGGAGTTGTGCCGAGCTGCTCCAATACCGGATTGATTAATGCCGGTTTCATCGAGTAATTCCGCGCGAAGTCTATAATCCGGTTCACGGCTTCACGTTTTTCTGTCAGCAGCTTGTACCGCTCTTCCTTGGCGAGTCCCAGCTTCCAGGCTTTTTCCGTGAGTCGCATGTCCGCATCATCCATACGGAGCAGGATGCGATATTCGGCACGGGAAGTAAACATACGGTAAGGCTCGTCCACGCCTTTTGTTACCAAGTCATCGATTAAAACGCCGATATATGCTTCATCCCTTGCAAGGGTGAACGGTTCTCCGCCGTGGCAATTGATGTGGGCGTTGATACCTGCCATGATTCCTTGTCCAGCTGCTTCCTCGTAACCGGTTGTTCCGTTTACTTGTCCGGCAAAGAACAGATTCTTTATATTCTTCGTTTCCAGCGTATGTTTCAGTTGGGTGGGGTCAAAGAAGTCGTATTCGATGGCATAGCCCGGGCGGTAGATGACGAGGTCTCTGAACGCCGGTATCTTTTTCAATGCTGCAATCTGGATGTTCATGGGCAATGAAGAAGAGAATCCATTCAAGTAGAGCTCTTGGGTTGTTTCCCCTTCGGGCTCCAGGAAAAGCTGGTGCTGCGGTTTGTCGGGGAAAGTCACAATCTTGGTTTCTATACTGGGGCAATAACGTGGGCCGATACTTTGGATTTGTCCGTTGAAAAGGGGGGAATCCGGCAGCCCTTCCTGCAGGATGCGGTGTGCTTCTTCGTTGGTGAAGCAGGTCCAGCAAGGGAGCTGTTTCAAATGGCGTACATGAGTGTCCATGAACGAGAACTTGTGGAAGTCACATTCTCCGTCTTGGATTTCCATATCCTCATAATGCACGCTGCGTCCATCTATGCGTACGGGGGTTCCCGTCTTCATGCGTCCAAAGGTGATGCCATGCTTTGCGATGGATTCGGTTAATTGGTAGGATGCAGGTTCTGCCATACGTCCACCTGGAAGCATGGTACGTCCCACGTGCATCAGTCCATTGAGGAAAGTTCCTGCGGTGAGTACTACACATTTGGCATGGAACGTTACTCCCCATAATGTGACTACTCCCGTAATCTCACCGTTTTCAACGAGGATTTCCTGCACGGTATCCTGCCAGATATGCAGGTTGGGGATATTTTCCAGTATCTCTCTCCATGCCCAGATGAATTTGTTGCGGTCGCACTGCGCGCGCGGACTCCACATAGCGGGACCTTTGGAACGGTTCAGTATACGGAACTGTATGGCTGTCTGGTCTGTCACCAATCCCATATATCCTCCCAAGGCGTCTATTTCGCGTACTATCTGTCCTTTGGCGATGCCTCCCACTGCCGGGTTACAACTCATCTGTCCGATTTTGTTCATATCCATTGTGATAAGACAAGTCTTCGAACCCAGGTTTGCAGCAGCGGCAGCGGCTTCGCATCCTGCGTGTCCGGCGCCGATTACAATAACGTCATACTTAAACTCCATTCGTTCAGTGTATTTTAAAACTGTGCAAAGTTACGAAAAAAGTTGTATGCCGGGACGTGTCATATCTTAAAATCCGGATATATCTTCTTTGGCATTGCTTATATTTCCGTATCCAGCATCATACTTATTGCTTGGAATGCTTAGGCTATAGACATATTGCTTGTGTTTAGCTTAAAATACAATCAAAATGAAGCTTTTTGAATACTATTGCTTTTCTTTTTGAAAAAGATACATACCTTTGCAGCGTTTGGATATTAAAAAGTGTTTTGATTGACTAATTTTAAGGAAGAGAAGCATGAGAAAGAAATTCTTCTTGTTAATCATTGTCTGCCTGGTTATGGGGGCGGGAGTGATGGCTCAGACGTCTACGGTCTCGGGAACAGTATTTGCCGAGGACAACAATGAGCCGATTATTGGGGCATCGGTATTGGTGAAGGGTACAACGCTGGGGGCCGTGACCGATATCGAAGGTAAATTTACAATCTTGAATGTGCCGGGCACGGCAAAGACAGTGATTGTCTCTTTTGTAGGTATGCAGAAAGTAGAAGCTGCCATAAAGCCTGCTATGAAGGTGGTGCTGAAATCGGATTCGGAACTGCTGGATGAAGTGATGGTGGTGGCTTACGGCACGGCCAAAAAGAGCAGCTATGCAGGTTCGGCTTCTTTAGTGAAAGCGGATGCGCTGAAAGACATTCCGACGACCAGCTTTGAAAACGCGTTGAACGGTAAAGTGGCGGGCTTGCAACTGACGAATAATTCCGGCCAGGCGGGTTCCGCACCGGCCATCCGCATCCGTGGCATAGGTTCTATGAATGCCGGGAATGAACCGTTGTATGTAGTGGACGGTGTTCCGGTCTCTTCGGGCAATACGGGGCAGATGAGCGGTGAGCTCTATTCTACCAACAACATCATGAATACGTTGAACCCGGAAGACATCGAATCTATTTCTGTATTGAAAGATGCGGCGGCCAGCTCGCTTTATGGGTCGCGTGCGGCAAACGGCGTCATTCTGATTACTACCAAAAAAGGACAGATTGGCAAGCCGGTGGTGACGCTGAAAGCCGAAGTGGGCTTCACGCCCTGCTGGGCAACGGACAACTATGAAACGGCCAGCGTACAGGAGAATGTGAATATGCTCTACACCGTATTTCACGATGCCCGTACAAGCGGTAAGGGCGAAACGGACGAAAAGGCGGCAGCCTATGCCATAGGCCAGTTGAACAGCCGTTTCAACAAACATGGCTACCAATTTACCACAAATGGTACGGGAGCTTACGAGAACGTCAATATCCTTGAGTACGACAACTCCGGGCGTGGAGGCAAATACTACGATTGGGACAAGGCATATTTCCGTACCGCCATTTACCAGACCTACGATATGTCCGTCAGCGGTGCTACGCAGAATACCAACTATTACACTTCCCTTTCCTATACCCAGGACGAAGGACGTTTGAAGATGAACAGCTTCGACCGTGTTTCCGGTCGCCTGAACCTCACCCAGAAGGTGAGGAAATTCCTTGAACTGACCACCAATGCCAGCCTGGCGCGTACCAAGAAAAGCGGTTATAATGATACACGCAACACGGGCAGTAATTACTTCATGCAGACCCGTAACTTGCTGTGGGGACTCTACTGGCCCACTGATTACAAGACCGGCGAGCTCTGGACCGAACGTTACGGTAGCTACGCCTACAATGGGCTTTATTATGACAAAGAGTGGGAGAACGGTTCTACCAGTACCAAAATCATAGCTGCGGAGACGCTCACCCTGCATCTGATGCCGGGCCTGGACCTTCGTTCTATCTACTCTTACGACAATACTACTGTAAAAGACCATATCTATTACAGTGCCAATCACTATAAAGGCTCGGCAGACAATGGGAATGTCAACGAATACCGTACTACATACGAGAAGATGGTTACCTCCACTACCGCCAATTATACCGGCACCTTCGACAAACACACAGTTGGCACCATGGTGGGTTTCGAAGCGGAGAAGAACAAGACAGACTATGTGCGTGCCACAGGAAGCAATCTTGCGGTCAGCACCATTCATACAGTTTCTACTGCCGGAACGCAGACTTCTGCCGGATATTCCTGGGGAAACTCGATGGTGTCCGTGCTCTCCAAGTTGGATTATAATTACGATGAACGCTACTTCATTTCCGGTTCTTACCGCCGCGACGGTTCTTCCCGGCTCAGCAAGCAGGAACGTTGGGGAAACTTCTGGTCAGTGGCAGGAGCGTGGAACATCATGCGCGAGGGTTTTATGAGCAAATATTCTTTCCTGAGCAACCTGCGTATACGTGCCTCTTATGGTATTAACGGTACGCTGCCTTCGGACAATTACGGCTATATGAGCTTGATGAGCTATACCAGTAAGTACATGGGTAACCCGGGCGGTACAATCACTACCGTCACCAATGACAAGCTGTCTTGGGAGACGAGCTACAACACGAATGTGGGTATCGACTTCGGCTTCTTCGGCCAACGTCTGCGCGGTACGGTGGAATACTTCAACCGTGATTCGAAGAACCTGCTCCAGGATGTTCCCATTTCGATGGTTACGGGATTTTCCTCTACGTTGCGGAACGTAGGATGCATCAACAACCATGGGGTAGAGGTGGAGTTGAGTGGTGACATCATTGATAGTAAAGGATGGTTATGGAGTGCCGGTGCCAACGCAACCTTCCTCCGTTCTGAGGTGAAAGAGTTGTATGGCGGTGCGGACATTATCTGGTACGACCCCACCAGTAGCGACAGCCGTGCGCAATATGTATACCGGGAAGGTCAGTCCACGCTGGCTTTCTATGGATACGAATGGGCAGGTGTGGACAAGACCAACGGCAAGAACGTCTACTATGTAAATGACCCCAAGAATGGCAAGGCCGGAGATTTTGAGTATAACGGACGCGGAGCTACTTATGACTATAACAATGCCAACTACACCATCATCGGCAATGCCGTTCCCAAAGTGTATGGGGGCATCAATACCTCGGTCTCCTACAAAGGCATAGCCCTTTCGTTGGGCTTTACCTATAAGATAGGAGGAGACTTGTATGATGGAGCCTACATGGATGTGGCCGACGACGGTTATTATTGGGAGCGTATCCGTGCTAAAAGCTACTACAACAACCTTTGGACGCCAGACCATACGAACGGTACAGAGCCCCGTATCGAAGGTGTAGACCTCGATGACCCGCAACAATACAGCAGCCGCCACTTGTTCAATGCCAGTTATCTGCGCTTGAAGAATCTCTCATTGGCCTATACGCTGCCCAAAGCCATGACCCGCAAGGCTTTCATCGAGAATGCCCGCCTTTTCTTCACTGCCAGCAACCTTTGGACAATAGCCAAATACAAGGAGGCAGACCCCGAAGTGAGCGAATACGGCACACGTGGTTGGGAAACCCCTATCGGAAAAACATTTGTCGTTGGCGTTGAATTGAAATTTTAATGAACTGGAGGAACTAACAATGAAAAAGATATATCATTTATTGGCACTTGTGATACTTGGTGCCTTTACATTCACTTCGTGTGACGATTTTCTGGATATGCAGCCCACCAACTCCGGAAATGCAGAAGGTGCTGTCGGTACGGTAGCCGATGCGCAGGTGGTTATCAACGGTGTGATGAGTGCGATGACCTCATCGTCCTATTACGGCAGAAACCTTTTTATGTACGGTGATGCCAAGGGCGGTGACCTCACGATTTTTGCTGCCGGACGCGGACTGGATGCATTCTATACGTTCAACCACACTTCCAACAGCAATACTTATTCCGGTTTCTGGAGCCGTGGATATTACTGCATTCTGCAGGTCAACACCTTGTTGAGCAACATTGAGAAGCTGGAAGAATCGGGCAGTATGGAAGACTTTTCCGAAGCCAAAGGGCAGGCGTTGACTCTGAGGGCGCTGTTCTATTTCGATTTGGTCCGTCTCTACGGGCTTCCTTACAATTACAACAAGACCTCTTATGGAGTTCCCAATGTAACCGAGCCGCTTACGGTGAACGCCCAGCCCACCCGTGCTACTGTGGAGGAGAACTATCGCCAGATTCTGCAGGACTTGTCGGACGGGGCGGCCCTGCTTGCCAAGAAGAAGACAAAGCAGAGCGGATATGCGGACTATTACACCAACATAGCCCTGCAAGCGCGTGTGAAACTCTATATGGAAGATTATGACGGTGCTTTGAACGCTGCCCGGGAGATTATAGAAAGCGGTGTGTACAAACTGTATGAGCCTGCCGATTGGACGGCTTCCTGGAGCAAGCAGTTTGGTTCCGAGTCCATCTTTGAGCTGGGCATCACCACTGAGGAATCAGACCTGGGAACTTCTTCTTTGGGCTTTTACCTGATGCGCTACGGACAGTTGAAGAATGCCATGGGCTGGTATCTTGCCAGCGATTATTTCTTGAACCGTCTGGGTGAAGACGAGACGGATGTGCGTTGGGGAATCATGGACAACGATGAATACTGGGTGGACAATGAGATTGAACGCAAGGGAGCCTGCTACAAGTATATGGGCAGTACCACTCTGGCAGGTGACGGCAAGGCAACCAATACAGCCGTCAATATCAAGATAATCCGTCTTTCCGAGATATATCTGATTGCCGCCGAAGCAGCCTTGCACTCCACGAAGCAGGAAGCAGGCGCAGATGCCGCCGCCGGTTACCTGAATGAAATCCGCAGGCGTTCTCCCGGACTGGCACCGGCCACTGCCGCTACCATTACCGATGATATGATTCTGGACGAGCGCAGCAAGGAGCTTTTTGGTGAAGGACAACGCTTCTTCGACATGATGCGTATGGGCAGAACCATCGAATTCAACGACGATTTTCAAGATATTCCGGTGAGTCACCGTGGAAAAACAATCGACCGTACTTTCGAGAAGATTGTGCTTCCTATTTCGCAGGATGAGATAAATGCCAATCCGGCATTGGAGAACCAGCAGAATCCGGGATATTAGTCATTCCCTGCTGTCTATTGTTTGCTACTCCTTGTATATCAGGGAGGTATTTTGCCAACAAGTTGTCACTGCCTTGGCAAACTTTTGCCACGCCTATGGCAAAGTTTTGCCAACGCGGTGGCAAAGTCTTGCCAATGGGAAGGCAAAACCTTGTCATAGGCGTGGCAAGAAAAGCGGAAAAAGGTGCCTTTGATGAATTTCTTTGATAAAATGAGATGGTAATACCTTGATATTCCACAAAAATACTATTTATTGGTTCGAAATTTCTATTCTTTTTTTCTGAATCGGCTTATCTTTGCTTTCGTAGAAACCAATAAAAAGTTATAATACTATGAGAAGATTTTTCCTCATATCGTCATTCTTGACGTTGTTTGCAATCGGAAGCTCGGCGCAATGGAAGCCGGCAGGTGATAAAATCAAAACGGACTGGGCATCCCAGATCAATCCCGCGAATGTGTTGCCCGAATATCCTCGTCCCATCATGGAACGGAGTGACTGGAAGAACTTGAACGGACTGTGGAATTATGCCGTTATAAATAAAGGTGAGCATCTTCCGGCAGAGTTCGAAGGGCAGATACTTGTTCCTTTTGCCATCGAATCCTCCTTGTCCGGAGTTGGAAAAAGAATCAATGAAAACCAGGAACTGGTCTACCAGCGCAGTTTTGAAATTCCTTCTGCCTGGAAGGGAAAACAAGTGTTGTTGCACTTTGGTGCTGTCGACTGGAAAACGGATGTATGGGTGAATGATGTGAAAGTAGGCAGCCATACGGGTGGATTTACTCCGTTCTCCTTCGATATTACTGCCGCCCTTTCTGGCAAAGGCAATAATCAGTTGGTCGTAAAGGTTTGGGACCCGACGGATAAAGGACCTCAACCCCGTGGAAAGCAGGTCAGCAATCCGGAAGGTATCTGGTACACTCCCGTAAGCGGTATCTGGCAGACGGTATGGATGGAGCCGGTTGCCGGAAAACATATCGAGAATCTCCGTATCACTCCCGATATTGACCGTAATCTGTTGACAGTGAAGGCTGAATTGAATAGTGCATGTCCTTCCGACTTTGTGGAAGTGAATGTGTATGACGGCAATCAACTGGTAGCCACCGGCAAAAGTATCAATGCAGAGCCGGTGGAGGTGTCCATGCCCCGGAATGCCAAGTTGTGGAGTCCGGATTCCCCCTTCCTCTATACGCTGAAAGTGACTCTGAAAAGCGGAGGCAAGGTAGTGGATAAGGTGGACAGCTATGCTGCCATGCGTAAGTACTCCACCCGTCGTGACGCGGATGGCATCGTACGCCTGGAACTAAATAACGAGGCTTTGTTCCAGTTTGGACCGCTGGACCAGGGTTGGTGGCCCGACGGACTGTATACAGCTCCCACAGACGAGGCTTTGCTGTATGATGTACAGAAGACGAAAGATTTCGGTTTCAATATGATTCGCAAGCATATCAAGGTGGAACCGGCACGTTGGTACACACATTGTGACCGTTTGGGTATCATCGTATGGCAGGATATGCCGAGCGGTGACCGTAATCCGGAATGGCAGAACCGCCGCTATTTCGACGGAACAGAACTGAAACGCTCCGCCGAATCCGAAGCCTATTATCACAAGGAATGGAAGGAAATAATGGATTGTCTCTACTCTTATCCGTGTATCGGTACATGGGTACCGTTCAACGAAGCCTGGGGGCAGTTCAAGACGGTAGAGATAGCCGAATGGACGAAACAGTATGACCCGACCCGTCTGGTGAATCCGGCAAGTGGCGGTAACCATTATACTTGCGGTGACATGCTCGACCTCCACAACTATCCCCAACCGGAGATGTATCTGTATGATGCACAGCGTGCCACGGTTTTGGGTGAGTATGGCGGCATCGGCCTTGTCTTGAAAGACCATATCTGGGAACCGAACCGCAACTGGGGATATGTTCAGTTCAACTCTTCCAAAGAAGTGACTGATGAGTACGTGAAATATGCCGATATGCTGTATCAGATGATAAAAAGAGGTTTCTCGGCAGCCGTCTATACACAGACCACGGATGTGGAGGTGGAAGTGAACGGTCTGATGACTTACGACCGCAAGGTGATAAAGCTGGATGAGAAACGCGTGAAAGAGATAAATACACGTATCTGCAATTCACTTAAGAAATAGGGGCATTTACAATTTACCATTTACAAAGTACAATTTGGCTGCGCTGTCATCTGCATAGTTAAATTGTACTTTGTAAATGGTAAATTGTACATTAAAAATGTTGTTATGAAACGATTGATTATAAAGCTTTTCCTTAGTCTGTGCCTATGGGCGGTATTGCCGGTCTGTGCGCAGGATGCTGTTCATTACTATTTCAGAACGATGGATATCCGGAACGGTCTTTCGCAGAACACCGTGTATCAGATTTTGCAGGATAGGAAAGGCTTTATGTGGTTCGGAACCAAGGACGGTCTGAACCGTTATGACGGATTGTCTTTCCGTATTTACAAGAAAGAGAACTCCGGTTTAGGCAAGAATTTCATAACCGCGCTCTACGAGGACCGCCGGGGCAATATCTGGATTGGTACCGATGGGGGAGTCTTTATTTACGACCCGGTACTGGATTCCTTTACCGCTTTCGATGAGGCCAGTGATAATGGCAGTATCATCAGGGATTTCGTCACCATGATTGGAAGTGACGAGGACGATAATATCTGGATATCGGTAGAAAACCAGGGGTTGTTCTGCTATAAACCGGATGAAGGGAGGCTGCTGAACCATCTGCACGATTCGGGACTGCCCAATGTAACCCGCTTTTGGCTGAATGGGAATACGTGTTGGCTGGCCTTGTATGCGGATAATCTTTACTATACGAAAGCTGACTTTGAAACTCCTCTGCAGCCTTTCAAGGATGCGGAAGGAAATGAGATTTTCAAGAATGATATTATCAACTGGCAGGTCAGCGGACCCCATAATTGTGTGTATATCGCTTCGCTGAACGGGTTGACAGAGATAAACCAGACTACCGGCAAGACGCGGAAGCTGCTGAACACCTATGTGAGGGCTTTGCAGTTCAAATCTGACAACGAGCTGTGGGTGGGCGCAGAGTCCGGCTTGTATATTTACAATCTGACGAATGACAAGATTACCCATTTGACCGTTCCCGACCAGGATGATTCGTATGCATTGTCGGACAATGCCATTTATTCGCTCTGCTGCGACAAGGAGAACGGCATGTGGATAGGGTCTTATTTCGGTGGAGTGAACTATTGCCCTTATCAGTGGACTTATTTCGAGAAGTTCTATCCGAGAGACAATCTCAGGCATTTCGGCCGTCGTGTACGGGAAATCTGTGAAAGTAATGATGGCACCTTGTGGATAGGTACCGAAGACAAAGGCTTGTTCAATTACAATCCGGAAAACGGAAAGATAGAGCCTTTTGAGCATCCGGCCATTTATCAGAATGTCCACGGCCTTTGCCTGGACGGGGATGATTTGTGGGTAGGTACGTTCTCCGGTGGTCTGAACCGGGTGAATCTTCGGACCAGGCAGGTGAAACATTATGCCAAGGGTGAGAGTGAGAATTCCATGGTCGCCAATGACGCCTTTACCATTTGCAGGACCACTACGGGAGACGTGTGGATAGGCACCACGTCCGGTCTGTTGAAGTACAATCGCTCTACAGATGACTTTACCCGGATTCCTCAGCTGAAGAATATGTTTACTTATAACATTCTGGAGGACTTCAACGGAAATCTGTGGTTTGCTACTTTCTCCAATGGAGTGTTCTGCTACAATGTAAGAAGCCAGCAGTGGAGGAATTATCTGTCTAATGAGAATGATTCGACCTCTCTTCCCTACAATAAGGTAATCAGTATCTACGAAGACAGCAGGAAGCGTCTGTGGTTCATGACGCTGGGTGAGGGCTTCTGCCGCTACAATCCGGAAACGGACAATTTTACCCGTTATGACATGTCGAAAGGATTTCCGAGCAACACTATCTACAAGATGGTCGAGGATAAGCGGGGTAACTTATGGATTACTTCCAATTATGGTCTGGTCTGCTTCAATCCCGATACGGAGAGCAAACATGTCTATACCACGGCAAACGGGCTGCTGAGCAACCAATTTAATTTCCAGTCCGGTTACATTGACAAGAAGGGACGCATCTATTTGGGAAGTATCAACGGATTCATAGCCTTTGACCCGGAAACTTTTGTGGAGAACACTTTTCTCCCTCCCGTAGTGATTACAGATTTTTATCTGTTCAACAAACGGCTTTCGGTGGATAGTCCGGATTCTCCTTTGGAGAAGAGCATCACCTATGCGGATGAGATAGAGCTGGATGCCGACCAGAATTCTTTCTCTTTTCAGGTTGCAGCCCTGAGTTACCAGGCACCCGAAATGAATGGTCTTGAATGTAAGCTGGAAGGCTTTGACCGCGACTGGTATACGGTAGGGCGGAATTCCATCATCAACTATTCAAACCTTCCTTATGGAAGCTATACATTGCGTATAAAAGGTTCCAACAGCGATGGCAAGTGGAACGCGACGGAACGTGTGCTCGACATCCATATTCATCCTCCTTTCTATCTCTCCACTTGGGCGTATGCTGTTTATACGGTATTGGCGTTATGTTCACTGGCTGCTGTAATTATCTATTTCAGAAAACGGACCCGGCAGAAGCATCAGCAGGCTATGGACAAGTTTGAGCGGGAAAAGGAACGGGAGTTGTATACTGCGAAGATAGACTTCTTCACGAATGTGGCGCATGAGATACGTACACCGCTTACACTGATAAAGAGTCCGCTCGAGAATGTATTGGCTTCCCGTTCTGTTTCGGATGACATCAGGGATGATTTGGAGACCATGGAACTGAACACCAACCGACTGCTTGATTTGGTGAACCAGTTGCTGGACTTCCGGAAGACGGAGACACAAGGCTTCCAATTGAATTTTGTGGAATGTGACGTGTCTGAGCTCTTACAAAAGACGTATAAGCGTTTCAAGCCTTTGGCACGTGAAAGGGGGCTGGCATTGAGTATAGAGACTCCCGAAAGCTTGTATGCTTCGGTTGATAGGGAAGGGCTTACCAAGATTATCAGCAATCTGCTGACCAATGCGATAAAGTATTCGGAGACCTATATACGCATCAGGCTATATTCGGAAGGTGAAAGACTGCTGCTTTCTGTATGCAATGACGGCCTTGTCATTCCGGTAGAGATGCGCGAGGAGATTTTCAAGCCGTTCATCCAGTATAAAACCGGTACCTTGCGCTCTGTACCCGGCACCGGTATCGGGCTTGCACTTGCCCGTTCATTGGCCGAACTCCATGAGGGTACGTTGTGCATGGAAGATTCGATGGAGAACAACTGTTTCCTGCTGTCACTTCCGCTGAAGCACGAGCAGACGGTGGCTATGGAGCATAAAGAACCGGTAACGGGCGGGGAATCCTCTGAGGAAAGTGGTGCAGGTACTGCCTTGGAACAGCACCGGTATACTCTTTTGGTGGTGGAAGACAGTCTGGAAATGCAG
>ENA-UPSY01002036-UPSY01002036.1-human-gut-metagenome-genome-assembly--contig:-NODE-2036-length-18877-cov-4.094362_pt1 | contig 18877 bp, 19 predicted proteins | sample MGYA00250044_ERZ773365 | MGnify/ENA primary metagenome ERZ773365 (study PRJEB29103, sample SAMN06111932) | human gut metagenome | biome: human gut; feature: ankylosing spondylitis patient; material... | reverse complement strand
GCTATCCCCCTGTTTATTGGAAGCGATGAGGAGGGCGGCACCGTCACCCGGGCCAGCCGGAACCCTAACCTCTTCTCTGAACCCTTCAAATCTCCACAGAAGCTGAACTACATCGGCGGCATTGAGGAAATTCTCCGGGATACAGACACCCGGAGCCGGGAACTGCGGGCGCTGGGCATCAATGTGAATTTCGCACCGGTGTGCGACGTGTCCACTGACCCTAAGGATTTCATCTATGACCGGACGCTGGGGCAGGACGCGAACATGACGGCGGATTATGTGAGGCTGGTGGTGCCGGCCATGACGGAGGGCGGCACGCTGCCTGTGCTGAAGCACTTCCCCGGCTATGGCAGCAACGCAGACACCCACACCGGCATCGCCGTGGATCAGCGGCCGATGGAGACCTTTGAGACTGCCGACCTGCTGCCCTTCAAGGCGGGGATCGAGGCTGGGGCTCCTTTTGTGCTGGTGAGCCACAACATCGTGAACTGCATGGACCCGGAGCTGCCGGCGTCCCTCTCCCCTGCCGTTCACAAAATTCTGCGGAAAGAATGCGGCTTTGACGGCATCGCCATCACCGACGATCTGGCGATGGACGCCGTGAAGGCCTACGCCAAGGACGGCGCTGTGGCTGTGCTGGCCTTGCAGGCGGGGAACGATATGGTTGTTACCACGGACTACCGGACCCAGATCCCCGCCGTCATTGCGGCGGTGCAGGAGGGCACATTAGATGAAAGCGTCATCGATGACGCCTGTCTCCGGGTACTGCGGTGCAAGGACACCTTTTTGAGAATCCCCGAAAACAATCCCTGATTGGATATTCCATGAAAACAGCCTGATTTGCTGCATTTTTTTGAAAATGTGCAACCAAAACGCCACTTTTTTCGTCTTTCCTTGTGAACAGCTATTGGAAAGACCGGTCTATGGGAAAGGAGCATTTCTATGAAAAAGTCTCTGCGTTTTTGCGTTTTGCTGGCTTTGGCCGCCGCATTGCTGACGGTCTCCGCCTTTGCGGATACCGGGCCGAAGGCGCAGTTAAAGGTGCTGGTGAAAAATGCCCCGGAGGAGCCATACTACCTCGATCTTTTGGAAAAGGGGGATTATCAGGGGCACACCTATGGCTCCGGAGACGGGGATGACACATACAGCGGGCTGGATTGGAGCTACTCCGAGGAGGAGATCGCTGCACTGGACAGCGAGCTGCTGGACGCGCTGCGGGCGGCGGTGCCGGAGGGCTGGCACGCCTGCACCGCGCAGGGCACCAACGGTGCGCCCATGTGGGGCGACCTGATCGGCAGCGACGCAGGCGGGGTGCGGCTCCATTCCTTCCGTTACCATGGCGTACCGGATACGTATCGGATCATTCTCGTAACAAAAAGCGGCGAAAGCTGGGTATCCGGAGTCCTGCACCGGGCAACGCTGCAATCCAGCGCAACGGTGGATTGGGCGGCAAGGATCGCCAACGCGCCCAGTCCGGCCATGGCCTATGCGCTGCAATTCCTGTGCACCCTCCTCCCTACCCTGCTGATTGAGGGGCTGCTGCTGTTTGCCTTCGGCTACCGGAGCAAGAGAAGCTGGCTGGTATTTCTGCTGGTGAATCTGGTGACACAGGGCGGCTTCGCCGTCTATCTCGCCGTAACGGTGTTGAATCACGGTGTAAGCGGCTGGTCTTTGATCTTCTATATTCCCATTGAGGTCATCATCACACTGGTCGAATTGCTGCTGTACCGCCGTCTGCTGACGGAAAAAAACAAGGCGCGAGCCGCCGTGTACGCCATGGCCGCCAATCTCTGCTCGGCTGTGTTGGGTCTCTGGCTCATTGATCCGCTGTGGCATTTTATCGTGTCGATCTCTTAAAAATGAAAGGAATTTTCCCCATGGAAACTGAAAAGCTATACTACGCGGACCCGTTTTTGACGGACTTTACCGCTACGGTTCTGGACTGTCAGCCGGGTAAAAACGGCTATTTAATCACATTAGACCGCACAGCCTTCTACCCGGAGGGGGGCGGACAGCCTGCCGATCACGGCGTTCTGGACGGAGCGGCTGTGACGGACGTCCATGAAAAAAACGGCGTGATTCTCCACAATGTGGACAGATCCGTGGAAATTGGGAAAACTGTCACCGGCGTCATCGACTGGGGTCGGCGGTTCGACCACATGCAGCAGCACTCTGGAGAGCACATCTGTTCCGGGCTGATCTGTGAGCGGTTTCACTGCGACAATGTGGGGTTCCACATGGGTGCGGACATCGTGACCATCGACTTCAACGCCGACATCCCCTGGGAGGAACTGCTGGAAATCGAAGCCCAGGCCAATCAATATATCTACGAAGACCACCCCATTGACATCCAATTCCACCGGGGTGCAGAACTGGACGCCATCGACTACCGCAGCAAAAAGCCCCTGGAGGGGGATGTCCGCATTGTGACCTTTCCCGGAGCGGACTGCTGCGCCTGCTGCGGCACCCATGTGCTGCGGAGCGGGCAGGTGGGACTGGTGAAGTTCCTGTCGGTGCAGAAATTCCGGGAGGGCGTGCGGATTGAGCTGCTGTGCGGCAAGCGAGCACTGGAATATCTGTCCAAAACATGGGAACAGGCCAAGGCCATTGGTCAGCGGCTCAGTGTAAAACCGGTGGACAGCGAGGCGGCTGTGGAGCGGCTGGAGGGCGAGTTAGCCAATCTGAAGCTCCGCTGCGCTCAATTGGAGGAATCCGTATTTGAGTCCATGGCAAAGGAGCAGGCAGGAAAGGGCAATGTGCTGCTGTTCCAGCCTGCCATGCGGCCGGACAGCGTCCGGCGGCTGATGGACGCTGTGTCCAAGACCTGCGGCGGTCTGGCGGCAGTTTTCGCCGGAGAGGAGGGCCATTACGCCTACGCCCTGGGCCGGGCGGACGGACAGGACATCAGCCCTCTGGTCAAGGCCATGAATACGGCCCTCCACGGGCGGGGCGGCGGACGGAACGGCTTCGCTCAAGGCAGCGTGGAGGCGGAGCGGAGCGCCATCGAATCGTTTTTCAAGGAGAATGGATATGGAATATGTAATTAAGGAATTGCTTCACCCGGAGGAGGATGACGAGGCCAATTTCATCTACTCGGAGCTGGACAGCCAACGCCGGGAGACCCGGCGGGTGGAGTTTTATCCATCCGGTATGTGCTTTGCCTACGGCGGGGATATGGGACAGGACGAGGTCCTGAACCCCGCGCCTTTCCCGGAGGACCTGCGGACACTGAACCGCCCCGGTGAGGTGGAGGTCCGGGCCATCCCCCGGCAGTTGTTCATTGAGGTGTGGAATCAGGCACAGGAGCGGCCCGACGGCTTCATGGGGATGTTCTATTGACTTCTTTACCGCTGCGGAAAATTTGTTTTTCATAGTAAAACCCCGGCCCCGGACAAAAGTCCGGGGCCGGGGTTGCTATTCTGCTATTTTACAATTTGCGGTTGCCTGTTGTCTGCGGGGTGGCGGATCACACCACCGCGAAGAACTTAATGAGGAACAGGGCAGAGATCACATAGGTCAGCACGCTGACGTCCTTGGCCTTGCCGGAGAGGAGCTTGACCACCGTGTAGGAGATCAGGCCGAGGCCGATGGCGTGGCCGATAGAGCCGGAGATCGGCATACCGATGAGCATAATGGACACCGGCAGCATCTGGTCCATATCGTCAAAGTTGACATTTTTGAGGCCCTGAAGCATCAGCACACCGACATAGATCAGCGCAGCAGAGGTCGCGGCACCGGGAATGATGGCGGCGACGGGGGCGAGGAAGATGCAGGCGAGGAACAGCACGGCAGAGGTCAGCGCGGTCAGACCGGTGCGGCCGCCAGCCTCCACGCCGGAGGCGGATTCGATAAAGGTGGTAACGGTGGAGGTGCCGGTGGCAGCGCCCGCGACCGTACCGATGGCGTCGGAGAGCAGGGCCTCCTTCATGTTGGGCATCTCGCCCTTCTCATTCACCATGCCGGCGCGGGAGGCGGTGCCCACCAGAGTGCCGATGGTGTCGAACATATCGATCATGCAGAAGGTGATGATCAGCGTGATGGCGGTGAACCAGCCGATGTTCATAAAGCCCGCAAAGTCAAACTTGAAGAGCGTGGTAGAGACCATGTCGGCGAAGGGCGGCACGAAGCTTGCGGTCTCAAGGCTTGCAAAGGGATTCACGCCGAGGAATGCGAAGCTGCCGATCCAATAAAGGACGGAGGAGAAGAGCATACCAAGCAGCACGGCGGCCTTGATGCCCTTCTTGGCCAGCACGACCATGACGAACACACCGAGGAACGCGGTCACGACGGTCAGGACCATCGTGTCATAGCCAGAGCCCATGTTGCCCTTGATGATACTGGGGGTCAGGGCGCCGAAGAAGTCGCGCATCATGTAGAACGGACCGCCGTTTTCGGAATAGATGCCAATGTTGGAGCCGAGACCCACGTTCATCAGCATCAGGCCGATGGCAGGGGCAATGCCGTAGCGCACACCGAGCGGGATGGCCTCCACGATCTTCTCGCGCACCTTCAGCACGGTGAGCACGAGGAACACGATGCCTTCGATGAGGATGATGACGAGGGCAGCCTGAAAAGCGCTGGTGTAGTCGCAGTCATTGATCACGGCGATGTTGGCCACCACCACGGCGAAGAAGCTGTTGAGACCCATGCCGGGCGCCATGGCAAAGGGCTTGTTGGCCAGGAAGGCCATGCAGGCGGTGCCGATGGCGGAGGCGATGCAGGTTGCAAGGAACACGCCGTTCCACAGCGGCGTGCCGACCGCGAAGCCGGTGAGCAGATTGGGGTTCAGGGCGATGATGTAGGCCATCGTCATGAACGTGGTCAGGCCCGCCAGGATCTCCGTCCGGACGGTAGTGCCGTTCTCTTTCAGTTTAAAGATTTTTTCCATAGTTTTCCCCTTTCTCTTATCACAGGGCCCCGTAAAGGTCAACCTCTGTTATAACGAAATTTTAACACAAATTTCCGCTCATGAATAGTTCTGAGATTTACTGAAAAAATAGGTGTCTCTTTAGCATATTGCACAAAAACAGCCCTGTCATTTCGACAGGGCCGCTTCGTTCAGGCAGTATGATGGGGTTCAAAGGCTTCTTCGATCCTTTCCCGCATCCGGAAATCCCGGCGCTGCCACACAAAAGCCAGAGCCACAGGAAGCAGAACAGGCAGGATCGTGCAGCTTCCCCACCCCATCGCCCACAGCACACATTCTGCAATAACGCCGGCATGGAAGGCCAACAGCGTTCCTCCATAGAGATTCATCCGGGGGATATGGTCCGAATCCCGGAATAAATGGGCCTGGACCCAGGCATCCACAAACTGGCGGAGGTTGTTGGTAGAGAAGATGGTAGAACAGGGATACCCATATTTTCCGGCAAACACGCACCACTGGAAGCCCATGGCAAAAATGCAGATGTAAACGCCCAGCTCCGATAAGTGCTCCGGCAGAACACTCAGCACACAGGCCGCAGCTGCATCTGAGAGAATGGCCCACATCCGCAGATCGCCCTTACAGCGTTTCGACAGGCAGGCTGCCAGAAAAATCGTAAAAACGTACAGAATAACGATTCCCAGACGCAGCAGTGCTTTGATCCAGTTGTTCTGAACCGCGCTTGTGAAAACCTCAATGAAATTGACGGTCACTGCCGAGGCGAAGTGATGAAAACGCAAAATAGCATACGCGCCGAACCAGCCGCCGATCAGTGCCATGCAGAAATGCAGGCGCCGTTTTGATTGCTCCAACTGTTCTTCCATGTTCCTCTGATCCTTTTCCTTAAAGAGGCGGAGAGTCGATCAAACCCTCCGCCCTGTTACTGTGTTTTCTTAGAACTTGATCTTCTCTTCCAGATAGCTCTTCACCTGATCAATGGGGATACGCACCTGATTCATGGTATCACGCTCACGGATGGTGACACAGTGGTCAGCGGGGGTGTTCTCATCGCCCACGGTCTCAAAGTCCAAGGTAATGCAGAAGGGAGTGCCGATCTCATCCTGACGGCGATAGCGCTTGCCGATGGAGCCGGTCTCGTCATAGTCCACCATGAACTCCTTGGACAGCTCGTTGTACAGCTCCATAGCGGGGCCGGAGAGGACCTCCTTCTTGCTCAGAGGCAGGATGGCCGCCTTGAAAGGCGCCAGGGCGGGATGGAAGTGCATGACCACGCGGACATCGTCCTTGCCGTTCTTGTCCTGACCCACAACTTCCTCGTCATAAGCGTCGCACAAAACGGCCAGAACACTGCGCTCCACGCCCAGAGAGGGCTCGATGACATAGGGGATATATTCCACCATGTCCTTGCCCTCGCCCTCGCGGTAGACCATCTTCTGACCGCTGGTATTCTGATGCTGGGTCAGGTCATAGTCAGTACGGTCGGCTACGCCCCACAGCTCGCCCCAGCCGAAGGGGAACAGGAACTCGAAGTCCGTGGTAGCCTTGGAGTAGAAGCACAGCTCCTCGGGATCATGGTCACGGAGACGCAGGTTCTCATCCTTCAGACCGATGGACAGCAGCCAGTTGTGGCAGAAGGTCCGCCAGTAGTTGAACCATTCCAGGTCGGTGCCGGGCTTGCAGAAGAACTCCAGCTCCATCTGCTCAAATTCCCGGACGCGGAAAATGAAGTTGCCCGGGGTGATCTCGTTGCGGAAGGACTTGCCGATCTGGCCGATGCCGAAGGGCAGCTTCTTCCGGGTAGTGCGCTGGACGTTGTTGAAGTTCACGAAAATGCCCTGAGCGGTCTCGGGACGGAGGTAGACAGTATTCTTGGCGTCCTCAGTGACGCCCTGAAAGGTCTTGAACATCAGGTTGAACTGACGGATGTCGGTGAAGTTGTGCTTGCCGCAGGTGGGGCAGGGAATGTTGTGCTCTTCAATGAAGTCCTTCATCTCGGCCTGAGAGAAAGCGTCCACTGGCTTGGGCAGTTCAAAGCCGGTCTCTGCGCACGAGTCCTCGATCAGCTTGTCGGCGCGGAAGCGCGCGTGACACTCGCGGCAGTCCATCAAAGGGTCGGAGAAGCCGCTGAGGTGACCGCTGGCCACCCAGGTCTGGGGGTTCATGAGGATGGCGGCGTCCAGACCCACGTTATAGGGGTTCTCCTGAACGAATTTCTTCCACCAGGCGTTCTTGATGTTCTTCTTCAGCTCTGCGCCAAGAGGGCCGTAGTCCCAGGTGTTGGCAAGGCCGCCGTAGATCTCGCTGCCGGGGAACACGAAGCCCCGGTTTTTGCACAGGGCAACGATTTTGTCCATGGTCTTTTCAGTGTTGTTCATGGTACTCTCTCCTTCTATACGGAATTTGTTTTTGGCTCAAAACGCATAAAAGCCTGTTTTCACAAACGGTTTGTGAATGCAGGCGTGCATAAAAAACGCCCTGAGCCGATATTCGGCTCAGGGCGAACAAAGTCTTGTCCGTGGTTCCACCTGAATTCCCCGTTGGAGGCGGGGCACTTCGTTCCCGGTAACGGCGGGGTCCGGCGAAGCATTTCCGCTCCGCGGCTCCAGGGCGCCATCCGATGCTTTCCGGAGGAGCTTGCACCAACCGCTCCTTCTCTGAAACCGGATCCAGCAGGACTTCCCTGTCACAGCCTTTCACCCGGTCACTGTATCACGGTTTTTGAACATTGTCAAGGCAAACAGCGGAAAACGGCCGTTTTTTCATTGAGTTTCTGAAAAAACTCACCGACTTTTTCACAATGTTGAAAGAAATCCAGAAAAATAGGACAACGCTCCGCCTGAAAGACGGAGCGTTGGTTCGGTTTACTTTTTCTCCCGATCGTAGGCCACGATGACCCGACGATTGGGGTCCACACCCGTGGAATAGGTGGTGACACCGGGAACCTCCTGCAAAGCCGTGTGGATCACATGGCGCTCGTAGGCGTTCATAGGCTCCAGGGTAACGCTGCGGCGATACTTGACCACCTTGCCCGCCACCTTGTTGGCCAGACGCTCCAGGCTCTGTTCCCGCTTGGCCCGGTAATTCTCGGCGTCCAGTTGGACACGGACCCGGCTGCCGGTGCGGTTGACGGAGTAGCTGGTGAGCTGCTGGATGGCGTCCAGAGTCTCGCCCCGGCGGCCGATGATGGCGCCAAGGCCCTGACCTTCCAGGAACACCTTGTAGCGGCCCTTTTCAGGGAGATACACCTTGACCTCTGCCTGAACCTCCATCTGCTGAAGGAGGCCGGAAAGGAACTTGCGGATCTCCTGAGCCCGCTCGTCGTTCACTTCCTCGCCCAGATCCTCCGGGACCTTGACGGTCTGTGCTTCCTCGGTCTTGGGAGCGGACTCCTTTTTGACCGGCTCTTCCCGGCGCTGAGGCTTTTCGGCGGGCTTCTTTTCCGTCCGGGGCTTCTCGGCCTTGGGCTTGTCCTCCCGGACCTTTTCCGCCTTGGGCTGGGCGGGAGCGGCAGGCTCCTCGTCCTCACCGTAGCTGACCCGGACTTTGGCAGGGCAGCTGCCAAGACCTAGGAAACCGGCCTTTGCCCGCTCCAGGATCTCTACAGATACATCGTCCCGGTCCAGCTTCAGCTGCTCCAGAGCACGGTTAATAGCTTCTTCTTCCGTTTTGCCCGTTACATCAATAAACTGTCTCATAACGGCTCCTCATTATGTTTCGTCATAGCGGTCCGCCTTATAAGCACGGCCACGGGCATAGGGGCGGTCACCCACCCGGCCAGCCTCGGTGGTGCTGGTAGCGGCCTTGGCGGCTTTGGCGGCCTTGGCAGCCTGAGCAGCCTGCTGCTTTTCACGCAGAGTCTGCTTCTTCTGCTCCTCCTGCTGTCTCTGCCGCTCCTGGATGCGAGCCTCTTCCATACGCTTCTGGCGGTCAGCCTGGCGGGCCTGGAAACGGGCTTCCTCTTCCGCCTCCATCTTGGCGGAGAGAGTCTTATTCAGAACGGCCTCCTGAATCAGAGAGAACACACTCTGGGCGATCCAGTACACGCCCAGTGCGGCAGGCATGACGAAGGCGATGTAGACGCTGAACAGAGGCATCATATACATCATGGACTTCATGGATGCGCCGCCGGCAGCGTCCGCCTGAGGCTGGGTCTTCATGGTGAGCTTGCTGAACACAAACTGAGAAAGACCGGCCAGAATGGGGATCAGGATCACGCCGATCACGGCCCAGGTGAAGGTGAAGCTCTTGACATACTCCCAGGGAGTAGCGGTCAGGTCCAGACCCAGGAACTTATAGTTCACGTTGAACCAGCCATCCGGCGTGGAAAGGCCCATTTCCTGCACAGCTTTGACCAGGTTGATCTGGCCGTAGGCGGAAAGCTGGGTAATACCGTTTTTCACGATGGCGGCACCGGCCTTATCCAACTGGACGATATTAGCCATGTTGACGCCGGCGTTGGTAGCAGTTTGGATCAAAGTCTCCACCGCGGATTCCGGCAGCATCATGAAATGGGTGATAGGCTGGCGGATGATGGAGTACAGAGCAATCAGGATGGGAAAGGGCAAAAAGCTCCAGAGGCAGCCGCTCATGGGATTGACGCCTTCCTCTTCGTAGAGCTTCTGCATTTCCTCTTGGAGCTTGGCCTGGTTTTTGGCATAGCGCTTCTGTAACTCCTGCATCTGACCGCTGACGCGGCTCATGCGCATCATGCTCTTCTTGGACTTCATCTGGAAGGGCAGCATGATGAGCTTGATGACCAGAGTAAACAGGATCAGAGCCACACCGTAGGAGTTCGTCAGGTTATAGAACAGACGAACCAGCCAGGCAAAGGGTACGCAAATGTAGTAGCCAATGGTGGACATTCTTGTCTTTCCTCCGATATTCTTTTGAATCAGGGAACGGGGTCGTAACCGCCTTTGTGGAAGGGATTACAGCGCAGGATCCGGCGGAAAGCCATCCAGCCGCCCTTTAGGGCGCCGTATTTTTCAATGGCTTCCAGCGCGTATTGAGAACAGGTAGGGGTATAGCGGCAGCAGGGCGGCCGAAACGGAGAAATAGCCCGGCGGTAAAACCGTACCAAAGCCAAAAGAACCCGCTTCATACGGGCTCCTTCATCAGATCTACCTTCCGGCACAGACGGCGGAACTGTTTTTGCAGCTCCGGCCAAGGGGCCGTGGCAGTTCTGCTCCGGGCAACCAGAATAATATCATATCCCGTTTTCAGCTGGGGCTTTTCCAGACGGTAGACCTCCCGGAGACGGCGGCGGCAGCGGTTGCGCACCACGGCATGTCCCAGCTTTGTAGAGGACACCAGCCCCAGACGGTTCCGGCCCAGACGGTTTTTCCGGCAGTACAGCACCATGACGGGACTGACAGCCGAAACGCCCTTCTGATAGGTTCTCCGAAATTCATAATTCTCTTTCAGCGTGACCGCTGCTTTCATGACTCGTTCCCTGTCCTTTCACCCTGAACAAAGTTTCCTTGGATACAATTCCAGGGACGGAGGACGCTTGCAGTCCCACCGTCCCTAAAGGACATTGTTCAGGTGTCTCCCGCGCATGAGTCCTTCTTAGTAGCTCAGGCGGGCACGGCCCTTGGCGCGGCGGCGAGCCAGGACCTTGCGGCCGTTGGCGGTAGCCATTCTCTTGCGGAAGCCATGGACCTTCTGGCCGTGGAGCTTCTTGGGCTGATAGGTACGTTTCGTTGCCATGTTGAGACACCTCCTGTCAGATTTCCGTCCGCCTTGCGGCGGCATTTACTCGACACCCCCGGAGACCGGCGGCGCAGTAAGCATATCAGTGCGTACTTATGACGCACGGATTAGTATACATACTTTTTCAAATTCTGTCAAGAAAAAGTTGCAGATTCCGTGAAAAACATCCGGTTTTTTCTGTTTCCTGTACGTTTTGGCAGATATGGTGCTTTTTTTGTCGGAGATAACCACATTTTGTTTCCCGACAGCCCCTAAATTTTTGAACTTTATTATTTAGTATATGTGTAATTTCTGTTGCCTGAACGTTCTGTTTTTGATATAATGTAACTCGGTATGATTTTGTCTTTTATAACAAGAGAGGTGTTCTGATTTGAATTCTGTCGCTGATGTGTGGACCAACGTCCTCCAGCAGCTCAAGAAGGATCTCTCGGAGACGACCATCACCACCTGGTTCGATGAACTGACGGCGGTGGACATCCGGGAAAATACCTTCTATCTGCACTGTCCCAACGACTTTAAAAAACGATACATCGAATCCCTGTTTATCAAAAACATCAAAGCCGCCCTTCAGGATCTCTTCTCCATGGAGTTTGAAGTGAAGATCCTGGACGAAGCGGGACTTCTGGAATTTCAGGGCGGCGCGCCCAAGAAAAACAGCGATCGCTTCACCTACGAGGATTTCACGTTTGAGACCTTCGTGGTAGGTCCCAGCAATAAGCTGGCCTACGCCGCCTCTATGGCGGTGGCGGAGCATCCCGCCCAGAACTACAACCCCTTGCTGATCTACGGCGATTCCGGTCTGGGCAAGACCCACTTGCTGTACGCCATCGCCAACGTGATCCGGCAGAATGATCCGGCTGCTAAAATCGTCTACATCAAGGGCGATGACTTCATCAATGAGTTCATTGAGCTGATTCGGGCAGGCCGTGGCAGCGACTTCCGGGCCAAGTACCGGGAGGCAGACCTTCTGCTGGTGGACGACGTGCAGTTCGTGGCCGGCAAGGAACAGGTCCAGAATGAATTCTTCCATACCTTCAATAACCTGTACGAATCCGGTAAGCAGATCGTTCTGACCTCGGACCGTCCCCCCTCTGAGATGACGCTGCTGGATGACCGGCTGCGGACCCGGTTTGAATGGGGCCTGCTGGCGGACGTGACGCCGCCAGACTTTGAGACCCGTCTTGCCATCGTAAAAAATAAGGCGGCGGCGCTGGGTATGGAGCTTCCCGATAAGATCGCCAGCTACATTGCTGAAAATGTCACTGCCAACGTCCGACAGCTGGAGGGCACCGTCAATAAAATCCTGGCTTACAAGGATCTGCTGGGCAGCGAAGCCGACGAGGCCACGGTCACCCGTGCCATGCAGGACATTCTGAAAAAGAGCAACGAGTATATTCCCACGCCGGACAACATTCTGGACTACATCAGCAAGTATTACGGGATTGAAAAAGAGATCATCTGCGGTCAGCAGCGGGTCAAGGATGCCGTGGCTGCCCGCCAGATCGCCATGTACCTCATTCGCGGCATGACCAATCTGCCTGTGGTGGAGATCGGCAAGGTCTTTGACAACCGGGATCACTCCACGGTGCTCTACTCTCTCAAGCAGGTAGAAAAACAGATGAAAAAAGACCCCGCTTTCGCTGAAACGGTAAAGGAGATCAAGACCAATATCAACAACCGCCATTGACCGTATTTTTTCCACATTCGCAAGGGAAAAAGAAAAACTGTAATGTGGAAAAAGAAAGTCCGTTTAAAACCGATTTTTTTCCACATCTTTTTTCCACAAGGGCGTGGAGGCTGTAAATATTGGGGTTGCAAGGGTTTTCCTACTTTTCCACATTTTTTTGCACTACTGTTACTTTCTTCTAAAAAATTTATTTTTTCTTTTTAAAAAGCGCTTTTATCCCTATTTGATACAGAAAGGAAGCGGCTCTCATGATTAAATTTTCCTGTGAAAAAGTTTTCCTCCAAAACGCGATTGCCGTCACCAGCCGGGCCGTTGCCCAGAAGAGCTCCATTCCGGCGCTGGAAGGTCTGTTGATCCACGCGGACCAGCAGTTGACCATCTCCGGCTACAACATGCAGACCGGTATTCGCACCAACGTTTTCGCCAACGTTGTGGAAGGCGGCAACATCGTGCTGAACGCCCGGCTGTTTGGTGACATCATCCGCCGGATGCCCGATGATATGATCACCTTTACCGCTGATGAAAAAATGATGGTCCATGTCTCCTGCGGTGATGCGGATTTTGACATTCTGGGCTTGTCCGCTGCGGATTACCCGGATCTGCCGGAGGTTGAGGATGAATATGCCGTTTCCATGCAGCAGAAGGTGCTGCGGAGCATGATCGAGGAGGTGGCCTTTGCCGTCTCTACCAATGAAAGCCGCCCGGTCCATACCGGCGCGCTCTTTGAGATCGCGGATATGAGCCTCAGCATGGTGGCCGTGGACGGCTTCCGTCTGGCTTTCCGCCGGGAGAAGCTGGAAAAGCTGGAGGGCGGCGCGTTTTCCTTCGTCTGTCCCGGCTCCGCCCTCAGTGAGGTCAAGAGTATTTGCGGAGATACGGAGGATCTGGTGACGGTGACGCTGGGCAAGCGGCATATCCTATTTGAAATTGGTGATACTCAGCTGATCTGCCGCCGTTTGGAGGGTGAGTTCCTGGATTATAAGAACGCCATCCCCCGGAAGAATCCCATTCAGATCGTGGCAGAGACCAAGGCACTCATCGAGAGCATCGACCGCGTGTCCGTGGTGATCTCCGACAAGCTGAAAAGCCCGGTGCGCTGCCTGTTTGACCACGATAAGGTGATGCTGTCCGCCAAGACCGGCAACGGTGAGGCCAAGGACGTGTGCCGTGTCAGCGGCGACGGCGACAAGTTGGAGATCGGCTTCAATAACCGGTATCTGATGGAGGCGCTGCGGTATGCCCCGGCGGACAAGGTGAAGATCGAGCTGAACACAGGGGTCTCCCCTGCCATTATCGTCCCTGTGGAGGGCGAGGAGAACTTCCTTTATATGGTATTGCCTGTACGGCTGAAGAGCGCGGAGTAAGGAGGTTCAGAAATGAAAAGAATCATCTATTACGTATGGACGATTCTTGTACTTTTTTCTGTTGCTCTTGGTATTGTTGGCTGGGTCATGCAAAAGAATTACAATCCGGCAGGCGATACCATAGCGATCATCTCTGATGTGCTTATTTATGCTGCAGTTATTTTCTATATAGCATGGAAAATCATGGGAAAGAAGAAACCGTCATGAAAACAATGACCATTACAACGGAATACATCAAGCTTCAGGACCTTCTGAAGCTGGCCAACGCCGTGGAGACCGGGGGCGAGGCCAAGGAGTGCGTCCAGAGCGGCGAAGTACAGGTCAACGGCGAGGTGTGCACCATGCGGGGCAAGAAGATCCGCCCCGGAGACGTGGTAACCTTCCGGGGACAGGAATACGCAGCGGCCTATGCGGATTGACGGGTTAAGCCTGGATTTTTTCCGTAATTACGTTCATTTAGACGCTGCGTTTGACCCGAATATCAATGTGATCTACGGTGACAACGCCCAGGGAAAGACGAATCTGCTGGAGGCGGTGGCCTATCTCTCCGGCGTCAGCCATCGGGCCAGATATGACCGGGAGCTGATCCAATTCGGCGTGGATCACGCCTTTTTGAAGGGGCATGTGTTTGCACGGGAGAGGGATTTTCTGCTGGAGGCGGAGCTGCACCGGGGGGCGCGGCGGGTGCTGCGGTCTAACGGCGTCAAGCTGAAAAACGGCGGCGAGCTGTCTGGTATTTTTCAAAGTGTGCTGTTCTGCCCGGAGGACCTGTATCTGATCCGGGAAGGAGCCGCCGCCCGGCGGGGCTTTCTGGATGACTGCATCTGCCAGCTTCGGCCCCGGTACGCGCAAGCACTTGCGGAATATAAGCGGCTCCACGAGCACAAGACCCGCATTTTGCGGGACAGCGAGGAAAAGCCCTCCCTGCTGGACGCACTGGATGAGTTTTCCATGAGCATGGCCAAGGCAGGAGCGCTGCTGATCCATTACCGGGCGCACTTTATCAAGCGGCTGTGTCAGGCGGCCCCGGCCATTCACGGAGATTTTTCCGGCGGCCGGGAACGGCTTACCTTACGTTATGAAACGGTATCTACGGTGACGGACCCGGAGGCGGGACCGCAGGTGATCTTCCAGCAGCTTTTACAGCATCAGGAGGAGCACCGGGCGGCGGAGATCGCCAGCCGGCAATGTCTGTCCGGCCCTCATAAGGATGACCTGCTGGTGGAGATCGACGAAAAGGCCGCAAAAAGCTACGCCTCACAGGGCCAGACCCGGACGGCGGCTCTCTCATTGAAGCTGGCGGCCCGGGAGATCTTTCAGCAGGACACCGGGGAGTATCCGGTGCTGCTGCTGGACGATGTGCTCTCGGAACTGGACCCCCGGCGGCAGGAATTTGTTCTCAACCGCATCCGGGGCGGGCAGGTGTTTATCACCTGCTGCGAGGACGACCGGCTGCCGCAGCTGTTGGGAGGAAGGATCTTCCATGTCAAAAATGGCACTGTGCGGTGATGAATACCGCGACGGAGCGCAGCGAACGGAGCCGCGCGTCAGCGCGTTTTGAAATACCGCGCCGTTACGCGGCGCATCACCTGCTGCGAGGACGACCGGCTGCCGCAACTGTTGGGGGGAAGAATCTTCCATGTCAAAAATGGCACTGTGCGGTGATGGATGCCGCACCGTTATAGGAAGCAGCATCTTTCATGTATAAAGAGGGCCGGATGGCCGGGGAAAGGGAGCGGTGCAATGGAGAACCGAAAAATAAAGGGAAAGAGCCTTGTCAGCATAGCGGCGTGGGCCGTCACGCTGGGTCTGTTCATTGCGTATCTCTTTCTGAAAAGAGAGTGGATGCTGTACACAATGGACTTTACCATTCTGCTTTGCTGCCTGCTTGGGATCTCAGATCCGGAGGAGGACAGAAGGAGCAAGAATGTATATTGGATCTTTCTCATTACCCGTGTGATAGATGTTGCGATACGGCTGATGTAAGGACGGGCTTTGTGCGCATTGACGCTGCTTTTGGAACGGAGGGATACCGTGTATTTGCATTTGGGACAAAATGAGATCGTGCCGGACCATCGGATCATCGGTATTTTTGATCTGGATAAATGCAGCTATGAAAAGCGCACCCGGGAGTATCTGACCCGGGCGGAAAAGGATGGCGTGGTGCTGGATGTGTCCGGCGACCTGCCGAAGTCCTTTGTGGTGTGCGACCACCCCTATCACCCGCAGATCGTGTATCTGAGCCAGTTGAATACCTCCACCCTGAAAAACCGGGCGGAGAGCGAAAAGCTGGTACTGTGAGACAAATGGGGCGGGCCGGAAACGGCTTGCCGTTGAATAGAAGTAAAAATTTCTTCGGGGCAAGAAGAACCGAGCCGGAAATGGCTCCGGCTTGATTCTTCTGGTCCCGCGATGAAAGGAGAACCTACATGGCAGAAAACGAGATCCTGCAATCCACGGCGGTGGATGCCGCCAATGATTACGACGCATCGGAAATCCAGGTTCTGGAAGGCTTGGAGGCTGTGCGGAAGCGGCCCGGTATGTATATCGGCTCCACCTCCTCCTCCGGCCTGCACCATCTGGTTTACGAGATCGTGGACAACGCCATCGACGAAGCGCTGGCGGGCTACTGCTCGGAAATTTCCGTGACCATCAACGAAGGCAACACCATCACCGTGGTGGATAACGGCCGCGGTATCCCCGTGGACATTCAGGCCCAGACGGGAAAACCCGCTCTGGAGGTGGTGTACACCGTGCTCCACGCCGGCGGCAAGTTCGGCGGCGGCGGCTACAAGGTGTCCGGCGGTCTGCATGGCGTAGGCGCATCCGTAGTGAACGCATTGTCTGAGTGGCTGGTGGTTCAGGTCCATCGTGACGGCAAGATCCACGAGATGAAGTTCGCCCGGGGCCATGTGACGGAGCCGATGACGATCGTGGGCACCACGGATCACACCGGTACCACCGTGACCTTCAAGCCGGATCCGGAGATGTTTGAGGAAACGGTTTACAGCTACGATATCCTCCATACCCGGATGCGGGAGGAGGCATTCCTGAATGCCGGCCTGCGGATCACCATTGCCGATGAGCGTTTGGCCTCCGCCGAGAAGCCGGAGGAGGAGCGCCGCCACTCCATGTGCTACGAGGGCGGTATCCGAGAGTTTGTGGCCTATCTGAACCGCACGAAAACACCGCTGCACGAGCAGGTGATCTACGTCAGCGGGCAGAAGGGCGACTCCATGGCGGAGATCGCCATGCAGTATAACGATGGCTACAACGAGACCACCCTCTCCTTCGCCAACAACGTTCATACCCCGGAGGGCGGTATGCACGAGGAGGGCTTCCGCCGGGCGCTGACCACCGTGCTGAATAACTACGGCCGGAAGATCAAGATGCTGAAGGACGATGAGAAGGTCTCCGGCGAGGACTGCCGGGAGGGCCTCACCTGCGTCATTTCCGTGAAGCTGACGGACGCACAGTTTGAGGGCCAGACCAAGGCCAAGCTGGGCAACGCCCATATCCGCACGCTGGTGGACAGTATCGTCAACGACCAGCTGGCGGTGTATCTGGAGGAGCATCCCATGGTGGCCCGCACCATTCTGGATAAGGCCATGACCGCCAACCGCGCCCGGGAGGCGGCTCGCAAGGCGCGGGAGTCCATCCGCCGCAAGACGGTGCTGGGCGGCGCGGCTATGCCGGATAAGCTCCGGGACTGCAACGAAAATAACCCCGAGCTGACAGAGCTGTACATCGTGGAGGGCGACTCCGCAGGCGGCTCCGCCACGGCGGGACGGGACAGCCGGTTCCAGGCCATCCTGCCCCTGTGGGGCAAGATGCTCAACGTAGAGAAGGCCCGGGTGGACAAGGTCTACGGCAACGACAAGCTCCAGCCCGTCATCATCGCGTTGGGCGCAGGTATCGGCGAGGAGTTCGACGAGAACAAGCTGCGCTATCACAAGATCATCATCATGGCCGATGCCGATGTGGACGGCGCCCATATCCGCACCCTGCTGCTGACCTTCTTCTTCCGCTTCATGCGGCCGCTGATCGAGAAGGGCTATGTGTATTCCGCTGTGCCGCCCCTCTATAAGCTGACCCGCGGCAAGACCACGCGGGTGGCCTTCTCTGACGAGGAGCGGGACGCGGTGTCCGCTGAGCTGCGGGGCGGAAATCCCAATGTCAAGATCGACATCTCCCGGTTCAAGGGCCTGGGCGAGATGAACCCCCATGAGCTGTGGGAGACCACCATGGACCCGGAGAAGCGGACCCTGCGGCGGATCACTTTGGATGACGCCGTACAGGCGGACGAGACCTTCACGATTTTGATGGGCGAGAAGGTGGAACCCCGGAAGGAGTTCATTGAGAAGCGGGCCCAGTATGCGGTCAATCTGGATTATTGATCCCTCAAGGAGGAGAAAAAATGAGTAAAAAACCCCAATATGACCCCGAGGAGATCCGGTATCCGGAACAAAGAATCGTGGAATCTCCTCTGGTGCCGGAGATGGAACAATCCTATATCGAATATGCCATGAGCGTCATTGTGGGCCGTGCCCTGCCGGATGTGCGGGACGGCCTGAAGCCGGTGCACCGGCGCATTTTGTACGCCATGTACGAGGACAATCTAACCTCTGACAAGCCTTTTAAGAAGTCTGCTACCTGCGTGGGCGACGTGCTGGGCCGGTACCATCCCCACGGCGACGCCTCTGTTTACGACGCCCTGGTCCGCCTGGCCCAGGATTTCTCCATGCGCTACATGCTGGTGGACGGCCACGGCAACTTCGGCTCCGTGGATGGCGACCCCCCGGCAGCCTACCGTTACACCGAGGCCCGTCTGAGCAAGATTTCCGACGAAATGCTCCGGGACATCGAAAAGGATACTGTGGACTGGGACCCCAACTTCGACGAGAGCCGGAAGGAGCCCCGGGTCCTTCCCGCCCGATTCCCCAACCTGCTGGTCAACGGCTCCAGTGGCATCGCCGTGGGCATGGCCACCAACATCCCGCCCCACAACCTGCGGGAGGTCATCGGCGCCTGCATCTGCGTGCTGGATGATCCCAACGCCTCCCTGTCCGACTTGATGGAGCACATCAAGGGACCGGACTTCCCCACCAAGGGCATCATCATGGGCCGGTCCGGCATCCGGGCGGCCTATGCCACCGGCCGGGGCCGCATCGTGGTCCGGGCCCGGCATGAATTTGAGGAGTTTGGCCATGACCGCACCCGCATCGTTAT
>ENA-UPSY01002013-UPSY01002013.1-human-gut-metagenome-genome-assembly--contig:-NODE-2013-length-19038-cov-31.138811_pt1 | contig 19038 bp, 17 predicted proteins | sample MGYA00250044_ERZ773365 | MGnify/ENA primary metagenome ERZ773365 (study PRJEB29103, sample SAMN06111932) | human gut metagenome | biome: human gut; feature: ankylosing spondylitis patient; material... | reverse complement strand
ACGCGGGTCTCGAAATCCGGCGGCTGGACATCGGCAGTCAGGCCCCACTCAAAGCGGGTGCGCAGACGCTCTTCCAGACTCTTGATCTCCTTGGCCGGGCGGTCGGATGCGATGACGATCTGCTTGTGGGCGTCGTGCAGGGAGTTGAAGGTATGGAAGAACTCTTCCTGGGTGGACTCCTTGCCCGCAATGAACTGGATATCGTCTACCAGCAGCAGGTCGGCCACGCGGTACTTCATCCGGAAGTCCTCGGTGCTGCCCGCGCGGATGGCAGCGATCAGCTCGTTGGTGAACTGCTCACAGGTCACGTACATGATGACGAAATCGGGGTGGGTGCGCTTGATCTCGGTCTGGATGGCCGTCAGCAGATGGGTCTTGCCCAGACCGGAGCCGCCGTAGATGAACAGCGGGTTGTAGGCGCCGGAAGGGTTGGCCGCGACCGCCTGCGCAGCAGCAAACGCAAACTGGTTGGACGGGCCCTTGATGAAGTTTTCGAAGGTGAACTCGTAGTTGCCCTGCGGGGAGGCGGGGTTCGCCTCGTACTGCTGCGCCAGCACGACCTCGTGCGGCGGGGTGCTGGGCACCACGAGGGTGATGTCCACATCAAAGCCCAGCACGGTCTTGAAGGCTTCCTTGAGCAGGCCAAGGTAGCGGTCCGTCACGATCTTGCAGATGAAGTCGTTCCGCACCGAGAGGGTGATGTGGCTTGAGTCCTCGAAGCTGATGGGCTCCAGGCCATCGATATAGAGATTATAGGTCGGCTCGGCCATCTGCGTTTTGCAGTACGCCTGCGCGGCCTCTAAAACGTCCTTGAAAGAATCCATAAAACATCCACTCCATTGAAGTTTTCAACAATGCTGCTGATACCAGGTTAGTATACCACAAAAATCTCCCTGCGTCTACATTCTATAATGTAATTTATAATACATAAGAAAAGACGCACCTGCGTCTGTCTGCAAGGCTTGTGTTCAACACTCAAATCAGCCACAAGATATGGTGGAAGAAAAGTTTTCCACGGGGAATGAGTGAAAAAGTTGAAAGATTTTTCACACCCGGTTTTGAAAAAAGTTTGCTGGAAAGCGAAAAAAATGCTTGACAGAAGGGGATAGTGTGCGATATACTGTTGAATTGCAAGCCTGTCCCCATTTTGGGACCAGAATAGACCCCATCACCGGGGACGAGTTTTTACGGAGGATACAACCATGAAGAGAACTTTTCAGCCCAAGAAGCGTCAGCGCAAGGAAGTTCATGGCTTTCTGACCCGCATGAGCACCAAGAACGGCCGCAAGGTCATCAATGCTCGCCGTGCAAAGGGCCGCAAGAGCCTGACCGTCTGATCCAGCTGCGTTGAGCAATGGGTCCGGCGCAGAATTGAACATGCGCACAAAAGGCCGCTGATATCGAATTGGCGGTCTTCTTTTTTATTTTCGCGCGGTTTGACTAAAAAATATTCCGAAGATTTGGCACAAAAAACGTCCGGACAGGCTTTTCATGTCGGCGTTTTTTTGCTATACTGATCTTGAACTTTGCCTTTTGGGCAGAGTATCCGATTTTACCAGAAAAGGAGGCGCCGAAGGAGTGCGCTATCGTCCCATCCGCCGCAACAGCGAATATGGCCGCGTGTATGCCCGCGGCAAGTCCTATGTGAACCCGGCGCTGGTGCTGTACGTCCTCAAGACCCGCGGCAAAAAGACCCGCGTGGGCCTGACGGCCACCAAAAAGATCGGCCATGCCGTGCAGCGCAACCGCGCCCGCCGCGTGATGAAGGCGGCCATCGACGAGCATCTGGACTACAACATCGGCGGCTACGACCTCGTGTTTGTGGCGCGGGGCATCACCCCGCACCTCAAGAGCTGGCAGCTCAGCGAAGTGGTGGCCAAACTCTTTGCACAGGCCGGTCTGCCGGACAAGGCCAAACAGCCGGGAGCCAAGTCCCCGGCCACCGTTCCGCCGGCTCAGAAGCCGGCCCCGCAGGAATGAGCCTTTCGCAGGGATGCCGGAACGCGCTCTGCGCGCCCATCCGATTCTACCAGCGCTTCATCAGCCCCGGCCTTGGGCGCAACTGCCGCTTTTCGCCCTCGTGCAGCCAGTACACGCTGGAGGCCATCCAGACCCATGGCTGCCTGAAAGGGCTGCTGCTGGGCGCGGCCCGCATCGCCCGGTGCAATCCGCTGGGCCGCTGGGGGTACGACCCCGTCCCCCCGAAGGGAAGGTGGGTCAGCCCGGAGCGGAAGCTCTCGGCCGCACGGCTCTTCCGGGCCAGACGGAGCCATCGCTCCTGAAAAATCAGCTTCTTGTGACGCACCGAACTGTGGGCGGTGTGTCCTTCTCATAAAAAATTTATCGTCCCGCGCCACAGGCGGGGCAGAATGGACGAAGATATGAATCCTTTATACATCCTCGGCTGGCCTCTCGGCTATGTAATGGAGTGGATCTACAAGCTGATCCCGAACTATGGCTGGGACATCATCCTGTTCACCCTGCTGATCACGCTCGTCAAGATCCCGCTGCAGATCAACCAGCAGAAGAGCATGGCCCGGATGTCCGCCTACCAGCCTCTGGTCGCCGACATCCAGAAGAAGTACCGCGACAAGCCCGACAAGCAGCAGGAAGAGCTGATGAAGCTGCAGGAGCAGGGCTACAAGCCCACCGCAGGCTGTATGCCCATGCTGGTCAACTTCCTGGTCATGTTCGGCGTCATCGAGGTCGTGTACCGCCCGCTGCAGCGCATCTTCCACATCGGTGCCGATGCCCTGACCGCTGCCGGTGAGGCCCTGACGACCCTTGGCATCAGCTTTACCACCGTGACCCGCGACACCAACATCATCGCGCAGGTCATTGCGGGCGAGAGCACCGTCACCAGCTGCTTCACCCCGGATCAGGTCAGCACCATCACCGAGTTCGGCCAGCACATGGATTTCTTCGGCATCGACCTGACCCGTGTGCCCCAGTACAGCCTGGCCGCAGAGAACCTGCCCCTGCTGATCTTCCCCGTCCTGGCCATCGTGACCATGTTCATCTCCACCCACATCAGCATGAAGGCCTCCGGCCAGCAGATGCAGGGCAGCATGAAGCTGACCATGTATATGATGCCGCTGATGTATCTGTTCTTCTGCTTCACGGTCCCCTGCGCATTCTCCCTGTACTATGTCGTCTCCAACATCCTCATGACCGTGCAGAGCATCATCATGAAGAAGATCTACGACCCCGAAAAGGTGAAGGCTGAAGTTCTGGCGGAGATGGCAGCCCGCAAAAAGGAGCAGAAGCGCGGTGTGAAGAGCACCACCATCAAGGTCACGGACGAGAAGACCGGCACGACGGTCGAGAAGAACATCTCCGCCAGCGAGATGAACAAGCGCCGCTTGGAGTATGCCCGCCAGCTGGACGCAGAGCGCTACAAGGACGAGCGCACCGTTCCGCTGAGTGAGCTGAACAAGAAAGAGGAGGAATAACGGTTATGATCCGTACTCAGGAAGCAACCGGCAAGACGGTTGATGAAGCCCGCGCAAAGGCCTGCGCCCTGCTGGGTGTGCAGGCTGAGGATATGAATGTGAGCTACGAAGTGCTGGAAATGCCGCAGAAGACGGGATTCCTGGGCCTGAAACTGACCCCCGCCAAGGTGCGGGTCAGCGTGGAAGAGCCCGATGCACCCAAGGCTCCGGAGGCACCCGCCGCCGCAGAGGCACCGGCAGCTGCTCCCGTAGAGGAGAAGGTGGAAGCGCCTGCCGCACCCGCTGCGGAGGAAGCTGCTCCGGCCGAGGAACCCAAGGCGGAGGAGGCCGCACCGGTTGCAGAGGCTGCTCCCGCAGAGGAAGCCGAAGAGGTGGAAGTGCCCATCAACATCGAAGAGAACAGCAAGGTCAAGGCCGCTGTGGAATACCTGCAGGAAGTCATCACCCGGATGGGCGTCAATGACGTGACCTTCAGCGCCGTGCAGAAGGGCGAAGCCACCATCATCCGTCTGGATGGCGAGAAGCTGGGTGCCCTCATCGGCCGCCGCGGCGAGACCATGGAGAGCCTGTCCTATCTGGCAAGCCTGGTGGCCAACCGTCTGGAAGGCGATTACATCAAGCTGGGTCTGGATGTGGCCGGTTACCGCGACAAGCGCGAGAGCGACCTGACCGCTCTGGCGCAGCGCATCGGTGCCAAGGTCCGCAAGACCGGCCGCAGCTTTGCCATGGAGCCGATGAACCCCTACGAGCGCCGCATCATCCACTCTGCCATCGGCAAGATGGAGGGCGTCCGCAGCGAGAGCAAGGGCGAAGGCCGTGACCGCCGTGTGGTCATCTACTCTACCGCACCCGATGCCCAGACCGACAATACCTACGGCGAGCGCCGCCCGCGCGGCAACGGCCGTCGGAACGGTGGAAACCGGAATGGCGGCTATCGCGGGAACCGGAACGGCGACCGCAATGGCAGCAATCGCGGCGGCTACCGCAGCGGACCCCGCCCGGCAGGCAGCCGCGGCGGCCGCGGCTCCAGTGTGCCGGAGCGCACCTATGCGCCCCGCGACGCGGAGGATGCAGCACCCGTAGCACCCAAGCGCACCGAGCGCGTGGATGATTTCGCCGATTTCAGCTTCGGCAAGATCGAGATCTGATCGCTGAGTTTTGAACCATGCTGCCCCTTTCTGGTGGAAAACTGCCGGGGAGGGGCAGCTTTTGTTTTGCACACAGGCCGCCTGCGAAGAAAAACAGAATTATCAGCAGGAGGGTTCACTAAACAGGGGAGAACTGTTTCATCCGATAAAAACAGATGTATGGAGACAAAATGGAATACTACTGTATCAGTGGACAGATATGCCAAACAAAAACTGCCATCTCCTTTGAGTGTTTACCCTTTCGGAGATGGCAGTTTCAGTTTAGGTGTTATTGCTGGGCTAAGAAAGCGTTATGCGAGACAGAGTAGGAGCGGGAAGCAGCGAGGAGACAGCTGTTATGATCAGCGCTTAGATTGATTTTATGCCACTCTGTCTCCGTTCCGCCATAACACACAGAACGAAGCGCAGAACAATCGTTGAACGCATAGGCATTGATATAGCAAATCGATTTTGGAATATAAACACGGCTGAGAGAGGTACAGCCTCCGAACGTGCCGCCGTTGATGATATAGAATTTCGGATTGTCGGGAAGAGCAACACTACGGAGAGAAGTACAATTGCAAAAGACATCATTTGTCATTTCGATGATGGAAGAGGGGAGGAGGATATGTGCCAGAGAAGAACATCCTTTGAAAGCGGAACGAATGGTTTCCAAATCATTGGGAAGCGATACGTCTGTAAGTTTTTCACAGTCAGAGGCAAAATCCGCCGGAAGAATTTTGGTGCCGGTGGAAAGTTTGATGGAGACTAGGTTGGGACAGTGTGTAAACGTGGAACCGCTGAAGAAGGGACCTCCTTTCACCTCAACTCGTTCCAGCTTTTCACAGGAACGGAAAGCTCCATTGTCCACATGTTCAATCGTGCTGGGGAGGATCACCTCAGTCAGACCGGTTCCAGCAAAGGCGTTCGGTCCAATGATTTTCAGCCCCTCCGGAAAGACAACACCAGATAGCTTTTCATCGTCACAGAATGCGTAACTTCCAATTTCTTTCAGGGAAGAGGGAAGATTGATGTAGGTCAAGTTGGAACAGCCTTCAAACGAGCGGCTGATGGATTCTACTGTTTCGGGAAGTGTGACCATCGTGATATCTTTGTTCTGGCTGAAGACCTGCGTTCCGATGCCGGTAATGGTATAACCGTAGTAAGTATCCGGAATGATGACTTGTCCACGCGGTTGAGGGCCGCTTTTTTCATATCCAGTGATATAGGCTGTTCCGGAGCCGTCGTTGTTCGGCTGAATAATCCAGACGATATCCTTGATGGTTTCGGTGTTGGAATCCGCAGGTTTTTCTATAGAATCATCGGGTTCCGGTTCAGGCGATGGAGTGGCACTGTCAGGAATGCTGGGGGCCGGATCTTCCGGAGAACCGGAGCATCCAGTGAGCAGGAGCGCGGCGGCGGCGCTGGCGGCGAGGAATGTGCGGCGGGAATACTTCTTTTGCATAAGATAGACCTCCTCAAGATTTATAATGCTGGAATCAGCGTTAGACGGTATAAAGGCAATTATCGTTTGAATCAATGATAGAGATAGAAAATCAAAGACGAGGGTCTGCAATGGTTTTTCCTTTGAAATCGATAAAGTGATAGTTTTCGTTTTTCTTCGTAATTGCAAATTTTTCTTTTCCGCCATGGGCATAGAGAACGGTGCCGTATTCCTTTTCGATTTTAGCAAAATCAAAAACAACTTTTCCTTTGGTATCCAACAATTTGGAGGAATCATTCTCGAACGGAACGAAAACACAGCCATCTTCGACTCGTAAAAAACCATAGGATGGCTGAATAAAAACTTCTGTTCGAGAGTAGAAAGAATAGTTAATGGGCGCTTTGATAGAAAAGACCTGTTGGCCGTTCTTGTCGATAAAACCGGTAAAAGCAGTGGAGTGGATGAATGCAAGGCCTTCATGGAAGGGGCAAGAGATATCGGCCTGCGGGGTCAAAATATAGTTTCCACTGGTATCGATGAATCCCATAAGATCGGAATCGTCCGTTTCTATGACAATGGCTCGTTCCTCCGAGAAGCTGCTGGCATGGGAAAAGGACTTTCCGAAGCATAATTCGCCGGAGGAATCGACATAACACATTGGTTCCGATTCATGGGAGAGTGCCAGGGCGTAGCCATCGTAAAACTGAAAGGGATTTGTATACGAACTGAAATTAGTCGCTTTCCAATTTCCTTCCCGGTCAATAATACCGGAGTCTCTATTATTTGAGCGGCAGAAAGCAAAATTTTCAGAGAAGGCTTCAGGTTCGCATATGAATTGAGGTTGGATAACAAACTCGCCGCTTCGGTCAATAAAACCCCAGTACTCGCCACACGCCACGGGGGCGAGGCCATGTGAGAAAATACCGGCGTGTTTATATTGTGGCGGGAGAAAGATGCTTCCGTCTGCATCTGCATAGCCAATCCGTTCATCCTGCTCAATGGTAAAAACGCCATCTGTATAGGTCGGAACAGAATCATAGACAGGTTCCAATAGGATATTTCCCTCGATATCGATATAACCGAATTTGTTATTTTTTCGGACAGGGATCTTTCCATCAATACAAGTTCGGATGAGGGATGGAAAATCACAGCCTTCGGGGTAACCAAGTTGCGTTCCATCACTTTTTAACAATCGTAAAGTATCAAATGCGCCGTTATCCATAAGGATTATTTTGCTACTGAGAGAAGATGCTGTGGAACGGCTTGTTTTGTTTTTGCCGCACCCGGTTAGTGCCAGCGTGGCCGCCGCTGCTGGGATACTGGCTAGGAACATCCTTCGCGAAAACTTATTCTCGTGCATAAAATAGACCTCCTCAAGATTTACAAAATACTGAAATCAGCATAAGACGAGATGAACGTGCTCTTCGCTGGGGTCCAGAATGGCAATGAAGTCACAGAATCCCAAAGAAGAAAGAACATTTCCATTGAAATCAATCAGATTGCGGCCCTCATCATTGCTCGTAATAGCAAACGATTCGTCGCCCTTGTAAGCATAGCGGACCGAACCATACTTTTTTTCGATATCGGAAAAATCAAAAACAACCTTTCCTTTGGTATCGAAGAGTTTGGAGGAAGCATTTTCGAATGGAACAAAGGCATATCCGTTTTCAAAACGCAGGAATGCGACTTGACGCCGGGAGAACAGATCGCTCTCGATGTAAGAAAACGTATCAACAGCGTCCTGGAAGGAGATTGCTTTTTTTCCTTTTTTGTCGAGGAATCCGGTAAAATCAGGAGTTCGGACAAAGGCAAAGCCATCGTGGTAGTTGGCTATGACATCGGCCTGCGGTTTGAAAATGTAGTTTCCGTTGGTGTCGATGAAACCAAACGCATTATCTTCTTCCACAACGGCTCTTTCTTCGCAGAAATCGCCCGCAGCGGAAAAGGGGCCATCAATGCTCACTTTGCCGGACGTATCGACATAACAGAATTGTTTGGATTCGGTCGAAAGAGCAACGACATAGCCATCATAAAATGGAAGCGTAGAATAGAAAGGGGTGAAGTTGGAAGCAATCCAGTTTCCATTCTGGTCGATGATGCCGGATTGTTTGTTGATGGAACAGCTGGCAAAATTCGCTGAGAAAGAACTTGGCTTGGATTCAAACTGTGGCGGAATTACAAATTCGCCGCTTCGATCAATGAAACCCCAAAGATCGTCCTGCTTTACAGGAGCGAGGCCGTGCGAGAAAACACCGGCATCACAGTACTGTGGAGACAGGAAAAATGCTCCATCCGCATCGGCATAACCTGTCATCCCATTTTTTACAGCAGTAAAAAAACCATCCACATAAGAGGGAGGATAATCGTAGACAGGCTTCAGCAGGAGATTTCCGTCAATATCAGCATACCCAAACTTTTCTTTTTTTCGAATAGGAAATTTGCCATCTTTACATACAGGAACCGAAAAATCACAGCCTTCTAACGAGCAAATTTCCGTTCCATCCGGGTTAAGTAGTTTCAATGTGGAGTGGGAAGGATAATTGACGAGAAGAACTTTCCGGCTGGCGATTGAAGGCGCTGCTGTGTCGACTTTGCTGGCGCTGGCGGTCTCGTTTCTGCTTATAAGAGTGCTTTCGCTGGTCCCTCCTTTTTTTCCGTTGCTGCACCCGGCCAGTACCAATGCCGCCGCAGGCAGTGCTGCAAGAAAAGTGCGCCGAGAAATCTTTTTTCGAATCATTGCAATACCTCCTGAAAAAGAAATAAAATAAAGGGTCCCTACGCTGATTGTAGCAGGTTCTAGACCTGAAATCAATATCAATTGATAGTAAAAACACTACGCATCGCCGATTGAGACAAAAATTTTCACTCAGTACGCTATAAGAAGTAAAAAAGACTCTCATTGTACATGTGGAGGTACTGTTCGTGAAAAATTCGGAGATAGAGCGCAGTGAACTTGCTGCACGAATCGGCCAAAAAGTGCGTGCTTTGCGGAAACAACGCGGGCTGAGTCTTGAGGAGCTGGCGCTGAAGTGCGAGATGAATGCAGCATTTTTGGGACATGTGGAACGAGGAATGAGGTGCCCGACGATTTATACGATCGAAAAAATTAGCGTAGGTCTTGGCGTCAGCCTGGCAGAATTGTTCGCGGAGGATTCGATGCAGGAAAAAAATACGGCAGAATTACAGCATCTCTCTGATATTTTGGGACAGCTGACGCCAGAACAGGCAAAAGGAGTAGTTCGCTTGGTGGACACAGCAGTAGAATTGATTCAGGAGAAACAAAGATAGATGATATTTTCAACACAGTTTTGAAATATGGTGAAAAACCAGCCTGCGAAGAAAAACTTCCCTTTTTCGTCGGTTCGTGGTACAATAAATTTTGATTCAAAGCAGCGGGAGGGGACACAGATGCAGGATTCGACCATTGCAGCCATTGCAACAGCACCGGGGGCGGGCGGCATTGCCGTAGTGCGCCTTTCGGGGCCAGAGAGTTACGCCGTGGCGGCGCGGGTGTTCCGCCCCGCGAACCCGGACCGGACCGTGGCTGGGGCCAAAGGCTACACCGCCCTGTTCGGAACATTTCTGGAAGGGGAGGACGCCTTCGATGAGGGGGTCGCCCTCTTTTTCCGGGCACCCCACAGCTACACCGGCGAGGACGTGGTGGAGCTGAGCTGCCACGGCGGCAGCGCTGTGGCCCGGCGGCTGGTGGAAAGCTGCATCGAGGCCGGGGCTGCGCCTGCTGCGCCGGGCGAGTACACCCGCCGTGCCTTCCTGAACGGCAAGCTCAGCCTGACCCAGGCCGAGGCCGTCATGGATCTGGTGTCTGCGGATGGCAAACAGGGGGCCGCGCTGGCCAATGCTTCGCTGGGCGGGGCGCTGGCCAGAAAGATCGCCGCCGAAAAGGAGGCCCTGACCAGCTTGCAGGCCCATCTGGCCGCGTGGGTGGATTTCCCGGAGGAAGATGTGCCGGAGCTGGATGAGCACCATCTGCAAACTGTGCTGGGCAGCGTGAAGGACGAGCTGGATGTCCTCATCCGGAACTACGATGCCGGGGCCGTTCTGCGCGAAGGTGTGGACTGCGCCATCGTGGGCCGACCCAATGCGGGAAAATCCACCCTGCTGAACCTGCTGGCCGGGTTCGACCGGGCCATTGTGACCCCGGTGGCGGGTACGACCCGCGATGTGGTGGAACAGGCCGTCCGGCTGGGCGACATCCGGCTGAACCTCTTCGACACCGCCGGACTGCGGGATACCGAAGACGTCATCGAGGCCGAGGGCATCCGCCGCAGCTGGAAGAAACTGGACGAGGCCGGGCTGGTGCTGGCCGTCTTTGACGGTTCGGAGCCGCTGACGCGGGAGGACCTTGCGCTGGCCCGGAAGTGTGCGGGCCGCCCGGCCATTGCCCTCATCAACAAGGAGGACAAGCCGACCCGGTTCGACGCGGAAGTCATCGCTCCCTATTTCGCGATGGTGCTGCCGGTCTGCTGCCAGGAGGAGGGGGCACGGAAGCTCATCGCCTCGGCGGTGGCGCGGCTGCTGGGCACGAACCAGATCGACCCCCACGCTGCCAGCCTTTCGGGGCAGCGGCAGCTTGCCGCCGCCACCCGTGCGCGGGAAGCGGTCGCCGGTGCGCTGGAGGCCGCAGCGGGCGGGTTCGGGCTGGATGCCGTATCGGTCTGCGTGGACGATGCACTGGATGCCCTGTGTGACCTGACCGGCGAAAATGCGTCGGAAGCGGTCATCAACGAAGTATTTGAACGATTTTGTGTGGGAAAGTAAAAATGAACCATTTAGGAGATTATGACGTCATTGTGATCGGCGCAGGCCATGCGGGCATTGAAGCGGCCCATGCGGCTGCAACGCTGGGCGCAAAGACGGCGGTGTTCACCATGAGCCTGGATGCCATCGGCAATATGCCCTGCAATCCCAGCATTGGTGGGACCGCAAAAGGAACGCTGGTACGTGAATTGGACGCTCTTGGCGGCGTGATGGGCCTGGCGGCGGACGCCACCTATCTGCAGAGCCGGATGCTGAACAAGGGCAAGGGCCCGGCGGTCCATGCGCTGCGCGTCCAGACCGACCGCAAGCGCTACCACGAATATATGAAACATGCGCTGGAATTGACGCCGGGTCTGGCCATCCATCAGGCAGAGGTCGTCTCCATCGAGGTGGAGGACGGCCATGTGAAGGGGGTTGTGACCCAGCTGAACGGCGAGTATGGGGCCAAATGTGTGGTCATCGCCACGGGCACCAACCTCGGCGGCAAGATCTTTGTGGGCGATGCGTGGTATGCCTCCGGCCCGGACGGAATGCACGCCGCCAATGCCCTGACCGAGAGCCTGAAGGCGGCGGGCCTGCCGCTGCGCCGGTTCAAGACCGGCACCCCGGCCCGTGTCCACCGGCGCAGCATTGATTTCTCTCAGCTGGAATGCCAGCCCGGCGACCCGGACCATGAGCTGCAGCCCTTCAGCTTCCTGACCGATGCGCCCATGCACAACAAGGTGGAATGCTGGATCGCCTACACCAACCCGGAGACGCACCGGATCATTCTGGACAACATCCAGCGCAGCCCGCTCTACGGCGGCATGATCGAGGGCGTCGGTCCGCGCTACTGCCCCTCCATCGAGGATAAGGTCGTCCGCTTTGCAGGGAAGGACCGCCACCCCATCTTTGTGGAGCCCTGCGGCGAGAACACGGAGGAGATGTATTTACAGGGTGCTTCCAGCAGTCTGCCGGAAGATGTGCAGAACGCCTTCTACCGGAGCATCAAGGGGTTTGAGAACATCGAGATCATGCGTCCGGCCTACGCTATCGAATACGACTGTGTGGACCCCACCAGTCTGGAAGCAACGCTGGAGAGCAAGAACGTTCGCGGTCTGTACGGTGCGGGGCAGTTCAATGGAACCTCCGGCTACGAGGAAGCGGCTGCGCAGGGGCTGCTGGCCGGCCTGAACGCCGCCCGCAATGCACTGGGCAAAGAACAGCTCATTCTGCCGCGTCATACGAGCTACCTCGGTACGCTGGTGGATGACCTTGTGACCAAGGGTGTCATGGACCCTTACCGCATGATGACCAGCCGCAGCGAATACCGGCTGACCCTGCGGCAGGACAACGCTGACCAGCGCCTGACCCCCATCGGCCGGGACTATGGGCTGGTGCAGGATGACCGCTGGGCCAGATACCAGCACACACAGGCCATTCTGGACGCGGAGCGCCGCCGCCTGCACGAGACGCATCTGCGCACCGCCGACCTGCGGGCCGCGATGGAAGCGGCGGGTCTGGCACCGGCAGCGGAGGGCGGCATCGCCGAAGAGCTGCTGCGCCGCCCGGAGATCTCCTATCCGCTCCTCGCGGGCGTCATCGGCTGGGGGGAGGAGATCACCCCCATGCTGGCCGAGCGGCTGGAGACGGAGATCAAGTACGCGGGCTACATTGCCCGGCAGGATCGGATGATCCGCGACGTGGCCCGCCATGAAAAGACGCTCATCCCGGAGGATTTCGCCTATGAGGCCCTGACCGGCCTGACGCTGGAAGCCCGCGAGAAGCTGGCGCGCATCCGCCCGAAGAATCTGGGGCAGGCGGGGCGCATCCCCGGCGTGTCGCCCTCGGATGTGGCGCAGCTCAGCATCGCGCTGGCCGCAGGCCCCCGGAAAGATTGAGAGAGAATGCCAGGGCCTCTCCTAAAAAGGAAAAAAAGAGGTGCGCACCTACGACCTGCTGGACAAACTGGGCATGGAGTATTGGCGCACCGACCTGCGTAAAGCTCACCGGGGAATGACCCGTCCGAACACGCGAAACACCTGAAACGAAAAGGAACAAACGATGATTGACAAAAACAGACTGGAAGAAAAGTGTTCCACGTGGAACATTGCGCTGACCGGGACCCAGCTCGACCAGCTGGACGCCTTTGCAGAGATTTTGGTGGAGTATAACCAGAAGGTCAACCTGACCGCCATCACCGACCCGGAGGGCATCGAGGACAAGCACTTCCTCGACAGCCTGCTCTTTGCCGCGCAGCCGGAAGTGGCAGGGAAGATGGTGGACGTCGGCGCAGGGGCAGGCTTTCCCGGCATCGTGACCAAGATCTACAAACCGGAACTGGAACTGACCCTGATGGAGCCGACCGGCAAGCGGGTGGAGTTTTTGAAATATGCCTGCGGCCAGCTGGGCCTGACCGGGGTGGAGTTCGCCAAGGAACGCGCTGAGGAAGCAGCCCGCAAGAGCTGGCGGGAACAGTTCGACCTCGCTTCGGCCCGCGCGGTGGCGGCTCTGCCGATGCTGGCCGAATACTGCCTGCCGCTGGTCAAGGTCGGCGGCAGCTTTCTGGCAATGAAGGGCGCTTCCGGTGAGGAGGAACTCGCGGCAGCCCGCGGCGCCATCCGGAAGCTGGGCGGCGCGTATCAGGAGACCCGCACCCTGCATCTGCCCGGCGGCGACACCCGCACCCTCATCCTCTGCAAAAAGATTTCGCAAACTCCGACAGCGTACCCCAGAAATGGTGGAAAAATCGCAAAATCGCCGCTGAAATAACGAAATATCGAAATAAAATTGAAGCACCCTGCCGAACGAAACTTCTGGCAGGGTGTTTTGTTTTCTGGTACACTGGGGATGGAACGAGGCTTGTTTTCCACCTTTTCCTGAGAAATTGTTGAAAACGAGCGCATACTTTGGTGAAAGGGGCATTCTTATGTTTGAACGTAGAAGATCCGCTGGAAAGATCGTGCAGCTCCCGGTGGAAGACATCCATCCCTCGCCGTATCAGGCGCGCACGACCTTCGATGAGCAGGAGCTTGCGGGGCTGGCCCAGAGCATCCGGGAAAACGGTCTGTTGCAGCCCATCACGGTGCGGAAGACCGACAGCGGCTATGAGCTGGTCGCGGGGGAGCGGCGGCTCCGCGCCTGCAAGCTGGCGAAGATGGAGACCATCCCATCCATCGTCTGCAACTTCACCGACCAGCGCACCGCCGCGCTTGGCCTGCTCGAAAATTTGCAGCGGGCAGACCTGAACCCATTTGAGCAGGCACAGGGCCTGCGGGACGTGATGGTTTTGTGGGACTGTACGCAGGCCGAAGCAGCCAAACGGCTGGGGATGGCACAGCCGACTCTGGCAAACAAGCTCCGCCTTTTGCAGCTGACAGGGGACCAGCGGCAGTTCATTCTGGACAACGGCCTGACCGAGCGCCACGCGCGGGCAGTCCTCCGCCTGCCGGAGAACCGCCGCAGCGAAGCCCTCATCATGATCGCCAAGCGGAAGATGAATGCCCGCGCGACCGACCTTTACATCGACCAGCTGCTGAACGAGACGTCGCAGGGCAAGCACCGCATTTCGATGGTCAAGGATGTGCGCATCTTTGTGAACACCATCGACCACGCCATCCGCCTGATGACCGACAACGGCGTGCCCGCCACCGCCCACCGTGAGGAGCGGGACGGCTACATTGAGTACACCGTCCGCATCCCCACCGCTGCGGCCCAGAAATAGGGGAGGGAATGTTCCATGTGGAACATCCGGAGCCGAAAAAACAACAGCTAAAACGCGCCGGGAAGCGAAAGAATTTGAAAAAATCGAACGGAGGAAGCAAAATCTGCGAATGCGGGGCCGTTTTCGCGTAAAATTATAAAGAATCGGGTTCAAAAAGCCGCGCTGATGTGCTATACTAAAGAATAAAGGGGCCCGCAGACGGGAAAACGGCGGCCCGACCTCGAATGTTCCATGTGGAACAAAAAGTTTTCCTGAGAGGAAGAAAACGCGCGTGGCAAAAATAGTTGCAGTTGCAAACCAAAAAGGCGGCGTGGGCAAAACGACCACGGCCGTCAATCTGTCGTCCTGTGTTGCGGCGCTGGGCAAAAAGGTGCTCATCGTGGATCTGGACCCGCAGGGCAACACCACCACCGGCTACGGCATCCCCAAGCGGAGCGTCGAGCTGGGGACGTATGAGATGCTCATCGGCGAGGCGAGCGCCCGGCAGGCCATCCGGAACACCGAGTTCCGCACCGACGTCATCGGCTCCAACACCCGGCTGGCGGGCGCGAGCCTGGAGATGATCGACCTGCCCGGCCGCGAGAGCCGCCTGCGCAAGGCACTGGCCGAGGTGCAGAAGGACTATGACTTCATCTTCATCGACTGCCCGCCCAGCTTGGACCTGCTGACGCTGAACGGTCTGTGCGCCTGCGACAGTGTGCTGATCCCGATCCAGTGCGAGTATTATGCGCTGGAAGGTCTGTCTGAGCTTATCAGCACCCTGAAGACCATCCGCAAGAAGTACAACCCCTATCTGGACATTGAGGGCGTGGTCTTCACGATGTTCTCCGGCCGCCTGAACCTGACCATGCAGGTCGTGGAGCAGGTCAAAAAGTACTTCGGGGCCAAGGTCTACAAGACCACCATCCCGCGCACCATCCGCATTTCGGAGGCACCCAGCTACGGCCAGCCCATCAATTTCTATGAGCCGAAGGGCAAGGGCAGCGAGGCCTACATGGACCTCGCCATTGAGTTCGTGAAGAACAACCGCCCGCACGAGCCTGCCAAACGACGCGGCAAGGGCAGCAGTGCACCCGCCGAACCGAAAAATGCGCTGGAAGAAGTAAAGCAGGGGGAAGTATAAGGAGATGGCAAAGAAAAGAGGGGGCCTCGGCCGAGGGCTGGAAAGTCTGTTCGAGGACGTTTCACCCAGCTTTGAGCCCGACAATGCAAAGATCGAGACCCTGCCGCTGCGGGAGATCGAGCCTGACCCCGACCAGCCCCGCAAGACCTTTGATGACGAGACACTGGCCGAGCTGGCCTCCAGCATCGCTGAACACGGACTCATCCAGCCCATCGCGGTGCGGCCCAAGGTGTCCGGCGGCTACCTCATCGTGGCGGGCGAGCGCCGCTGGCGGGCCTGCCGGATGGCGGGCCTGACCGAAGCGCCGGTCGTCGTGAAGGACGTCACCGACGAGCAGGCCATGGAGATCGCGCTGGTGGAGAACCTGCAGCGCGAAGACCTGGACCCGGTGGAAGAGGCCATGGGCATCCGTGAGCTGATGACTCGCTGCGACCTGACCCAGGAGCAGGCCGCCCGGAAACTGGGCAAGAGCCGCAGTGCGCTGGCCAACAGCCTGCGCCTGCTGAACCTGCCGGAAAACGTGCTGGAGCTGCTCAAGAGCGGTTTCCTCAACACCGGCCACGCCAAGGTCATCCTGGGCCTGCCCACGCCGGAGCTGCAGGAGCAGGCCGCGCAGATGATCGCCGACCATGAACTGAACGTCCGGCAGACCGAAGTGCTCTGCAAAAAGCTGGCACGGCCCGCCAAAGGCCCCGCCGAACCGGCCCCCATCGACACGTTGCCGGTGGAGGTGGAGGAGAGCCTGAAAGAGGTGCTGGGCAGCGAAGTCAACGTCGCATACCATGGCGGCAAGGGCAGGCTGACGGTGCATTTCTATTCGGACGAACAGCTCCGGGCCTTTGCAAATCTGCTGGGCCAGTATCAACAATCATGCGATTGAGGGCGGGCTCCCGCCTTTGAACGGCACGGGGACGATGCGCCCCCGCGCGAATGAAATAGAGTAAGGAGAGTAAATCATGCTTGATATCAAATTTGTCCGTGAGAACCCGGACGCGGTCAAGGAAAACATCAAGAAGAAGTTCCAGGACGCCAAGCTCCCCCTCGTGGACGAGGTCGTTGAGAAGGACGCCAAGTACCGTGAGTGCCTGAAGGAGGTCGAATCCCTCAAGGCTGCCCGCAACAAGCTGAGCAAGGCCAACGGCCCGCTGTTCGGCCAGCTGAAGAAGTGCACCGACGAGGCACAGAAGGCTGAGCTGCAGAAGCAGATCGATGCCAACAACGCCGCCGTCAAGGCCGACGCAGACAAGATGGCAGAGCTGGAAGCCGAGGAGGCAACGCTCGCAGCCCGCATCCAGGAGATCATGTACTCCATCCCCCAGATGATCGACCCCAGTGTGCCCATCGGCCCCGATGATACCTACAACGTCGAGGCACAGCGCTTCGGTGAGCCCGTCGTGCCCGATTTCCCCATCCCGTACCACACCGAGATCATGGAGAGCTTCGACGGCATTGATATGGACGCTGCAGGCCGCGTGGCCGGCAATGGCTTCTACTATCTGCTGGGCAACATCGCCCGCCTGCACGAGGCCGTTCTGGCCTATGCGCGTGACTTCATGATCGACAAGGGCTTCACCTATGTCATCCCGCCCTTCATGATGCACGGCAACGTGGTGCAGGGTGTGATGTCCTTCCCGGAGATGGACGCCATGATGTACAAGATCGAGGGTGAGGACCTGTACCTGATCGGCACCAGCGAGCACACCATGATCGGCCGCTTCATCGACCAGACCCTCGACGAGGCAACGCTGCCCCTGACCCTGACCTCTTACAGCCCCTGCTTCCGCAAGGAGAAGGGCGCCCACGGCATCGAGGAGCGCGGCATCTACCGCATCCACCAGTTCGAGAAGCAGGAGATGATCGTCGTCTGCCGCCCCGAAGAGAGCGCCGACTGGTATGAGAAGCTGTGGAAGAACTCTGTGGAGCTGTTCCGCAACATGGAGATCCCCGTCCGTCAGCTGAACTGCTGCTCCGGCGACCTGGCAGACCTGAAGGTCAAGAGCTGCGACATCGAGGCCTGGAGTCCCCGCCAGCAGAAGTACTTCGAGGTCTGCTCCTGCTCCAACCTGGGCGATGCACAGGCCCGCCGCCTGCACATCCGCGTCAAGGGTAAGGACGGCAAGACCTATCTGGCCCATACTCTGAACAACACCTGCGTGGCACCTCCGCGTATGCTGATCGCCTTCCTGGAGAACCACCTGCAGGCCGACGGCTCGGTCACCATCCCCAAGGTCCTGCAGCCCTACATGGGTGGCCTGGAGGTCATGGTCCCGACCCACAAGAAGGGCTGAGAGCTGACCGCACAGTTTTCCACGGCAATGCAATAAGATGTTGAAAACACCCCGCTTTACCGTTTGCTGACGCAGACGATCGAGCGGGGTGTTTGCTGTTGATGGGGGACGATTTCTTCACGGCAGTCTCGCCTCGTAGACAGTCCTCGTACGGGAAACAAAAAATCCCCAATCCGAAGATTGAGGATTTTTTATGACCCGTACGGGAATCGAACCCATGTTACAGCCGTGAAAGGGCCGTGTCTTAACCGCTTGACCAACGGGCCTTATAAATACAGAGCTTCGCTAAAACCTCCGACATTCATCATCCACTATTGCGGACGACCGTCCCCCTTATCTTAGCGAAACTCTGTAACTTGGTAGCGGCAACTGGATTTGAACCGGTGACACTTCGGGTATGAACCGAATGCTCTAGCCAACTGAGCTATGCCGCCATATTTTGTTTGCGCACTTGAACGGTGCTTTATTATTATATCCAGAACTCGCCTGTTTGTCAACAATTATTTCTAAAAAAATCAAAATTTTTTCAGATCTCCGGTACAGCCCGAAAAAACGAGCGGCTGCACTGCCGCAGCCGCTCGAACATGGGGCGTTTTCCGTGCCGTCACTCCCGGTACTTTTCCATCATCTCTTTGAACAGGATGGCCGGGGACGGCGGAGTGTAGGTGATGGCGTTGGCACCGGCGGCGATGGTGGCCGAGATGCTCTCGCCGGTCTTGCCGCCGCTGGCGATGATGGGGACATCCGGGAACGCATCGCGGATCTTTTTCACGATGCGGGGCGTGTCGGTGCTGCAAGCCACATTCAGGATGGATGCACCGGATTCGAGGCGGGCACGGATGTCGGTGTCCGCCTTGGTCACGGTGATGATGACCGGGATGTCCACGACCCGCGAGACCGCCAGCAGATTCAGGTCTGAAATGGGAGAGTTGAGCACGACACCCATGGCACCCTGGCTCTCGACGTCGCGGGCCAGGTTCAGGGTGCGCACACCGTGGGTGGTGCCGCCGCCCACGCCGCAGAACACCGGGATGTAAGAGGCCTTGATGATGGCGTCGCTGATGGCCTGTTGAGGCGTGAACGGATAGACGGCGAAGACGGCGTCGGCATCGCAGTTGCGGA
>ENA-UPSY01002004-UPSY01002004.1-human-gut-metagenome-genome-assembly--contig:-NODE-2004-length-19078-cov-9.673017_pt1 | contig 19078 bp, 13 predicted proteins | sample MGYA00250044_ERZ773365 | MGnify/ENA primary metagenome ERZ773365 (study PRJEB29103, sample SAMN06111932) | human gut metagenome | biome: human gut; feature: ankylosing spondylitis patient; material... | reverse complement strand
GATTAAGATTATAATGAAGCCACAAAGGTAGGAAGGAAAAGAGGGGAAAAAAACACGCACGAGGCCGAATGCTTACGTTTTTTTTACTTCTCTTACATTATCATGGAAAGATATTGTAAGTCCTGCTATATCATTTCCTTTAAGAGAATCTAAATATAACTCAAAAGCTTCCTGGCAATGTTCAACTGACAATACTTTATTGGCATATTCTACAATAAGTTTATTTGTAGGAACACGTTTGTTCTCATCAAGTATGAAGCATGCTGCGTATTTTGCTATTTTATTAATATTTTCATTCAAATTTCGACTAACATTATTATATCCTTGTTCAAGATCATAAAATACTAGATATCGTCCTTGTTTAAGACCATTGTGTTGTGAACTTAATAGTTCATTGAGCACAATATCAACACCTTTATCAATGACATCTTGTGCTTCATCAATAATAATATAGTCATAATCTACCTTAGTAATTTTACTGAGTTCTTTGCTTAAAAGTTTGTAAACATCATATTGACTATTATCACTTTTAATATTAAGTTCTATATTTGTTATTTCCTTGATATAATTATTGAATGTTTTGACAGTACATGAACTTAATCGTTCTTTATCTAAATCAAGCCGAACCTTACTTGCTAGCAGTCCTGTCCAACATAGATATAACCCCTTAAGACCACTATGTCTTTTAATAAATGCTTTAGCCATAGTGGTTTTTCCTGTTCCTGGTCCACCCTCAATTAATATTCTAGGATTTTTTCTCAAACCTTCTAGAATACTTAGATTGTCAATCTGTAACCAATCCAAAACTTCGCGAAGCGAAGTTAGTGAATATTTATAACGATCTTCAATTGATGGAGCAAGTGAGTTTACAATAGACTGTAATTCTGTCTTTGATATTATACGTTTAGAACGTTTATTTTTACGAATTACACTTAAACAGAAGTCTGCAAAAGAATTATCACTATCTTGATCTAACTTATTCCAAAGTTTATGAGAAAGGTTGATTTGAGAAGAGTCACGTGATATGTCAAGAGTACTATGAGGGAAAGCACATACATAATCAACAAATATTTGATCCTTATTTAATATCCCATTATTTAACAATGCCCATTTATAATCATGAGCTTGCTTAAATGGTGTTCTACTCATTTCCCTTAAGCCCCCTTTATAGCTATAATAAAAGAACCCCCTTATCAACTCAATTATACCACCTTTAACTTCAACAATAATTGCACCTTCTTGGCATATAAGGAGAAAATCAATCTGTATTTCATTTTGACCTCCATATGGTATGTTGAAAGTTTTATCATACCACATATACCATGTCAAAGAACTTGCTTCACAATCTCGTACAATACGTTCATACATATCTTTTTCTCCCTGAAGTACATTACCACTATTGTAATTAATACCAATAGTAGAGTCAATTAGAAGAGTATCTTTATGAGATTTAATAATGATTGCCATATTGTTGTGAGTTATTTATAATTTGATTACTTCCAAAGATTTTCGTCTACAAGTTCGGACATTGAATAGTTAAACATGTCTATCAATTCTGCCCTATGATTAGGAAACATTTCTAGAACTTTTATTAGAGACTTTAATGATAAACACATTTTGACTCTATCGTAATATCCATCTCTTATATCTTGTTCAAATTCATCGAATGTTTTTAGCTTTGGCCGTGTAGTTATTTTTAATGTCTTTTCTTCCCAATAAGATTGATTTCTATAACAAAATTGCCAAAAAGACATTTTTTTGTAAAACTGCTGCTGGTTACACCATCTGGCAATTTGTACATAAAAATTTGATACTGGGGCATTATGATAGTCTTCATGCCTCATCACATATCCAACACATCCATATTGCATGAGTATTTTAATTCTTTGAAATAATTCCCAAATGTCTTTATAAAATATATCTACTTTTGTTGGAGACTGTTTAAAACCACAAAACAAATAGAACTTTGTACCTTTCTTTGGATTGTAACGTTTCCAGATTTTAAGTGATTTTTCAATTATATCATGATCTTTCCAATTATCAAAAGCAAAAATAAAATCACCATGATAACGCGACCGTGATAACATTTCTGCCATTTCTTCGCCATAAGGACTTTCTGCTAACATGCGTTCATCAAGACCTTGCCGGAATTGAAATGGGCGTTTAGTCTCTATAAGTTGCTTCAGTAGTGGTCTCCAAATAGATGGGTCAGAAGCAAGAAAATTGTCATCCCATAAATAGATATATGGCCGAACAAGTTTTCCGTTTTTATCTTTCTCATCATCCAAGAACCATTGTAATTTAGAATATGGTAATATACAATTCTCTAGTTTATTAACACAGAATGGACAATGTCTTACACAACCACGGGTTAAAAAACCTATTGAATATTTTTGATAATCTTTAAATTTTTCTCGTTTAAAACCTTTCTTAACTTGTTGATTAATAAATTGATCATATAAATGATAGTAAGGCATCTGACGAGACATGCTAATCCCATACTCTTTACCTCCATGAAAGTTTCTAAGAGTATTTAGGAATTCATCATGTTCTAATTGGTTCATATCTTGTTCACGTTTTCTACGATATTCCATTACACTTACTTCATTGGCATAAAATCCAGTTCCTCCACATTTAAACTTCTTTTCTTCCGGTGTTCCTTTTGATCGTATATATAGTTCTGGTAATTTGGTAAACGTAAAGACACAAGACAAATATATTCTTGTATAATGTAAAGTATTTGCCTGAGGATCAAGAATTAATTCAAATGGAATTCCATTATCTTGGAAAAATCCTGCCAATTTTAGTAATACAAGATTTGGGTGACGCGTACCATTATCAAGTAGATCCGCATCAATTAGTCCTATTATTTCTTGTTTTTTTGACATATTATTCATTCATTGATTTTATAAAGGCTTTGCCTTTCTCTGTCAATACATAACCGCCTGTTTTACGCGAACCTTGATACTCAATCAAATTAAGATCTTCTGAAATAAGTTGCTTAAGGATTCTATCAATAGTAGGCATTGATATTTTTATTGCATCATGCAAGTCTTTTCTTTTAGCTATTCCTAGTTCTGAAATCTTTAACAGGACACTTTTTATCTTATCATTTATCTTATCATTTATCTTATCACCATCTGAGGAAATAAAATCATCCCCAATCAAGACTCTATCACCAAAACCTTCTCTACAAGGAATCTCAATCAAGAAATAACTTCTCTCTTCATTTGTCTCAATCACAGCAGGAGCAGAGCCATTTCTTCTTAATTCGTCTTGTATGGTTGGGATACCGGTTCCTCTACCTTCGGACAACTGAAGCTCTTTGAGATAATCGCCCAAACGACGATTACGGTAGCGGCGTGACTTCAGACGTTCAGCCTTTTGGATAGCATCAATGCTGATGGAACGGTCCGGACCGGCATAACTAAGAATGGAAATCTTTTCTGGCTCAATCGTAATCTCAACCGGTTCTCGTTCTTGATAATCTCTATGATACAAAGCATTAACGACTGCCTCTTCAATTGCTTGATAAGGATAGTTGAAGAAGATTATAGATTCAGCCTTGTCTTTCTGCTTAATGATACGTTTCTTGATAACATTCGTTTTGATATAGTCCAATGCCTGTTTTATCATATCGGGAACAGGGCCAACAATCTTTGGAACCTCAATCATGTTATTGGGATTCTTAATGCAGCCCTCGGGAAAGATAACAATATCTACTTGTGTTGTCGGGAAAAATTTGGCAGGATTCTTACAGAACATCATAGCGGCCACATTCTTGACTAGTTGACGTTCAACGGGCCCTACCAGCAGGTCCATTTGCGACAACAACTCGAACAGGGACAGCTTTTCGAAATCAGCAACCAAACGACTGTTGACTGTTTGCAAGTAATCCAGAACCAAGGCTCTTGAAATATCTGTTATCTCTATACTCTCATTACCCCTTTCATCAAATGGAGTACGATTCGCCATCTCACGCAATTCATCTAAGACTTCACCTCTCGCCTCAATAGTATTGGTTCCACTACGAACATACCACTTACATGGCGACTGATTACTTGCTGTAACTCGTTCACGTACATTATAAGGACGGTTCACTCCAGCTGGCACCCAAATAAGCAAAACGTATTTCCCGTCAATCTCCTGCATGTCGATTCGTGGCAAATAGAATGGCTCAATCTTATGATTGAACCCAACCATATCACGTTGTATCTTATCAAGTTCCTCTATAGGAATACCTGTCACTGGCCGTTTTGCGATACCTGTGTTTTCTTCTTCTTGAACACCTACGATGATGTATCCTCCGCCAATGTTATCAAAATCATTAGCGAAAGCACAAATGGTGCGATAAATTTTATCTGGATTCCATCCTGTTTTAAACTCAATACGGGTGGATTCTATTTTACGCTTATGAAGCAAGTCTTCTATGTTTACCGGAATAGCCATCTTGATATACTTATTTAGATTTATCCTTTTCTACATGAAGCAATTCTCTTACATCAACATCCAAAAGTTCCGCTATGCGAAATAATGTTTCCAAATCTGGTTGTGAAGCATTAGTACACCAACGAGAAACAGATGTCACATTCCTACCAACTTGCTCAGAGAGCCATTTAGCCGTTTTATTCTTTTCAACAAGGACTATTTTAATCCTATTCAATTGCTTCATAATTGAAATAATTTGTAGTTTAATGCAAATATATTAAAATTCAATGTAACAAGCTAATATTGTTCAATTTATTTTGGTAAAATACCTTTCAATGATAATTCTATTCAAAAATTAACCACCATACCATTAGCCTTATCAAGTTCATTCCAGCGAGTACAGAACAAATGTGAGTGGCGAACAGGAGGATAGTCTGCGAGCAGAGCACCAGTATTAATCAGTTCACACTTCTCGTTGATAATGCCGAATGATTCATAGTCGCTATTCTCAAACAAACGTTTAGTGCGCTTAAAGTATGTGGCACGAAGCACGGTAAATACCATATCCACGAACTTCCAACAATACACAAGGCTCATACGACATGTTACTACCCTTCAGCACCAGTTCTTTGTGCTTCAATATACTAGCTACTACACTCTAGTTACCAACACGAACAAATGCCTACATCGGTCCATCATCTATGTTATAATAAGATATCTGAGCACCAGGCATCACTGTGAGTACAACGAACTCCTTGTCTTCAGCCTTTGCGAACGAGAGGTTGAATCAGGTATTGGATCAATGTGAGACTTGATAGCTTCGCTGATCTTCTCCGCATCATCTTTTACGTCATCAAGACCGACCGATAGTTTTATCATTAGCAATACCCCAAATGAGTCTGCCACCAATACCATTGGCAAAGGTGCTCACACTCTTGCACCAACTTTTCGGTTTCTTCACCTCCAGAGCCCCCTTCTTATCATATTTTGTTACCCCGCCTATCAGTTGGTGAATGTCTAGTACTTCCATTTTATATATAACGTATTGACCTACTATTTATTTAAATGTTTAGAGTTTATCGAACATAACGATTCCCCTTTATATTTTATAATATGTAGCATCTGACTCACAGAAACAACAGATGATTACTTTACCATCAAAGTCACTCTCATGAATTGCCTTCAACGCAATCTAAGCAGCCTCTGCCTTTGGATAGCCATACACACCAGTACTAATACAAGGGAAAGCGATAAATGCTCTTTTCCTTAGCAATGTCAAGTGCAGTCTTATAGCATGAAACCAGCAACTGAGACTCGTCACCATTACCATAAAAACAGGTCCGACGGTATGGATTACATACTTGCAAGGCAAGTTATATGCCCCTGTTATCTTACTCTGACCAGTCTCGCAACCGCAAGAGTCATGCACTCCTTCAAGAGTTCGCGACCTGCAGCACGATGAATAGCACCATCCACTCCTCCACCATCTAACAACGAGCGGTTAGCTGCATTAACGATTGCATCAACTGCCAGCTTGGTTATGCCACCAACGACGAGTTCTATCTGTTTCATATACTTACCTCTTATTCCATATCGGTTAAAACCATATCGCAAAATTCGTTTGCATTATTTGCATTATAAATTTTAGCGCCAATATTCTTTAATGGTTCATAGCTATGTAGAGATTTTGAACCACCAAGTAAAAATATATATAACTTATTATCATCATTCAAATAATCACGGAAATAGCTTACAGATTCATTGATATTGCCTAAGTCACCATTTGTAATCAACACGGTAACTAGATCTCTAGATCTTACGTCTAACGTTGATTTAATTCTTGAAATTGGAAACTTAGTTCCACCGTGACCATTTGTTAATAGACGCTCCCTTACGTCATCATATTTATCACTCCAATCAACGTATGCATCAATTTTATCACTAAATCCTATAAATGCAACCTTGCTTTTTGTTGATTCAAAGTATGATAAAATACCATATGATGCAAGAACAGCCTGATGCATATTAGCAGATTCCTTCATCGCAGACCCCATACTACCGGATGTATCAACGACCAACAACAAATCCATTTGTTTGCTTTCAGTACCATTATCATCATTAGATACATATCCCCACTTTTTTGTAGTCATTCCAGGAATAAGTCGTGGAGATGTCATATATGTTAACATTAAATCCAGCTCCTCTATTGGGTCACCAATTCTCCATACAGAGGGATATGTATATGAAGACTTGTTTCCTGTATTCGAAAATTCAACAATTGGTATGATATTAGCACTTTGAACATTAAACCAAAGAACTCCCTTCTGCTTATCAGACATACCTATAATACCAGCAATTGCTAATAGGTCGATGAACTCTTCTACAGAGGTTTCTTCTGCGAGTACTTCTATTGCTTCTTTGACTTTATCAGGATCCGCAAAAACAAAAGCATTTCCGTGTTCATCGCCATCTTTAGGTCTACCAACACCCCATTGACCGCTCTGTTGCTGTGATCCTTGCTGACCGCTCTGTTGCTGAGGTCCCTGCTGACCGCTCTGTTGCTGTGATCCCTGTTGACCGTTCTGTTGCTGAGGTCCCTGCTGACCGCTCTGTTGCTGAGATCCTTGTTGACTACTCTGTTGCTGGGATCCCTGTTGACCGCCCTGTTGCTGAGATCCCTGCTGACCGCTCTGTTGCTGGGATCCCTGTTGACCGCTCTGTTGCTGAGATCCTTGTTGACTACTCTGTTGCTGAGATCCTTGTTGACCACTCTGCTGGGGATTCTTTTGGTCTTCAACATATAGTTTAAAGAATATTTCTGCATATTCTTCAACTTTATCTAAAAATGACGATTTATCTTCTATGCCGTTTTTCGTGAATGAATCAGCTAATTGATGGACAATTTTTAAAAATTCAGGATCAGTTTCATTTATACCAAGATCTTCTTTCCAAATTGCCTCTTTTGTTAGAAACATTAATTTGCAATGCCTTGGACAAGCACTGATATTTGCACCTATTTTTATCCAATCGATTTCACTCTTCAAAGTTTCTTTACTATGTCTATAATAGTTTTTTGTATCAACAATAATATCAGCTGCTTGATTTGAAATTGCTCCACACGCATACTCGATATTTATACCAAGATGAGAGAAATGCTTATAATAAACATCTCTAATTCTTTTTAGCATTCTAAAATGAGTAATTACATCAAATGGGCAACACATATAGTGCTCTATTTCATGTCTTGTAAGTACTTTTACTTTATTCTGAAACTCATGATAACTTATAGGAAGTTTTCCGAAATTAAGATGAATCTGCCAAGTCTTATCTATAGTAATATAGTATTGCCCAGTTGAATAATTAGCATCATCCGGCAAAAGCATTTTGACAATAGGCATAGGAATCCCCAAGGAATTGTGATACTCCTTGACGAATACATACTCAATTGCTTCTTGGGCTTTCAATCTATATGTTTCAATATCAATTGACATTGTTTGCTTGTAAGTATTTGAATAATTCAGAATCTTCGTCCCCTTGGTAGGTAAAGATATATTTTTTCAATCTCTTAACTGACAAGTCGCATGCATCTCGTGTAATATCCAACAACTTAAATGGTTTTACTTTTTGTATGTCACCATTTGCAAGATCGGTACCAGGAATAACCGCTTGAATAAGAGATGACAGTTGAGGATTCGATATTATTGAATCTTTTTCGAGCTTAAATGTATATTCCTTTATTTCTATCTTTTTGATAGAACGGTTAACTCGCTCTGAAATGTACTGTCGATTGGGAATATCATATCTAAATGCTAATTCTGATTTTATAGCCTTAAGCTTCGAAATGTCACCTTTTGAGTTATCTATCTGGTTGTTATAGGACACAATCTTATCATAAACTGGAGCATATTTTTCATTTAAGACTGGAACAATCTCTGCAGATATTACAAGAGAATTATATGATGAGTTTCTTATTTCTTTAAGATACTCATTGAATTCTGGAACTGAAAGTGTTCCTGTCTTAACTCTTTCAAAACCCATAAGAAGATCTTTAATACCATCAAACTCATTTTTGATCATTTGTATGATATTTCGAGTTCCATCTAAATCAATATTTGTTACAAAAATGGATGTTTGCTTCCCTGAATTTGTATTTTTCCAATGTTCAGTTAAAGTTGACACATACTTTTTGCTCAGAACAGCTCTATGCCAAATCATATATGGGGCTAAAACCTCAATATGATTTACATTGACTTCTCTGTTTCCAAGGAACCATGCAAGAGCTTTTCCATATCTGTACAGGTCTTCTTTTACTCTGACGCTTAGTGGTAACTTGATTTTTGAGCACACTTTTTCTGGTGCACACATATGACAATTCTCACAAAGAATCTTGTCAACAGACAAGTTATCATTAGACTCCTTAAAGGCTCTTTCACATAGGCGATATGAAGCAATTATGTAGTTGATAAACAATTCGGCTTCTTCTGTATATGGAATATTCTTAACAATTTCTTGAAGTTCTTCTAGATTAACATCCTGAAGATATTCCTCAATACGATCATTATAAGATGATTTATCTCGTTTTCCAATAGTACTGAAACTGTCATAATCAGGCATGGTTATCGGAAGTGCAAGAGCAAATCTATCCTTGAATGGCAAAGACAATTCTGTGTTCGCATTGTCCTTTGGGTTCAAGGTTGCAAACAGGGTGAAAGCAGGAACAATCATACTCTGATCATGATATTTTACTGACCCTTCTGCGAGCAATGACAATAGAATATTTTGTGCGTATGGAGATAAACGATTTATCTCATCAATGATTTTCCATCTTGATGTGACAAATTCGTTCCAGACCACTGACAACTTACCATTATCAAGTGGTTTGTTTCCTGTCATTTGAGCAAAATCTAAACTACCAAGGATTTTTTCTTCTGTCAATTGTGGATGTCCTCTCAATATACAATCTTCAATCTTTTCCTTGGTAAGATGGCAAAACAACTGACCTAAATACTTAGACAAGGTGGTTTTTCCTCCGCCATGTCCTCCATACAACATCATTGTGCCACGCTCAACAAGTGCATTGATTACAGCAAGCGTTTCTACCAAATACACTTTTCGATCTTTCAACTTCTCGTTCGAGAACTTTGCACCTTCAAGTTCTGAATTGTGCACATACAAATTGTTTATTCGTATGTTATCCAATGCCTGAATTATATCAATATTTGTCATTATTAGTATTCTTTTGTATATGATAATTTAATAAGTCCACTCTCCAATAGTTTTCGGAGATAGTCATGATCTAAATCAGATGGCGTTAACTCTAAAGACTCTTTTTGTTGAAGCCAGTTTATCTCTGTTTCCAATCCAGATTTTTTCATGATGTCTTCAAATATCTGCTGAGTTTTATTCTTATCCTCAAGCATTGTATCTAAAGTTTCATCAGAAATAGAATTCATAAAATCAGAGAGTGGCCCTAAACCATTCACAATTGTTGCCAGAGTTCCATTTTCAGAATCATATATTGAGTCAATATCATTTTGTAATTCTGGATGAGTTTTTGCAATCTTTTCCAACATAGCTTTTTTGGTCTTGTTATAGTTTGCCAAGAATTCATCAAAGCAGTCTTTTACTTCGTCAAAAATCTTTATTTCTGAACTATGGAGCTTTGCAATTTCATTATGACATTTGTTTAGTTTTGGAACGATTTCCTCAAATTTCACAGTAAGTATCTGTGGTAGTACATTAGCGTTTCTTACTGTCTTGTAATTCTTTATGAGCAGATCTATCTCACCTTCTTTTTCGAATCCATCCCAAGTTTTATTAAACGACAATTCATCTTCTGCATAGAATTCTTTTATGTCAATGTACTTGGCTTCAATATCATTCCAAGTATTCTCAATAAAATTATTCAAGCATTCAGCTACATCTCCTTTTGTTGCCAACATGGTGTCATCGAACTTCTTGAAAAGTTGCTTAAGTGTATCATCCGAATTACTTGAGATGCCAGTATCAGAAAGTATGGTTATTACTTTCTTAATAGACGCGATTCTGTTTCTTACTCGCAAGTATAGTTTTGACTTATTTTCGGACTCATTAAGTGCTGTAAGATTCTGTCCATTTTTTATAGACTGCTTAATTATTTCGGAATAGAATGATATTGTCTCATCATTCTTTTGTTCTTCCGTATATAGATCTTCTACCTTTGTATAAGCCAATTCAGAAATGTCTGCTAAACCAACAAATTCATCCTCTAAATCTGTCAAGAATCCATCAATATTATTCTCAAATTCATCTGGCTTATTAACAAATGCTGAGACATCTGATTTCAACTTTTTATTAAATTCAGAGATGATTTTATCAAATATACACTTGTCATCATCAAAAGAAATGTTTTCAAGTGTACTTAATATTGAATCAATTCTAGAAGAATATGTTTCATAATTACCTTTTAGGAAATCTCGCAATTTAGCAATATTATTTTCGTTATTCTTTGTATGTTCCTCAACCCATGACACAAATGCATCTAACCCTGGAGCTGTCATTTTTTCATACAAAGAATCAAATAACTGTTCAAGTTGCTTTGTGCATTTTTCAAAATCTTTTTTGGTAAGGATGTTTGAAATCCTTTCCTCAATTGCGTTAAGCTCATCTTGCCACTCTTGCTTGCTAAGCTCTAATTTAAGAGTTTCGGCATATTTATCACCTTTTTTTATCTCAAGAGCCTTATTGTATTGCTTTGTAATTTTATCAATATTCATATGGTTACTCTTTTAATAAATCTTTGATATATTCATAAACCTTGGTATAACTCAATGCTTCTGCCTGACAATCTTTACAGAACTTTAAGGTTTCGTCCATTCGAACTTTATATGTAGAATTAGTCAAACTTGTTTGAAGAAAGGCCTTGAACTTATGAATATCAGACTCGTCAATTGAAGTTTCTTTTGCAGGATGCAATTTTGCATCAATGACATTTTGAACTTCTGATCTTGGCGTCAAATATCTAGCATACTGTGTCCAACACCAATCACCATCATATCTTTGTGGCTGACCATTAGGCTTAAGATCAGAAAGGTTAATAAGTTTTGATGTCAATGAATCCTGATATATTGTATTGATAGGTAACTGATATTCTTTCTCGATAAGTTCCTTCTTATTCTTTAAGGATATCAAAATACCATTAATTTGATGTTCAACAACTTTGGCTTGTGAAACTATATTTGAGATTCTCCATACGATTGATGAAATTATTGCAAATATTGATACACCATCCTTGTCTTCTAATACGATTCTCTTACAGTTTGACAGTAATCTAGATACCAATTGTAATTCAGATACATATCCTTGGAAAGGCATTTTCTCTGGATTCGCTTTCGCATAATTCTTAGAATACAACAAATCTGTTATAGCTGCTATGTGTTGAGTTGAATTCGATATTGTTGAAACAAGCTCTGTTTGCTTTTCTTCAATTCTTGTATTCAACTGACTACGCAACAAAGAGAAATCAATCTTTTCGATATACGCTTTAAGATATAGCAATTTTATCAATGTACGCCCCTTGCTAAATCCATAAGACATATCATTATTATATGAAGCTATCCAATGATCATTTAGAGAATCCTTCATAAAAGTCAGCAGTTCGTCCAACTTACTTACAGATCTCTCATTATTCATCATAGCTGTGAAAGAACACAGATGTTTAATGATGTAGTCTTCATTATCATAAGAACTCATCAATTTACTGGCAGTTTCTCTTGATAAAATATTTAATATTTGATCAAAGAATAAGGATTCGTTAATCCTATCTTCAATTGGGGGCAGATACAAAGCATTTCTAAAGTTTCCTACTTCTTGAAGGATCTTTAATAATGATTGATAACTTGATGTAGGCTTCTTTGCATTCTCCAATATATAGTACATTGCAAGATACTTACTTTTTGTATCAGTTATATCTGCAGATTCAAGACTGGTAAAATCCCAAAGAATATTGTCTTCATAATCCCTCTTTTCGCAGATTAGGTTTTCCATTGCTGACTCATGGTCTTTTTTCTGCGCAAGAGAAATTGTGTTAATAACACAACTATCCCCTTCCAATACAAGTCTGGAATAGTGTTCAATTGTTCTAATAGCCTCCTTTTGCTTTGTCCATTCTCTATTTTTAATAACGTCAATGGCTGTATGGAAGTCGTATGTACGATTGTCGTCAATCAAAACAATATCATTGCAAGATCCAGCTACTATGACAATTTTTGCCACAGAGTCAATAAAATCTGCTATTTGTCCCCCAAAATTGAACTGATAGTGATTGTAATCCTCAAAAACCAACTTTTTCATTTTACAGATTGGCAGAAGGTTACCTGAACCATCCTTACATACTTCTTCTTTCAGTTGGCTTATATATTCATGTTCTTGGAGATATACTATTCTAATAGTTTTACTTGCATTGGTATGCAAGTCATTCTTTTGTGATTTGATATAGTCTTTAAGCCTGAGGATATACTTTTTTAAAGGTTCATCCTCTAAAATAGGTACAAAGATAATTGTATTGTCACTACTATGAGAAGTCAAAAGGACACTCTGTCTGAAATTTGAGGATTCAAGTTTTTTATCCAAACTCATATCCTTATATTTCAACTTCGGAGAACCAATAGGCTGTTCAATGATTTCCCTAATGGCACGTAATGAATACTGCATATAAATCTCATTTCCTGATTTAATTTTGCAAGTTTCAAAAATACTATTAAGATTCTCAAAGTTATCATCAATTGTTTCCTCTTCGACAGAAGATTCAATAAATTTGATAGAATCTAAGATAAAATCTTTTGTCTCTCGTGTTACTTGGTCCTCATTATCCTCATACTGACTAATAAAGTCGTATGTTAACTCTAGTAATGGAATCAAGAAAGTTGTAGCAAGTGCTTTCTCTTTGTTATTTCTGCATGCAGTTGAAAAAGCAATTTTACCGTCAGAATTAGAACAAGCAGAGAGAATATAGCTAAAATACTTACCAACATTTCTTATATAATCAACGCTTGTGTATTTCCCTTGTTCTTTACACTTTTCAAGATATGCAGAAAAATCATCACTAATTGCAGGATTGAGTTCTTTTACTACAGATACTAACTCATCTGTACAGAAGAAATCTTCTGCACTATCCTTCATTGCCTCTCTGTATGAATCCTCAATCTTAATGGATTGTGGTTCAAAATCTAGTAAAAGTCTACCAACAATCGGACGAATGTAACTATTCATTTGATTGAAATAAGAAACCTTTAGGTATTTTACTTCTTCACCACTTTCATCTATTGGCTCATTGAAAATGTCCTTTACAAGGAATTCTGTTGCATCATATTCCTTATAAATACTATAATCAATGGCATCCCACAATTTCTGTATATGACCTGGACGACAACGAGACATCCACCATATAAAATTCACATATCCATTAGCGCACTCCTTCATAAACTTACGTTTAAGTAAGGCTACCGTTGGAAATGGAATCTGAATTGTCTTCAGTCTTCTATTAGCAGCTGTTTCGCTATCATTATTTCCATCTGTTCCCTTTTCTTTTACTACTTCATAGCCAGAAGCTGGTCCATTGCCAATAACTAATAAGAAAGGTTTTGTCTGAACAACTTGATCAAACAATTCACGAAGGATACCACCCCCAGATGATTCAACATAACGTTTGAGTTCATAGAATTTTGACTCAAATTCATCCACAAGGAGTATAGGAGGTGTAGTGCTTTCTAATGCTCGGCGGATAACCTCTTCGGAAAAAACAAGTTTGCTAATTTCTGATTCTTTGGTATTATTTGAATCCAATGTGACAGGAATGAAATCTTCCAAATACTGGTTTAAGCTTGGATTCTCAGAATCATCACCAGACTTAAAATCAGGGAAATCAATATCGCTTATATCATTCCAATTAGAGTTTCTCAATTTGTCGATCTGCTCTTTAATGATACTATTGATAATTCTGCTAAGTTGGTTATTTTGAACCTTACCAGATTCCAATGACTCTGCTTCCTTCTTTACAGCATCAACAATCTTAGCCAAAGGCATGTAGAAGGTAGGCGTTTTTAGCACTTCCCAACCATAATGGAATAGATAGTATAATGTTGTTGATTTACCAATACCAAAAGCCCCCTGTAACATTATTGGTTGGATATTGCCTTTGTTACAGCCTTCTTTTAGATCAGACTCTACAGTTTCTCTTAGTTTTTTATGTTCGTTACTAAGATCAACCCATTTAGTTCTTTTTATGAGTGGGATGTAAGTTCCTGCCATATTATTACTTTAATCTAATTGTTATCGTTTTATTCAGAAGTGGAGATTCTATTTGGTATAAACCTTTTCGCAAACCTCCATATACTATTCTCTCAGAATTTGAGGTACCTTCTATTTGTTTGTTTTCTAGATTCCGCAGTACTACTTCTACTTTTGGAATAATAGTTAAAATGAACTCTGCTTTCTTTTTCCTGACCTCAATAAAGAAAGGCATATGCTCATAATTGAACTCAATGCAATCATTCTCAGAAACAATATTATTGGTTCTGGCAGCCATCGCATATTCTTCATGTCCATTAAGAGGAATCAATCTTGGCTTAAGGACATTCATTTGAGGCATGTGTTTTGTCTTAGAATAATCCTCATAGTTAACATCTACAGAGAATGAAAAATTCTCAGACCTTTCAAGATTATTCATAAACGCAATCACAGAATGGTTTAAGAATCGAGCATTTGATATTTCTATTTCTCTGAATTCTTCTTGATCATTTGTCAACTTACAGTCTTTGGAAGAGCTATCCAAATAATAATCACCTACGTATTTATCCAGAATTTCAGTAAGAATTGGCTGCTCATTCCATCTCTCTATAAAGAAAGGAAAACCTGTTATTGATTCCTCTTCACAAATTTGATCATTCTCAGAAGCCATTTCAACAAATGGAGATATAGGACATACTCTAACAAACATTCCATCTTCTCCTATCATTTCTTCTTGAGAAACCAATAAAACCATAATAGGAGCAGCAGCCGACTGGAGTATTCCTTCGTAATCCATATAACTTCTTTTAATTGTCCATATCTGATTCTCTTTGATTTTAGGACGTAGATGCAAATAATTGACAGGCACATCATTCGAAGCGAATAAGTCGTTAATGCTGGCCAATTCTTTATCTGATACTATAATGTCTTCTTTCACCTCAGGAATTATCGGGTTCTTGAGGAAATCATTTATGATGTTCATATATTCTACGTTTGTCATAATGGTAATACTCCCGTTTCTGATATTTTGTCCAAAGCTAAAGCAATATTTTGCAAGAAAGAAATACCTTCCTCTTCATTATTAGGCACATAAGTAGAGAAATTTTTTTTCTTAAAATCTTCTATCTTGCGATGGACAGAGCTTTTCGGAAGGTTATACTTATCAGCGATGGATGATAATGATATACCACCTGTATTCTGAAATATGTACTCTAAGAATATACGTGAATCTACTTGACCTACGTCTTCGATTATTGTCTTTATTGCTTTGGTTTGCTCATCGTCAAGTTGATTATAAACAATTTGATTTTCTGACATATTTGTCTTGAAGACTGACTGATCTAATAATTCAAAGACAGCTTTAGCCAAAGAAGAAACCGATACATAACCATCAGCCGACAAAAGAATATCTTCTATTGCCAGTTTAACAATTGGCTTAAAATGTTTAGTATCTTCATTTATTGGATAATGAGCAAGATACTTAACGACATCATCTAACTTATCTATCCAATTATTACCATCGGACATTGAACTTTTAACATAAGCACTATGTTCGTGAGTTTCTTCATCATAGTCTTCTTGGCATATTTCTTGAACAAGTTCCTGACACTTTTGAAAACTCAGACCGACCTTTTGTTGTTCTTCCTTAATTCTGTTTGAAACAAAAGAAATGAACATTTGTGTAAAATAATAAGACAAATATTCAAATGGCACTTTTGACAAATACTTAATCTTATTTTTGGATATAATCCACTCAAAGAACTGGTGACTCAATTCCTTAATATCATCACTTTGCCAATCATTGTCATTATGATCCGATACTATGATACTTTTCTTCCACTGGTATTTCCTCACCATCGAAGTAATCGTACCAAGTATGTTTGCGTAGCCTCTGGATGTTAGTTTTCCAGAGAGCAACTCTAATAGATATTCTTCCTTAAACATTGATTCCTAGGCTAAATTTGATTTGTAATTTGAGTTCTTCTATTTGGCTGTCACTTAAGGAGTCTATTCCATTCCAACCTCGTTGCAAATTAGTTAAATCCTTAGAATTATATGTCATTCTAAGTTTTATCAAGAAGTAAGAGTAAGGACAATCGGGATCATTTGGATTGATCTTTACCCTAAAGACATTTGTGCCCTTATTATAGTCTTTGGACGTTCCTGGAATTATCCAGCATTTTTTGTTTTCATCAAATACTCTTCCAACAACAGACGGATGAAAATCATCTTTGTCCTTGTTGTGAGCAAAATGATTATCCCAAATACCATTAGGAGCAACCCATATAGAGCCTATTACAGGACAATAAATATCCTGTAGTATGCTCTTCCAATTGGATAATTGTAAATTAATCATTTTAATGTTCTATCTATAAACTTTTTGTTACCGTTCGTTCCTTTGCATCAATCATTTAAATCAAAATACTGGCTACCCAAGAATGGCAGTTTCACTAATTTACCTTGTTTATATGCATTATAAGGCGAGAGATTCTTATGTAGCCCTAAAGCTGAAAGACGAACCACATTTGTTTCTCCCTGTTCATCTTTATCCGTAAACCATATTGTATCACGTCGTATAAACTCCTCATTTAATAGGTTAATGTCGTGAGTAGTCAATAGCATTTGTGAAGTCTGATTGCTATTAGCCAAGAATACTTTTATAAAATAGGATAGCAATTCATAATGAATGCTTGTTTCAACTTCATCTATGGGTACAAACTGGTTATTTTTCAGAAGGAAATTCAGTATTATGGCCATTCCTAAAAATCTCATAGTACCGTTTGATTCATACTCTTCAGATAATTCATATAAACCATTCTCTGTCCTATGAGTGAATGTCAATTCCGTATTTGTTATTTTACCTTTTTTCAACATTTCTGATTTTACATCATCAGCAATTGGAGCTTTCTGAATCAGTTGTTCTAGTTCAGACGTTATAAGTTCTTCTTCTTCATGAAGAGTAACATCTTCAATATTAAAATCCGAATCCTTTAAAAAGTTCAAAATAAATTTCTTCAGATTTCCATCCTTGTCCTTATCCAAATGACGTTTCACATATCCCGACAAAAGCATTCCAGGAGCAAGAACATCTTTTACTTGCTTTGCAAAATAGTCATAGACATCATTTAGCTTGGTCTTCCCTACATTGCAGTTTCCAAAAGCAGCAAGCACACTGCAGTTATTTATTGTGTTTCCTGCTATGGTATCCTGATTTTTCTTTGCCATTTTCAGGTTTGTTCCAAATTCTATAACTGAAGAATCTGTATAAGGATCATAGCTACGGCTATAAAGTTTTGTAGGGCGTATGGATTCATATACAGTTAATGTTTCGGAATATATACGCTTTTTATCAAGCTCAAAGCTAAGGATATACTTCAATTGGTTCACATAAAAAGACATAGACATCTTTGTCGTTTTAGTCTTTGATGTTTCGTCTAATAAAAAAGGAACAACTCTAGTAGTATCATTACGACCTTTTGGCACCCTTAACACCAGCATCTTGAAAAAATCTATAGCTTCCAGCACATTACTTTTACCAGACGCATTAGCCCCATATATTATTCCTACTTTCAGTAATCTTACACCATCCTTAACTTCATAAGTGTATTCATCCAACATAAAACTGTCTGATGAAGGTTCAAAGCTTATTTTTTGAGTCGACCTTATTGAGTAGAAGTTTTCTACTGTAAATTCTGCTATCATAGTCAATCTATTTCTTCTTTGATTGCAAATATATCAAATAAAATAAGAAATGGAATATTATACCACCTGTTTTTGTAAAATAGCTACATTTATTCCGTTTATAATGAAATAAAACCAAATTATTCGCTTGCTAACTTTACTTTACCCACGTACTAATATATACGCTCATTAAAGTAAAGTCAAATAAAGGGAAAAGAATTAGTTTAATTTTTCCCTTTGTTCAGTAAAACAATATACGCGAAACTCTCTTGCATTTAGTTGACATACTTGGCGAAAAACTCACGTATTATTTGTATCTTTGTAAGTAGATAGAAAACTGGTGAACTTCAGTTGGAAAATTTAGATTTCCACGGCTCTAATTTTATATTGAAGAATAACCGTAGGAACAGTAAATTCAGGTTCAAAAACAACCCATTATAGCCTAAAAAATACTTTTCTACCGTTTAAAATATAAATCATTGATTATCAATTATATCCAGATGTTGCATCGACAAACACCAATACTTCTGAAGAAGTGTTTTATTAATATCATAATTCACTACTGTCCAATAAAAGTTAGCTAATCGGTCTTTGAAATTATTGAAATACAGTCTTTTAAGCAGTCCTTTAGAATGAAACGGATTTGAATTCGTAGCTTAGCGGTCAAATTGAAGGCCGCTTATGAACCAAGATAAATACGTAT
>ENA-UPSY01002003-UPSY01002003.1-human-gut-metagenome-genome-assembly--contig:-NODE-2003-length-19088-cov-3.495976_pt1 | contig 19088 bp, 16 predicted proteins | sample MGYA00250044_ERZ773365 | MGnify/ENA primary metagenome ERZ773365 (study PRJEB29103, sample SAMN06111932) | human gut metagenome | biome: human gut; feature: ankylosing spondylitis patient; material... | reverse complement strand
GGAGGCGGCCGAGGCAGGCGGCACGGCCTGCGCCATTCTGAACGGCGCCAACGAGGAAGCCGTCCGTCTGTTTTTGGCGGAAAAAATTGGTTTTTATGACATTTCCGACCTGGTTGCGGCGGCGCGGGCGACCGTCCCGGTGACGCAAACACCCTCGTTGGAGGAAATTTTATCAGCGGACCACGCCGCCCGAGAGGCCGTGAAGTCCGCATTTGCAAGGAGACATTCATGAGCTTTATCTACATCCTGGCGGCGATCTTGATTTTCGGCGTGCTCATCGCCGTGCATGAGCTGGGTCACTTTCTGGCGGCGAAGCTCTGCGGCGTACAGGTCAACGAGTTTTCCATCGGCATGGGCCCTGCCGTCTGGCACCGGAAGAAGGGGGAGACAGCCTATTCCTTCCGGGTCCTGCCCATCGGCGGCTACTGCGCCATGGAGGGGGAGGACGGAGACACGGGCAGCGCCCGGGCCTTCACCCGTCAGGGCTTCTGGAAAAAATTCGTGATCTTAGCCGCCGGTGCTTTCATGAATTTCCTGACGGGACTGCTGATCGTGGCGATCCTGTTCAGCAGTGCCGGGACCTTCTTTGTGGACGGGATCACAGGCCTTGCCCCGGAGGTGTCCCGGACCGGGGAAAACGGTTTACAGGCCGGGGACCAGATCTATAAGATCAACGGCTGGCGCACCTATTTCAGCGGCGACGCCCAGATGTTTCTGAGCTATTCCGGCGACACGGCGGATATTGAGGTCGTCCGGAACGGGCGGCATATTCTGGTGGAAAACGTCGCCCGACAGACCTGCACTGACCAGCAGGGGGAGCCTTATCAGGGCTTCGGCCTGTATGTGGGACGGCTGTCTGTCCCGGCCACCGTATCCAACCGCATCCGCTACACCTGGTATCAGACCATGGACTTCGTGCAGCTTGTGTGGTTCAGTCTGGGCCAGCTTGTTACCGGCGGGGCCGGACTCAATGACCTCAGCGGGCCGGTGGGCATTGTGACCACCATCAAGGATGTAGGCACCGAGGCTCAGGAAACGGCGGAACAGAATGACCAGAACGGCCTGCTGGCTGCGGCGGAGAGCATCGCCTATTTCGCGGCGCTGATCGCTGTGAATCTGGCGGTGATGAACCTGCTGCCCCTGCCGGCGCTGGATGGCGGACGGATCTTTTTCCTGCTGGTGGACGCAGTTTCCATGGCACTGTTCAAGCGGAAGGTGCCGGAGAAGTATCAGGCGGCCATCAACACGGCGGGCTTTGTCCTGCTGATGGGCTTTATGCTGCTGGTAACATTCCAGGATGTATTCAAATTGGTAAAGTAGGCGATCAATATGACAAAGAAATTGATGGTTGGCAAGGTGGCTGTGGGCGGCGGTGCCCCCGTGTCCATCCAGTCCATGTGCAATACGAAAACCGACGATGTGGCCGCTACTGTGGCCCAGATTCACGCATTAGAGGATGCCGGATGCGAGATCATCCGGGTGGCGGTGCCGGACGAGGACGCTGCCAAGGCGGTAGACAAGATCAAGGAGCAGATCGCTATTCCCCTGATCGCAGACATCCACTTCAACTACAAGCTGGCGCTGATGTGCGCCGAGCGGGGGATCGACGCCCTGCGGATCAACCCCGGCAACATCGGCGGGGAGGAGAAGGTCAAGGCCGTGGCGGACATTTGCCGCCAAAAGAACATCCCCATCCGCATCGGCGTCAACGGCGGCTCTTTGGAAAAGGAGCTGCGGGCCAAGTACGGCGGCGTGACCGCCGAGGCGCTGGTAGAGAGCGCCATGGGCCATGTCCGGCTGCTGAACCGGTTCGATTTTGACGATATCTGCATTTCCGTGAAATGCTCCGACGTGCCGCTGACCATGCGGGCCTACACGCTGCTGAGCCAGCAGACGGACTACCCGCTGCATCTGGGCGTCACCGAGGCCGGAACGCCCTCTATGGGTATGGTGAAGTCTGCCATGGGCATCGGTGGATTGCTGTGCATGGGCATCGGCGATACCATTCGGGTGACCCTGACGGCGGACCCGGTGGAGGAGATCTACGCTGCCAAAAAGATCCTGCGGGCGGCAGGTCTGCGGAAAGAGGGCGTGAATCTCATCGCCTGTCCCACCTGCGGCCGCACCCGGATCGACCTGATCCCTATGGCGGAGGAAGTGGAGCGTCGTCTGATGAACTGTACGAAAAACATCACCGTGGCGGTGATGGGCTGCGCCGTCAACGGGCCCGGAGAAGCTGCCGCCGCGGATGTTGGCATCGCCGGCGGCAAGGGCGAGGGCCTGATTTTCCGCAAAGGAGAGATCCTTTACAAGGTGCCTCAGGAGCGGCTTGTAGACGCATTGATGGAGGAAATCGAAAAGCTGTAAGCGGCTTTTACATAAGATAGGGGAAAGAAGGACGCATGTCGAGAGAGATACCGTTTTTTGAATTATTTGCGCAGCTGCAGCTCTCCCCGGAGCTGCGGCTAAAGCTGTTGGGGGCGGTGATCGCCAGCGCCTGCATCCATCAGGACACCCTCTCTATGGAGCTGGCGATGATCGTGAAGCACCCTCTGGAGCCGTCGGATCTGGACGAGCTGAACAGCGCCATCCGTAACGGCTACGGACTGAACGAGGTGCGATTCCGGGTCACGCTGAAGGAGGAACAGCTGCCCTCGCAGCGGAAGGCAGCGGCCGCGCCGTCCGCCCCGTCCGGGGGAGGTCCATCAGGGCCGGTCCTGATGGGCAACCCCATCAAGGTCAAGCCCGTGGAAATGAAGACGCTGGATCTGAAAATGGGCAATGCCACGGTAAGCGGCAAGGTGTTCTCCGTGGAATGTGTGGAGACCCGGCGGCCCGGTATGTGGCGGCTCCATGTGGAGATGACGGACTACACCAGCTCCGTGGCCGTCCATAAAAACCTGACGGAAAAGGAAGCCAAGGGCCTGGATGGGAAGATCAATCCCGGTATGTGGCTGTGCGTTCAGGGCAAGATGGAGCCCACCTGGGACGGCAAGGACATCCAGCTCAATCCCTACCACATCAACGTCATCCAGCACGAGGAACGGCAGGATACCGCCCCGGTGAAGCGTGTGGAGCTGCATCTCCACACAAAAATGAGCAATATGGACGCCCTGACGGTAAACAGCTTCATGATATCAGGTCTTCCGTCAATTACCCACATAATCGCACACGTCGCCAGTGCTGTCAACTGCACAAACATTGCCGTAACCCACACACTGCTTGCTTTTGTAACATTTGTATTAAATGCGCCCTGTAAACTCATAAGTGCACCTGATATTATTGCAATCAAAAATCCTGCCATTAACTAACCTCCCCATTAATCTGCATAGAATAATTATTAGTTAATAACAGGATATTTATTCATAATGTTATTTAGTACTCTGCGTACTGTTTTCATTATTATTTTTAGTTGTTTTTTCTATTGTTGTTGCAAATGTACTGTAAGCTGTATCAACATTTCCACCATCATATACCTGATGAAGCATAATCTCATATCTCATATACACTTCTCCTACTCCGATATATTTAGCTTTTACAACAGAGTCAGAATAAATCTGGTGTAACTTCTGGTAGCTTTCTGCTCTCTTAACCTTTAAATCCGCCCTTGCACAGCTTTTCTTAGCCATGCTTCCAAGATAATCTGCATAATCATAAGAAATTGCTCTTGCAACAGCCTTGGATGCATCTACATTCTTAGTGTACGGATTAACTACTGCCATCGTAGTAACAGACATTGCCTTAGAATCAAGGTCATCTCCCATTGAAGGATACTCACATATTCCATAATCTACATCTGTAACATTAATCTCTGCAAGACTGTCTGCATCTAGCACCGTATAGAGCATATTTCCAGTAGAAAACAAATCCGCACATTCTTTAAGACTTACTGTATTTCTGTCAATACCAAATGCATCTTTTAACTGAGCGTACTTAGTAAGAACCTTCTTAATCTTTTCCTCATTAAGAGATACTTCAGCCCTGTTCTCTGCATTAACTCCGCCTATATTAATATAGGCTCCTGCTGCTGCATAATTAAGGAACATTGAATCAGGATCCCATTCAAACACCATTGAAACATCCTGATTCTCATCTGTAATCTGATAATTATCACTTATATTACGAATCTGGTCTATAGTATCAACTGCTTCTGCATATTTCTTATTATATACAAGAAATGAAGTGTTGAACGACACTGGGTAACCATATAACTTACCACCATACGAACATGCAGTCATTGCAGCCTTACCATACACATTCTCATTATAGACTTCAGGATACATATCATTCTCAGAGGTAAGACCTGAAAGATAAGCCTTCTCCATCTCTTCAGATGTCAGAAAATATATATCACATGCATTGTTATTCCTTACCGATTCGTCATATATATAATTAATATATGAATCCGCCTCAATATATACTGGCTTAACAGTCACCAGTTCATTAGATTTCTTAAACTGTCTGGCAACGAATTCAAGATAAGACTCATATGCGCTGTCATTATACCAGACATTAACTGTAATAGGTCCACTAAGATTAAGCTTCTTCGCAGCCTGTGTCCTGTCATCTTTATTACCACAGCCTGCAAAGACTGTCAGCATGGTAACAATCAGCATCATACTGATAAATCTTCTTAATTTCATAAAGTAAACTCCTGATTCTAGAAGGATTTCTTAAGCTTAGCTATGCATTCATCTACATCTGCCTTAGTGATTACAAGTGGTGGAACAAATCTTATAACATTAGTTCCTGCTGAGAACAGAATAAGTCCGTTATCAAGTGCTTTGGCAATTACGTCCTTAGGATTAACTGATAACTCAAGTCCCTGCATAAGACCCATTCCTCGTCTCTCGACAACAACATCTATTGTCTCAACAAGCTCATCAAGCTTTTCTTCAAAGTAAGCAGATACTTCCTTGACATTATCTAATACATGCTGCTTCTCAAAAAGTTCGAACACCTTGGTTGCTGCTGCACATGCAAGTGGATTACCACCGTATGTTGTTCCATGGTCTCCTGGAACTAATGCCTTCGCAACTTCCTCTGTCGCTGCAAATGCACCTACAGGAACTCCACAGCCAAGAGCCTTGGCAACTGTAAGGATATCAGGCTTAATGCCATACTGCTGGAATGCAAACATACTTCCTGTTCTTCCCATTCCGCACTGAATCTCATCAAGTATAAGAAGGATTCCCTTCTCATCGCATAACTTTCTTACACCTTCAATAAATTCTTTAGTAGCAGGATAAATTCCTCCTTCACCCTGTACTGTCTCAAATATTATAGCACAAGTTTTGTCATTAACAAGTTCCTTTACACTGTCAAGGTCGTTATATTGTGCAAACTTAATTCCCGGTATCATAGGTCCAAATGCTTCCTGATAATGCTTATTACCAGTTACTGCAAGTGCTCCCATACTTCTTCCATGGAATGAATGCTGCATTGCAATAATCTCTGCATCAGCCTTTCCATTCTTGACATAATAATATTTCTTTGCAAGCTTGACTGCACCTTCAATAGCCTCTGTACCACTGTTAGTAAAGAATACTCTGTCCATTCCTGAAGCCTTTGTAAGTGCTGTTGCAGCCTCTACAGCCGGTTCATTATAGAAATAATTAGATGTGTGTATAAGCTTATCAATCTGTGCCTTTAATGCATCGTTATATTCCTTATTGTTATAACCAAGTGCAAATACTGCTATACCTGCTCCAAAATCAAGATATTCTTTACCATCTGTATCGTAAAGTCTTACTCCGTCACCCTTATCAAGTACTATCTGGTAACGGTTGTATGTATGAATCAGCTTCTCTTCTGCTGTTTCTATAATCTGCTGTGTATTCATTATTACTCTCACTTTCCTATTCTTATGAGCACACATTTTCACATGAGCCAATATAATATTATAACCTCAAAGCTTAAGGTTCGCAATTATTTATCTGAATCAAAGAATTTTTCTGCATCGTCTGAAAGAATAGCTGTACCAACACCCTTGTTAGTAAATATTTCAAGAAGAAGGCAGTGTGGAATTCTTCCATCAAGAATATGTACTCTTGATACACCATGCTCAATAGCATCTATACAGTTATTAAGCTTAGGAAGCATACCGCCACCGATTGTTCCGCTCTCTAAAAGTGTTCTCGCCTCTGAAGTAGAAAGCTCAGATATAAGTGAATCCTTATCGTCAAAATCCTTATATACACCTTCGATATCTGTTAAGAATGCAAGCTTCTCAGCATTGACAGCTCTTGCAATTGCACATGCTGCGTCATCTGCATTAATATTGTATGCATGAAAATCATCATCATATCCGATAGGACATATTACTGGGAGGAAATCGTCCTTAAGCAATGAATCAAGAAGTGTTGTATCAACATCTGTCACTTCACCAACATATCCTATATCCTCACCCTTAGAATACTTCTTCTCAACCTTTAACATGCCGCCATCCTTACCACTGATACCACATGCCTTGACACCAAGCTGCTCAATCATTGAAACAAGACTCTTATTAACCTTATTAAGAACCATCTCGGCAATCTCCATTGTTGGCTCGTCTGTAACTCTTAAACCATTCTTGAATTCAGGTGTCATGCCTGACTTTTCAACCCATTTGCTGATTTCCTTGCCACCGCCGTGAACGATGATTGGCTTAAAACCAACAAGTTTAAGAAGAACTACGTCCTGAATAACTTTTCTCTTAAGTTCTTCATCTACCATGGCACTTCCGCCGTACTTAACTACAATTATCTTTCTGTTAAATTTCTGGATATAAGGAAGTGCCTCAACAAGCACCTGTGCCTTCATAAGTTCCTCTGTCATATCTTTTGCGCTCATAATAATCTCCATTTCATATTTATTCAGATATCTATTTGCTTTAAAATGCTGTGTCAGATTAGCTTCTGTAATCAGCATTTATCTTGACATAATCAAATGTAAGGTCACAGCCCCATGCTGTAGCGCTTGCATCGCCCTGCTTAACATCCGCAATAGCAATTACAGGATTCTGTGAAAGTATTTCCGTTGCTTTCTCCTCGCTGTAATCTGTAGCAGTTCCATCTTTAACAATCTGAAGCTCACCTGCTTCACTCTTAAAGAATATATCAACCTTTTCAGGGTCAAAGTCAGCACCAGAATATCCCATTGCACAGAGAATTCTTCCCCAGTTAGCGTCATGTCCGAATATTGCTGCCTTGGTAAGACTTGATGTAACAATTGACTTAGCGAGTGTCTTGGCTTCTGCCTTAGTTGTTGCACCCTTTACCTGAACCTCGAAAAGACATGTGCAGCCTTCGCCGTCACCTGCAATCATCTTGGAAAGCTCTGTAAATACATAGCTTAAGCCTTCATAGAAAGCATTATAATCAGCACCCTCTTCTGTAATCTTCTTATTGCCAGCCATTCCATTAGCAAGAACAAGAGCTGTATCATTAGTTGATGTATCTCCATCAACTGATATCATGTTAAATGAATCATCAACAATTGCACTTGTCATCTTCTGAAGAAGTGCCTTGTCGATATCACAGTCTGTTGTTATGTAGCAGAGCATTGTTGCCATGTTAGGATGAATCATTCCTGCGCCCTTGCACATACCACCGATTGTTACCTTAGTACCTGCAATCTCTACTTCTACAGCAACCTGCTTGCTTCTTGTATCTGTAGTCATAATTGCCTCTGCTGCCTGTGTTCCTGCTTCTAATGAATCATCAAGCATTGGAGCAAGCTTTTCAATTCCTGCACATATTCTGTCAACAGGAAGCTGCATTCCGATAACACCTGTTGAACCGATAAGTACTGCATTCTCCGGTACATTAAGAACCTTTGCAACTGCCTTTGCTTCTTCTGCACATGCATTATCTCCTTCAACACCTGTACATGCGTTGGCAACACCGCTGTTTACAACTACAGCCTGTGCAAAGTCTTCATTATATACAATGTTTCTGTCCCATTTAACAGGAGCTGCAAATACTTTGTTAGTTGTAAATGTTCCTGCTGTAACACATGGCTTCTCACTGTATACAAGTGCCATATCTTTCTTTCCGTTCTTATATTTAATCTGTGCTTCACATCCGGCAGCCTTGAATCCTTTAGCTGCTGTAACACCGCCTTTAATTATATTCATAACATCCTCCTATTGTACATTTATTATGGAAACATTGGTGCAAGCTGTAATCCCTCATTCTCTGGAAGTCCGAAGAGAAGGTTCATATTCTGTACTGCCTGACCTGCTGCACCCTTAACAAGATTATCTAACGCACCCATCATTATAAGTCTGTTAGTTCTTGGCTCAATCTTAAATCCTATATCAACAAAGTTGCTTCCCTCAACCCAGCGTGTTTCAGGGCATACATCTTTAGGAAGTACTCTTACGAAATATTCCTTATCATAGTACTTGTCATATGCTGCCTTAACATCTTCATATGTAACATCTTTGGCAAGGCTGGCGTATGCTGTTACAAGAATTCCTCTGTTCATTGGAACCAAATGTGGTGTGAAGATAAGCTTTAAATTATCTCTTCCACATGCATAACCTAACTGTTCCTCAATCTCAGGTGTATGTCTGTGAGTTCCTACGCCATATGCCTTCATGCTTTCATTAACTTCGCAGAAAAGGTTGGCAACCTTAGCGCCACGTCCTGCACCTGAAGTTCCACTCTTAGCATCAATTATAATTGTATCCGGATTGATTATTCCTTCCTTAACCATTGGGTAAAGTGTAAGAATTGATGTTGTTGTATAACAGCCCGGGTTAGCAATGATTCTTGTATCTTTGCTCACCTTGTCTCTGTTAATCTCACATAAGCCATAAACAGCTTCATCAATATACTGTGGTGCTTTATGCTCAAGCTTATACCACTGTTCATATACATTAACATCCTTAAGTCTGAAATCAGCACTCAGATCAATAATCTTAGTCTTTGAAAGAATTTCGTCATTAACAAGTGATGCACATAAGCCCTGTGGTGTTGCTGTAAATATAACATCAACCTCGTTAGCAAGCTGCTCCATATTGTCGTCCATACATTTTGCATCTACAAGCTTAAACATGTTTCTATATACATCTGAATAATTCTGATCTATGTAACTTCTCGAACCGAGCCATACAATCTCTGCATCCTTATGTCCTAATAATAATCTGACAAGCTCGTTACCTGCGTAACCTGTCGCACCGATAATGCCTACTTTAATCATAACTCCTCCTTGTTTTGCGAAGCAAAATGCATATATTCAACATTTATGCATAAAATAACGCAAAATGTAAATTGATAACCTACATTATAGCAACTTTTTTTCTTATGTAAAGGATATTTTAAAGAAAATTCATATTTATACATTTTTGTTGTATATTAATGTATAATATGCATAATTTGTTGTTGCATTTTTAAATAAAGTAGTTTATTATAATCTGCAGGTGCATAGCATATGTGTTTTACTATGTAAACTTAATAATATACGGAGGAATATATAATGAAAGAAAAAGTTATTCTTGCTTATTCTGGCGGACTTGACACAACTGCCATCATCCCTTGGTTAAAGGAAACATACAACTATGATGTTGTCTGCGTATGTGCAGACTGTGGTCAGGAAGAGGAGTTGGACGGACTTGAGCAGAGAGCTCTCTCATGTGGTGCTGCTAAGTTATATATAGAAGATATCACTGATGAGTTCTGCGACAACTACATCGTTCCATGTGTTCAGGCACACGCTGTTTATGAAAATAAATATTTACTTGGTACTTCAATGGCAAGACCTCTTATCGCTAAGAGACTTGTTGAGATTGCCCGTAAGGAAGGTGCTGTTGCTATCTGCCATGGTGCTACTGGTAAGGGTAATGACCAGATCAGATTCGAGCTTACAATCAAGGCTTTAGCTCCAGATATCAAGATTATCGCTCCTTGGAGAGATTCTAACTGGAAGCTTCAGTCTCGTGAGGATGAGATTGAATACTGCAGACAGCATGGTATTCATCTTCCATTCAGCACAGACTGCAGCTACAGCCGTGACCGTAACATCTGGCATATCAGCCATGAAGGTCTTGAGCTTGAAGATCCAGCTAATGAGCCTAACTACAAGCATTTATTAGTTCTTGGATGCACTCCTGAGGAAGCTCCGGATGAACCAGAATATGTTACTATGACATTTGAAAAAGGTGTTCCAAAGTCAGTTAATGGCAAGGCTATGAAGGTTTCTGATATTATCAGAGAGCTTAACAGACTTGGTGCCAAGCATGGTATCGGTATCATTGATATCGTTGAGAACCGTGTTGTTGGTATGAAGTCCCGTGGTGTATATGAGACTCCTGGTGGAACAATTCTTTACGAAGCTCATCAGCAGCTTGAGGAATTAGTTCTCGACAGAGATACAACAACATTCAAGATGGATGTTGGAAACAAGTTTGCACAGGTTGTTTACGAAGGAAAGTGGGAGACACCTCTTCGTGAAGCACTTCAGGCATTCGTTGAGAAGACTCAGGAATATGTAACAGGTGAAGTTAAGTTCAGACTTTACAAGGGTAACATCATCAAGGCTGGAACAACATCTCCATATTCACTTTACAATGAGTCAATTGCATCATTCAAGACAGGTGATATGTATGATCATCATGATGCTGACGGATTCATCAACCTCTTCGGTCTTTCACTTAAGGTAAGAGCTATGAAGAAGCTTGAGAATGAGAAGAAGAACAATAAGTAATTAAAGAATATAACAAAAAGTATCCCCGGCATGGTTAATAGTCATGTCGGGGATGTTGCTTATTTATTCTTAATTATATTCTCTTCTTTTTGACTTCAACTTGTCTTTCCACTGCTCTAACGTCCAATTCCGCGTGATGGCAAGCGACTGGATTATTTTCCAATTTAAGACACTTACATAAGCCAATACAATGCTAATACTATCAAGTAGAAAATAACAAATACAAAAAACACAATACTCAGAACCAGATAAATAGTCGGTTCATTTCCCATCACTGCATTCTTGGGATTTATTTTACTAACATATATCGTATAAACCTCCCCTCTTGTATGAAGCGGTGAAAATATATTCATACTTACCCAGCCAACATAATTATACCCTTTATCGTCACGGATAAGGAACTCAGAAAAGTAATGATTGCTATTACCATATGCGATACCTTCAGTTTTATAGAATTGAGTTTTTATGTATAAATATCTAGCCAAAAATATCATATCCAGCATAATATAAATAATTATATATTCTCCATGCATTATTGCATCCCCCTTAATGAATCACATCTAATATAATATAAATCATCTACCTTATCTTACCACTCCCCAAAGTTCCTCGGTAAACTACTATAACAATAGCACTATGTATAAACCAACAAATATAAACTCCACAATACTCAGAACCATATATATAGTCAGTTCACTCCCCATAACTCCATTATATGGATTATGTTTTTTTACAAATATGGTATAAACATCCCCCCTTACATGATACCTTGAAAATATATTATTTGTTACACTGCAGACATAATTATGCCCTCTGTATCCATATATAAACTCAGAAGTGTATCGTCTGTCATTTCCATTTGCGACGCCTTTGGTTTTATAGAATTGGGTTTTTATGTATAGAAATCTTGCAAAAAAAATCATATCGAGTAAAATCCCCATAACTAATGCTTCCATTTTCTATCCCTCATATTTTATATTAGCAATTATAGATTCTTTATATTTACTATTCTAGCATACATCAAACTTTACCATTTGTAAACAACCGTACCTCCGTGCCCCCCGACACAAGATACAATTCCCAGACAATCTTCCGTGCAAATGGAGGCAGGCTGCTGTATATATCATTTTCAAACCGTTGCGAAGACGCCGGCACTTAGTAAGCTGGGAAAGCTGGCACACAGTGCCAGCAAATCCCAGCGAACTTAGTACCGCTGCGTCGTAGCACGAGCGCAAGCGTGTTTGAAAATGATATATACAGCAGCCTGCCTCACACATCCGTACGAAACCTACCCCTGAAATTTCTCTCTGTCAATCTCCTTCTCTTCCACTTTCCTATTCACATATGTCCGAAGCAGCGCATAACACACTGAGCTGATTGGAATAAATGTAAGCATACCCATTATACCAAACAGATTGCCACCGATTGTAACAGCAACAAGCACCCATATTCCCGGCAGTCCAACTGAACTTCCGACAACATGAGGATATATAAGATTTCCTTCAATCTGCTGTAATATAAGGAATACTCCCACAAATATAAGTGCCTTTAACGGGCTTGTCATCATTATAAGAATCACACCGACTATACAACCAATAAATGCACCGACAATCGGAATAAGTGCAGTAACCGCAATAATAATTCCTATAAGAAGTGCATAAGGCATTCTCAATATAGACAATGTAATAACAAACATCGTTCCAAGAATACATGCTTCAAGGCACTGTCCTGACAGGAAATTAGAGAATGTAGTGTTGGTAAGTCTTAACACTTCAATGATTTTATCTGCCCTGCTCTCAGGCAAGCACACATACATAAGCTTCTTACATTGCGCTGTAAGCCTCTCTTTCTGAAACAGCACATACACAGAAAAGACAAATCCAATAAAGAAATTAGTGACTCCTGAGAAAAATCCGCTTATTGCACCAATTCCGCCATTAATAATACCTTTAGTTCCTATTGAAAGGAAATTCATAACATTTGAAAGAACAGAATCCCAGTTGATTGATATGCTGCTTAACTTTTCCTCATACTCAGGATATGCAGACAGCTTGACCTGCAGCCAGTTGATAAGATTATTAACTGCTGTTGGCACCTGCCCTATAAGGTCAGCTATTGTGTTCACCAGTTCAGGCACAACCACAAAAAGTACTCCTGCAATAATAGCCAGTATCAAAATCAGTGTTAGCATATAAGCAAGCACTCTTATAAGTCTGGGATGCTTCTTCTTACAACGCTTGTCAAACAGCCTGTTAAGTCCTTTTTCAATTGCTTTCATAGGTACATTGAATACAAATGCGATGACTGCGCCAATTATAAATGGCATTACAAGTCCTGCAAGATATGATATAGAATCAAGAATTCCAGTCACATTGTTAAGGGCAAGATATATTACAATTAGCACTGCACCAATCGTAATTCCCTTAACAACCTGACTGTCTTTAAAATGTCCTTTGTTCATACAACCCCTCCACTCTTTAAAGTTACTTCTAATATACTATACAGGAGTCCGGGATTCAAACATATTATATAAATTTAAGAATTGTAAAATGTTAGTTATACTGTGCATCAACCATACTCATCATCATTCGCATATTGAATGTTCCCATGAATTTTACTGATGGAAGATATACAAAATGCTTCTTCTGGATTACACAGTCATCCTCATATTCATCATCATACACTTCAAGTCTCATAACTTCATTAACAAACTGTCCCTTACCCGGTTCAACATTGAATGTACCCTCAATAAATGGTGCATAACAGTCTCTGTCACCACTCTGGTCAGGATCATATGCAATAAATGTATGAATCATACTTTCATATTTAGTAATAAACAGTCCATTATCTGCACCGCTTTCCTTTAGTGCATTTCTGTAATTGTCCATCTCTTCTTCATACACTGCTGACTGTTTGTTAATAATCTCTTCTAACTCACCCGCAGTCATAGGAATATTTTCTGCAAAGAAAAATGCGAGTGGCTGGATGCTTCCATATAATAAAAAGCAGCTCATATCCGAATTAAGAGTCTGTGATACCTCAAGCTTATCAGTGTCACCCATATACATAAGAACTGCAAAATTGCCCTTCGCAGTAAACTCCTTAAGCATATTAATAGCTGCCTTTAATTCTGTTCTCGAAAAATGTCTCATAATTTCTAATTCCTTTTCATTTAAACTATCGTTGATTATATCACCTATGACTGATATTTTCACTTCCAAATTTTACTTTTCATAATTTCATACAATCTTCATTCAGATATATGGAATTCAATATGCCACCACTTCTCAAAAAGAAAGGGGCACGAAAGCTTTTCACTTTCGTGCCCCTTTGCACTTCGACACTAACTATAGTCCCAAGTGCGTGAAATTGCAACAATAAAAATATGCGTTTTTTCCTTAATTCATAAGGTGATTTTCTAAAAATTTCTTTATTCGTAAAGTGGGTACTTATCTGTAAGTCCCTTAACAAGTTCCATTGCCTTAGCCTGGTTGGCATCTACATCATCAACAAGCATAGCAATTGCTTCTGCAACAACATCCATATCAGCCTCATTGAAGCCTCTTGTTGTAACGGCTGCTGTACCAAGTCTGATACCGCTTGTTACGAATGGAGAAGCCGGGTCATTAGGAATTGTATTCTTGTTACATGTAATATTAGCTGCATCAAGAAGCTTTTCAACTTCCTTACCAGTCTTTCCCTTGCTTAAGAGGTTAACAAGCATAAGATGGTTATCTGTACCACCAGATACGATATCAAAACCTCTGTTCATAAGTCCGTTAGCAAGTGCTGATGCATTCTTAACAACATTTTCAGCATATACCTTAAAGCTTGGGTCAAGCGCTTCCTTTAAGCACACTGCCTTACCAGCAATAACATGCATAAGAGGTCCGCCCTGAATTCCAGGGAATACAGCCTTGTTAAGCTTGAACTTCTCTGCTGCCTCTGCTGAAGCAAGAATCATACCTCCTCTTGGTCCACGGAGTGTCTTATGTGTTGTTGTTGTTGTAACATCTGCATATGGAATTGGGCTTGGGTGTGCACCACCGGCTACAAGACCTGCAATATGCGCCATATCTACCATAAGTAATGCGCCAACTTCATCACAGATTTCTCTGAACTTCTTGAAGTCGATTGTTCTTGCATAAGCAGAAGCTCCTGCAATAATCATCTTAGGCTTGCATTCCTTAGCAATTCTTAATACTTCATCATAATCAATAAATCCGTCTGCTGTAACACCATAAGGAACGATGTTAAAGTATTTTCCAGAAATATTAACTGGTGAACCGTGTGATAAATGTCCACCACAGTCAAGGCTCATACCCATAACTGTATCTCCAGGATTAACAAGTGCGAAGAATACAGCTAAGTTAGCCTGTGCTCCTGAATGTGGCTGTACATTTGCATATTCACAGCCAAAAAGCTTCTTGGCTCTTTCAATTGCAAGTGTCTCAACAACATCGACATACTCACAACCACCGTAATATCTCTTTCCAGGATATCCTTCTGCATACTTATTAGTAAGAGGGCTTCCCATAGCAGCCATAACTGCCTTACTTACAAGGTTCTCAGAAGCGATAAGCTCGATGTGGCTTCTCTGTCTTCCAAGTTCATCATCCATAGCCTTAGCAAGGTCTGGATCATAGTTTAATACTTCATCAAATGAATACATATAACTTCCTCCCATTATACTTTAGTGAAACAAAGTGTCCCTAATTACTTATGATATAATTAAATTACGAATTAGTCAATTTAAAGTTGTGAATTCCTGCTTTTTTTAATATTTGTTTCTGTATATCGACTGCAACTCCATATCCCTGCTCCTCAAGTTCATATGTTGATTGTTCAAGTGCCATCTCAAATTTTTCAACCATACTTAAAAAATGCTGCATTGCTATTCCTTTTCCAAGACCAAGTTTCTTTGCCTCATTCTCAAACGACTTCTGATTTATATTCCTTATATCATATTCGCCATCTATGTTAAGCGACATTTTCTCTGTGCTGCTGTCATATATAACAGTACTTAATAAATCATATGCCGGAGCTAATCTAATTCCTTTTAAATCCTCACTATATAAAAGAGCAATATTTTTAACATGATTATCTGTATTACCTATAAGATAATTAAATATACATAAATCCCATAGCCTTATCTGATCTTCAATTGGATTGCTTGAATAATTTTTTATTAGTTCAAATGCATCTGCTAAATAATCTTTCCCGTTTTTCTCGTATTTTTGTGACGCTGTAATTCCAAGTGCCTGTGCAAAATCCTCCTGATGAAGTCTTAATGGAACTTTCTTCCCCATTAATTCTTTGGATGTATCTAAAATCTTTCTGTCATATCTTTCAGTTGCAAATAAAAAATCATTGAGTTTCGCCGGGTCCAGCCAGATACGCATGGAATATTGCGAACCATAGGCATCGATATCCCCGACGCCATTCACGCGGCTTAACGGGTCCTGAATATTACTGGCAACATAATCAGCAATATCCTGTTTATCCATCGAACCATCGGTAGAGACGAAGGCAATGGTCAGAATGTTGGTATCGCCGGTTTTACGCACCGTCACGCCCTGATTTTGCACCGCCTGCGGTAACTTTCGCATGGCTGATTGCAGCTGGTTTTGTACTTGCTGCACGGCTTCGTCCGGATCGGTGCCTGCTTTAAAACTTAAAGTGACAGATGCCTGACCGGTGCCACTGCTCTGAGATGACTTATACATGAGATTATCGAGGCCGGTCATATTTTGCTCGATAACCTGGGTCACGGTGTTTTCCAGCGTCTGGGCCGATGCGCCGGGCTAGTTAGCGGTCACTCGCACATTCGGTGGCGCGAGATCGGGGTATTGTTCAACGGGCAATGAAAAAATCGCCAGGGTACCTGTCAGACACAACAGGATTGCCAGCACCCAGGCAAAAATGGGGCGATCAATAAAGAAATTCGCCATTAAAAGAGGACCTCGTGTTTCTGCGTATCGTTGTAGGCTTGACTTGCTTCACTGTAGCGGCAAGGTACGAGCCAATCGTGGAGAAAAAAAGGAGTTAATGTAAATTATCATGCCCTTTTATACTGAACCTTAAGTGCAAGTATTCTTTGGTCAGTAGGAGGCATTACATTAACTGACTTTCCTCACCCTCCGCAGAGCGAAAGCTAATACTCACTAACGTGCCGCCGCCGGAAGGTTGTGAAAAAGTCAGCGTCCCACCTAGCCGTTCCGCGCGTTCGCGCATGATATTCAGACCATAATGACCTTCGGGTTCTTTCGGTTCACCGATACCAATCCCGTTATCACGGATATAAACCGTGTGATTGCCGTCCGGCGCGGTGACGCAACTGACGGCGATTTCGCTGGCGTTGGCGTGCTTCATCGCATTCAGCACCGCTTCGCGAATAATTTGCAACAAATGCACCTGCATTTGCGCATCCAGTGCCAGGGTTGGCAGACGGCAGTCGAGGGTCAGTTTGGCGCTGGTTTGATTTTGTAACGTATCCAGCATTTCCCTCAATGCGGAGGGGAGATCCGCCTGCTGCAGCGTCAGGCGGAAAGTAGTCAACAGCTCGCGTAACTGCCGATAAGCATCATTCAACGCCTGGGAAAAATCGGCCATGATACTTTGTGCGGTGGCGTTATCTTCCGGTATCGAACGCTTCAGTAACGTCAACTGGATACGTAAGTAAGAAAGTACCTGAGCCAGCGAGTCGTGCAATTCGCGGGCGATGGTCGCACGTTCTTCCATCAACAATAATTGCTGAAAATGCTTCTGCGCCTGATTAAAGTACAAACCGCGTCCCAGCATCGACGAAACGCTGTTAAGCAGCGGTTCTGATGATGAAACGTGACTATTTTGCCAGTGCAGTTCGCCGTAAACCGTCTCTTGCATTGTCACCGGTAAAATCTGCATCGGCAATTCCGGGTTTGGTTGCCCTTCGCTAATCCGCCAGTTTTCACCGACATTTAACTCCAGATATTCAGCCGCTTCATTGTCGCGAACAATCTGCAAAATATGGCGGAAACAATGCACATCAATCTGGCTAGTGTTCAGCGCCTGCGAACACTGATACAACACCTCCAGACGACGCTTGGCCTCGTGGAGATCGCGGGTCTTTTCTTCTACTGACGCTTCCAGCGAACGGTACAATTTATGCAGCTCGCTCGACATCTGGTTAAAGGTTTTTGCAAGCAGACCAAGCTCATTCGGCAGGTTGGTATCCAGCGGCGGCGAGTCGAACTGCCCGTGTTCAATACGCTGACTGGCGGTAACCAGCTGATTCAGCGGGGCAACCACCTGATGGCGTATGCGGCGCAAAGTAAAAAAGACCAGCGTGAAAATACCGATGCCGCCAGCCAGGGAAATCGCCACCACCAGCAGCATTTTGCGTTCAGCGTAGTGCTGTAAAGCCAGTACGAACAGGTCTATCTGATTAACATAATTATTAATATTGGCCTGATACCACGGCAAATCGCCCTTGCTGAGCCGATTATTCATCTCCAGCCAGTTGGCATTCAGATGCGCATAGCGAGTTTTTACTGCTTCTGGCACATACCAGACGTTGAGGTTGGTTAATACCGGTGAATGCAGTGCCTGCTGAAATAACTGGCGATGTGCATTGAGTTGTGGACTGCCACTTTGCAAGTCGTAGCCCAGGCGGTAACTCTGCATACGCAGCGATCCGGCAATATTGATAGCCTCAGCGTCGCGCAAACTGCTCGCCAGAGTTAGCAGAGCGATACCCGTGGAAAGAATCGACAGCAGCACAATGTAAAAAAAGGCCCGGGCCAGACTGGCCGAGACGGGTCGTTTAACAATCACACGCGTCTTCTCCACAAAAAATCATTAATGTTCCAGTTCGCTGAAACGCAATTTAGTCAGTGATGGGATTATTTGATCTGCCACAGTTTATAGCGAAATAGTTACTTATTCTGGGCACATGAACATTGCCGATTCCCCTGTAAGTCGGGTAATAACAACACTCATATAAAGAATAAGGTTTTTACAACCAAAAAAGAAGGTCGTTATGAATCGTTTTATTATGGCCAACAGTCAGCAATGTCTGGGTTGTCATGCTTGTGAAATCGCCTGTGTCATGGCTCACAATGATGAGCAACATGTCCTGAGCCAACACCATTTTCATCCCCGAATTACGGTTATCAAACATCAACAGCAACGTAGTGCAGTGACCTGTCACCATTGTGAAGATGCGCCCTGCGCCCGTAGCTGCCCTAATGGCGCAATCAGCCACGTTGATGACAGCATTCAGGTCAATCAGCAAAAGTGTATTGGCTGTAAATCCTGCGTGGTGGCCTGTCCTTTTGGTACGATGCAAATCGTCCTGACACCCGTCGCGGCAGGAAAAGTAAAAGCCACGGCGCATAAATTCGAACTTTGAGCGG
>ENA-UPSY01001994-UPSY01001994.1-human-gut-metagenome-genome-assembly--contig:-NODE-1994-length-19162-cov-49.668012_pt1 | contig 19162 bp, 13 predicted proteins | sample MGYA00250044_ERZ773365 | MGnify/ENA primary metagenome ERZ773365 (study PRJEB29103, sample SAMN06111932) | human gut metagenome | biome: human gut; feature: ankylosing spondylitis patient; material... | reverse complement strand
CTTGCAGAGGCGTTCGAGCATTATAACGAATGGCATCCGCATAGTGCACTGGGTTATCGCTCGCCACGGGAATATCTGCGGCAGTAGGCCAGTAATGGGTTAAGTGATAACAGGTGTCTGGAAATATAGGGGCAAATCCACCTTCGAACAGGCCTCGTCGTGAGGACAGAATTTGTCTACAGGCATGGGGTCAGTCCATAGTTACATCTAATGTATCCTATGAACCGAGCGTATTTTCCCCATTAAGGGAAGCATCCTTTTTTGAAATTCCCGTAAAACGGGAATGATAAGATAGAAAAGTTACTTTTGTAGTTGAGCATTTGCATTAAGACGCATGCACGTTAGAACCGCGTCAGATGGGACCCCTGGATTTCGGGCCAGTATGACGGACAAGAGGAAAAGACCTAAGCGAAGGCAAGCGGCAGGATCAATACTAATTTTATGTATAAAATTAATGTCTCTCTCGTCTTTGTTGATAGCTACAACTCCCCCCTCCATCATTGCTGTGGATTTACCATCAAAAGTAACTTTTACGTTTTTGTAGACTTGCTTATTATGGTGCTTTGTTTTTTTATCTTTCAGAACAGCCTCATGAGTAAGGCGAAGAAACGCCATACACAAGGTGATCACTTCATCATCACTCAGCTTTGTTGAAAAGGCCTTTTGACCAGTCCAGTCAAAACTTCCCGGCTTCGATACTAAAGGCCCCGCAAGGATAAGATTCACACTGCCATTTGTCTCAGAAAAATTGAGCTCAAGTGCTGTCTTACCGGAATTAAATACCTTTTCATTTCGGTAAGGTTGATGCTGTGGTACATCGTTATTTATATTTTCCACCAAATATGTCCTTCACCTTCGTTGATTAAATTCTTCACCAGACCAATTTAGGTATACCCTCTAGGTTGCTTCATCGCAAAAATATAAGCACTGGTCTCCAGCATTAGATAGTCTCCCGAGGGAGCACCAGGAGGAACCTCTGTAGAGCTAAGGCTTTTAGTGTGCTCCTTTTTAACTTTGACCCTGGCCCAAATTCAGTGCAGTGCTAAATCAGAAAGCTTCGTCTTTCCGGAGACTTCGGATGAATTCAGCCGGAGTCATGTCATTTAATGATGAATGCGTTCTCTCATGATTATATTCCCTGCGCCAGTTGTCGAGTTTGTCCTGCGCATCTTCCAGCGAGAGAAACCAATGAATGTTCAGGCATTCATCCCGCAGACTGCTGTTAAATGATTCAATAAACGGATTATCCGTTGGTTTTCCGGGGCGGGATAAGTCCATTGTGACACCGTGTTCATACGCCCATTTATCCAGACTTTTCAAAATAAACTCGCTGCCGTTATCTGTCTGAATACGTACCGGTAGACGCTTGCCCAGCACCCGCAACCTTTCCATCACACCGACCACATCCTCACCTTACAGTGACTTTCCGGCATGGATCGCCACACACTCCCGACTAAAATTATCCACTACAGTCAGCGCCCGGAAACGTGTTCCGTTAAACAGATTATCCGACACGAAATCCATACTCCAGCACTGATCGATACCGGTCAGGACCGGACGTTGCTGACGATGTGCTGCACTGACATGCATGCGGGGGCGCTTTTTGCGCAGGTTGAGGCCTTCCAGACAGTAAATCCGGTTTGTTTTCTTGTGGTTAACAGGCCGGCCTTCCCGCCGCAGCTGAATATTAATACGCGGGATAGAGAAAAGGCTGTATGGCATCCTGACTGCCATGCGCCACAGTTTATCAAACGGAAATGCGGAGTAACTGAAGAACAAGATCCGGCTCCTTAGAGTAAAATCCGTTGGATATTCTATCCAGAGCTCTTTAAGCTGGGAGTGATTTTCCACTACGGAAAACTGAATATGGAGTTCTGAGCCTTCCCTCCGTAATCAGAGAAGAGCTTCATCTAGTGATATTCTTCGGGGGGGCTTATTCCAAGCCCCTTATCGTTCAGACATCGAAAAGACTGCAATCGACACGACGAAGTCTACAAAAGTCTGGCATAAAGCCCATACAAAGAGAGATGATAACAAGCCCACCCTCACTGTGTGTTGTCTAGAAAATTCAGTTTCATTCATGATGAGCGAGATGATAGACAAGAATATTCTTTAATAGCGATATATGTCCGCTATTTTTTATTCCGGATTTTTTAAGGATGTGCCGCACATGACAAGCTATAGTTCTCTGGGTCACTGCAATTAACTGACTTATTTGTAATGATGTCATGCCTGATAAAGCCAGACGAAGTATTAGTGATTCTGTTTGGGTGAAATATATTCTTCTTGCACAAACTAGTTGATGCTCATAAACGATATTGAGCAGTCTATTTTGCAAGCAATCCTTTGTTGCTGAGGTATCTAGAATATTGATTCCTGACAGGTGGGTTAACAAACAATTTTTTATGTTAAGATAGAAAAATACTGGGATGTTCTGATGTCTAAGCATGCAATACCCATGAGTAGTAATTGCATGGCTTATCCCATCAATAATAACAAATGTATTGACAGGCAATAATGTATTGTTAATTTCATTCGCTGATGCTCTATGTAGCGTATAAATGGTCCCGTGAAGTAAGCTTGCAAACCCTGCATACAAAAAATTATTATCTGTAATTAAATAAAATTTCATGGCGCGCTATGTGGGAATACCTTTGATAGGTTCGGTCGGTTAATGGATGATGCCTTGAATTTAAATTATTGGCAATATGGGAAACGTAAAAATCACATAATATTAGGAATGTCAGATAATTCATAGTTCATTATTAGTGATAGTTATTATCCCGAAGTTGACATTGTCTATTGTGAAGTTTTGTGTTGTTTATCCTTTCTGAAAGAGTGCTTGTTTATTTTATGCTTTCATAAGTGACTGAATGTATTGGTTATCCCTCCCGCTTTTCGACGGCCATGTAATTAATCTTAAAAAAGTGTTTTACTACCAGACAGCCCATATTGCATTACTGGGACGGGTACAGTTTGTTTGCATGCTTATTATGCTGCGTGATTTAATTATCGGCGTTTCTTAAAGGTCCGCCGCTGGACTACTCGCTCTTTAAAGTATGAGAGCATGAAATAGATAGAGCATCCCAGAAGGGCTACTGCAATGATAAAGAGTAGAATGCTTTCCATGTATGCTCCTGATTTTTAAGAAGGATTATGGTTCATGCCACTATCGGGTATGTTTAAGGTTGATATTCATTAGTGTGATGTTTTGTTGCTACGGAGCCTGAATTCTGTACTCTTTAATGGATGAGATATTAGATTTAACACATAGTTGTCGTAAGGAATACTCGAACTTTTCTTAAAAATTAATTTTTCCCTTATTTATTAGAGTCAATAATAGAAAAATAGACGGTTCTTGTCTGTAGACCATGTTGCAGGTTATGGTTCAGTTTTCGGTGACGGAGTGTGTCTTAGGCTGGATTTGTGTCTGCATTGCACAAAAACACTTTTGGAGTGTGGGTTCAATCAGGCAATATTTCGTGATTGGGTGAACGACCCTGAGTTAGACGGGCTCAGGAAAACGAATTCATTTGCGGTAGTTTTCCGCAATAAGGTTATGAGCCGTTGCGCTACCGAAAAAATACTTCGTCCTATGTCATCGCAGTGCGGAACCGTTCAGCATAAATCGTTCACAACTCCATTATAGTTTCCGTCTGTGAGTAGTAACAGTGTTTTACTACGTCAGTTAACAACTTATGTCAAGGCTAAGTTGAGATGTCCGCACTTCCGGTGGGGTAAAGTTCAAATGTCCTTTGATAATATTGAATTTCTGGATAAAAATCGCATCTTAACCTCTTCGTTTGAGTACCTTGTTGGCTTGACCCCGTAAACTCGACTGCAAAATCATAGTCATTTCTGAACTGGTGTTTTGAACCAGGGGGAATCTCATTGCCTTGCTGATTACCTATCTGATGTTATTTCCCTTCCAGTTTCATAGTAAGAACGCTATTGAGAACGAAAAAAACTGCCTGGAGGTAGAACTACGATCGCTTACTGCAATGAACATTATCCTGAGTTTAATGCCAGCTAGGTGCGGTCAGGCTGATACCACCCGTTTGCACATCACTGTGCCAGTACCCACTGGTTCCAGTGCATCATGCAGCGGAATATCCATCATTTTCCAGGACATAATTTATGCATTCATACGAGGGCCGGAGCCGGGCCGTCGAACTCTATTATCGGTACGGTAAAAGGCCTCTTCCGTTGTCAGAGAACTGGGATATCCGTCCACAAAACAGCTTGGCCGCTGGGTTCGGATTTATGAAAAGAAGGGCGATTTACCCAGAGATTTAAAGCCAAGGTAACGTTATTCACGTGCGCAGAAAACTGCTGCTGTTGAGTATTATCTTACTCACGGTGGCTGTCTGTCATACACTCGCCGTGCCATCGGCTACCCCAGTAACGAAATACTAAAGCGCTGGATTGAAGAGTTTACCCAAACGCGCATCCTCTGGTTATTCGTTCAGGTACAAACAAATGTTTAAGCCCGGAATAGAGGTCTCAGGCCGTTCGGGAGCATTGTAACCGACGTGGAACAGCACGTAAAATTGTACAAAGTATAGGCGTCAGCGTCCCGGTCCTGTACAAATGGAAGAAAGACCTTATCAGTGACGAGGCTTATCAATCCATGCGTAAACGAAAGGCAGCCCCTCAGGATAAAAATCAGGATGCTTTGCTACGTGAAATCCAGCGACTAAGGCAGCAAGTTCATCAGCTGCAGCTCGAACGTGACATACTGACAAAGGCGAATGAACTCATAAAAAAGGATCTGGGCATCAGCTTTCTAAGACTGAAAAACAGGGAGAAAACCCTGATAGTTGATGCCCTTAAGAGAAAGTACCCGTTGCTGAGTTGTTTAGCGTTCTGCAACTTGCACGCTGCTGTTATTTTTACCACAAATCCAGTAAGCGCCTGTGGGATAAGTATGCGGAAATACGTGTGATCATGGCTGATATCTTTGAGGTGAATTACAATTGTTACGGCTACCGACGCCTTCATGCAATGCTTCTCGGTAACAACAGGATTATTTCTGAGAAGGTCGTCCGCAGACTGATGGCAGAAGAGCAGCTCGTTGTTAAGCGCACCAGGCTACGACGATATAACTCTTACTGTGGAGAAATCGGCCCGGCGCCGGTTATCGACTGCTTTGATGGCCTGGTTGTGAGCTGCTCGATAGGTACACGCCCGGACGCGACGTTGGTGAATACGAAGCTCGATTACGTACTTGATACGCTCAATGCACATGAAAAACCGGTAATACACAGCGATAGTGGTGGCTATTATCGATGGCCGGGCTGGCTCGATCGTATCAACACATCCGGACTTATAAGGTCCATGTCGCGCAAAGGATGCTCGTCGGATAATGCGGCTTGTGAAGGCTTCTTCGGTCGTATCAAAAACTAAATGTTCTATGCCAGAAACTGGCTGGGAATCACGCTGGAAAAATGTATCTGCTTACTGGACAGTTACATACGCTGGTATAATGAGAAGCGTATCAAGTTATCATTAGGTGCAATGAGTCCGGTGAAGTACCGACAGCATCTAGGGATTACAACATAACAGTCTAGGAAAACATCCGCATCCCCGAAATACGTAATGTCGTCGTTCAGGACATAATGTCGAACAGCAGTAATTTACTGAAATCTGGAATGTACGCGACTAAGATGTTCACGCTACGGATAACCGATGACGCCATTGCGTTGTCGCTGATAGCGATAAACATCAGCCTCAGGTGCCAGTTTTGTTCCCGTTCAGTAGTCCAATGACCAAGGAATAGGTAGGGTGATTACTTTCCCAAAAGTAACAGGCGGCAGGTTGGGCGACGACAATCTAGTGAACGAAAATTAGTGGGATTTGAGCAGTGGCTGCTCTAGTGTAGGAAGACTGAGTGAAACTAATATAATATCGCTACATACCTTACTATTTGCTAGCAAAAGTAGATGTGCTGCAAATAGCTATAAGATAGTAATATCAGGTAGGTGGTTAAATGTTAGAAGCAAATATGGCTGAGAAAAAAGATCATTTAATATCAGGGCTAATGTGGCAACAATATTATAACACCTCATAATGAACATTACGAAGTGAGTTGAAGGTTTGAACTGAAGCTAGGTCAATATGTTAATATAGGGGGAGAGCTCTCGGAAGGATGACTAATACGGTACGGAACCGCCAGTTTGTCTATTTAAAATAGCCAAGATAACGTAACTAATCATAAAATAAATTGCCACTACAGGACGCTATTATCATCAATCTTTATGCCACGAAAGAACACTAAAACAGATTAAAATATAATTAGTTTTGTCCATCTTGGCAGAGACAAAACCATCTATCGGTCTTCATATGATGGCCAAAACACTTTTTTAACAGCCCGTATTTTTCACTAGCTAACATTGCAAAACAATATTACATCTTACATTTAAAGACTCATTTAGAATTTACTTATAACAGAAAAAATATTAAATTTAAGTATTAGATGATGAGGCAATACTGTCAAAGACCATGTCATTTCCTACCTCATGAATTGTTAAGATTCTGAACTTATTTTCAGGTTCAATTTTTTCATATGTAGCAAGGTAAATATCACTATGAATATGTTCTGCCATAATCTTAACAAGCAATTTATTGTTAGTGAAAAGACCATGAGTTTCATTGCGATGTGAAAACAAAAGAGCATTTTTCATATCGGCCACTAACATGAAGCGATGAGAAGGATACACCACTTCAAACTCATCCGAACGTGAGTATAACTCTATGCTTTGATGTGGAGAAAGTAGTTTATTGAAAGAAAAAACAATAACTCGAACACCTCGCTCGATTGCATTAATAAGTTCTTTAGAAAACACATCTAAATGAAAGTCAGTATTAATATAGATCTCAACTTGTGACTTATCTAGCAACTCTTTGGCTTTTTGAAGCAAGTTATCAAAGCCAGAAACATTATAAACAAACTCTTTATCATCTTTGAGCATCATTTTTGATAACTCTTTTTTCAGAACTGAAATATTCTCTATTGTTTCTTTTTCGATTTGATTAAATATTAAATCCGGGGATTTTGCTTGATATTCTTTAGTATCACCATCCGCCATAAAGATAAAACCGTTTTTATACAGTGAATCAATGGATGAATACACAGATGAACGAGAGAGTGAAATATCCTTTGCTATTTTATAGCCACTGGCACGACCATTTTTTAACAAAGCAATGTATACATTAGCATCCGTTTTTGTTAAACCAAATGCCATTAATTTTGACACTAAATCGTTCACCTGACATCCTCATATTTAATATTTCTAGTTAATAATTATAGCACTATTCACCATTGTATGGTAGAGGGTTGTTTTGTTTTTTTATGGCTAGCTAATGCAGTATAATGTGCGAAAAGATAGTCATCATGGTGGGAAGCGACAATATCAGGTAATTCATTGCTTTTAAGGTAATAACTGAGTCGACTTTTAAGGTTATATAAAAAATCCAAAGGGATGGTGGCTAATCCACTTAGAATTAAAATTTTCGGTTTGAAAAAAAGTATCGGTTCATATAATGACCTTGCCAGTTGATCAATCCATACTCTATAAAGAGTTAGTGAAGTATTATCACCGTGTGCAACAAGTTGAAAAATTTCCAAAAAGTTTTTATTTAGTCCTGAACGGTGGGAATAATGCCGTTGAATACTTGAAATTGGTATAAAATGTTGGACGCATCTCCGTCCGCAATGTTCACATTCCGGTAAAAACTCATCGATTAACTCCTGATGATACAAGTTACGTTGAGACCAAACCAAATTGTTGGTGTTATAAAAGTTTTCGTAAGGCTCATTTTTGTGAGCAATGCATAAATCACAGCAATAATCAACTACTGCACTCATAATGACGCCGTTAAGTTCAGATAACATATCTTCACAGCTATTACTTAAAATAACAAAGGCCGGTGAAAACATCTTGCAAGGAATAGCTGTTTTCTTAGTGATTTCATCTTCAATATTAAACTTTAAAGTTTTTTCTGAGGTGCATGGTAAAGAACTTCCATATAAACTACAAATACCTACGGTAGACAAGCTACCATAGGTGTTTTTGATCCTCAAGAGCATTTGCGATATTGACTCAACAATTAATCTATAATCAACCGGCGCTAGTAGTTGTGTACGAAAAATGGTTTGACCATTTTTTATTACAACCCCGCGAAGCCAATCAGGAGATAGTGAGACACCTAGCACCATGACGCAAGTTCCTGTCCTGAAATGTTAAATATATAATAACCAAAAGGAGTTAAATTAATATCCTTATCCATGAATTGAATCGTGGCAGTATCGTTACTGTTGTTTAAGAAAAAGTAGGTAGTTTCTTTCACATATGCAATAACACTCTGATGCTCAGTGTTAATCCATTGTAGATCTGAAGACCTCCAGTCCTTATTGTTCTTGCGCCAAAAAATTAACGTTTGAAAAAAACAATACATATCTAAATCTTGTTTTTCTTTATCCCAAATCATGCATTTTCTATTGTCTTCAGAACCCATAGTCCTTAACCCCGTCAAACCAATTTCACTACCATAATAAATGCAAGGCGAGCCGACTTGAGTAAACATAAATAGATATGCTAATTTAGCTTTTCGTTTATCATCATCACACAAGCTTATTAACCTGGAGGTATCATGACTTTCAAGCAAATTGAACATGACTTCATTTACGTTTTGTGGGTACTTACAATAAATATTCGTAATCATACTCATGAAAGTTTCTTTATTACAAATTTGTTGTGAAAAATAATCAATAATAGTCTGCATTAAAGGATAATTCATCAGTGAATCAAATTGATCACCACGCAACCATGGCATACCTTCATGCCAGATTTCCCCCAAGATATAACATTCTGGTTTGAGACCTTTGACAACTTTTCTAAAAGAACGCCAAAATTCATGATCGACTTCATTAGCAACATCCAGTCGCCATCCATCAATATCGAACTCTTCAATCCAGAATTTCGCAACATTTAGTAGATAATTTCGACAATCTTCATTTTCTGTATTCAGTTTTGGCATTTCTATCACATTACCAAAAGTTTCATAATGAAAATTATGGTAGTCAGTTAAAGCGTCGATTTTTTTCGGGTATACAGGAAATTTATTTATCCAAAACCAGTTTGCATAGGGTGACTCTTTACCATTTTTGACTACATCTAACCATAAAGGTGAGTGGTTACCTATGTGATTAAATACAGCATCTAACATAACCTTCATGCCGCGCTTATGAGCTGCACTGACTAATTCTTTAAAAGTTTCATTATCACCAAAATGCGGGTCTACATTAAAATAATTGACGGTGTCATATTTATGATTTGCATTAGCAGTGAAAATAGGGCATAAATAAAGGCCGTTAATTCCAAGGTCTTGTAGATAATCTAACTTGTCAATTATCCCTTGTAAATCCCCTCCCATAAAATTATTCGCAGTAGGTGCCGAGCCCCATGGTTCAACGTTCTCGGGAGAGATTGCAGGATTACCATTGCTGAATCTTTCTGGGAAAATTTGATACCAAATGGTCTCTTTAACCCAGGCAGGTGGTGTCAATACATCAACTGGATTGATGTATGGAAAACAAAAGAAATTAGAAATATTGCTTAACTCCTGCATTGCTACTTTTTCAAGAGAAATATCAATGCATCGTCTTTCACCGAATAATACTTTTTCCCCATTGGTACCATACAGAATGAAACCGTAGCGTGTACGTCGCTTAGGTGGCTTATAAGAGACGAACCAGTGATCATAAAGATCACTTTGACCTTCTTTAAGCATACTAATCTCATTACCACCACTCCAACCGTGGGCATCCCCCCCTCCTAAATTTCCTCCATCGAGCCCACCTTCTTCCCATTGATAAGGATCACCAATCCATACGGATACCTCTTTTATCTCGTTAACGCGGGTTTTTAATCGGATATGTAATGTTTCTTTATCATATGCGTAGCTATCGGCACTCTTAGCAGTATGAAGTAAAGAGCTTAAAGTAATCATGATATTATTCCTTAACTGCACCACTGGTCAAACCGGTAGTAATGTATTTTTGAGTAATGATGAAGAGTAATGTGATAGGTAGGGCTACTAACAAAGCTCCTGAAGCAAAAAGTGTATAATTTTCAGCCGAGTTTGATCTAATCCATTTAAAAATACCTATCGCGAGTGTCATTTTATCTTCACTGCGTAAAATTAATGTTGGTAAAATAAAGTCCATCCAAGGTCCGGTAAAAGAAACTAGACCAACAAAAACCAGAATAGGGCGGGATAAAGGCAGGATGATATCATAAAAGATCGTAAAATGACCCGCACCATCAATTTTTGCCGCTTCATCTAGTGAAATTGGAATGGCATCAAAATATCCTTTCACCAGCCAAGTCATGAATGGTAGTGAACCTGATACGTATACAAAAAGTAAACCTGCATAAGTGTTAATTAAGTTCATCTTGGATAACAATATATATATAGCAGTCATTGATAGAAATGCTGGAAACATTTGCATAACTAGAATGCCCATTAGAATTTTCCTTTTGCCTTTAAAACGATATCGTGAAAAGATGTAAGCAGTTATAGTAATGACCACCAGAGAAATAATCATGTTACAGGTGGAAAGAATAAATGTATTCATGTACCATTGCAGATATGGTGTTTTAAAAAGAAGAGTTTTATAATGTTCTAAAGTGAATGATATATTGGTAAATGTAGAGCTAAATAAAGTATCGCCTGGTTTTAACGAAGACAAGCAAATCCATAGGACCGGCATTAGAACTACAATTGAATTAAGAACCAGAAAGGCATAGACAAAAAATACTGAAATCTTTTTAAATATTACGTTCATTTACATACCTACATCTTCTTTGAAGGATTTCATCTTTTTAAATTGCCAGGTGGCAAATGCAGATAAAAACAAGAAAATCACAATTGAAATGACCGAGGCAATTTGATATTGCTGAAAATCAAGAGTCAATTTATAAATCCACGTTATTAAAATGTCGGTATGGCCAGCAAATCTATAATCAGGATTGATTGGTCCGCCTTCAGTGAGTAGATAAATCGCCCCAAAATTATTGAAATTATGTGCAAATGTCATAACTAAAGATGGAGCAACTTGATTTAACACCATTGGCAATGTAATTTCAAAAAATTGTTGAAGTTTATTTGCACCATCTACTTCACTCGCTTCGTATAAATCACGAGGTATATTGGTCATTGCTCCGGTAATTAGCAACATGAAATACGGGGCACCTACCCAAACACTAGCCAAAATCACAGTAAATTTGGCAATGACAGGATCAGATAAAAAATTAATTGCACCGAATCCTGCTTCGTTTAATAAATTGTTTATCGGGCCAACGCCATTAAATAAGAGTCGAAAAACCAATAAAGTCACAAAAGTTGGAATTGCATAAGGAAGGATGAATATTACCCGCCAAATCTTTTTTCCTTTAATTTTTTTATTTTCTAATGCTAATGCAAGTAAAAAACCAAAACTACAAGTACACATCGTAGCTAACAACGCCCAACTAATTGTCCAAAGGCCAACGCCAACAAAAGTCTTTGACCATAACTTCAATTTTAAAAGAGTCAGATAGTTCTTTGCCCCAACCCAATCTACAAGATTTTTGGGTGGGATATGATTCGGTGACGAATAGTTAGTAAATGATACTAAGACAGTTATTACAACCGGAGTTAATATAAAAAAAAGACAAGCTAAAAATGCCGGAGTAAGCATAATAGTAGAAAAGTTTTTATCATAAATTAACGTTAGTTGCTTTGATAAAGTTGTTTTGTGGTATTTACAGCCCCTTGCATCTCTAATATTAAATAAGTATAGATAAATTGAAAACAGCAGAAAAATAACAGCCAGTACGCCTTCAACTAAAATAAATATTGAGTTATCACCATCGATAACTTCAAAACCATTTCTATGTTGTGCGACAGTACCTAAAGTGCCTAACTTTTTAATGCAGGAGAATAACACCTCTACATTATAAAAGAATAATATCTGGAATGTGAGAAGCGAAATTCCTTTTACATAATACCCGCGCAGAATCTGCTTGGACCCCATAACAAAAAACGATGGATTTATTATTCTTTTATTTGATAATGCTCGTGTGTTCATAGTTATTCCTGAAGTTGCATTTGTTCATCAATAATTTCTCTTGCATGATCGAGAGCAGATTTAGCAGGTTCGTTATTAACCCATACAGCGGTTATAGCATTGGCCATAGGTGACCATAAATACCCCATTTCAGGAATAGCGGGCATGGCATCAGAATTATTCCCTTGTGCAATAAAAGATTTTGTTGCATCATTTGCAGATTCGCTGATTTTTTTCATTAGCTCCGGTACAGGAGGCAGTGAATTCGTCATTTCATAACGTTTTAAAAGCATTTCATTAGTGGTAAGGAAATCTGCAAACAATTGAGCTGCTTTGGGATACGGGCTATAAGAAGTCACTATAGCAAGCCGGACGGTTGAGAAAGTTCTAGGTTTCTCTCCATTCAGCGTAGGAATAGGTATAACACCATAGTTTATTTTACTATTTTCATACCCCTGAACCGCCCATGGGCCATCAATAATGGCTGCTATTTTTCCTTCACTAAATAAACCCCGGCGAACCTGTGGGTTACGTAAGTCAGCAGGATTAGCGGAATTCGCTGCTTTCAGTTGTTTCATTGACTCAAGACCTTTCTGAGCTTTAATTGAGTTTATTCCAATATCTCTAACATCTGTACCGTTATGGCCAAACTCATATGCGCCATACATAGCAACAAACATCCTGGACTCATAATAGTTCTGTACGTCCCATAGCAATGCGTAGCGATTTTCTTTTGGAATATTAAACTTTTTACTAAAATTGATTAACTGTTCAAAGGATTTTGGAGCATCAGGCAGAATATCTTTATTATAAAAAAGTGCCATGGTGGCATAACTTACTGGGAACCCGTAATTATGACCATCATAATAAGAAGCATCAACAGCATTCTGCAAAAATGTATTTTTAATGCGATTGCCCGAAACTAAATTCTCCATCACACCACCGGCAACAACGAGTCGGCCAAGTTGGTCATGTTCGATTTCTGCAACGTCAGCAACGCGCGTCGAACCACCGTCTTGGATAATCCGCGATGCCGAGTCAATGGGGGCAAGCCCACTAACTGTAAAGCTTATATTACTATGATATTTTTCATTAAACTTATCGCCGGCATATTTTATATAGGCAATTGCAGATTCGTCTGACCAGATAAGAAGCTTTGCATCTTTTTCTGGAGAAATCTCAGCAGACATTACAAAAGATGAAAGGGTATATGAAACCCCTATGGTTAAGGCCAATAAAGTTTTTATATTCATTTTCTTTTACCAGAGTAGTACAGCGCGTACCACTATTAATCACCTCTCAGATTTTAAGTCAACATAGTTTGGCGATGCAATGAATGAAGTGTGATCAATATCAAATATATTTCGTTGGATTCAGTATGCTTACAAACTATGTCATATGTTTATTGATATTATTTGTTTACATATATTTAACATTTAAGTTGGATTTTCAATCGTATTTGCCGTTAATACAACATTATATGTGATGCAGGTCACGTATAAGGCTAATAGATCGTGATTTAAGTCTCGTTTATGCAGATGAGTTAACGACAAATAAAAAACATTAGAAGAAATTGGTTAGGCGTTCATAAGGAACTACTAGCATCCATGACGTAAACACGTGTACCCCATTAGTTTGCAGGGGAGATGCGTTGATGAAATGAGGGGTTAACCATATAAAATTTGGGGGCGCTATGAAACGAAAGTTATTGTCTTTTTCCATTGCATTAGCTCTATCATATTCATTGCAATGTCATGCGGCGAGTGATGATCGCGGTTATAAACCACAGGATGCTGCTCTAGATGATGCTTTTGATGATGAATTTTCATCATTCGGTGGGCACGTAGGAACATCAGTAGAATATGAAGATAAAAGAACACATGGATATAATAATACTAATAAAAAGGAAAAAACAATTACTAAGGAACTTTTTAACGTTTTCTATAATAATCCTTCATGGAATTTCATCGGATTTTATTCTTTCAAATTTGAAGACCGACAACAAACAGAACCAGGCTATCATGAGAACGAGGATGGCATCAAGCAACTTTTTTCTTTAAATAAAGGTAAAGATCTAGGTAATGGTTGGGCCACCGGTTTAATCTATGAACTGGAGTATACTAATAGTAAAGTGTATAGCCCCTATGTTAGTGGACTCCGGAAAACACTTGCAGAGCATAGTTTTAGACCTTATTTAACATACTGGAATAATGAATACAACATTGGTTTCTATTCAAATGTTGAATACCTGCTCAGCAAAGAAGACCGAAACGAATGGGGTAAACGACAAGAGCAAGGTTACAGTTTCCTGTTTAAGCCATACAAGCGGATTGGCGCTTGGGAATTGGGTGTGGAGCTATATTATCAAATCAAAGATAATGAAGAAAAACAACCCAATGGAATAATTAACGAAAAAAGTGACTTTCATGAGTGGTATTACGAACCTATTATTCAATATACTTTTTCTGATGCAGGTACACTGTATACACGTGTACGTATAGGCAAAAATGAAACCAAAAATTCAAGCCGTAGTGGCGGTGGGAATGCAAACATTAATTATTTTAAAGATATTCGTAAAGCCACCCTTGGATATGAGCAGTCGATTGGGGAAAGTTGGGTTGCGAAAGCTGAATATGAATATGCCAATGAAGTTGAGAAGAAAAGTAGGCTGGCCGGATGGGAAGAACGGAATAAAAATGAGTTGAAACAACATACGTTCTACGCTCAAGCATTATATCGTTTCTAATAAAGGAAAAAGATGCGTATGTTTAATGTGGTCGAAATTGCGAGTTTAATTGAAGGACATGCTTATGGAGACCTAGGGGTCCGTGTAGATTGTATTCGGCCTGTGCTGGGTAGCGAACAGGGTGGGCTTGCAATAATCTTTAAGAAAAATGATCTTAATTTCTTGCCTGAGTGCAATGCCGAGGTCATAGTTGGTCCATCTGGTATACTTAACTTTAAAGCGAAGGCATATATAGTTATTCCGTTCCTTAATGTTGATAAGATTAATTTACTACTACGTCAATATAAAGTAAGGAAATATAAGCTTTATGATCAAGGTAATACGTCTGGCATAGCTGATGTTTACATTGGTAAACATTGCCGCATTGGAACCGGATGCCATTTTATGCCGGGTGTTAAAATCTTGAATGGAGTTACCATTGGAAATAACGTGGCTATTAATTGCAATACAGTTATAAAGGAAGGGACTATTATTGGCGATAACGTCACTATAGACTCAAATAACTCAATTGGGAATTATTCCTTTGAGTATATGGCAACAGTCGGAAATAGTTATCAACGTGTGGAAAGTATAGGTCGAGTAATTATCCATGATTTCGTTGAAATAGGGGCGAACAATACTATTGATCGTGGTACGCTGGGGGATACCATTATCGGAATGGGTACAAAGTTAGATAATCAAATACAAATCGGTCATGACTGTAAAATTGGCAGTAATTGTTTAATTGTCTCTCAGGTTGGTTTTTCTGGACATACTGTACTTGGAGATTATGTAATTGTACAAGGTCAGGTAGGTACTGCAGGTAATGTTAGTATCGGTAGTCATTCAACTATCAAAGCGAAATCCGGTGTCAGTCATTCATTTCCTGAGAATAGTGATATATTCGGTTATCCAGCTACCGATTCTAGAACTTATTTTAAAAATGTTGCCGTGCTAAAGAAATTGGCTAAGGAGTTACAAAAGTAATTACCTGTTGATTGTAACTGATTTTGTTATTATGTAGATAACGCTGATTATGTGAGTACATATCTTTTAATATGTTTGTTAAATATTCAAGGTTGAACTATGAAAAATTTAGTTGTTGTTATTACATATGCTCTGTCTTTGATCTCACTTGTTAGTCATGCATCAAGTACCCAGATTGGAGATGACAGTCCGTTTACCAATTGTCAGTTACCAACAGTAAATGAGAGAGGACCAATCCATGCTCCTTTATATGTCGTTGGCACTTTTCCTGAAGGTCAATGGATACATCAGGATAACCGGAAGATGAGTTACAAAGGCAATGGCATCTATCAATTAGTTATGGACGAGAAACCTGGTAATTTTAGTGTTCAGTTCGCAACAATGAGCTGGAAACCGCAATTTACCGCGGATGGCCTTGTATTGAAGGTTGGTGAAGTTAACGAGTTGAAGAGAGCAGGATTTGCAAAAAATACTGCAATTACTTTTTCTACTGCAGGCCGTTATGTATGGACCGTAAAAATATCTGATGACAGAAAGCCCCAACAAGTCGCGGTCGCGCTTTGCCATTAAATGATGAAGGGAGATACTAAAAATATCTCCTTATAAATCTCGCTTTATCAGTATTAAGTTATCAACTTAGTTTTAAGGATTATATAATGGCAAATGTTTCTTTGCGCAAAGTGGTTAAAAGTTATTCAAATGGGTTTAAGGCTGTACATGGTATTGATTTAGATATCCAAGATGGAGAGTTTATGGTATTCGTAGGTCCATCCGGATGTGCTAAATCAACTACTTTGAGAATGATTGCTGGTCTTGAAGATATTACAACTGGTGAGATTTATATTGGTAACACTATGGTAAATAATCTTCCAGCCAAAGAACGTGGGATAGCGATGGTTTTCCAAAATTATGCTTTGTATCCCCATAAAACTGTTTTTGATAATATGGCTTTTGGGCTAAAAATGCAAAGATGCCCCAAGGATGAAATAAAAAGAAGAGTAGAAGATGCAGCTGAAAAATTAGAAATAACGGATTTATTAGAGCGTAAACCCAAGGAAATGTCAGGTGGTCAGCGGCAAAGAGTTGCAGTTGGAAGAGCGATTGTAAGAAAACCTGAGGTTTTCCTATTTGATGAACCTCTATCAAACCTTGATGCGAAATTACGTGTTACAATGCGTGTAAAAATAGCCCAATTACATCGCACTCTTAAAGAGGAGGGGAGTCCCGCGACCATGATCTATGTTACGCATGACCAAACAGAAGCGTTAACTCTTGGCGATCGCATCTGTGTTCTTAATCACGGGAAAATCATGCAAGTGGACACTCCAGCTAACATTTACAACTATCCTAAAAATAAATTTGTTGCTAGTTTTATCGGATCCCCTTCTATGAACCTTATTGATGCTGTCATTCGCAAAGCTGGCAATGACATCGTTATTGAAATTGACTTTGGTAAACAAGTCCGTATTCCTTTAGAAAAACAAATGAATTTATTAGCACAGATTAATAAACCAGTTTGTTTTGGAATTCGTCCGGAACACATCATGTTTGCAAGTGTAGAAGACAAAGAAAATATTTTACATGGTGTTTTAACTAACATTGAAAATATGGGCAATGAAAAAAACCTATATTTTAATATAGGCGCTAGAGAACTAATTATGCGTGCTGTTGCCCAGGATGTCACATTAAGTGATATTGGTAGTATCTATTCACTAAAAATAGACACCTCATTTTGTCATTTATTCGATTTTTACACAGAAGAAAACTTAAGCCACCGTTGTTAATTTGTTCTTTTTTTATGTCGATTTATTTTTGTCGACATATTAAGTAAGAGGTAAAGTGTTGTTTGGTAACGTTAATAAGGATTCTATTTTGGTCTTTATTGTTTTTTAACAAAACTTATAGGGCTTGCAATGAAAAGGAAAAATTTAATCTCTACTTCTCTCTCAATAGCCATTGCATTAAACAATCTTTTTCTAAGCTTTCCTGCGATTGCTTTAGAATCAAATACTGATGATGCTGAGAGCTTTCTTGATTATCGCAAAGAAACTATTTACTTCTTGTTTTTAGATCGATTTAGCGATGGTGATACTAGTAACAACACTGGTTTCAATCCAGCGACTTATGATCCTAATAATTTAAAAAAATATACTGGAGGTGATATCCGTGGTTTGATCAATAAGTTGCCTTATTTGAAATCTTTGGGAGTCACTTCAATTTGGATTACACCTCCAGTTGATAATGTCAACAACATCGACCCAGCGGGTAATACTGGCTATCATGGTTACTGGGCCCGAGATTATTTCCGCATTGATGAACATTTCGGCACCATAGATGATTTTAAAGAACTAACCTCATTGATGCATAGTCCTGAATTTCAGATGAAACTCGTATTGGATTATGCTCCTAACCATTCAAACGCAAATGATGAAAATGAATTTGGTGCGTTATATCGAGACGGTGTATTTATAACTGATTATCCTACAGATGTTTCTGCCAGTACTAACTGGTATCATCATAATGGCGGCGTTACTGACTGGAACAATTTTTTCCAAGTTAAAAACCATAACCTCTTTAACTTGTCGGATCTTAATCAGTCAAGTTCTGATGTTTATCAATATCTCTTAGACGGTTCTAAATTCTGGATTGATGCTGGCGTAGATGCAATACGTATAGATGCAATTAAACATATGGATAAGTCATTTATACAAAAATGGACCACTGATGTTTATAATTATGCTAAATCAATAGGGCGTGAAGGATTTTACTTCTTTGGTGAATGGTTTGGTGCAAGTGCAAATATCACAACTGGTGTAGATGGGAATGCAATTGATTATGCGAACACTTCTGGTTCAGCGTTGTTAGATTTTGGTTTTCGGGATACGTTAGAAAGAGTACTTGTTGGACGACCTGGTAACACAATGAAGACTCTTAATAATTATTTAGTTACTCGTAAAGGTGTTTTCACTAGTGACGACTGGCAAGTTGTTTTTATGGATAATCATGATATGGCTCGTATTGGTACCGCGCTACGTTCCAGTTCCAATACCTTTGGTCCGGGAAATAATGAGGCCGGGGGAGGGCAAAGTGAAGCATTTGCTCAGAAACGGATAAATCTCGGTCTGGTGGCTACTATGACTATTCGTGGGATACCTGCAATTTACTACGGTACCGAACACTATGCTGCTAATTTTACAGCAAATAGTTTTGGTCAAGTAGGTAGCGATCCTTTTAATCGCGAAAAAATGATGAGTTTTGACACGGATAGTGAAGCGTTCTCAATCATTAATGTCCTTTCCAATTTGCGTAAGGATAGCCCAGCAATTCAGAATGGGACA
>ENA-UPSY01001984-UPSY01001984.1-human-gut-metagenome-genome-assembly--contig:-NODE-1984-length-19240-cov-43.822262_pt1 | contig 19240 bp, 14 predicted proteins | sample MGYA00250044_ERZ773365 | MGnify/ENA primary metagenome ERZ773365 (study PRJEB29103, sample SAMN06111932) | human gut metagenome | biome: human gut; feature: ankylosing spondylitis patient; material... | reverse complement strand
CAGCTCAATGTGCCACGGCATTACCACGTGTGCACGGGGATCGATCTTCAGGTTTGCGGTAGAAATGCCGCGGCTTTCCAGACTGTCCAGTTCAGAGATGAAGTCCTTCGGGTCCAGAACCACGCCGGCACCGATCAGGCACAGGGTTTCCGGATAGAGAATACCGGACGGGATCAGGTGCAGCTTGTACACTTCGCCGTTGTTGACAACGGTGTGACCGGCATTGTTGCCGCCTGTTGCACGAACCACCACATCTGCACGAGATGCCATGATGTCGATGATCTTACCCTTTCCTTCGTCTCCCCACTGTGAACCGACTACAATATTTGCAGGCATAAGAAATTCCTCACTTTTCAAAATAGGATTTGTTTCCGGAATCCAGCTTCCGGTGCAGTGTGTCACTGCAGCATACTATTCTATTATAACAGGCTTTTTCGGGAAATGCAATAGCATTTGCAGATTTTTTTCTTTTTGTGGGGTTTCTGCGGGGAAATGCGGGGAGTGTCACCGCCGTTCACTCGCAAAAATCCACCGCTTGTCGCAAACCGCTTGAGGCGTTCTGCAAAATATGCTATGATATAGACAACACCGCGAAAGGAGGAACAACGCCGCGTGAAGATACAAATACAACTGGACAGCCAGTGCGAAGAACCGGAGATTCTCATTCGCACCGCCGCCGTAACCGCAGAGATTCGCGAACTGGTGGAAAAGCTGTCCGAAAAGCGTTCCGATTCCGTTGTGGGCTATGATGCAGACAGTGCCGTCCTGCTGGAAAAATCCCAGGGCAATACCGCACAAAGTAAAAACAGTGAAAATACCGCACAAAAACGCCTCCTGCACCCAACCGTGCAGAAGGCGTTTCCTTGTATCGTTTTACTTCGAGAACCGTCCGTCCTCGTCCTTGATCTTGCTCCACATATACCGTAGCATCCAGCCGTCGAAGTCGGTGATCTTCATGGCAGAGCCTGCCATCATCAGAGAATTTTCTCCGCCGGGGAAACCGCCGGGCGGGAAGCCATTGGATTCGCCTTCGCCGCCGTAGAAGTCTGTCATGCCGAAGCCGTGACCGATCTCATGTTCCAGCACGTGAATGCCTGTGCCATCCAGCATGTTGAGATATGCTGTATCCGAAAGTCGCTGTCCCCAGTCACCGCCGCAGCCGCCGATGTTCGGGAAGCCCTGTGTGCCCCACAGGTACATATCAAAGCGGCTGTCCAGCCCGTTGGGGTAGACATAGCTGCTGTCTGCAAAGTGGTCAAAACGGGAGATTTCCGACGGGGCACTGGGCAGCTTATCCGGAATGGTATCCACGCCGTTGGAGGTGTCATAGGTGCTGTCATAGTCGGAGATCAGGTTGTCATAGACAACTTCGTCCGGCTGCAGGTCTTGCAGAACGGATTTGTCCAGCACTGCCCAGCCTACAATTTTTACGTCCACGTGGTCATACTTCCAGCCGTCCCAGCCCTTGAGCCAGTCGTTCCAGCCGTTGATGCTGTCGCTGACCAGCTTTTCAAACTGCTGCCGCTGTTCCAGTGTCAGAGTGCGGTAGGACTGCCACCGTACCACATAGTTGATCGTACCTTTTCCGGCATCGATCTGGTCAAAAATGGTGTTTCGCCGTTCCGTGGACTTTTCCGCAGTAATGCGGTTGTTCCAGATCCAGTCTGCCGCATAGGTGTAATCTGACGGGAAATCCGCCATAGTCAGCTCCTGACGGGGTGCTTCTGTGGTGGTAGTCACTGTAGTTTCCGTCGTTGTCGTTGTCGTCGTAGATTCCTCTGTAGTCGTGGTAACAACCGGTTCTGTCGTCACCGGTTCCGTCGGCTCTGGTGCCGGCGGCACGATCGTACATGCCGGCACGGAAACCGGTGCAAGCGAAACCGATTCTCCCAGCAGATACTGCTGGAGCAGTTTCACATCAGCAGCATCTAAAACACCGTCCCCGTTGGCATCGCCCACAGCCTGCTGCATAAAGCTGACCTGTGGCTGTTCCACTGCCTGCCGCAGCTGCACCAGATCGGTGCCGTCCACAACACCATCATCGTTCCAGTCGCCCATGTGCAGATCGGTCACTGCCTGCGGTGTCACCTGTGCATAGACCGGCGACTGCACACCGCTGCGGAATCCCCGCAGATAGCCGTCCTCTCCGAATTCAAACTGCCCCGCATTTGTGGAGATCTCCAGCCTGTTTTCCTTTGTGTTTTCTGTCAGATAGTATTCGCCTTGGGACAGTGCGGATTTGATCGTAACGCCCAAGTTGGTTTCCGTGAAATACCACGTGTTGTAGGGTGCTGCACCGTCTGCCTCATAAAAGCCGACCTGTACACCCTCGCCCTCGGTGCCGCCCAGCACACTCAGATAGCGGCCGGTGCTGTCCTGTAGCATGTATCCCGTCCAGGTGTTGTACGATTCCGATGATACTGCGATCACCGGAATGGACACTGCCCCCAGAACTGCCGCAGTCAGGGCAGCCGCACAGCGTCGCAGCGTTTGTTTCTTCTTCATACTCAAATTCCTCCCGAACCGAAACGCCTTTCGGTTCTGCTCTCGGAGCGATCGCAGCACTGCACACGCTCCCATTTCTAATTTCCAATAAGCCTATTATAGCACATCGAAATCATAAAAGCAACAATTATTTCCTGTCATGAGGAATATTTTTATTGAAAAAAGCATATCTGTAACAAATCTGACAACATGCCCCTTTTCAATCACCCTTGGCAATTTCACCGGAAATCCGCATGAAATCTCGTACAAATTGCGGATTGCACCCATGCAGTATTTCATGTTATAATAATAGTATATATAAAGCGGCACTGTATCAGACGAAATTTGCGTCATGCTGTTGTGAGCTTGTGTAAGACAGGAGAACGTTTATGAAGAAAAGTGCAAGAATCGCCCTGCACTGTCTGCTGGCAATGGTACTCACCGTACCGCTGGCGGCATGCGGTTCGGATACCAAAGATACCACCCCGAAAAAAGATATGTCCACCAACACGCGGGAACAGCTGGCAGAATTGTCCAAGTCGGACGAACGGCTCACCGGTGAGCTGGAAAACAAGACGATCAAGTGGATGTCAGACTGGGACATCAACTCCGACGATACCGGAAAGACCACGCCCATCGAACTGGCAGTGTTTCAGGAACGCTACGGCGGACAGATTGAGTTCCACCAGACTACCTATGGTGCACGGTATGACAACCTCGCCAACGCCATTAACAGCGATGAGGGCATCGACTTTTTCTACGGCGGCAACTGGGACGCATTCCCCAAGGGTGCTGTCCGCGGCATGTTTGTCCCCTATGATGATTACATTGATCTGGACTCCGACCTGTGGAAAGACGTAAAGGCTGCCAATGATGCCATGGTCTGGAACGACAAGCACTACATGGCAATCGTAGAAGTCACCGGCGACCAGTGTGCCATTATCTACAACCGCAAGACTATGGACGAAAACGGTCTGGACGATCCCGCAGAACTGTTTGAAAAAGGCAAGTGGGACTGGGACGCTTTCGAGGATATGCTCTCGGAATTCGTAGACACCTCTGACGAACGCTACGGCATCGACAGCTGGTATTTCGAATCCGGTCTGTCCGCCTCCACCGGTGTTCCCTATATCGGACTGGAAAACGGCAAGCTGGTGAACAACCTGCGGAACGAAGCCATTGAAGATTACCAGAACTGGATGTACGGGCTGTGGCAGTCGGACTATATCGCTCTGGGTGTCGGTGACTACGGCTGGACCTCGCGGGACTACTACATCGGCGAGGGCAAGCTGCTGTTCTACCCCTGCGGGCTGTGGGCACTGGGCACTGAAAAATCCCAGTGGTCCAAGACGTTCGGCGAGGACGTGTTCTTTGTACCGGTGCCGAAGTACGACAAGGCAGACGAATACTATATCCCCACCAGTGTCAACGCCTACTGCTTCGTCAAGGGCGGACACAATCCAGAGGGCGTGGGCAAGTTCCTCGACTGCTTCCGGTTCAGCAAGATCAGCGACGGTGCACAGGAGATCAGCGATGAACAGTTCGTCAAGGACTACGAGTGGACTGACGAAATGATCGAGATGAAAAACAAGATGAACGAAATGGCTCTGGCGAATCCGATATTCGACTACTACAACGGCATTTCCTCCGATGTCACCGACATTCTGGACAGCAGCGTCAACGGCATTCGTGCCACTTCCCGCGGAATTCCGTGGAACGAATCTGTCAACGCGATCTATGACCAGACACAGAACTTCATTGATGAGGTCAACGAAAAGAACGCTGCTGAATAATCCCCTAGTAAACCATAACAACTCTGAAATATTGCAAACAACCGCCGACAGAAGATTTCCTCTGCCGGCGGTTGTTTTTCCGCAAAAAAGCCGGAACACAGGCGAACCCATGTTCCGGCTTTCTGTATGCGATAAAATTGTCAGAGAAGTTCTCTCATGGTTTTTCTTAGTACATACCGCCCATGCCGCCTGCTGCCGGAGCTGCTGCTGCCGGTTCTTCCTTCGGAATGTTTGCAACGGCACTCTCGGTAGTCAGAACCATAGAAGCGATTGATGCAGCGTTCTGCAGAGCACTTCTGGTGACCTTGGTCGGGTCTACGATACCATTGCTCATCATATCGCAATAGGTTTCGTTGTATGCATCGAAGCCATAGCCAACCTTGCGGCTGCGGCGAATCTTATCCACGATGATGCTGCCTTCCAGACCAGCATTTGCAGCGATCTGACGAAGCGGAGCTTCCAGTGCACGGAGTACGATCTTTGCACCGGTCTTTTCATCGCCGTCCAAAGACGGAACCAGCTTTTCTACTGCCGGAATTGCATTGATCAGTGCAGTACCGCCGCCGGCAACGATGCCTTCTTCTACAGCTGCCTTGGTTGCAGACAGAGCGTCTTCGATCCGCAGCTTCTTTTCCTTCATTTCAACTTCTGTTGCAGCACCGACCTTGATGACTGCTACACCGCCGGACAGCTTACCGATACGTTCCTGCATCTTTTCCTTGTCAAAATCAGAAGTGGAAGCAGCGATCTGGTTCTTGATCTCTGCGATTCTCTCCTCGATTGCTTCCGAAGTGCCTGCACCGCCGACCAGAATGGTGTTTTCCTTGTCGATCACTGCCTGACTAACCTTACCCAGCATCTCAATGTTTGCATCAGCCAGTTCCATGCCCAGATCAGAAGACAGAACAGTACCGCCGGTCAGGATCGCAATATCCTGCAGCATTTCCTTTCTTCTGTCGCCGAAGCCCGGAGCCTTGACAGCTGCACACTTAAAGGTACCGCGGAGGTTGTTCAGGATAATGGTGGTCAGAGCCTCACCCTCGATGTCCTCTGCGATGATCAGCAGCTTCTTGCCCATCTTGACGATCTGTTCCAGCATCGGCAGAATGTCCTGAATGTTGCTGATAGTCTTATCGGTGATGAATACCAGAGCATCATCATAAACGACCTTCATCTTCTCACGGTCAGTAATCATGTACGGGGACATGTAACCGCGGTCGAACTGCATGCCTTCTACGACTTCGCTGTAGGTTTCCGCAGTCTTGCCTTCTTCAATGGTGATAACGCCGTCGGTAGAAACCTTTTCCATTGCCTCTGCGATCAGCTTGCCGACATTTTCATCTGCGGAAGAAATGGTAGCAACTCTTGCAATATCCTCTGTGCCGTTAACGACCTTGGAATTTTCCTGAATGACCTTTACCGCAGTGTTCACTGCCTTTGCGATACCCTTGCGGAGCACCATGGGGTTTGCACCGGCAGCGATGTTCTTTGCACCTTCGTGAATGATTGCCTGTGCCAGAACGGTTGCGGTTGTGGTGCCGTCACCGGCAGCATCATTTGTCTTGGTAGCAACTTCGCGAACCAGCTGTGCACCCATGTTTTCAAACGGGTCTTCCAGTTCGATGTCCTTTGCGATCGTCACGCCGTCATTGGTTACCAGCGGAGCACCGAATTCGCGGTCCAGAACCACGTTTCTGCCCTTCGGTCCCAGTGTGATCTTTACGGTGTCTGCCAGCTTGTCGATACCGGCGATCAGTCCGTTTCTTGCGTCTGCATTGTACTTAATATCCTTTGCCATAGGTCAAAACTCCTTTTCTCTGTTGTGGAATCGTTCTTGTGGGATCACTTATTCTGTGATGCCCAGAATCTCGCTCTCATATACCAGTGTCAGTTCCTCGCCGTCCAGCTTGACGGTCTGACCTGCACTGTGGCTGATCAGAACGGTATCGCCAACCTTGACTTCCATGGGAACGCGTGTGCCGTTCGGGGAGAACTTGCCTTCGCCGCATGCAACGACCTTGCCCTTTGCGGGAACGCCTGCCGGATTCTTGGTCGCCAGTACCAGACCGCCTACGGTCTTTTCTTCTTCTTTTTCTACTTTAATCAGTACTCTGTCTGCCAACGGTTTCATTGTCATGATCCATTCCTCCTGCAACATAACATTATCACTTGTTTTCGAAATGTGTTAGCACTCAATATTCCCGAGTGCTAATATCTATTTTACCAACTTTTCAGAAAAAATCAAGGGCTTTTGTGCGATTTTCCGGAAATTCAGACATTTTCACAAAAAATAAATCTTTCCAACGCTAAAACAACAGCAATATCCACAAATGCCCTGCCATGAAATCTTGAAAAAACAGCTGTAAATCTGTTTCTATGCAAAAATAAACTAACAAATACACGTGTAGAAATCACTATCTTCACATTTTACAATTTAAACATAATTGAGAAATAAAATATACACCTATCAATCACAGTGCTATAGTATAATAATATTGCAAGAATGTGACAGCGACCGACGGAATTTCCGCGGTCCTGCCGGAAGCAGCTCTGCTTCTCTTTTGTATAGCCCCCAATATTCGTACAAAAAAAGAAGCGAAAAAACAAATCTATTCTGAATTATGAGGAAGGCGTGAAAAATCATGGCATTGGAAAAAGTTCTTGTTGTTGATGATGACCCGAATATTTGTGACGTACTGCGGATGTATCTGGAAAATGAAGGATACAGTGTAATTCTGGCATACGATGGTGAAGAGGCTCTGGTAAAGTTTAATGCACTGAAGCCGGACATCATTCTGCTGGACGTAATGCTGCCCACTCTGGACGGCTGGCAGGTTTGCCGCGAAGTCCGCAAGAAGTCCAGCGTGCCGATCATCATGATTACCGCAAAGGGCGACACCTTTGATAAGGTACTGGGTCTGGAACTGGGTGCAGACGACTATATCGTAAAGCCGTTCGACACCAAGGAAGTTATCGCACGTATCAAGGCAATTGCAAGACGTGTGGGCAATTCTCCGGAGGAATCCGAAGTCAAGGAAGTTCGCTATGACAAGCTGTCCGTAAACATGACCCGTTATGAACTGCGTGTAGACGGCAAGGTCGTAGACACCCCGCCGAAAGAACTGGAACTGCTGTTCTATCTGGCATCGAACCCGAACCGTGTATACACCCGTGACCAGCTGCTGGACGAAGTATGGGGCTTTGAGTACTATGGCGACTCCCGTACCATTGATGTCCACATCAAGCGTCTGCGTGAAAAGCTGGAAGGCGTTTCCGACAAGTGGTCTTTGAAGACCGTCTGGGGTGTCGGCTATAAGTTTGAGTCTGAAGAAGAAGACTAAGTCCCGTGGAAAAAGCAGAACAAAGTCGAAAAAAAAGCCACCACTGGCTCCGCATCTGGAGAGCCTTCTTGATCCGGCTGCTGCTGGTCGCTGTAGTTCTCATTATTGCGGTAACTGCACTGTCCGGTTATGCGATCTCCAAGTACAAGCAGGATTATTACAGCAATTCCATGCGTGTCTGCGATATTATGGCGAAGGATTTCACCGAATACAACGCCCAAAACCCACAGCTGGATCTCTGGCAGGAGTATATTCCGAAAAGTGTGAATAAAGTTGCCGAACAGATGCACGTTTTTCTGTACGTGTTCAATGCAGACGGCAGCTGCCGGATCGCAAGCAGCAACAGCAGCATTGCGGCAGCAGACCTGACCCTGAACAACGAAATGCTGGCGGGCATACGGAAAGGCGGCGAATACCTGACGGACAAAGCCTCCGGCAAGATCGATCATTCGATCGTAGAGCCGATGCTCACCCGCGGATTCACATTCACCCTGACGGAAAACGGCGTAGAAACCACTTATTATCTGTTTGGTGCATCATACACCAAGCCTTTGAATCTGTATACCACACATCTCTTTTTGTTTATGGCGATCCTGTCGTTTACACTGCTGCTGATTGCGGGCGTTCTGATCTTTTATCAGGTATGGCGAGGCAATTCGCAGCTGGAACAGCTGGAAGCTGCATTGCAGCGTTATGCACAGGGCAACTACAGCCAGCCCATTCCTGTGGAGCAGTATACCAGTTCCAATCTGGAACTGATCGCCGCACTCAGTGAACAGATCGGCAGTCAGTCCGGACGGGCAGAAGAATCCAGCCGCCAGTTTGTGTCCAACGTTTCTCACGAACTGCGTACTCCGATGACCATTATCAGCGGGTTCGTAGAGGGCATTCTGGACGGCACTGTTCCCAAGAACAAACGCATGGAATATCTCTCTATTGTGTCGCAGGAAGTCCAGCGGCTGAAAATGCTGGTCACTTCCATGCTGAATCTGACAAAGTTTGATGCCGGCACCATTCAGCTGAATTACCGTATGTTTATCCTGAACGACACCGCATTCCGGACGATTCTGATGTTTGAAAACCGACTGGAAAAGCGACATATTTCCGTAGAGGGACTGGACGGCGAGCCGGTTCGCGTCTGTGCCGATCCGGATCTGATCGGACAGGTGGTCTACAATCTGGTGGAGAACGCCGTGAAGTTCGTCAACGACGGCGGCACGATCTCGTTCACCTTTGCAGACGAGGAAGACTGCTGGGTATTTGCAGTACGCAATACCGGAAACGGTATTTCCAAAGAAGAACTGCCGAAAATCTTTGAACGATTCTACAAGTCCGATGCCTCCCGCAGTCAGGACAAAACCGGACTGGGGCTGGGGCTGGATATTACGAAAAAAATCATTCACCTGCACCACGCACAGATCAGTGTCCGCAGTGAGGAACATGCCTATACGGAGTTCGAAGTGCGTTTGCCGCACGTAGAGCCGCCGGAACAGGAACACGAATGATATAAGGCAATACCGCACAAAGAGCGTCTGGCGACTTTGCACGCCATCTGCTTGCAAATTTTCCGTTAGAGCCTGTTTCGTATCTTCCCGCACGCATCTTGCGTGCATATTTTCCGAGATATTTCGGGAAAATACTCGAAAATCCACAAAGGATTTTCTCCGTTTTTCCCTTCATCTCTCAAAAAATCTGACGACGCAATCTGCATACGTCAGATACGAAACAGACTCTCATATTTCACAAAAATGCTCGTGAATACATCCAGTATTCACTCCGCTTTTTGTTTCATCTGACGAAAAATTTGACGACGCATCTGTCGCACAATCTTTGTGCGGTATTGCCATAATAAAACGATAAAAACGGACAGTGGCAAAGCGACAATCGCGGACACTGTCCGTTTTTTTGAAAGGAGCATTTTTGATGCAGGAGCCGTTCCCGAATTTTCCCACTGAGCCGCCGCAGAAGCCTGCCGGCGAACCGCTTCCCCCACAGGAAGAAACACCGGCACCGCCTACAGAACAGCCGGTTCCACCAGTGCAAAATCCATTACCGCCGGTACAGAACAACCCCGTTCCGCCAGTGCAGAATCCATTACCGCCGGTACAGGGCACGCCGCAGAATAATCCGATTCCGCCAGTACAGAATCCATTACCGCCGGTACAGAACACGCCGCAGAATAATCCGATCCCGCCTATGCAAAACCCAATCCCCAACTGGTACCAGAACCAGCAGCCCACCATGGGAAACTGGCAGATTCCGCCGCAGGTACCGCCTGCACCGCCGCAAAAACAACCTCTGACACCGGAACAGAAAGACCGCCGCACAGCGTTCTGGCTGAAAATCGTAGCGGCTCTGCTGGCAGCCCTGCTGCTGTACTGTATCGGCAGCGATGTGGTTTCCTACCGCCGCGGCGGTGCTGCACCGGCTGCTGCCACAGCTTCGGACACTGACAGGGACGAAACCGCCGGCAGCAAGGTGATTATTCAACAGCAGGATAAACCCGAACTGGACAAGAACGCAGAAAACACCGATGCAGATGGTGCCTACACCGTAGAGGGCGTTGCTTCTGTGGTGTGTCCCTCCATTGTGGAAATCGAAACCTACGGCGATGCCAAAGGCGAACAGCTTAGCGGCACCGGCTCCGGCATCATCTCCAGCGAGGACGGCTACATCATCACCAACGCCCACGTCCTGACTAACGGAAAGTCTTTCCGTGTCATCATGTCCGACGAAACGGAGTACCCTGCCACCGTCATCGGCAAGGACAACAAAACCGACCTTGCCGTTATCAAGATCGAGGGCAGCGACTTCCCTGCCGCCGTCATGGGCAATTCCGACGAGGTCGTTCTGGGCGAATCCGTTGTGGCAATCGGCAATCCCGCAGGGCTTTCCGGCTCTGTCACCAATGGCATTGTGTCCGGTCTGAACCGACAGATCCGCTCTGATGCCACCGGATTCGACATGAACTGTATCCAGACCAACGCCGCGATCAGTCCGGGCAACTCCGGCGGTGCACTGGTCAACATGTACGGGCAGGTCATCGGCATCACCTCCTCCAAATACGTCAGCTCCAGCTATGAGGGGCTGGGATTTGCCATTACCATTAACGAGGTGCTGCCCATTGTGCAGGATCTGATCGACAACGGCTATGTTGCCGACCGTGTGCGGGTAGGCATTACCTTTATTTCCCTGATCCCCGAAGAAGTCCGGCAGGGCTTTGCCGACGAGATCGGCATGAAAACCGTACCGGACAACCTGTCCGGCGTGTGGATCACGGAAATTGCAGACGACTGCGACATTGCCAGCACTGACCTGCAAGTGAATGATGTTATCGTATCGGTGCAGGGTGAAGCCGTAGACGACTACGACTCCCTGAATGCCGCCATTGCCGGACTGAAAGGCGGTGACACCATAGAGGCACGCTGCCGCCGGTACCAGCCGGACGGAAACTTTGAGGAGTTCTCCATTCAGTGCAAGCTAATGGCAGACACCTCTGGCAACTATTAAGGCAACACCGCACAAAGCGTGTGCGGTATTGCCTTAAGGAAACGCAATTTCATGTAAAAAAGCGTTCAGAGCAGATGAATGAACCTGCTCTGAACGCTTTTTGCGTCTGATTCAGCCTTTGGCGAAATTCTTTGCCAACACTTTTATTATCGGCAGACACAGCACATGTGCTCTGCCATTCTCACTGTCCGCGTTTCTGTGCCTTGTTCAGGAAACGTTCCGCATCGACCAGAAACCGCTTATGCACGCCGGAACCGATCACGCCTACGCCGTCCTCTGCGGTAACGTGATAGGAGATCTCCCGCCCGTTGACACCGGTAATTTCTGCGGTAGCAGTTACCGTCAGCCCCACCGGCGTTGCCGCATCGTGGCTGATGTCCAGCTTGGTGCCTACGGTGGTTTCGCCCTCGCTGAGGAACGGAGCCACTGCATTGCAGGCTGCCTCTTCCATGAGGGCTGCCATCATCGGGGTGGCAAATACCGGCAGCGAGCCGCTTCCTACAGCAACTGCCAGATTAGTTTCGTCCACCTGTACCGAGGCAGTTCCCTTGCTTCCAATTGTAATCGGTTCCATACATATTCTCCTTTAGTCCGAAGTCGTTTCCGTGGTTTCTTCTGTAGGATCCGGCAGCACATCTAAGGCACTGGGGGAAACGATGTCCCCAAGGATCCGGTCATAAGTCAGCGTATCCAGCTTTTTGTCTGCCTCCTGCATGGGCATGTAGTTGGTGGAGTACACCGGCTCAGTTTCCATTTCGTTCATCATAGTCTGGGTGAAGCTGTCACGGGGTGCATCGATCAGCTGCATCACCAGATACGGGGCATAGTATGTGGAAACCGCTTCCGACGGCAGCAAACTGGTGTTCAGTCCGTAGTTGTTCCACAGGATATATCGCTGTTCGTACAGGGTGCTGCAATTTTCGCTGGTGATGTTCAGCTGGCTGTAGATGCCGTCGTCCCCGCGGAGGGACGGGAAATGGTCACCCACAAACAGTACAATGGTCGGCTCGTCGATCTGGGAGAGCCGTTCCAGAAAGTCTGCCAGACCGTCTGCCGAATGCTGGATCCGGCTCAGGTAGTTGATAAATTCATCATCGCTGTCCCCGTCAGAATAAGGCTGATGGTTCTGCATGGTAGTGGCATGCACATACAGCGGCTCGTCAGTAGATGCGATCAGAGATTCGATCTGGTTGTACACCACATTGTCGTCGATATATTCCCCGTAGGTCGTTACCGGAACGGTGAAGTCATCTTCAAAAATCATCTGGTCAAAGTTGAACTGTCCATAGATACGTTTCCGGCTGTAGAAGCTGCTCTGGAATGGGTGCACATAGGCAGTGGAATAGCCCCAGCTTTTATAATATGCAGGCACTGTGGGCTGCTGCCGTTCCAGCATCATTCTCTGCGGCATGTTGGGGTCATTCAGGGACTTCACCGGCAGCCCGAACAGCAGTTCAAACTCTGTCCGTACCGTATAGCTGGCGTAAGTCGGCACGATCAGTGTTCCCTCTGTTCCCATAGAAGCGGCTTTGTCCAGTCCGGCATAATAGGGATCCAGATTCGTATAGCCCAGTTCCGACAGCTTATCGGAAAAGGCACGGAAATCCGCAAACGATTCCGACATGATCTCCACCACGTTGGGCTTCACGCCGTCATCGAAGTCCAGATCCGGCACTTCTGTTGCCAGATACTGCTTCACGGTGTCGCTGCTGTCCTCTTTATAATCCTCCGGCTCCTCCAGTTGGTTGGAGAGGTTCTCCGAACCCGTCTGCATAAAGAACGCCAGAAAACCGTTGTTGTCGAACTTTTCGTTCAGGATAAAGGTATTGTCTGCCTCTTTGGTGTCCAGCCGGAACAGGGCGTAAACCGGCTGGGAAATTGCCGGCACGGTAACGACCATGACGCAGGCGATCAGGCAAGCCAGACCGGGAGCAAGCCGTTTCCGCAGCTTCAGCCGCATTTTCAGTCTTGGGTTGAACCAGAATGCCAGCAGGATAAACGCGGCACAAATGGCAATGTACAAGACCAGCCTTGGCGTAATTTTGATATAGGCGAATGAAGTCAGACTTTTCAGACTGCGGAACAGCTTCATGTCTGTCATGATCAGGTGGTTGCCGTTGGTGTTGTACTTGAATAGTTCCGTAATACTGAGAGCCATATACAGGATACTTTCCAGCAGCATAGAGAACCAGCCCGACTTGAACAGGAGCAGTGCCCCGATAAAAATCAGTGCCGCGATCAGCACGTTAAACAGCATGATCGTGGGGTGGTTGGTGATGAACAGCACCAACTTACTGGGATATTTGTCCTGATTCAGTTCCGCCATACACACGATGAAAATGGGATACAGCATCATCAGCAGCCGGTTGGTCATGGGATAACGCAGCGTATTGTAAGAACGTTTCTCATGCACGGAACAGAACCATGCACGCAGGGAAGAAAAGCGTGCATACCATGTCAATTGTTCTTTCATGTTTGTGAGATCACCTTTGTTTCAAAAAAGAATTGCAGAAGTCAGAATTCCCCTGATTTCTGCGGGATTGTCGTAACAATACTATAGCACAAACCCGCGGTTTTCGCAAGTATTCTCGCCAAAAACTCATACAGTTTTCACGGAATTTGTGGATTTTATCGAAAAAGTCATGTCCCGAAAAAAGGTTTTGTGCAAGTTGCAGAGGGCAAATTTCCCGTATTTGGGTGGAAATCGACACTTCTCCTGCCGTCTGTCAGCCGCACCAGAAGCCGCCGTTTACAGGAATATCCTGTCCGGTGATATACGCCGCCTGTTCGGACACCAGAAACCGCACGACATCTGCCACATCTTCCGGTTTCCCCAGCCGTCCCAGCGGTGTTTCCTCTGCCAGTTCGTCCAGTGTTTCCTGCGGCAGGTGGGACACCATATCCGTAGCGATCGTCCCCGGCGAAACGGCATTAACGCGAATACCGGAGGGACCGACTTCCTTCGCCAGTGCACGGGTAAACGCCAGAATCGCCCCCTTGGTCACGGAGTAATCCACTTCACAGGAAGCTCCGGTTTCGCCCCACATGGAGGAGATATTGACGATACAGCCGGCATGGCGGGAGAGCATCGACGGCAGCAGCAGGCGGCTAAGTTCCACCGGAGCCGTCAGGTTCACCGCATAGAGCCGCCGCACCTGTTCCGGCGGCAGGCACTGGAACAGATTGATATACGAGCATGCGGCATTATTGACCAACACGTCCACATGTCCCAGATGTTCCAGCACGGTTTCCGCCAGTTCGGGCAGGGCATCGGTCTGTGACAGGTCGGCGGCAATGGGGATCACGCCGCAGGCGGCAGCCAGTTCTTCCATGGCATCGCGGCTATGGCAGTACACGCCAGCCACCTGATACCCGTCTGCTGCCAGACCCTTTGCCACAGCCGCCCCGATCCCGCGGGACGCACCAGTGACCAATGCTGTTTTCAGCATATGCAGCACCTCCGTTCCAAAAGTCTATTTTCCAGAAAAATTATAGCATGCACAAGAAAAAAAGTCAAGCGGCAGGCGGCGGGTCAGCCCGTCGCCCAGCGGAAATGGCGACGGCAGACTTGCTCAAGGATAGCAAGCCGCCGCCGACCTTACGCCCCAATTTCAACTGTAAAAAGGGTAGTGTTACGGCGGCGGGTCGCCGCCGACCTTACGCCCCAATTTCAAGAGTGAAAAGGGTAGTGTTACGGCGGGCAAGCCGCCTGTTCGCCCCGCCGGGGGATTTTTGTTGGTGAGAATCTATAGTGACAGTTTCTTGTATAATCTTCGGGTGATATTGGAATCTTACAGTGCAGATGAAACGCGAACTCTTTTCTTTTTTTGCTTCTTTTTTTCTTTTCAGCAAAGAAAAAAAGAAGCGTAACTCCTTGTGAAATCATTTGTACACGAAAGACGATAAACAGATAAACTTGCAAACGCCGTAAAAATAAAAGTCACCCGCCTGCACTAGAAAACGCCTGAATATCAACACTACCGATACAGGCAAGGGCAACAACCGGCGTTGGCAAGCCCCAGGCGGACAGCGAGGTACGAGCGAATTCCGCCGGACGGTTTCGACATGGCTGCCCCAGAAAGTACACTTCACGGAGGAATTCCCTGCCCGTTCGCCACACGCCCCGCATTTTCACCCGCTTACCGCGGCAAAACGACAAAAAAGTACAGCACCCTCTTGCACTTCCTGCCGTTCTGTGCTATACTATTAAGGCAATACCGCACAAAGAGCGTCTGGCGACTTTGTACGCCATCTGCTTGCAAATTTCTCGTCATATTTCACCAAAATGCTCGTGAATACATCCAGTATTCACTCCGCTTTTTGTTTCATCTGACGAAAAATTTGACGACGCATCTGTCGCACAATCTTTGTGCGGTATTGCCTTAAATTGTAAGAATACAAGGAAAATGTTTTCTCTAAGGAGGCATCACATATGGACGACAAGAAAATCGCACGCATCAACGAACTGGCGAAAAAATCCCGCACAGAAGAAGGGCTGACTCCTGCCGAACAGGAGGAGCAGAACGCTCTCCGGCTGGAGTACCGCCGTTCCGTCATCGGAAATCTGAAAGGACAGCTGGACAACACCGTTGTCATTCGTCCGGACGGTTCTTCCTACCGACCGGCAGACAAGGACAAGTCTAAAAAATAAAGGAAGTACCTACATAAAGCTTGTGCGTAAGATGCTTGCAGATTGCCCAGAAATTCCGCAGGCATACTGCCGTATGGCAAGGGATTTCTAGGCAATATGACGGAAAATCTGCACGCAGATTGCGTGCAAAGCTGTCAGGCGGACTTTGTGCGGTGTTGCCCTAGAGTTACAGCCGAAACTGACGGGGCAAAAATTCCCGTAGCTGGTATTCCCTGTCTGCCAGCACCACGGGAAATTCCGGCGGACAAAATTCCGCCAGCACCTGTAAACAGGCTCCGCAGGGCGGACAGGACTGGGTGCGGGCATCTTCTTCCGTCATGCCGCCTACAATGGCGATTTTCCGGAACTGTCGGAATCCGGCAGAAACTGCCCCGAAAATCGCACTGCGTTCGGCACACACCGTCAGCGAATAGGACGCGTTTTCGATATTACAGCCGGAAAAGCACTGTCCCTCCGCAGTAACCAGCACAGCTCCCACCTGAAAATGGGAATAGGGAGCATAAGCGTTTCTGCGGGCAGACAGAGCCTGCTGCAACAGTTCGGCATTATCAAAAGTGCTCATATCTGACATTGATTTTCCCTCCGGTATAACAAAAGCGAAGCCTTCGAAAAGACTTCGCTTTCCAGTATTTGAAAAATTGAAAGCAACTGATAAACGGCTTACTTCTGGATCATTGCCAGTGTGTCGCGAGCGATCAGCAGTTCCTCGTTTGTCGGGATTACCCAGACTTCTACCTTGGAATCCGGTGTGGAGATCTTCTTCAGCTCGCCCTTGAAATCGTTGGCAGCCTTGTCGATCTTGATGCCCAGATATTCCATGTTCTCGCAGACTTCCTCACGGCAATTCGGTGCATTTTCGCCGATACCGCCGGTGAAGATCACAGCGTCCAGACCGTTCATAGCTGCGGCATAGGCACCGATGTCCTTCTTGATGTCGTATACCAGCATATCCTTTGCCAGTGTTGCACGCTTGTCGCCTGCTTCTGCTGCTGCGGTGATGTCGCGGAAGTCAGAGGACTTACCGGAAATACCCAGCATACCGGACTTCTTGTTCATGTAGGTGTCCATTTCGGAAACGCCGAAGCCGTGCTTGCCTGCAACATAGGTAACAGCAGACGGGTCAACGGCACCACAGCGGGTACCCATCAGTACGCCGTCCAGCGGTGTGAAGCCCATGGTGGTATCTACAGACTTGCCGTCCTGTACTGCGGTAATGGAAGAACCATTGCCCAGATGACAGGAAACCACCTTCAGATCCTTCAGGTCCTTGCCCATAATTTCTGCCAGCTTGGCAGTGACAAAGCGGTGAGAAGTGCCGTGGAAGCCATACTTACGAACATGGAACTGCTCGTAATCCTCATACGGGAAGCCGTACATGAATGCCTTCTGCGGAATGGTCTGGTGGAATGCGGTGTCAAAAACAACGACCTGCGGCACGTTCGGCAGGATCTTGCGGCAAGCCCACAGAGCCAGTGCATGACCGTGGTTATGTACCGGAGCCAGTTCGCGGAGTTCGTCGATCTTTTCGATGATCTCATCGGTAACCAGAGTGGTCTTGGTGAACACTTCTGCACCCTGTACTACACGGTGACCAACTGCGGAAATTTCGTCCATGCTGGAGATCACAGCACCCTCGCCGGTAGTCAGTGCGTCTACCAGACAGGAAAATGCTTCTGCATGTGTCGGGAAATCGCAGTCCTTTTCCACCTTTACGCCGGAAGCGGTCTTGTGGCTCAGGTGACCATCGATACCGATACGGTCGCAGTTGCCCTTTGCGATGACAGACTCATCTTCCATATTGATGAGCTGATACTTCAGTGACGAGCTTCCTGCATTGACAACAAGAATAATCATAGGAAAATTTCTCCTTTTTCATTTTTGCGGCACCTGTCGGAACACATCGGAAAAGCAAACTCTGCCGGCGGCAGTACCTGCTTGCTTTTCCGATATGTCCCCGAAGCAGACCTCTGCCGCTGACATCATTTTTCGGACACCAGGAGTGTCCCATATACTATTATAAGCTTTTTTGCAAAAATTGCAAGGGGTTTCCGCAAATTCCCCGACCAATCATGCAATTTTCTCATTTTCTACAGCTTTTCGGGAGGTTCATACATGAAAATCAGTGGAATTATCTGTGAATACAATCCCCTGCACAACGGACACCTGTATCATCTGGAACAGGTTCGCCGCGGCGGTGCAGAGGGGATCGTTGCCGTCATGAGTGGCAATTTCGTCCAGCGTGGTGATGCTGCCCTGCTGGACAAGTTCACCCGTGCCCGTCTTGCCATTGAGGGCGGTGTCGATCTGGTGCTGGAACTGCCGGTGCCCTATGCTCTGGCTCCGGCGGAGAACTTCGCCATGGGCGGCGTGGCACTTCTGACGGCTCTGGGAAATGTGCAGGAGATCTCTTTCGGCAGCGAGTGCGGGGACATTCACCTGCTCTCACAGGCGGCACAGGCGTGTCAGGTCTGCAAGACAGACTACGCCGATGTCATGGACGATTTTCTCCGTTCCGGCTATTCCTATCCGGAGGTGCTCTCCCAGATGGTCGGGCAGCTCTACGGGGAAGAAACAGCTGCCGTGCTCCGCAGCCCCAACAACACCCTTGCCATTGCCTACCTCAACGCCATTGAAGAAATGGACAGTCCCCTGCAGCCCATGACCATTCCCCGCAGAGGAGCCGGACACAACAGCAGTCAGCCGGCACCGGACGGCACCGCCAGTGCCACCTATATCCGGCAGTTTTTTGCGGAGGGCGGCGACTGCCGGCGAATGATGCCTTCTTATGCATGGCATGCCCTGCGGGAAGCAAAACAGAACGGACACATCGCCTCTATGGAATATCTGGAACGGCTCATTCTGTACAAACTGCGTACCATCGATGCAGACGATCTCCACGACATTGCCGAGATCGGACAGGGACTGGAGCACCGTCTGTACAAGGCAAAGCGTTCCGCTTCGCTGGAAGAACTGTTACAGGCGATCCGTACCAAACGCTATCCCATGGCACGGCTGCGGCGGATCCTGCTGCACATTCTGCTGGACATCCGCACGGCAGATATCCAGAATTATCCGGCATACGGTCGGATTCTGGCGTTCAACGACACCGGACGGGAGATCCTGCGGGATTCCAAGAACAAGCGGCTGCTGCCCTTTTCCCACTCGCTGGCGGAACTGGCTCACACCAGTCCGGAAGCAGGACGCTGTGCGGCACTGGAATCACAGGCAACCGACATCTACCAGCTGGCACGGCCGGTCATCGGACAGGGAGAATCCGATTTCCGGCGAAAGATCGTCACCTCCGGCGGTTCTCACCACGCGGAGGAGGAGAAGTAAGGCATCATAAGTAAGGGCAGATGCTGCCCAAACGTTTTTACGTGTGTTCAAGGGCAATACCGCACAAAGATTGTGCGACAGATGCGTCGTCAAATTTTTCGTCAGATGAAACAAAAAGCGGAGTG
>ENA-UPSY01001975-UPSY01001975.1-human-gut-metagenome-genome-assembly--contig:-NODE-1975-length-19325-cov-17.509196_pt1 | contig 19325 bp, 18 predicted proteins | sample MGYA00250044_ERZ773365 | MGnify/ENA primary metagenome ERZ773365 (study PRJEB29103, sample SAMN06111932) | human gut metagenome | biome: human gut; feature: ankylosing spondylitis patient; material... | reverse complement strand
CTCTCGCGCAGGCATTTTTCCCGCAGCGGACAGAGCGCACAGTCCCGCTTATCCGCCTGATACTCCCAAAACAGGCCGCTGGCGCTGCGGGCCAGCCGCCTTAAACACAGCTCTTTTCCAATGGGACAGAGGTACACATCACGGTTCTCGTCGCGGCAAAAATCGTCCCGCGTAAACTGTGTGTTTGCCCGCGCGGCGGTCTTCTGCGGCCGTACAAAGAAGTCGATCCCCAGCTCACTCAGCGCCCGATGGGGCAGCGGGAAATCGTAGGCGGCGTCCGCGGTAGCGGTCTGAATTGGTACAACATTTTCGTGAATATGCTCGATCAGGCCCAAAAACGGCACGGAATCGTTCACATCTCCGGCAGTCACGGTCTGGCCTACGATGATGCCGTAGTCGCTGTTCACCGCCTGATGGGCGAGGTAATGAGGCCCCTCCGGTTTCCCCGGGCGCTTCAGATGACCCGACTCCGGGTCTGTGCGGCTGACGCGCTTGTGGGAGCGGCGGTTGTCCCGTTTGAGCTGCTTTGTCCGCTTTTTGCGGCGCTTTCCGGTTCGCCGCTCAAGTTCCTCCAACCCTTCCTCCTCATAATCGTCCAGCCGTTCCCAGTAAACGCCGGTCTCCTCCGCGACTTCCACCAGTTCTTCCGACGCACGGGAGGCGTTGGCCCTCACATGGGTCGAGTCCGCCCCCACCACGCGCCCGCTGACCAGACCTTTTTCGATGCACTGTCCCACGACTTCTTCAAATAACCGCCGAAACACCTTGCGGAAGGACGGTTTCCGGCGGCGCAGCTGCGAGACAGTGCTGTGATCCGGCACCCGGTCGAAGAGGTCGAGACCCAGGTACCAGCGCAGGGCGATGTCGGTCTGGACGCGTCGCTCGATCTGCCGCTCCGACGGGATGCCGTACAGGAAATCCACCAGCAGATACTTCACGATGACCACCGGGTCGATGGCCGGGCGCCCGTATTTTTTGCTGTAAAGCAGGGCTGTTTCCTCGTAAACGAAGGACAGATCCAGCGCTGCTTCCAACTTTCGGAGGAAGTGCTCCCGGGGCATCAGATCCTCGATCGTTACCATGTGCATCGCTAACTGCATCTGCATATTCCTCCGTTTTACTCCGCCTTGACTGCGATCCGAATCTTGCTGTAGTCGTAGCCAACCATGTCCAGAATTCTTGTCGTCAGAATCCGCATGAGTGTTTCGGCATCATAGTGTGTCTCTATGTATAGAGCTTCATCGATCTTTACCGGGCTGCGCATTTTTCCGGTCTCACTCCCTAGCAGAACCCGATTCCGTCCCAACACTTTCCCCCGCAGATCCATGAGTGCCTGCCGCTGATCCGAATCTTTGCAGCAATCTTTCAGCAATTCCTCCGCAACGCTTTTCCATGTGGGGTTCTCTGTCCTACGTCCATCTGCAAAAATAACTCCGGTCGGTCGTTTTCCCTTGAATATCCCTGCACCTACATTCAACGGATATATGATCTCGTAATTTCTCGGTTTACGGCTCTCTTTTTGCCGAGACGGTACACTTTCTTTTTTCACCTCGTCGATGATCCAATCGAATTTTTCATCGATCTCGCGGATCAATTCCTCCCTAAGCTTTTGCAGTTCCTGTATGGTATTCATCCGTTTGCTCCTTTCATTATTTAGCGCACGTGCTAAATAAGCTATACCGGAACACTTCCCTTTTGTCAACCACTTTGTCAACACGCCCAAATGTGTGTCGGATGGCATGAAAATGAAAACCTCCCATTCCATTCACTTTTTTTCTTCACAGACCTACACATACTGCTGACTGTTGCAGCGCTCTCATAGGACCCGTCATGGCATAAGCACACAAAGGATATCTTAATCGTGAAATGCAATTAGACTTGCCACTAACATCAACTATTGCATCAAAAAATGCATCGACTGCAGTACACCCTTTTTTCTTCGCCTATATGATCATTCTGCAATTTGGCTTTTCTTCTCTCCCGGTAAGAAGCGCATTTAGGGCAAAATCTTTATTTTGTGGCAGCCAACTCATTAAAATGTAATCTACATTTGTGATATGTTACAAATTATTTGTCTGATTTTTATGAATAATATTTTTTTTATTTTATTGAAAATTATATTTCTTAGTGATATTATATACAACAAGAAAACAAAGAATTAAACAAGGAAAGGCGATACTATTGAAATCTGTAAATAATGAAATGGAACTTTTCAAAGCAATTATGAAGATGATTGCAAAGCAGTTTGGTGATAAATGTGAGGTCGTTTTGCATGACTGGTCAGGAGGTTATGACAAGACTATTGTGGCAATCGAAAATGGCCATGTCTCCGGAAGAGAAGTGGGTGATTGCGGAAGCAATCTGGGGCTTGAGGTCATGCGCGGTATCTCGGGCGGAGATAACCAGTACAATTATATCACTAAAACAAAGTTAGGAAAGACTCTGCGCTCTTCTTCGATTTATCTGACTAATGATGAGGGGGAAAAGGTGGGCGCTCTTTGTATTAACTACGACATAACGGATCTTATCAAAATGCAGGATACTGCAGCGTCTCTGACAATGATTGAATCAGATGTTGAAGAGCATTTTGTCAACGATGTGGGGGAGCTTTTGGATCATCTCCTGCAGGAGAGTATTCGACTCATCGGCAAGATGCCAGAGGACATGAGTAAGGAAGAGAAAATACGCGTATTGTCCTTTTTGGATAATAAAGGTGCATTCCTGATTACTAAGTCCGGTACGAGGGTCTGTAACTTTTTGGGAATTTCGAAGTATACGTTGTACAATTATCTGGATGAATTGAGAGATAATGGTAAAGAGTAAGCGAAATGGAGGGGATATCGTGGTTGAAAATACATTCCTGTTGGAAACATTAAAGCAACTTGTGGAGATTCCATCTGTGACCGGTCAGGAGCAGCAGGTTGGAGAATACATATTCACTGCTCTGCAAGCCTGTGGTATGGATACAGTCTCGCGTCAAGACATTGGCGGGGGCAGATTCAATGTAATCGCTAAAATAAAAGGGACAAAACCAGGGCCTACCATTCTGATGACTGGTCATATGGACACTGTGGATGTAGGCGATGGATGGAGCACCGATCCCTTCCGAGCGGTGATTAAGGGCGAGAAAATGTATGGCCGGGGCGCAGCGGATATGAAGTGTGGAATTGCGGCGGTGATTGATTCTCTGCGTGCAGTTGCTGAGAGAAGGGGAGATCTGTGCGGAGAGATTCTAGTTGCCTTTGTATGTGATGAAGAGGCGTATTCCACCGGCGTGGATCATCTGATTCGCCAAGGCATTCATGCCGACTTCGGCATAGCCGCTGAGCCGGAATGGAAGGCAATTATCGGCTCCGTCGGCAAGATGCTCATCAAGGTGAAGGTCCAGGGCGTTGCCGCCCACGGTAATCGCCCGGATCTTGGGATCAATGCAATCGAAGAGGGTGGTAAGTTCCTTGCCGCATTAGGTAAATTGGAGGTTCTGGAGCACCCTCGGTTGGGACGGCAAGAATACGTAACACTGAAAATTGAGGGTGGATTTAAAGAATACGCAATTGTCGTTCCAGAGTATTGTGAGTTTTTAATTAATAAGCACACCGTTCCGGCAGAAACGAAGGAATTTGTTATTACGGGAATGGAAAATCTGGTAAAGCAGTTGGGATTGCGGGCAAAGTTTACCTTTGAGGTGCAACCGCCCTATTATCCTGCTTTTGATCTGGGGGATCAGGTTCCTTGGTTCGATCAATTGAAAGAGATATTCCGTGAAGTTACTGGCGAAGAACTAAAAACAGACTATAGTACTGGGGTATCTGATAATAACCGCTTGGTGCCAGATGCCGGTATACCAATGATTTGCTTGGGGCCAAAGGGCTATGGTGTTCATCAGAAAGATGAATGGGTCGATTTGAAATCAGTTGAGCAAATTAGTAAGGTGTATCAGAAATTCTTGCTGCTGAAAAAATAGATTCTTTATTTTCGGCTATATTTTTTAATTATTTGACAAAAAATTTTTAATTTGAAAATAAATAAAATTAATTTGTAAGGAGGATGACATGGAATTGATTAAAGTTGACACACCCAGGGCACCCGCTCCGGGTGGATGGTATTCCCAGGCATTTCGGGTAGGAGATATGATCTACACCGCAGGTGTTACTGCGAATGATCCGGTAACCCAAAAGATGGTAGCTCCCGGAGATATCGTAGGTCAGACAGAACAAATTCTAAAAAATCTGGACGCAATTTTGACGGAGGCCGGCTCTGATCTGGAGCATATTATTAAAACCCTAGTGTTTGTCAAGGATATTAATGATTTTCAGAAGTTCAACGAAGCATACAAAAAGTTTTTTCCGCGCAATCCGCCTGCTCGTAGCACGATGCAAGTCGGAAATTTTATTGGTGATATGGTAATCGAAATTGAAGCAATTGCTGTATGTAAATAAAGGAAGGGGAATTTTTGTTATGAACGTGCTTTACAATGAAATTTCTAAAGAATTGGATGAGAAGTTGAATTTTCAGCATGCACAGTGGCTCACCGATAATACACCATCAAGAATTTCTGGGATGGGAGATGACAGAAAAGCGGCAGAGTATTTGGTTGAACAATACCAATCTTATGGTTTGGATGCAAAAATCTTGGATATTGAAATTTACAATTCCAATCCTATCGGATCTAAATTATGCATTACTTATCCAGAGAAAAGAGAATTAGATAGTATTGTTTGCTGCCATATCAAGAGCACCCCTGATGAAGGCCTGAATCTTGAAGCGGTCTATGTAGGCCCTGGAGATTATGATGATTATAAGGGGATTGACGTTCGTGGGAAAGCGGTCATTGCTGAGGTGTCTTTTAATCCTGGAACTCCCGAAAAAGCAAGAATAGCAAATGAGATGGGAGCTGCTGCAATTCTTTTTGCCAACAGCGCCGAGGATGGAACGCCGGATGAGAATCTAATTTGCCGCAGAGCAATAAAGTCGGTCTGGGGCAACCCCACGGAGGAGACATTTTCAAAAATTCCTCAGTTAGCCGCAGTCAGCATCAGCCGCAAAGACGGTCAGTATCTCCGCCAGCTGTGTCAGCAGGGCACAGTACGAATCAACTTGGTAGCTCAGGCCACTCGCAGCTGGGATTATGTTCCTCAGCCAATTGCCATACTTCCCGGTAGTGAAGAACCTGATAAATATGTGCTCGTCAATGGACACTTGGATGCTTGGGCTCCTGGTGCAACTTGCAATGCTACTGGTGACGCGACAATGCTCGAGCTGGCACGTGTGCTGGCAAAGCATCGCAATAAAATAAAGCGCAGCGTGGTGTTTATAAATTGGAATGGCCACGAAATTGCAGAGTCTGCCGGTTCTACATGGTATCTGGATCATTTTTGGGACAAAATGGAGAGGGATTGTGTAGGGGGTATATATCTTGATTCCACAGGGCTGAAAGGTTCTTATTACTATGTGGGTAATGCTTCCCTCGAATTTAAAACCTTTGTAGAGAATGTAGTATTTGAAGTTACAGGAGACCGAATTGAAATTACTCCACTGCACAAATTTGGAGATCAGAGCTTCTACGGTATCGGGGTCCCTTCCGTTGTGGGCAGAATGGCTATGCCTGCTGAGTATGTAGAACGCACACATGGAGCAATCTTGGGGTCGTGGATGCACACAAGTGAAGACGACATGACCCATGTGGATCCTGCAAACCTGCTTAAAGATCTGCAAATTGCTCTGGGGATGACTCTATCGCTATCAAATGATGCGATCCTCCCCTATGAAATTGATGCTATGCTGAAGGACGCAAAACGAAAAATCGAGGAAGAGATCCTTCCGTATGCGGATAAGCGGATTGATATTGCTTCTATCAATCGCCAATTGGAGTCGTTGATTGATAAATACGACGAGTTCAACAATATCCGCGACTCGCTGAGAGACAAGCCGATAACGGACGATAGAGTTCGCTTGGCAAATCGCTTGACTATGAAAATCCAGCGTTGCCTTTCTTATGCTTTCTACACCTTTACTGATCGCTTCGAACAAGATTCCTATGACTATACGCCCATGATGTATCGGCCCATTCCGTTTCTGTGGACTGCCGTCGATTTAGCAAGACTTGATCCCGATACTGAGGCATACAAAATTAAATATACAACTGTACTGCGCAATCGTAATCGGGTATCGGAAGCTGTTAATGAAGCATTAGAGTACTGCGACCTGTTTATGGCGCTTCTGAAGTGATTTGGATGCGCACAATAATACAATAAAAAGAAAAGAGGTAAAACGATGAAACAGCTCCGGAAAATTTGTATCCTTGCGATGACAATGATTCTCCTATCGTCCGCTCTGGTTGCTTGCGGAGATAAAAGCAGCGGCGATGCCGAAAAGATCGTAATCGGTTATATTGGCCCGCTGACTGGCGAGGGAGCACTTTGGGGAGAAATGGAGAAAAACACGGTCGAACTTCTGATTAAGCAAACCAATGAAGCTGGTGGAATTTTAGGCAGACCGGTCGTTTTAAAGGCTTATGACAACCGAATGGATCCGGTAGAAACCTCAAATGCCGCTCGCAAGGCGATTCAGAATGACAAAGTGGTAGCAATTATCGGCCCTAATACCTCCGGTTGCGCTATGACCCTTGCGGAAGTATGTGAAGAATACAAAGTTCCCCATCTGACAACGGTGGCCACAGGTCCCAACGTTACAAGACACGATGACGGGACTGTTCGTCCTTATACCTTCCGTGTCAGCCAGAATGACAATCAGTTGGGTGCCGCTATTGCAAATTATGCCTATGAGAGCATGGGGATTAGGACTGCGGCTGCTCTGGTAGAAATTAGCAGCGACTACGCTGTTGGTGTTAATGAAGTCTTTGCAAAGACCTTTACTTCTTTGGGCGGTGAATATCTGGGATATGAAGGCTATAAGGGTGGCGATGTAGATTATCGCGCACAGCTGTCAAAAATTGTAGAAATGAAGCCTGATGCCCTTTTCCTGCCGTCTAACTACAAGGAGATGGGTCTGGCCTCTAATCAAATCCGTGAGCTGGGCTTTACTGGTGATATTATCGGCCCCGATTGCTGGCTGATGTATGAACTCTTTACAGTTGCAACTACCTCGGTCAATGGTGCAACCTTTGTCACAAGCGTAAATATTGCCGATCCCGCATATGAGCCTTGGAGACAGGCGTACTTCGCTGAATACGGGAGTTATCCCGATACCACCAACTCCTACTATGCGCACGATGCATTCAACATGATTAAGTGGGCCATCGAAAAGACCGGGGAAGCTACTTCCGAAAAAATAGTAGAGGGCCTTAATCAGATTAAGGATGTCGAATTTATTACCGGATTAGTAACTATGCCGGAAAGCCACGATCCGATTCGTGATGCTTATGTCTGCGTCATTGAGAATTGCGAATTTACCTTTCCTACAAAGATTCGTATCGAGGAATAATTACTGATCAATCTTTGTGGCGCCGCCCGATGGCGGGTGGCGCCACTTTATAACAGGAGAAAAGACTTATGCTGTTTCTTCAACAATTAATAAATGGGCTTTCTGTTGGCAGTGTATATGCTCTGATGGCTGTTGGATATTCTTTGATTTATAGCCTTTTGAACTTCTCTAATTTTGCCCATAGCGCGGCCGTTGCTGTAGGTGCATATGCTACCCTGTGGTGTTTATCACTACTGATACCATCTCTTGAACTTGCTATACCTGTGGGTATTCTGATGGCAGCGGCAATTTCTATTGTTATTCAGCTGGTGGCATATCGTCCATTGCTGAAAAAGAATGCCCGCCGGATTTATCTCCTTATCGCGGGCTTAGGAGTATCTACAATCAGCGAAAATTTATTGGTAATTGCATCAGGAGGTCGGTTCCAGGGTTATCCCGTTAATTTTTCAACAGTTTCACTGAAAATTGGCGGATTGAGCATTGGAATGATAGATTTAGCGACTTTGATTTTAGCGTGTATTGCCTTGGTTCTTGTTCAACTGTTCATTCAAAAAACTCGTGCGGGACTCGCTATCCGTAGCGCAGCATTTGATCTGGATGCCGCATCTTTAATGGGTGTTAATGTGCAAAAACTGATTTTAATCGTATTTGCCATTGCTGGCATTCTAGCAGGCTTGGCCGGAACACTCTTGGGTGCAAAATATACTGTGTATCCAACAATCGGCGGTCTAACCAACAAAGCGTTTATTGCATCTGTGCTGGGAGGCCTCGGCAGTGTACCAGGAGCTGTGCTGGGGGCAATTGCCTTGGGGGTTATTGAGGCTATGGTTGCAGGCTTTATTTCGTCTTCTTTGAGAGATCTGTTTTCTTTTGTTGTCCTAGTGGTTGTGCTGTTATTCTTTCCTCTGGGCTTCATGGGAAAGAGCTCCGATGATAAGGCCTAGGGGGTGAATGATAATGGCAACTTATTTGATTGGCGTACTTACTGTAACGGGGATTTATTTGATAGCCATTTTAGGCGTGTCGATCCTGACGGGCTTTACGGGCCTCTTTTCAATGGGGCATGCAGGATTTATGGCAATCGGTGCATATGTGTCTGCTTTGGTTGTAAAAAGCACAGGCTTGCCGATTAGTATGGGTTTAGTTTGCGGCACGATAGCAGCAACTTTAGTTGGCATATTGATTGGGTATCCTACACTCCGCCTAAAGGGCGATTATTTTGTTATCGCCACCTTGGGTGTAGGTGAATCCATGAAGCTTCTCGTGGAAAACCTGACGATTACAGGTGGGGCAAGAGGGCTCAACGGTGTAGCTGGAGGAACCAATGTATTCTTAGTTTGGGGACTCGTCATTATAATCGTTTTTTTGCTCGTGAATTTTCTTCGTTCCAAACAAGGACGAAACTGTGTGGCGGTGCGTGAGGAAGAATTGGCTGCAGCTGCCGTAGGCGTGAACATGACTAATTATAAAATGCTGGGTATGGCCATCAGCTGTGCACTGTGCGGTCTGGCTGGAGCTCTCCTTGCCCACTATATGAAATACCTTCATCCATCAATGTTTACCATGGCAAAATCCAATGAACTTATCATGACTGTTATTCTTGGCGGTCGTGGAAGCTTAACTGGGACGATCTTGGCCGCACTGATTCTGGTGCCTCTTCCTGAAATGCTTCGCTTTGAAGGCTTTCAGGCTTGGCGAATGGTTATCTACGGTTTGCTAGTGGTTGTTGTCATAGTATTCAAACCTTCCGGCTTGTTAGGAACCAACGAGCTACGGTGGTCTCAAATTAAGGCGTTGGTGGATAGGCTGAAGCGAGGGGGAAAAAATCGTGGATAATAAGTATGCCTTGCAAATCCAGAATGTGACAAAATGTTTTGGTGGTATTACAGCGTCGAATAATATTAGTTTCCAGGTTCCTGAAAAAGCTCTTTACGGTGTAATTGGCCCGAATGGAGCAGGAAAAACTACTCTCTTCAATATGATTACTGGCGTATATGCTCCAACTAGCGGAGAAATCCTCTATTATGGTAATTCTATTGTTGGTAAATCAACATATGAGATTGCCAATATGGGCATTAAGAGAACGTTCCAAAACATTCGGCTTTTTAATGACTTATCAGTTTTTGACAATGTACTCACAGCATGTCAAAACGATATTTCTTATAACTTGCTTGATGGCCTTCTGCGTACGAAACGCTGCCGGGAACAAGAAGCGATAAGTAAAAAACGTTGCCTAGAAGTATTGGAACAGGTAGGATTGGAGCAGTACGCAAGTCAACGGGCTGGTAATCTCCCGTATGGGTCACAAAGGCGCTTGGAAATTGCGAGAGCCCTCGTAACCTCACCTCAGATTTTGCTTTTGGATGAGCCAGCTGCAGGAATGAATGAGGATGAATCTGCGCAATTAACTCAGTTTATTCAAAATTTGCATATAAATAGAGATATTACTATCATTATCATCGATCATCATATGGATGTGATTATGAATTTGTGCTCTCGCATTAGTGTTATAAACTTTGGCATGCTACTTGCAGAAGGAACTCCTGAAGAGATTCAGGGCAACCAAGAGGTCATTGAAGCATATTTGGGGGTGGATGAATAGTGCTGAGAGTAGAGAATTTAAGTTTTTCTTATGGTAAAATTCGGGCGGTAACGGACGTTAGTTTTGAAATAAATGCGGGGGAGATTTTTGCGATCATTGGGGCAAACGGCGCTGGCAAATCTTCCCTTATGAAATGCATTTCGGGGATTTGCCGGCCGCAAAGGGGGAACATTTATTTAGAAAATGAGGAACTGCCATCTCAACCCCATAAGGTGGTAGAAAAAGGTGTTTCATTGGTACCTGAAGGTCGGTGGATATTTCCAAATCTGACAGTGGAAGAGAACCTGCTTATGGGCGGTTATACTGTAAAAGATCGGTCTCTGGGATTGGAGCGGTCCTATCAACTGTTCCCCAGACTTGCGGAGAGAAAAAGACAACGAGCAGGAACAATGTCCGGGGGTGAGCAGCAGATGCTCGCAATGGCTCGAGGCCTGATGTCAAATCCAAAGGTGCTCTTGCTGGATGAACCTTCTCTAGGTCTTGCACCACTAATTGTAAATGATATTATGCGGATTATCAAGGAAATCAACGAGGAAGGCGTGGCAGTACTTCTTGTTGAGCAAAATGCTAAAAAGGCTTTGAAAATTGCACACCACGGTTGTGTAATGGAGCAAGGACGTATTTCTAAATATGGAACAGGATCAGAACTTCTGAACGATTCAGATATTATCAGCGCCTATCTTGGCGGGGTGAAGGGAAAAGGGTGAGATTATGGGATCTTTTCGCTTGGATGGCCGTGTTGCAATTGTAACCGGTGGTGGAAATGGAATCGGTCGTGGCACAGCCATCAAACTGGCGCATCAGGGAGCAAGTGTAGCAGTTTGCGATATTGAAAAGGAAAATGCAGAATGTGTTGCTGCTGAAATTGTCAGAGAAGGCGGCAATGCGATTGGCATTTTTTGTGATGTATGTAGTGTCGATTCCGTTCGCAAGGCAATCCGAGCCACAGCAGAGAAGTTTGGCGGAGTGGATATTCTAGTAAATAACGCCGGAGGTGGCGGAGGCGGTATGCTTCTGGATGACGTCGATTATGAGGAGTGGGATCGACTGATTCTGCTGGATCTGACCAGCGCCTATATCTTCTCTAAGGAGGTTCTCCCTAGCATGCGCAAGCGTGGCGCAGGAAAGATCGTCAATATTAGTTCTGGCGCGGGCATAATAGGAGACGCTACGGATATTCATTATGCGACGGCAAAGGCGGGGCTGATTGGACTAACAAAAGCTATGGCGCGACAAGTGGCAAAGGATCATATTAATGTAAATGCTCTGGGGGTAGGTCCTACTGACACGAGAATGAGTCGAAAACGGGGGCTCGAAGAACAGTTAAATGATATTATTTGGTATAGGGTCGCTCAGCCAGAGGATCAGGCAAATGCGGTTGCTTTTTTGGTTTCTGATGAAGCGGAGTATATTACGGGACAAGTTCTGTGTCCCAACGGCGGGGCATGGATGTAGTCATATTTGAAGTGAGTTTTACACACGATTGCCATGACGCAAGCAAGGCGCTTTGGGAATTGATGCAGATTAATGTTCAATGACTTTGAATGATGTTAAGAAAAGCTGGTCAAGTAGTTGCTGAGTTGTCGGCTTTGAGCTCGATTTATGTACTGCTGCGAGAAGCTGCTTAATCGATTTTGAACATAATACGCAGCCTAAGGCAATATTTGTGAAATGCAGATGGGGTTGGATGCCCCAAGAGAGTCTGAAGTAACTCCTCTTTCCGAAGGTGGAGACCTGTTCACTGATGCTTGAAGAAGCATCTGGCATAAGCATTCTGCCCGACCGAGGTGCGGCCTGTCCGCTTCCAAGTGTTCTGTAGCGCACTTATTTCTTTAAGCCTATTTAATAAATTACGATTGTTGCGTTAGAAGCGCTCTGTTTCGTTTACTTTTGGAGCCTTTTAGCGCAATGGAAAGGATCATATCAATGAAGGATTACTTAAAAGTGTCTGGAAAAATCGCTATTGTGACTGGTTCCGCCCATGGAATTGGGCGCGGTGTGGCAATGGGGTTGGCATCTTATGGCGTAAAGGTTATGATTTGTGATATCAACGATAAGGATGGATTGAAGGTTAAGGAAGAGATTTTAGCGGCGGGCGGTGAGGCGGAATACTGCCATTTCGATGCGTTTTCTTCTGAAAGCATCAACCTTCTTGCAAAAGAAACAGTGAGGCTGTTCGGCGGAATTGACATTCTTGTCAATAATGTTGGAGGGGGTTTGCCCAGCAAAGGATTTGAAGCCATTTCTGATGAAGAATGGGAGAGAATCATTCGATTTAATCTTAGCAGCACTTTTTATATGTGTCGCGCGGCATTCCCTTATATGAAAGAAAAGAACGCCGGGAAAATTGTTAACATCAGTTCTGGCTACGCAATTGGTGGCGGAGACTATTGTGCGCATTATGCATCTGCAAAGGCGGGTATTATCGGACTTACTACTTCGTTAGCAAAAGAAATGGCTCCTTATAACATTAATGTGAATGTGATTCCTGTTCCTACCACCGATACGCCGATGGTTCATATCACTAACACGCCTGAGATGATTCAGGAGGAGGTTAATCTGACGCCGCTGGGGCGTATTGCAGTGCCAGAGGACATTGCTAACACGGTATTGTTTCTTGTCTCTGAATCAGCCAACTATGTGACGGGGCAAATAGTTGCACCAAACGGTGGAAAGCGAATGCTGGTATAACCGAGTTGAGCCGCTATTTAGAGACTTAGCTTGGTTAGACGAAAAGCGGAAGGATGGGTAATGCTATGTTTACGATTATACGAGTTGATTCTAACGTAGCACAAGATGATATGCTGGCTGAACAATGTGTTATCGAAAGACGACATGATGTTATTGTTTTCCCTGATACATGGCAAGGTAATCTATAACTACACCTATAATACCACCATGGCTCTGGCAAAATATGGAGTGCCCACTGGGAAAAGACGCTTGCTGGTGAAGATTAGCTCCACATTGTGGACATTGCCCCTCTGTCATCAGCGAGGGTGCTACGATTTGGCTGTTAGGGATAGGGGTAAAGGCGTTATAGTATGTTGCTATCTCAAATTCCGCAGGAATCTGTGGAAGTATGACAAAAGAGCCGCCGAAATTATGCAGGAGCCGGTGGAACATGCGGATGTGGCGGTGAGGCGAATCGGGAGAAGCACAGAGCCTTGAACAGCGAGGAGCTGACCGCCTGTCTTGATTGGCTATAGGTCTTCTGCCTGCTATTTTGAGTATTTATTAATGTGTAATTTGTTAGTAAAATTAACTGGGAGTACGCCACAATGGAATTACATTCTCAACAGGTACGCGCGCTTGCGCCAGAAAGTGATCCGTTGAAGATCGGCATGGGATGGACAGTCGATGACCTGCTCCGGCCCCAGATCATGGTGGAAAGTACTTTTGGCGACAGTCATCCCGGCAGCGCACATCTGAATCAACTGGTAGGCCAAGCTGTGCAGGCCGTGAACGAGCACGGTGGCAAGGCCGCCCGCTATTTTGCCACCGATCTGTGCGATGGCATTGCACAGGGACACGACGGCATCAATTATTCACTTGCTCACCGGGAAGCGATTGTCAATTTGGTGGAAGCGCAGGCCAACGCCAGCGGGTTTGACGGCGGCATATTCATTGCAAGCTGTGACAAATCTGTCCCCGCAATGCTGATGAGTATTGGCCGTCTCAAGGATATGAGCGACATTATGGTGACCGGCGGCGTGATGGAGGCTCATTTTCTTCCCAAGAAATACGTTGTGCAGGATCCCTCCTGTGCTGTCAACGAACTGCTGACGCTCGAGCAGATCGGCAAATTTGACGCATGGGAAAAGACCGGCGTGATTTCCGGCGCGCAGTTGGACTACTATAAGCGTAATGCCTGTCCAAGCTGCGGTGCCTGCTCCTTTATGGGTACGGCCTCTACCATGCAGATTATGGCAGAGGCTCTTGGGCTGATGCTGCCAGGAGCTTCATTGATGCCTGCCACTGCGCCAGAGTTGCAAAGATCTGCCTATGACGCAGGCGTTCAGCTGATGATTCTTGTAAAACGGGGCATCTGTGCAAAGGATATCGTGACAAAGGAGAGCTTCGAGAACGCCATCATGATCCATGCGGCCATTTCCGGTTCCACCAACGCGATTATGCACCTGCCCGCCATTGCGCATGAGTTTGGCATTGAGATCGACGCAAACACCTTTGATCGGATGCATCGTGGCGCGCACTACCTGCTCAACATCCGTCCCTCCGGCGACTGGCCAGCGCAATATTTCTACTACGCTGGGGGCGTTCCTCGCGTGATGGAGGAGCTTCGTTCCGTGCTACACCTTGATGTAATGACCGTAACCGGGAAAACATTGGGCGAAAATCTGGAGGCTCTGAAGCAAAGAGGCTTTTACGAGCGCTGTGATGCGCTGTTGCGCGAAAAATCTCAGGTGCTCGGTCTTGCTCTGAAACGCACCGATATCATCCGTTCATTTAATAACGCAAAAGGCACCGATGGCAGCGTTGCCATTCTCAAGGGCAACCTTGCTCCCGAGGGCTGCGTGATCAAGCACACCGCCTGTCCGAAGGAAATGCTTCAGGCCACCCTACGAGCCAGAGCCTACAACAGCGAAGAGGAGTGTATCGCCGCAGTGCTGCACGGCAAAGTTCACCCCGGGGACGCTGTCTTTATCCGTTATGAGGGTCCTCGCGGCAGCGGGATGCCCGAGATGTTCTACACCGGCGAGGCCATCTGTGCCGACTCGACGCTTGCCTCCAGCGTGGCGCTCATTACGGACGGGCGCTTCTCCGGTGCAAGCCGTGGTCCCGTCATTGGGCATGTCAGTCCCGAGGCAGCAGTCGGTGGGCCCATCGCGCTGGTGGAGGACGACGACCTGATTCAAATCGACATACCAAACCGCATACTTGCAATTGTTGGCGTAAGCGGGCAGAAAAAAACGCCCGAGGAGATCGATTCGATCCTTGCCGCGCGCCGCGCATACTGGCAGCCGAGGGAGCCCAAACACAAAAAGGGGCTGCTCAGGCTCTACGCCGAACACGCCGTCAGCCCTATGAGCGGCGCATATATGGAATAAGCGTGTAATTTGCGCTTGAAAGGCACTCAAATATAAGGTGTGCTGCTGTACTACATTGTTGGACAGATTATTACTCCGAATGGTGAAGGGAGAATGCTGATATGACAGCATTAGAAAGACTTTATAACGCGGCAGTGGTGCCGGTCGTCGTGCTCGACGACGCGGCGGATGCGGTGCCGACGGCTAAGGCGCTGCTTGCGGGCGGCGTGGACGTGATGGAGATCACGTTCCGCACGGCGGCAGCCGCCGATTCCATCACGGCAGTCGCCAAGGAGTGCCCCGACATGCTCGTGGGCGCGGGCACGGTCATCACGCTCGAACAGTGCAAGAAGGCCGTCGCCTGCGGCGCAAAGTTTATTGTCTCCCCGGGCTACAGCGAGGAGGTCGTGAGCTGGTGCGTGGAGAACAACGTCGCCATCACCCCGGGCTGCGTCACGCCGACCGAGATCATGGCCGCGATGTCCCACGGCCTGAATGTCGTGAAGTTCTTCCCGGCAAACGTCTACGGCGGCCTGAGCGCAATGAAGGCGCTCTCCGGTCCCTTCGGCGGCATCAAGTTCATCCCCACCGGCGGCGTGAACGACAAGAACCTTGCCGAGTATATCTCCGCGCCGTTCATCCATGCCGTCGGCGGCAGCTGGCTGTGCGCCAAGGCGGACATCGCCGCGCACAACTTCGACAAGATCACGAGCCTCTGCAAGGAGGCGCGCAAGACCGCGCTCGGCTTTGAGATCGCACACGTCGGCGTGAACGCCGGCGACGCGGAGGAGTCCCTTGCGGTGTGCCGCGCGCTCGACGCGGCCTTCGGCTTCGGCGTGAAGGAGGGCAACAGCTCCAACTTTGCCGGCAGCGGCGTGGAGGTCATGAAGAGCCCCTATCTTGGCAAGAACGGCCACATTGCGGTCAAAACCAATTCCATTCCCCGCGCGGCGGCGGAGCTGGCCAAAAACGGCTTTACACTCGATGAGGCTACCGCCAAGTACAAGGGAGAGAAGATGGTCGCGGTCTATCTCAAGCAGGAATTCGGCGGTTTCGCCGTCCACCTACTGCAGAAGTAAGGGAGGAACGAACGATGAAGTTTTTGACGTTTGGTGAGATCATGCTGCGCCTGAAGGCACCCGGCCAGGAGTGCTTCTTCCAGTCCCCGATGCTCGAGGCCACCTTCGGCGGTGGCGAGGCCAACGTGGCCGTCTCCCTTGCCAACTACGGCGAGGACGCAGCTTTCCTGACGGTCCTGCCCGATAACGCCATCGCGGACGCCTGCAAGGCGGAGCTGCGCCGTTTCGACGTGGATACCAAGCGCATCGTCACGGGCGAGGGCCGCATGGGCATCTACTATCTCGAGGGCGGCGCGAACCAGCGTCCGAGCAAGGTCGTCTACGACCGTGCCTATTCCGCCATCGCGCTGGCCAAGCCCGGCGATATCGACTGGGACAAGGCCTTTGAGGGCGTGGAGTGGTTCCACATCACCGGCATCACGCCCGCCATCAGCGAGAGCGCGATGGAGCTTTCCGTCGAGTCCGTCAAGGAGGCGAAGAAACGCGGCATCACCGTTTCCTGCGACCTCAACTACCGCAAGAACCTCTGGAAGTACGGCAAGAAGGCCAGCGAGGTCATGCGCGAGATTGCAAAGTATGTGGATGTCGCCATTGCCAACGAGGAAGACGTGCAGAAATCCCTTGAGATCACCGTGGATGATGTGAACGTCGAGTCCGGCGAGCTGGACCGCGCGAAGTACAAAGCGCTCGGCGACAAGGTGCTCGCGGCGTATCCGCACATGAAGATGATCGCCATCACGCTGCGCGAGAGCCACAGCGCCGACTGGAACGGCTGGGCGGCCTGCCTGAACGACGGCAAGGACTTCTGTGTTTCCAGAAAGTACGAGATCCGCGATATCGTGGACCGCGTCGGCGGCGGCGACAGCTTTGCCGGCGGCCTGCTCTACGGCCTGAACCACTACGAGGACAAGCAGTCCGCGCTCGAGTTCGCCGTGGCGGCGAGCTGCCTGAAGCACTCGATCATCGGCGACTTCAACCGCGTCGGTGTTTCCGATGTGACCAAGCTTATGGGCGGTGATGGCACAGGCAGAGTGCAGCGGTAAAAAGCTTGCGGCAAAGATGTGATTGCGCAAACAGAATTTATTCACTGCCTGATTTGCGGAGAAAAGACGAGGACGAAGATCCGCAACGATACAAGTTTGATATGACACTTGCTGTATTGCCCTAAGTTTAAGACAGAGTTTCTTGTCGATGTCCGTAATAAGCCGGTGACCATACTTGAGAAACTGCAAACAAACGGGGAAGGGAACATCCGAAAGCGCAAGGACGGACGTTGGGAGGGCCGGTACACATTCGGTCACGATCCAGAGACGGGCAAAGCCATCATCAAAAATGTCCTCGGCAAGACGCAAGCAGAAGTAAAAGAAAAACTGAAAAAGGCCATCGAGGAAAATGTAGGCATCGACTACGGCAAAGCGAAAACTTACACCCTGGGGAGTTGGCTGGAGGTTTGGATGGAAAACTACGCGAAAGTAAAACTCAGACCGTCCACATTCAAGACTAGCCAAGGTGACTTTCTGAAGAACCACATCAAGCCGCAGATCGGCAGCATCCCGCTGGCAGACCTCACTTCTCTGGACTTACAACGGTCCTACAAACACCTGCTGGACGGCGGGCGAGTAGACCGCATCGAAGCGAAAAAGAAACCGAAAGGGGTTAGCGCCGAAAACCGTGCGAAACATCCACCGGATGATCGGCTCGTTAGAGATTCCTGATAATGTGTTTTCTCCCGCGTTAAAAGCGGAATAGACGCGGAATGAGAACGGAATATATGAAAAATGCGGAATAAATGCAATCCTAAAAATTGCAAAAATTCCATATAGAAACGAGTTTTCTTTATTTTACGCAGGCGAAAATGAAACAGAAAGAATGGGGTTCAAGAGGCCGCTGGTTCGATTCCAGTCACTCGGACCAACGAAAAAAGGGACTCTGAAATTGCTGATTTCAGAGTCCCTTTTCCTTGTTCAATGTCTACTGTGATGTTGGATCTAAATCCGTCGAATTCGACGGGTTTAGGCAGTTGGCCAGATCCGATTCATAATCACCACGCACTACCGCACTCGGTGAGTGAACGACATTAACCTGCACATTGACACTTGCGTTCATAAAAACGCCGATCTTTTCAGCCGCGCCTCGCTTCATTTGTTCTGTCACATGCGTGTAAGTGTCCAGCGTGAATGCGGCACTATAGTGGCCGAGCATGCCAGCGACCGTTTTTGCATCTACGCCGCTCTGAATTGCTAAGGTCGAAAATGTATGTCTCAAATCATGAAAGCGAACGCTTTCATCCACTCCGGCAGTGGCGAGCATTTGTTTGTGTAAATGTCGAAGAGAGTCCGGACTCCAGTAACCATTAGTTCTTGGACACCAAAACATGAGGGGACTATCCGGATGCTTGTTGTGCTCATCTATGAGCAAAGCAACAGTATTCTCCGGAAGAGCTATTGTTCGAATCGAATTCTCAGTCTTCGGTACAGAAATGCACAACTCTCCCCCAGAACGAGTGAGCTGCTTGTTAACCGTCAGCATTCGTGTTTCCGGATTCAAGTCGGCCCACTCCAGGCCAAGTAATTCTCCCCGTCGAAGCCCACTTGTCAATTCCAAATAGAAAAGCGCATAGACCCCAAGTCGCTTTGCCTCATCCAGATATGCACCTATCTTGTCCTGCGGTAGGACGTGCATTTCTTTCTTTTCACGCTTTGGAATTTTGCAGTTATCGCAAGGGTTGAAGGGAATAATCCGCTCCTTAACTGCCTGTTTCAGAGCGCCGCTCAATACCGCATGAATGTGCTTCACGGTGCTTGCAGACAATGGCTCATATTTCCGATTTCCATGGTTGTCTAAGCGGCCCTGTGTGTGCAGATCATTGTAGAAGCGCTGAATCTGGATTGAGCTGAGCTTTGAAAGCTGGATATGGCCCAAAACCGGGATGATGTGGTTCTCGATCATGCTCCTATAACCATCTGCTGAGCTGGGGCGAAGATTTGGCTTTGTGTAGGAATCAAACCAAAGCCGAATCCATGTAGAAAGGGACTGTGAATCATATCCTTTGCCCTTGCGATAATAAGGCCCTGTATCCTGTTATATTTTCGAACGGGGATATTACGCCATAAAACACCTTCAAAACCGGTATCAACGCCCCTTGAGGGAGCGATG
>ENA-UPSY01001972-UPSY01001972.1-human-gut-metagenome-genome-assembly--contig:-NODE-1972-length-19346-cov-7.485547_pt1 | contig 19346 bp, 25 predicted proteins | sample MGYA00250044_ERZ773365 | MGnify/ENA primary metagenome ERZ773365 (study PRJEB29103, sample SAMN06111932) | human gut metagenome | biome: human gut; feature: ankylosing spondylitis patient; material... | reverse complement strand
CCTTGTAGGGCTTATTTTTTTGCGATTTTTCAAATTTATTTGTGAAAAAAGTTGTCCAAGACTTGACATCGGGCGGCGGGTATTGCCTGCCCAAGGACACCAAGCAACTGCTGGCAAACTATGCCGATGTGCCGGAGAACCTGATTGAAGCAATCGTGGAATCCAATCGTACTCGTAAGGACTTTATTGCAGACCGAGTTCTGAAGCTGGCGGACTACTATGGATATGATGCAGAGAACGAATTTGATGAGGACAAGGAAAAGGCAGTCACTATTGGTGTGTATCGTCTGACCATGAAGAGCAACAGCGATAACTTCCGTCAGAGTTCTATCCAGGGTGTCATGAAGCGTGTGAAGGCAAAGGGCGCAACAGTCATTATCTATGAGCCGACTCTGAAGGACGGAGAGACATTCTTTGGCTCTGTGGTGGTCAACAATCTGGCAAAGTTCAAGGAAATGAGCCACGCCATCATTGCGAACCGCTATGACAAGTGCTTGGATGATGTGAAAGAAAAGCAGAAGCCATTCGGGTGGAGCAGATCAAACTATATGAATCGTATGCGGACGGTGTACTGATGCGGGATGCGTACATAGAAAAGAAAAAGGCTCTTTCGGAAAAACTGGCTGCATTGCAGGATAGCATACGGATAGAAAAGGAAGAACAGGAGTGTGCCGATGAATTGGATGAAGAAATCCGCGCTCTGACAAAGCAGGCCAGCGAGAAAACGTACATCGGTGGGCTGACAAAAGAGTGTGTGGATGCTTTTGTCAGCATGGTTTATCTGTATGACGACCAAACGATGAAAATAGAGTTCAACTGTGAGGATGTGATTCGGAGAGCGTTGGAAAAGTATGGCGCATAATTGGATGGAAGAAGTGGTATAAGAAAAAGAATACCCGTCTGGGTGAGAGGATTGATATAATCATCTTCTCGACCAGGCGGGTATTTCATTCCGCAGGAATGTGTCTATTAGAGGCTGAGGGTTTCTACCCATGCGGACAAATCGGCTTTGCTGGAATAGGAATTGAACACCTTGCCATGCAGCAGCTTTGTACCGGGGCAGCTAGGAGCAAGCTTTTCATTGGTCTTGCCCATGTCGCTGCCGCCAGATGTGGCAAAGGGGATGATTGTTTTACCCTTCAAATCATAGCTTTCCAGAAATGTATTGATGATCGTAGGAGCAATATACCACCAGATAGGGAATCCGACAAAGATGGTGTCGTATTCGTCCATGTTATCACGCTTGGCAGCGATGGCAGGGCGAGAGGTAGGATCGCTCATTTCGATGGTGCTGCGGGATTTCTTGTCCATCCAGTTCAGATCGGCCTTGGTGTACGGAACTTCCGGCTGAATCTCAAAAATGTCTGCACCGATAGCATCGGCAAGATTTTCAGCAACCTTTGCGGTAACGCCGCTGGCGGAGAAGTAAGCAACAAGTCGTTTGCTCATGACAAATGCACTTCCTTTGATTGATTTTCATGGTTTAAGTATAGCACGTTGAATAGGGAGCATCAAGTAAGGCTGAGTGGACGAATGTGCTAATATTGCAAATGAAATAAGCACAAAAGAAAATTTGTGTTGACTTTCGTGCTTATTTAGAATACAATATAAGCACGAAGGTGAGGTGACGCTTATGATGAACATGAACAATTTGGCTCAAACACATGAGATTTTAACACCACAGCTTGCAACAAAAGTAGGTTTAACGAAATTTGAGTTTTATAAATATGTAAAGGCCAATGAATACGAGCAAGTCGGACATGGCGTATACGCAGCAAAAGATACTTGGATTGATGAATTAGAAATGCTGCACCGCCGCTGCCCGATGGGAGTGTTTTCTCATGATGAAGCGTTCTATTATTATGGGCTGACAGATCGGGAACCGCTTGTTCATACACTCACGATTTATAGTGGATATAATGTTCACCGCTTGAAAGAGGATGGCTATAAGGTTTATACAGTAAAAAAGGAACTTGTTGACGTTGGCAAGCAAATCGTAAAAAGCAATCAGGGAAATGAAATTCCTATGTACGATTTGGAACGGACAATTTGCGACTTGGTGCGGAGTAGAAGTTCTATAGAAGTACAGGATTTCAATGCAGTATTAAAAGCGTATGTCGGGAGAAAAGATAAGGACCTTAATAAACTGATGAAGTATGCAAAGCTATTTCGAGTGGATAAGATCATCCGAAATTATATGGAGGTACTACTGTAAATGGGATTTACACCTGAACAGATAAAAGGGCGTATCAAGAGCGTTGCAAAACAGAACAATGCGGACGCAAGGACACTCATGCGAATCTATATGATGGAGCGTTTTCTGGAAAGACTGGCACAATCAGAATATCGGGATAACTTCATTATCAAAGGCGGAATACTGGTTACGGCAATGATTGGTGTTGCGCACCGTTCCACGATGGACATAGACACCAGCATGAAGAATCTAAATCTGTCTGCGGAGGATGCCTTGCGAGTTGTCAATCAGGTCAAAGATATTGACCTTGACGATGGTGTTTCTTTTGAGGTTAAAGATGTTTCCAATATCATGGATGAAATGGAGTATCCGGGAATTCGCGTTACCATGAACGCCAATGTGGGAAGATTGATTACGCCTTTGAAAATTGACATTTCCACGGGCGACGTGATTACCCCACGAGCAATCGAGTTCAATTATGATCTCTTGCTGGAAGATCGTTCTATCAGTCTATGGTCGTATAATTTGGAAACTATATTAGCCGAGAAGTTGTAGACAGTTTTGGCGAGGGGCATCTTAAACACCCGAATGAGAGATTTTTACGATATACGGATGCTGCTTGATACATACGAAGATAAAGTCAATAAGGCTGTTTTGAAAGATGCTTTTGCAGCAACTTGTAAAAAGAGAGGAACAGATCATCTGCAGGAGCAGGCCGAGGAGATTATCAAAATTATTGAAGCAGATGAACAGCTTCAAGTGCTGTGGAGAGCATATCAGAAGAAATACTCGTATGCAGCAGAAATTGATTATGCCAGTGTGATAAGCGGCGTAAGAAAATTGATGGATTGGATTCGATAAGTAACTATTGAAAATAGAATAGCGAGTAAAGCCCTACAAGGCTCAAGTTGGTTCAGAACTGACGGAAAGCCTTGTAGGGCTTATTTTTTTGCGATTTTTTCTAAAAAGTTTTTGCCCCTATCTTGACATCAGGGGGCTATGTTGGTTTGTCGATTGCGACCCTGCTTTCCCAGCACCATCATGTGACCGCTGTGGATATTATCCCGGAGAAGGTCGAGATGATTAATAACCGGAAGTCTCCGATTCAGGATGACTATATTGAAAAATATCTGGCAGAAAAGGATCTGGATCTGACTGCAACGCTGGATGCAAAGGCTGCATACTCGAATGCGGATTTTGTTGTGATTGCGGCCCCCACAAATTACGATAGCCACACCCAACACTTTGACACATCTGCCGTCGAAGCTGTGATCAAGCTGGTCATGGAGTATAACCCGAACGCTATCATGGTTATCAAGTCTACGATTCCTGTGGGCTATACGGCAAGTGTAAGAGAAAAGTTCAACAGCAAAAATATCATTTTCAGCCCGGAATTCCTGCGTGAATCCAAGGCCCTCTACGATAACCTGTATCCTTCCCGCATTATCGTTGGAACTGACCTGAACGATGAGCGTCTGGTAGAAGCTGCTCATGAGTTTGCCGGTCTGTTGCAGGAAGGTGCAATCAAAGAGAACATTGACACGCTGTTCATGGGCTTCACTGAGGCCGAGGCGGTCAAGCTGTTCGCAAATACCTATCTGGCTCTGCGTGTTGCTTACTTCAATGAACTGGATACCTATGCAGAAAGTAAGGGTCTGAACACCCAGCAGATCATTGACGGTGTTTGCCTTGATCCTCGTATCGGCAGCCACTACAACAATCCGAGCTTTGGCTATGGCGGTTACTGCCTGCCGAAAGATACGAAGCAGCTGCTGGCAAATTATGCAGATGTGCCGGAAAACCTGATTGAGGCTATTGTTGAGAGCAATAAAAATCAGATAAATTTTGCTAATTCGTCTTGTGTTAGATGGCTGTGCCAACAATCTCCCGAAGCCTCGCATAATCAATGGACGAGAATCCGTTCTTGATAAATTGCGAATCCGGCAGATGGCACGGGAAAAACAAAAGAGCGGGCAGATGCAGGAACAATCGACTGATATAGAACGGAACAGGAAGTAATGAAAAGTCCTATTCTGGGGATCAAACGCTTGAAAATTTTGATATTGTGACCTCTACGAAACAGGATTATTTGGAAACTCTTCAAAAAGCGGATGATGAGATTGGAAAACATAACAGCTTGGGCGAAATAAAGTCGTATGTTTTGTTACAGTTACTTTCTTTGCTGAAAGGCGAGCAGGTGTATGTGTTCTGCTCCGATGATAAGGCGGCACGAAATGGAGCTATCAGCTTCAACAATGTACGGTGTATCAGTGCATTATCGGCATTCTTGAGGTTGAAGAAAGAAATCTCGTGGACATTTGATGCAGCGGAACCATATATAAATTCTTATGTTCAGTTCTGCAAAGAGCATAATCAACAGACATTCAGAGTAATGGAAGCATCTGATGTTCCCCGGATGCAGAGAGTTCCCTGCAAACAGGCGTTGGAAGAAATATTTCTGGATCGCTTTGTGGAATTACAAAATGGTTTCTTGAGATACAGGGATACTTAAAGACTAAAAAGTGCAAGAGCCACCATAGGCTTACCCAGTGATGGGGTAGCTTATGGTGGCTTTTTTTGCTTAAAGGGTCTGCTCTGTGCGTTGAACGTGATCTCGAATGTGGTGCTGCCCCAAGATGCTGTCAACATTGGCGCAGGCTGTTCGCAATTCTTTTTGATAATCTTTATAATAGGTATTCATCATCAGAATTACCAGAGTGCATATAAAGGAAAGCCTGCCCCCAGCGATACGCCGATGACAGCCCGGAAGCGGTTGGAAGAAAAGCGGCCAAACACATTTATTGGCCGCTCCTTTGGTGTCGGCGATGTGATCGTATGGGATGAAGAAAAGGGACGTAAGTTTTTCTACGTCGATAAAGAGGAACTGGTAGAGTTCGGTGGCTTTGTGGATGCTGATGCAGCCGGAAACACTGTCATCTACATGGTTCCCAATTATCAGATTGATGGAAAGACTGGAACGTGGCTTCCGTATGACAGCGAAGTTGTCGAGGGTGTTTGCTTTTTTATGATGCGCAATGTTATAACATCAACGACAATGTTATATTATGGACAACTGTTCGTAAAAATTTAAGGATTATGAAGGAGTTGTACAGCTTGATATGAGGAGCGATTTATGGTAAGATGAAAGTACAATAAGAGCTTATACGCTCTTGTTGAATCTACTGCGAGGAAGTGAATGCCGATGGAAAAGCAGAACACGGTAGAAAATCAGCTTGCCCACACGATAACTCAGACGGAGTTTGATTCGGACTATGATAAGACTGCCAAAAAGCTGCTGGCGAACAAGCAGATCCTGGCGCAGATTATGAAGGGCTGCGTAGATGAATACAGTGAATGTTCCGTAGACGAAATTGCTGAAAAGTATATCGAGGGAACTCCAGAGGTTGGCACGGTTGGTGTTCACGTTGATGATACAAATAGACCTCCGAAGGCTCCCGAAATAATAACTGGAAGCAATAATGAGGATTCTACGCTGACGGAGGGAACGGTGCGTTATGATGTTCGCTTTGATGCGATTGCTCCGGCCACAGCGAATGATGCAGCACAGCAGGATGTGATTCGCCTTATTATCAACGTGGAAGCACAGACTGCATTCAATCCGGGATACCCGCTGACAAAACGTGCAATCTATTATTGTAGCAGAATGATCTCTGCACAGCATGGGCCGATATTCAAAAAATCGGAGTATGGAAAAATCCGAAAAGTGTATTCTATATGGGTTTGTACAAAACCATCTGATGAATTTCAGAATACGCTTACGAGATATTCGATTCGGCCAGAACGGTTGATTGGAAACGCTACTGAGAAATCAGAAAATTATGATCTGATGAGTGTGGTAACGATCTGTCTCGGAAAACCTGATGCAGAAAACTATACGGGTATTTTGAAGTTTCTGGATGTGCTGCTTTCTTCGTCAAGAGCAGCTACGGAGAAAAAGAAAATTCTCGAAGAAGAGTTTGGCGTTGCAATGAGCGAAGAACTGGAAAGAGAGGTGCTTATTATGTGCAATCTTAGTCAAGGTGTTAAGGCCGAGGGAAGAGAAGAAGGCCGGAGAGAGGGCATTAGTATTGGGGAGATAGGAATGCTTGTGCAGCTCGTCCGAGAGGGAGATTTGAAGCCAGAGCGCGCTGCAGAAAAAGCCAATATGACAGTCGAACAGTTTAAGAAGATAATGGAAAATACCCCGTTGCAGGCTGTATAAAACGTAGAGATAAAAAGCCCCACAAAACTCAATTTGGTTCAAAAGTGATTGAGTTCTTGTGGGGCTTATATACCTTCGCCAGATTTACCGGGACAGCTTGAAAACGTACAACAATCGGGCAATGAGATTGCTGAGAGAGGAATGCCGACATGAATTCTGGGCGAGTTATGAACCTGCGAGTGACAATTCCGGCGGAAAGCCGGAGAATGAATGTTGGGAAAGATGTTATCCGTGTTCTTGGAAGTCCGGCCTATATCTGCGTTTTGCAGAGGAAAGATCGGAAGGCTATTGCAATCACGCCGTGTGCTGCGGAGCATCCCATGTCCTTTAAGGTTCCAGACAGGCTGTTGACCGATGGACAGTGCCGAATGATGATTAACGGAATGCAGTTCATTCAGGTGTTGCTGGAAGTAAATGGTCTGGCGGCAGGAAAAGACCATCAGTTTAAAGGACGGTATGATGCCGAGAAAAATGCAGTTATCATTTCGCTTGAAAAAGATGAACAAAGTGCCCTCTCGCCTCAAAAGTGTACAACTTGACATCACGTCCATTTGGACGTATAATACGTCCAAATGGACGTGATGAAGGGAGCCGATATTATGCGTGCCGGAATTTTAGATGGCTTTCAAACGATAATTCCAACAGCGGCAGCCGTCTTATTGAAAAAACGACAAATGTTAAGGCTGACGCAACAAGAGATTGCTGATCGCGCAAAAATAACTTTGCGTCAATATCAAAGGTTGGAATCTGGGGAAAGAAGTATTTTGACCTGTTCTTTTGGCTTGGCGTGTCGAGTAATTGAAGCTCTTGATATGGATGTTTCTAAATTCTATCATGGTGACTATTACCTTGAAGAAGAAGTGAAGACAATGAGAGGCAAAGGGATTGCCAGCAGAAAAAAGTCATCGATTTAAAGGACGGCATGATGCCAAGAAAGAGCAATATGGACAAATCTATGTTGAAAAGTTTACATCTGCCAGCTTGATATGCAAGGCGTTTTATGGTAAGATGAAAGCATAATAGGGAGATTATGAAGCTCGGAGAGAGGCGGTGAGGCCGATGGAAGATAACAGGATGGTTAGTTTCTCACTGGGAGGAATGGCCTTTGAATACGATGATAATAAAAATCAGATAAATATTAAAAAAACACGGAATTTCATTTAAGAGTGCAGCGCGTATCTTCTTTGACTATGACCGAATCGAGTTTTATGATGAGGATCATAGTTATGACGAAGATCGATATAATACCATAGGCGATACTTCTGCTGGACGGATTTCTCAAAAAGCAGAGGGTGCATTGATTGGCAATATAGACCAGTTCATCGGAAAGGTGAATGAAATACTATTTGTTGTATATACTGAACGAGTAAGAATTGAAGAAAGCGGTACAAAAACAGATGTGACAAGATTGATTTCGGCACGAATGGCTACCGAATTTGAAAGGGGGCTTTATTATGGTAAAAACGAGTGAAATGTCTATGGAACTGAAACAGGAACTTGCATTTACAAAAGAAGAACTCGCAGAACTGGAAGCGGCAAAGAAAATGCCAATCACGTTTGATGCGGATTGCCCTGAAACCACACCTGAGCGGGCGGTTAAATTTAGAAGAGTTAATCCGCCGCGTAACAGAATGGATGCCCATGGAGCATAATCACAATCAAGAAAAGAACGTATAGAGCGCAAGTAAGCCCTACAAGGCTCAGATCGGTTCGGAACCGACTGAAACCCTTGTAGGGCTTATTTTTTGTAAATTTTTTTGTTCCTTGCTTGACAACCGCATATGGGCAACCAGAGAAAAGCCTGATTTCATGCGGGTTTACGCGGCTTGACCTTTTCACCTCAACCTGTTTCTGCCTGTCATGGTGCGTTGCGGACAGCGTGATTTCAGGTGCTAATGGCTTCTGGTTGCGCTCTATACTTAACCCACCCACAGCGAAAGCTGATAGAGCAGAAAACAGAATAAGGAGGTACGAAGGCGAGCCTGCGTATTCCAAAACCGTCCGATTCTACGACATTAACTACCAGCTGGCGCAGAACGAGGACAAGAACACCATCTTTGAAAGCTGGTGCGACTTTCTGAACTACTTCGATCCGTACCATGCTGATCCCGAAAGAAGGATGCGAGTTCATTGTGGCGGATTTCTCCGCCATCGAAGCCCGTGTGCTTGCATGGGAGGCCGGGGAGCAGTGGGTGCTGGATGCTTTCTAGAACGGGAAAGATACAGTGATGTAGCGGTGAATGCTCATCAAGACGCAAGATATAACCCTATGTCAGATGGTGTGCATGAACGAAAAGAGTGGATATACTGAATGATCCCGTGCTTCTGAAGTTCATGGCGGTAGGGTACCATTTTCCCGTCGGCTATGCTATAATAAACAGTACAAAACATTACGGGGAGGGGCCGACATGGAGCAACGACGCATTTGTCCATACTGTATGCAGGAGCTGGAAGCGGGGGAGGAGCAGTGTCCCCACTGCGGCCGGGAACTTGCAGGGCGCAACCCGTCGGGCAGTCTTCCGGCAGGCATCGTGCTGGCAGGCCGGTATACCGTGGGCGACATCCAGAGTGTGGACGGCGAGGGCATCCTCTACCGGGGCGTGGAGAACAACGGCCCTTTCCGGGTGACCATCAAGGAGTATATGCCCCTGACGCTGGCGGCAGAGCGGGGGAGGGACTGCATCCTCCGCCCGAAGCCGGGCAGCGAAGTGCTGTTCAAGACCACCCGGATGGATTTTGCCGACCTCTACCGCTTCATCCAGCGCATCACCCCGGCCAACGGCCTGGAGGCCGTGCTGGACGTCTTCGAAGAGAACAACACGGTCTACGCCGTCATGGAGAACCCCGGCGGCTGTCCGCTCCAGAAGTGGCTGGAGGAGCACGGCACCGTGACGCCCCAGCAGGCTTGTGCCATGCTGGAACCGGTGTTCAACGGGGTGGAGGCCATGCATCAGGTGGGCCTCGTACACCGGGGCATCTGCCCGGCCAACATCCGCATCATGGACAATGGCCGCGCCCGGCTCACCGGCTACGCGACAGTGGGGCTGCGCACGGCGGGCAGCGGCCTCCACGAGCAGCTGTACGAGGGCTATTCCGCCCCGGAGCAGTATTCCACCGCCGAGTTCGAGGGCCGCTACACCGACGAATACAGCCTCGCGGCGGTGTTCTACCGGATGGTCTGCGGACTGAGCCCCGTCCCGGCGGCACAGCGCCTCGTCTCCGACTCCAACCCCAAGGCCCGCACGGTGACGCCGTCGGTGCCGGCTTACGTCTCCGAAACGCTGTATCTGGGACTCCGGCTCAAGCCGGTGGAGCGCATCCAGACGGTGCAGCAGCTTTTCCGCGCCCTCTCGGAGCGGGAGTATGCGGAGGAATTGTCCCGCAGCATGGAAGCGCTGGACCCGCCCGCCCCCGCGCCGCAGGAGCCGAAAGCGCCCGCGAAGGCTGAGCTGCTGAGCGTCCGAAATCTTCTGGCGGGCATCGTCATTCTGCTCAGCGTCCTTATCCTGCTGACCCTCTGGGGCCTGCTGAGCCATCAGAGCGAGAAGCCGCCGGAAGTGATCGCTCCGGAGTCCGTCAGCGAGGCGGCAAGTGAGCCGGTGAACGAAAACGTCACCCTGACGCCGAATTTCGTGGGCCGCGACTATGACGCCGAGGTGCGCAACAACCGCAGCTATATCGACGAGTATCTCTTCTACGTCACGCTGGAATACAGCGACACGGTGGAGAAGGGCTGCATCATCCGGCAGTCGCCGGAGGCGGGCGAGGTCATCCAGAAGGGGGACACCGTCAGCCTCGTGGTCAGCCGAGGTCCCCAGATGATGGAGATGCCCGACGTCATCGGCCAGACGCAGGCCAGCGCCGTGCAGGAGCTGGCCACCAAGGGTCTGAATGCCACCTGCTTTACTGTGGTCAACGACGGCTCTGAGGCGGCGGGTTGCGTCGTGTCAGCCAGCGAGGACGCCGGGAGCATGGTGGAGGTGGGAACTACCATCGTGCTCTATATCGCAGGCGATGTCCCCGCCGATGCCCCGGCGGAACCGGAAGCGCCTTCGGATACCGGGACGCCCGCCGGCGGGGATGCCGCGCAGGGCGGCGTGGAATACGATACGGATTAAACAAAAAGAGGCCGTTGGCTTCAACCTCTCCGTCACGGCTTTCGCCGTGCCACCTCCCCTCGGTAGGGGAGCTGTCTGCGAAGCAGACTGAGAGGTTGTCCAACAGCCTCTTATTTTTATTTCAGAAGCTTCAGAAAAAGCTCTTCATGAACGCAATATCGCTGGCGGCGCGGGCCGGGACAGCCTCTTCCCGCAGGACGGGAAGGACGGGCTGGGGCAGGGTGCGCAGCATCTCGAAGCCGCCCTTGTAGTCCACACAGGAGTCCTCGAGGCTGGTGGAGTAGAGGGTGCCGTCGGGCTTGAAGTTCTGACCCTTGAAGTGGACGGCCACGATCTTGTCGCCGTACCAGCTGCCGACTTTGTCCCAGAGGCGGCGCTGTGCGTCCACCGAGGTGTTCTCGGGGCCGACGTAGTTCGCCAAATCGCAGATGACCCGCAGGTTGGGGCTGGCGATGGTGTCCAGCACCATCTTGACGGCTTCGGGGGTGTTCATGGCGTGGTAGTAGACACACTCCACGGCGAAGAGCACACCCTGCTCCTCGCAGACGGGCAGGATCTCGCCCAGGCTGCGAAGCAGTGCTTCCTGCGCTTCCCTGCGGCTGACGGTGGGCTGCTTTGCCATGTTGGTGGTCTCGCTGCCCATGCAGCCGGCGCGGAGAGCTTTTGCCACCGGCACCTGACTCAGGGCTTTCGCCACCTCGGTGCGGCGCTTGTCCTCGTCCGCATAGCTCAGCTCAACGTAGGTGCCGTCCACGGCGATGGACACGCCGCTCTTCTGGACGGCGGCATTGGTGGCGGCCACCAGCTCAGGGGTCACGTCTGCATAGCTTTTGACGCCCTCCACGGCCTTGGTGTAGGCCAGCTGGGTGCAGCGGAACCCTGCGTCCCCGATGGAGCTGAGCAGTTCTTCCACGCTGTGACGGCCAAAATCGTGGCCGCGTGCGCCGACGATGAATTCAGACATACCGCATCCTCCTTACGCTCAGCCGAACAGACGCTCGGCAAACATCCCGAACTCCTTGCCCCACCAGTACCAGTCGTGGGAGACGTCGCCGCCCCAGACTTCGAGGTGGCAGGGGAAACCGACTTCGCTCAGAGTGTCGGCCAGAGCCTGGGTGTCGGCGAGGGCATCGCCCTCATAGCCGCCCTGACCCACGCAGAGCAGCAGGCTGTTCTCCTCGGCCTTGGACAGAACATTCTTGTCGCAGATGCCGTTCTTGTGCAGGGCGGCGAGGGGGCTGCTGCGGAGGACCAGGTCGTCCTCTGCGCTGCCGAGGAAGCGGTTCATATCGTAGAGACCGGAGAGGCCCATTGCACCCGCAAAGGTCCGGGGACGGCGCAGGCGGCACTGGACGGCCTGATAGGCGCCGGTGTCCACGCCCACGCACCAGATGAGGGGCTTCTCTTTGCGCTCGGGGGCATTCAGCTCCGCGATGCGTGCGGCCAGCTCGCTGGTGAGGTAGACGAAATACTTCTCCTGCATCTCGGCCCGGCGGCGGGGCGTCTCATTGCCCGCCAGCAGGCTCTCGCCGTCGATGCTGTCGGCGCAGAAGAGCTGAATTTTTCCCTCGTGCAGCAGACGGGCCGCTGCGTCGGGCATCCCGTTGTTCTCCCAGTCGTAGAAGCGGCCGCCCCGGGCGGGCAGTGCCAGCACCGGCACACCGCCGTGGCCGTAGACCTTGAACTCCATCTCGCGGTCGAGCACCGCGCTCCACTCCTTATAATAAGTGCCTTCCATCATGAAAATGCTCCTCCTGTCAGATGAATTGATTGCGTGCCGCGTCGTAGGCATAGCCCACGGCGGAAAGTGCCTTGCACAGGGCGTCCCTGTCGGCGTCCATGTCGTCGCAGAGGGCGTCGAGGCTGGGGTAAAAATCGCGCAGTTTCAGGTTGACCACGCTCAAAAGCATGATCGGGTCGCTCGGCAGAGCCATCTTTTGTTTCCTCCCATGTTCTGAGATAAAATAAAAAGCCGGCCACTCGACAAAGTGACCGGCAATACGCATCAGCTTAGACAGCGCGGGTGACTTTGCCAGCGCGCAGGCAACGGGAGCATGCGTAGATATACTTGGGAGAACCCTCCACGACCGCCTTGACACGACGGACATTCGGCTTCCAGGTACGGTTGGAACGGCGATGAGAGTGGGAGACCTTGATACCGAAGGTAACACCCTTGCCGCAGCATTCACACTTAGCCATGGTACTTGCACCTCCTACAGTGAAGTATGGAATCAAAATAATCAGCTTGACTATTTTACCAGAACTGCCGCCAAAAAGCAAGTCCCTTTTCGATTTTTTTGCGGCTTTTTTTCGTCTACAGCCCAAACGCTTGTCTAAAGGCGAAAAAAATAGTACAATAAACGTGTATATCTTATAGAAAACAGGAGAACACCATGACCCCAAGAATGTTTTATACCCTCGCACGGGTGCTGGCCGCCCTGACCGTCATCCCTTTCCACGAGGCGGGCCACGCGCTGGCCGCATGGCTGCTGGGCGACCCCACAGCCAAGCAGCAGGGGAGACTGTCGCTGAACCCCTTCCGCCACTTCGATCTGCTGGGAACGCTCTGCATGGTGTTCGCGGGCGTGGGCTGGGCAAAGCCTGTCTCCACCGATCCCCGCAACTTCAAAAACCCGAAGCAGGGCATGGCCCTCACGGCGCTGGCCGGCCCGGTGGCGAACCTCATCCTGGCCTACCTTGCGATGGTGGTCTGGAAGCTGCTCTATTATTGGGCGCCCGTCAACGATGCGACGATTTTTCTGGCGCTCTTCCTGCAATACTTAGTGTATCTGGATGTGAGCCTCGCCGTGTTCAACCTCATCCCGGTGCCGCCGCTGGACGGCAGCCGCGTCCTGCTGGCTGTGCTGCCCGAGCGCATCTACTTCGGCATGATGAAGTATGAGCGGGTCATCCTCATCGTCCTGCTGGCGGCGGTCTGGGGCGGCTTTCTGGACGGCCCCCTCAGCGTGATGAACAATGTGGTGTGGGACCTGTTGGACAATGGCACGCAGTACATCGACACCATCGCCTACTCGGCCTACTATGCGTCTGTAGGGGCGGTGATCTGATGGCGGAGGAGCTTACCTTCCATCTGGAAGAGTTCGAAGGCCCGCTGGAACTGCTGCTGGCGCTGGTGTCAAAGCACAAGATGGACCTGCACAACATCCCCATCCTCGAGCTTATCGACCAGTACACCCGCACCGTGGAGGCCGCGCAGGCCGTAGACCCCGACATTTCCAGCTCCTTCATCGAGATGGCAGCTCACCTCGTGGAGATGAAGAGCTATCTGCTGCTGCCCCGGAGCACCGAGGGCGAGCGGATGAAGCAGGAGCTCACCGGCCAGCTCATCGAGTACGATCAGTGCCGCCGGATGGCCTCTGCCCTCCGTGCCGCTGCGGAGGCGACGCCTACCTTCGTCCGACAGCCGATGCAGCTGGAACGGGACGAGACTTACGCCCTCAACCATCTGCCTCAGGTGCTGGCCGACTGCTGGGAGAGCCTGATGGGCCGTGCGCCTGTCCGGCGGATGCCGACCCAGGCCGTCTTTGAGCCGCTGGTGACAGCCCCGCAGGTGTCGGTGAGCAGCCGGGTGGTGTACATCCTGCGCCGCCTCATCGCGGGCGGTGCGGCCCGGATGAGCCAGCTTTTCGCCCGCAGCCAGAGCCGAAGCACCAACGTGGCTACCTTTCTGGCCCTGCTGGAACTGGTGCGCGGCGGACGTGTCACCCTCGGCCCCAAGGGAGAGCTGACCATGCAGCGCGGACGCCTGCCCCGTGAAAAGGCAAAGGAGGAAGAATGAACCAGAAACAGATAAAAGCCGCCGTAGAGGCGATGCTTTTTGCGGCGGGCGACCCGGTGAGCGCCGATAAGCTTGCCGCCGCCGTCCAGCTGCCCCAGACCACGGTGGAGACCGCGCTGGAAGACCTGCGCGTCCGTTACGCCCGGGAGGACTCCGGCCTCTGCCTGCTCCATCTGGACACCCGCTGGCAGCTGGCGACCAAGACTGAGTGGGCTGACTGCATCCGCCGTCTGCTGGACGCCAGACGCTCGGTGCCTCTCGGCCCGGCGGCCATGGAGACGCTGACGATCATCGCCTACAACCAGCCCGTCTCCCGCGCCTTCATCGAACAGGTGCGCGGCGTGGACTCCTCGTCCAGCGTCAGCGGCCTGCTGCAGAAGGGCCTCATCGAGGAGGCGGGCCGTCTCGACCTGCCCGGCCACCCGGTGAGCTTCCGCACCACGGATATTTTCCTGCGGTGCTTCGGCCTTTCTTCGCTGGCGGACCTGCCGCCGGTGCGCGGAGATCAGGAAGGGGAGGCGGCGACATGATGGGAGTCCTGATGGCTCTGGGCTGGCTGCTGCTGACCCTGCTGAAGATCGCAGGCGTCCTGCTCCTTATCCTATTGGTGCTGCTGGCCCTCGTCCTGCTCTGCCCGCTGTGCGCGGACGTCTGCTGGGAGGGCGGTGTCCTGACCGTCCGGGCCGGTGCGCTTGGGCTCACCCTGCCGGTGTTCCAGTGGCCTGCGCCGGAAAAGCCCGCCGGATCCGAAGAACCGAAAGGCTTCTGGGGAAAGCTGAAAGCGAAGCTCCGCGCCCGCCGCGAAGAGCGCAAACGGAAGAAAGCCGCTGCAAAAGAGGCAAAGAGACCGAAAAAAGAAACAGCTCCGCGCAGGAAGGCGAAGCTGACGCTGAACATCCTCGTGACCATCCTGCGGGGTGCCGGGCGGCTGACGAAAGCCGTCTTCGGCTCGCTGCGCGTCACGAAGATCCAGGTCTGCCTCGGCGTCCGGGGCGAAGACCCCGCCGAAGCTGCCCGCGCCTACGGCAGGCTGAACGCATGGCTCTACCCGTCCCTCGGCGTCATCGACCGCTTCGTCTACCTCGATTTTGACGAGCTGCGCATCCTGCCGGACTTCGGCAGTGCCGAGCCGACGGTGGCCGACCGGGTGTCGTTCCACCTCAGCGCAAGACTGCTTTTCATCGTTGCAGCCGCTGTGCGCGTTTTGTATGAGTTCTGGCGCGAAAAAGTGCTGGACGTCTTCCTATAAAGTGTGTTACAATAATATCGTATGGTGTATACTCCTATCCAGAGGGAGTTTTCCCGGAAAATAATAGTAGGAGGCCGATTTTATGGCTGAGCATCCGATTCAAGGTTTAATGAACGTCACGATGGACAAGATCCGCCAGATGGCAGATTCCAACACCATCATCGGCAAGCCCATCAAGACCGACGACGGCACCACCATCCTGCCGGTGTCCCGCATCTCGTTCGGCTTTGCTTCCGCAGGCACCGACTTCGACGGCAAGAACGCCGCCAACAAGGACCTGTTCGGCGGCGGCTCCGGCGCGGGCGTCAACATCCAGCCGGTGGCTTTTCTGGTGGTGAAGGACGGCTGCGTGCGCACCATCCAGCTGTCCGACGGCTCCAACACCGTTGACCGCGCCCTGACCATGCTGCCCGAGCTGGTGGACAAGGTCAGCGCTCTGCTGAAGAAAGAGGAGAAGAAGGACGCCGCTGCGCCTGCCGCTCCCGCAGCAGAGTAAACTTTAACCTACGCCGCAACTGCGGACTTCCGACCCGCAGTTTTGATACTGAGGCTGCTGTAATTAACCTCTCAGTCTGCTTCGCAGACAGCTCCCCTAATAGGGGAGCCTCTGGCGAAGAGATTAAGCTTTTCGAAATGCCAAGGCCTCCCCTCGATAGGGGAGGTGGCACGCCGCAGGCGTGACGGAGAGGTTTTGCCGCAGCCCTATTTGAGCGCCGGGAGGCGCACAAGGAGATTTTATCATGGCAGAAGAACGCATTCAGAAAATCATGAGCGAGCAGGGCCTGTGCTCCCGCCGCGCCGCCGAGCAGATCATCGCCGAGGGCCGCGTGAAGGTCAACGGCCACCCCGTGAAGGTGGGCGACAAGATGGACCCCAACCGCGACGTCCTCCATGTGGACGACGAGCGCATCTATATCCAGAAGAACCAGCAGATGTACTATCTGGCTCTGTACAAGCCCCGCGGCTATGTCACCACCGCCAGCGACGAGCTGGGCCGCAAGACGGTCATGGAGCTGGTGGCCGACATCCCGGCCCGCCTGTACCCCGTGGGCCGTCTCGACAAGGACAGCGAGGGCCTGCTGCTGATGACCAACGACGGCGCTTTCGCACAGGCTGTCACCCATCCGTCCGGCGGCATCTCCAAGCTCTACCGCGTCACCGTCCAGCCCCGGGCCGATGAGGCACAGATCCTGAAGCTCAGCTCCGGCGTCGTGCTGGACGACGGCACCAAGACCATGCCCTGCGCCATCAACGTCGTCACCGACGAGCCGGGCCGCACCGTCATGGAGATGACCCTGAAAGAGGGCAAGAACCGCGAGATCCGCCGGATGTGCGAGGCCGTGGGCCTCGAGGTCATCCGTCTGAAGCGGAACGCCGAGGGCGTCGTCAAGCTGGGAATGCTCCAGCCCGGCAAGTACCGCGAGCTGACCAAGGCAGAGGTGAACGGCCTGCGCGCCGCAGCCGCCAAGGGCCGCGCCCAGACCCGCTCGGCCGCTTTGCAGTCCAAGGCTGCTGCCCGCCGTCCCCGGGGTCCTGTGGGCGGGAACAAGGCTGCCGCAGGGAAGAAACATAAGTGAGCATCATGCCTGAAATTTCCGCTCTTTTTGCCAAATTTGTAACATTCTCTGAAAAAAAGGAATGGAACAAGGCTTGAGAATCTTGGGAAAGTAAGGTATAATATACCTAATTTTGAAACTCACAAAGATAAGCAGGAGGTCTTACCATGGCTTCAAAGAGTACCAAAGGAGAAATCCTCGCCAAGTTTTTTGATGACGGGGAATACACCGCTCTGTTTGCGGACGGCGCGGTGAGTGCTGCCAGCGGCTATGCTGCCGGTCAGCAGGCTTATGCCGTCTTCCAGAACGGCGAGGCTGTTTCCGTCAAGGACGTTGAAAAGAACATCAAGGTCCTCGAGCTGGCTGCCCAGACGGGCTGCCCGGTCGTCACCTTCTACGACTCCGTCGGCGCAAAGCTGGCTGAGGGTCTGGACGTGCTGAACGCAGCTGCAAAGCTCAACGCCACCATCGCAAAGGTGTCCGGCGTCGTGCCTCAGGTAGCCGTCGTTCTGGGCGTCTGCGGCGGCACCAGCGCTCTGAGCGCTGCCAACGCAGATGTCTGCATCATGGCTGAGGGCGCAGAGCTGTTCTTCACCGCTCCCTTCACCGCTGCCGCTAAGGGCGACAAGGTCGCTGACGCCGGTTCTGCCGCTGCTGCCGCAAAGGCAGGCGTGGCTGCCATCGTGGCCGCTGACGCTGCCGAGGCTGCTGAGAAGGCTGCCCACATCGTGGGTCTGCTGCCTGCCAACAACCTGACCGGCCCGGCCATCTTCGAGTTCGAGCAGCCCACCGCTGTCCTGAGCGCCAACGCCGAGCCTGCAAAGGCTGCTGCTGCCCTCATCGATAAGGACAGCGCCGTGGAGATGTACGCCGGTTTCGGCAAGAACGTCTACACCGCCTTCGCTACCATCGGCGGCAACGCCGTGGGCGTCGTGGCCACCGGCAAGGAGCTGTGCCACAACTGCGTGGCGAAGGCTTCCCGCTTCGTCCGCCTGTGCGACGCATTCAGCGTCCCCGTGCTGACCATCGTGAACACCGAGGGCTTCGTTCCCAGCACTTCCGATGACATCGCCGGCGGCATCCGCGAGGCTGCCCGTCTGGCTGCTACCTATGCCGACGCTACCACCGCCAAGGTGGCTCTCATCGCCGGTAAGGCTGTCGGCCCCGTCTACACCGCACTGGCCGCTGCTGACCTGAAGATCGCTGTCAAGGGCTGCACCATCAGCGCTCTCGAGCCTTCCGCTGCCGTCTCCGTGCTGTACAAGGACGAGATCGACGCTTCCGACAACATCGTCGCCGCTACCAAGGCCAAGGCTGCTGCCTACGTCGCCGAGGTGTGCAGCGCTGACGCTGCTGTGGCCGCCGGTTCTGCCGACATGACCTGCGAGGCTGCCAACGCCCGCGCAAGCGTCGTGGCCGCGTTCGAGCTGCTGAGCACCAAGCGTGCTGCCCGTCTGCCCAAGAAGCACGGCAACATGGCTCTGTAAGAAAACGTACATCTAACGATATAGATTGATTCAGGAGGACTCTTCCATGAAGTACTACAATATTTCCGTCAATGGCGTTGCTTACAGCGTCTCTGTCGAGGAGACCGCTGCCGGCGCTGCACCCGTGGCTCCTGCTGCTGCACCCGCACCCAAGGCCGCTCCGGCTCCCGCTGCCGCTGCTGCTCCTGCCGCACCCGCTGCTCCTGCTTCCGCAGGCGCTGTTGAGGTCAAGGCTCCGATGCCCGGCAACATCCTGGACGTGAAGGTCGCCGCCGGTGCTTCCGTCAAGGCTGGCGACGTGCTGGTCATCCTCGAGGCCATGAAGATGGAGAACGAGATCGTTGCTCCTCAGGACGGCACCGTTGCTTCCATCAATGTCCATAAGGGCGACACCGTCAACTCCGGTGACACTCTGGTTTCCATGAACTAAGAGAGAGGTGACAACAATGGCTAAAAAGCCCATCAAGATCACGGAAGTCGTCCTGCGCGATGCCCACCAGTCCCTGCTGGCCACCCGTATGACGATGGACGATATGCGTCCCATCCTGCCCGAGATGGACAAGATCCCTTACTTCTCCGTCGAGTGCTGGGGCGGTGCGACTTTCGACAGCTGCATCCGCTTCCTCGATGAGGACCCCTGGGAGCGTCTGCGCATCCTGCGCAAGGAGCTGCCCCACCAGAAGCTGCAGATGCTGTTCCGCGGCCAGAACATGCTGGGCTA
>ENA-UPSY01001952-UPSY01001952.1-human-gut-metagenome-genome-assembly--contig:-NODE-1952-length-19478-cov-3.584918_pt1 | contig 19478 bp, 20 predicted proteins | sample MGYA00250044_ERZ773365 | MGnify/ENA primary metagenome ERZ773365 (study PRJEB29103, sample SAMN06111932) | human gut metagenome | biome: human gut; feature: ankylosing spondylitis patient; material... | reverse complement strand
AGCCCCATTTCCAATCAGAAGATCCTGTTCTACAACACCCTGTTTGACGAAAACGCTTCCTGCCATCTGGCCTTCGGCGAGGCATATCCCGAGTGCATTGAAGGCGGCGAGTCCATGACCCGGGAGGAGGTGCAGGCCCACGGCCTGAACTATTCGCTGACCCATGTGGACTTCATGGTTGGCACCGCCGACCTCTCCATCGTGGGCACCACCCATGACGGCCGGGAGATCCCCGTCTTTATCAACGGAAACTTTGCCATCTGATGCAGCAGACCTAACAAGAAAGAGAGAATTATATGATCACAAAACCGAAATTTGACGAATCCGTTTTTGTCTGTCCCGGTGCCGCCATCGTGGGAGACGTGACCCTGGGAAAGAATGTCAACGTGTGGTACAATGCCGTCCTCCGCGGAGATGACGGTGCCATCAAAGTGGGCGACAACACCAACGTTCAGGACTGCGCAGTGCTGCACGAGGAGACCACGGTCGGTTCCGGCTGCACCATCGGCCACGGGGCCACTGTCCACGGCTGCACCGTGGGCAACAACGTGCTCATCGGCATGGGCGCCACCGTTCTCAACGGTGCAAAGATCGGCGATAACTGCATCGTAGGCGCCGGAGCGCTGGTCACCGGCAAAATGGACGCTCCCGCCGGCTCCATGATCCTGGGCAGCCCCGCCAAGGTGGTCCGTCCCCTGACGGAGGCCGAGATCGAGAGCAACCGGGAATCCGCCCGGGAATACTGTCATCAGGCAGACCGGTACCGCGAGGACTGATTTGCGCCAAAAATAGGGAAAATGCTGAAAGAAGCCCGGAATTTCACACTTCTTTCGGCGCTTTGCCGCTTGCAACCAAACCGTTGTACGCATATACTTGCTCCGATATTAAACGATTACTTCTCAAGCAAGGAGCTATTTATATGACATTGCAGTTTTCACCTCAAACCCGACGGGTCTTTCACCTCTCGCTGCCCATCTTCGCAGAGCTTCTCTTGCAGCTTCTGGTGGGCAATATGGACCAATTCATGATCTCCCACTTCGGCTCCGCCGCCGTGGCCGCCATCGGCAACGGCAATCAGGTGATGAACGTGGTCATCATCGTGCTCACCACCATGAGCACCGCCGCCACCATTCTCCTGACCCAGCACATCGGCGCAGGCCGGGTCGGTGAGGAATGCAGCGAGATCGTCACCGTGGCCGTTACGGTCAGCGCCGTATTCAGCTTTCTGGTGGGCCTGTTTTTGCTTTTAGAGCCGGAATTGGTCTTTCAGCTCCTGCGGACGCCGGAGGACGCCTTTGACGGTGCCTGCCTTTACACCCGCATCGTAGGCGGTACGGTACTGCTTCAGGGGCTGTATATCCAGCTCTGCGCCGTTCTGCGGAGCTACACCCTGCTGAAAGAGGTGGTGGTGCTCTCCGTTTCCATGAACCTTCTGAATGTGGTAGGCAACGCCATTCTGATCAACGGCTTCTTCGGCTTCCCGCAAATGGGCGTGGCTGGCGCCGCCGTATCCACCGTGATCTCCAAGGCTGTGGGCCTGACGCTGGCCTGCATCACCCTGAAACGCAAATGCACCGTCCGTTTTTCCCTGCAATATCTGCACCCCTTCCCCGCAAAGACCTTCCGCGCCCTGCTGGGCATCGCCCTGCCCTCCGGCACGGAGGCCCTGTCCTACAACGTATCCCAGACCTTCATCCTCCGTTTCATCAATCTGATGGGTGCGGCGGTGGTCAGCGCCAAGGTCTATGGCAGTATGCTGGCCAACGTGGCCTATGTGTACTCCATCGCCGTGGGGCAGGCCACCCAGATCATTCTGGGCTACATGATCGGCGGCCGGAAGCTGGACGAGGTCAGCGGCCGTGTCTGGTCCACCATCCGCATCGCGCTGGCTGCCTCCGAGCTGCTGACACTGCTGATCCTCATTTTCTGCGATCCCATTTACAGCATCTTCACCGATGATCCTGTGATCCACGCGCTGGGCCGGCAGATCCTTTATGTAGAGTTCGGTCTGGAGATTGGGCGGTCCATCAATATCGTCATGACCCGCTGCCTCACCACCGCCGGAGACGTCTGGTACCCTGTGGGCGTGGGCATTTTCAGCATGTGGATCGTGGCCGTAGGCGGAAGCTGGCTGCTGGGACACGCGCTGAACTGGGGTCTTGTGGGCATCTGGATTGCCATGGCCTGTGACGAGTGTCTCCGGGGTGCGCTGTTTACGATCCGTTTCCGGAGCGGCAAGTGGAAGGAAACCCGGCTGGTGGCTGATTCAACGAAAGGAACCTGACATATGGAATTCAACAAGCAGACCGTAAAGGCCCTGTTGGGCGTTGTCTGCGGCGGCATTGCCTTCGCCGCGGCGCTGCTGCATCTGGATGTGGTGGCAGGTGCCGCCGGGTGGCTGCTGGGCATTTTGGCCCCGCTGCTGCTGGGCTGCGCCATCGCCTTTATCCTCAATGTCCCCATGCGGGCGCTGGAGCACTGCCTGTTTCCCCACGTCAAAAAGGCCAATAAGCTCCGCCGCCCGCTGGCGCTGCTGCTCACCGTTGCGGCAGTATCCGCCGTGCTGGCGCTGGCCGGCATGGTGATCGTCCCCGGCGTGCGGGACGCCGTCGCCTCCATCGCGGCGCAGGTGCCGGAAGCCTTTGAGCGCTTGCAGGAAAGCGCCGCCCGCTTTCAGGAATACCTGCCCCTTCTGGCAAACCAGATCGAAGGGCTGTCTATCGACTGGGCCAGTCTTTCCCAGAAAGCCGTGGGGCTGGTCCAGAACTGGGGCAAGGGCCTTCTGATCTCCGGCGGTGGACTGGTCAGCGGCATCGTCAGCGGCGTCACCACCTTTTTCATCGGCCTGATCTTTTCTCTGTACATCCTGCTGCAAAAGGAAAAACTGGCCCGGCAGGGCCGTCAGCTTTGCTACGCCTTTCTGCCGGAAGCCGCCGCGGATCAGCTTCTGAATATTCTGCGGCTCAGTGAGCGAACCTTTTCCAGCTTTCTCTCCGGTCAATGTCTGGAGGCCGTGATCCTGGGCACCATGTTTTTTGTGTCCATGACCCTGCTCCATTTCCCCTATGCGCTGCTGGTGGGCGTTTTGATCGCACTGACCGCTCTGATCCCCATTGTAGGGGCGTTCATCGGCTGCGCCGTGGGTGCGCTGCTGATGCTGGTGAACGATCCCTGGCAGGCGCTGTGGTTCATCGTCCTGTTCCTGGTGCTCCAGCAGATCGAGGGCAACCTCATCTATCCCCATGTGGTGGGCTCCTCCGTGGGACTGCCCTCCATCTGGGTGCTGGCAGCCGTGACAGTGGGCGGCAGTCTCATGGGCATTCTGGGAATGCTGGTGTTTATTCCCCTGTGCAGCGTGCTGTACGCCCTGCTGCGGCAGCTCACGGTCCACCGGCTGAAGCAGCGGCGCGTCCCCGCCGAAAAGTGGCGGGAACCGCCCAAGAAATAAGAAAGCAGTTCCATATAACTGGCAAAAAAGCCAAGCCGCGGAACGCGGCTTGGCTTTTTGCGGTCTTTTTGATTTTGTGGCAAGAGGCGGATACCACGCGGGAGGGGACGCCCTCGCTCCGTCAATTTCCCTCATCTATGATCGCTTTCCACTGGCGATACTCCGGGGTTTCATCCCACTCCAGCGCCCTGTCGATATAGAACTCCGCAAGCTCAAAAGACGCGGGCGGCGTCAATGCGATAAAAAGATAATACGCCATCAAAAACGCACAGTAGGCAGCGGTTTTCATGCGTTCTTTCCCTTGAAACCTATGCAGTGACGCCTCCAAAACGAAGAACAGGTTGAGCCGGTCTACTTCACTTGCGTCCCCGTAAAAGCAATTCAGGTCATCCGGTGTGAGCCCCAATAAGACGTTCTCCTCAAAATACGGATGTCCGAAATCGATCGTTATCTTCACAGAATTCGCCTCCACGGGGCCGTTCCGCCAGCTTTCCCGCTATTTCAACTGGTCCAGCGTGAGAGAAAAGCTGGGCATGAAGGTCTCCAGAAAATACGTCACCTCCGGCAGCTCGTATTCCTCCAGCGCCGCGCGGGTCTGTACGGCGGCGTCCCGAAACTCGCTGTTCCCGGCCTTCAATTCCTCCACGCATTTGATGTAGGCGGACAGCTTGTCCGCCGCCTTCACCAGCCGCTCCGTCTCCGGGTCCGTCACCGTGAGGATGGGGGCGTACACCGGCTGAAATTCCTCCGGCAGCATATGCAGCAGCTTTTCCTCCGCCACCGCTTCCACCGCCTTGTAGGCTTTGCGGATGGCGGGGTTGTCGTACTTGATGGGCGTAGGCATATCGCCGGTCAGGATCTCGCTGGCGTCATGATACAGCGCCGCCACCGCCACCGCTCCGGCGTCCGCATGGCCGCCGAACTTCTCATTGCGGATCACCGCCAGAGCGTGGGCCAGCACCGCCACCTGATGGCTGTGCTCCTGCACGTTTTCCGGGGCCGTGTTCCGCATCAACGCCCAGCGCTGGATGAAGCGCATCCGGGAAAGATAAGCGAAAAAGTGACTGCCGATCCTCATGCTTCCGCCTCCTGTTCCACGATTTCTCCCAACAGGGCCTCGCCGTCCACATCGGTGATCCGCACGGTCCGCAGTGCATTATGCAATTCCGCACCGTCCACCAAAACTTCCATATAGTTCGGGGCATGGCCGAAGAACTTCCCGTTTTTCGGCTGCTCAAACAGCACCGGATACGTCCGGCCCACGCAGCCCTCCAAATAGCTCCTGTGCATTTCCTCCGCCACCGCCGCCGCCCGGCGGGCCCGCTCCTCCTTGACAGCCTTGGGTACCTGTTCCATCTTGGCCGCTGGGGTGCCGGGACGGATGGAGTAGGGGAAAATGTGCATCTGGGCAAAGCGGCACTTCCGGATGAAGTCTAAGGTCTGAGCGAACTCCTCCTCTGTTTCCTCCGGGAAGCCGGTGATGAGGTCCGTGGTAACGGCGGGGCGGTCAAACCAGCGGTTCAGCAGTTCCACGGATTCCAGATACCGGGCGGTATCGTACTTCCGGTTCATCCGCTTCAAGGTGGCATCGCACCCGCTCTGCATAGACAGGTGGAACTGGGGGCACAAGTTCGGCAGCGCCGCCGCCCGGCGGCAGAAGTCCTCCGTCACAGTGCGGGGCTCCAGACTGCCCAGCCGCAGGCGCACCTCCGGCGCCGCGGCGGACAGGGCCTCCAGCAGGTCGATAAGGCTTTGGCCGTTTTTGAAGTCGTGGCCCCAGGAGGAGATCTCGATGCCTGTCAGTACGATCACCCGGTAGCCCTCTGCTGCCAGCTGCCGCGTCTGCTCCACCGCCTGTTCCAGCGAAAGGGAGCGCACCGGTCCCCGGGCGTAGGGGATGATACAGTAGGTGCAGAAGTTCACGCAGCCGTCCTCGATTTTCAGCATGGCGCGGGTGCGGCCCTCCATGCCGCCGGCAGGCAGCACCTCAAACACCCGCCGCTCAAAGGACTTGTCAATGGCCTCCAGATTCTTCTTTCCGGCGGCAGCCTCCTCAAGCAGGGAAATGAACCCCTCCCGGTCGCCGGTACCGGCGATGAGATCCGCCCCCAGCTTCCGCACATCCTCCGGATGGGTCTGGGGATAGCAGCCGCACACCGCCACCACCGCCGCCGGGTGCTGCTTCTGTACCCGGTGGATCACCTGCCGGGACTTCTGGTCGCTGACGGCGGTGACAGAGCAGGTATTCACCACATAGGCGTCGGCCTCGTCGGAAAATTCCACCACCTGATGTCCTTTTGCCCGGAGGGTCTGCTCCATAGCCTGCGTCTCATATTGATTCACCTTGCAGCCAAGGGTGTAAATGGCAACTTTCATAGGTTCTCCTTGCGTTTTCAGAATCGTTCTTATATAATGAATAATTACGCTATTGAAAGAGATTTCCGGGGGGATTCCCGTGATTTCCCTCCCATTATACGTTTATTTTCGGAATAGGGCAAGAGGAGGATTTTTTATGATCTATCTGGACCACGCCGCCACCACGCCGGTCCCCAAGGCTGTGGCGGACGCCATGTACACCGTGCTGACAGAACAGTACGCCAACCCCAACGCACAATATCCCTTCGGACAGGAAATGCGCCGCAGCGTGGAGGATTGGCGGGCTGTGATTGCCAAAGCCGTAGGCTGCGAAGCAAACCAGCTTTTCTTTACCTCCTGCGGCACCGAGGGTGACAACTGGGCCATCCGGGCCGCCTGCTGGCAGAACCGCCATGTGGGCCGCCACATCGTCACCACCGCCGTGGAGCACCACGCCGTTCTCAACTGCTGCCAGCAGCTGGAGCAGGAGGGCTGGGAGGTCACGACCATCCTGCCGGATCAAAACGGCGACATTTCCGCCGAATCCGTTCTGGCGGCGGTGCGGCCGGACACGGCGCTGGTGTCCGTGATGATGGTGAACAACGAGCTGGGCAGCATCTATCCCATTGCAGACATCGCCAAGGGTTTGAAGGCCGTCAACGAAAAAACCCTGCTCCACACCGACGCGGTCCAAGGCTTTTTGAAAGTCCCCTTCTCTGCCAAAGCTTTGGGAGCGGACTTCATCGCCATCTCCGGTCACAAGGTCGGCGCCCCCAAGGGCATCGGCGCTCTTTATATCGGCCCCCGGGTTCGGAATCCCCGGCCCTTGCTGCCCGGCGGCGGTCAGGAAATGGGCCTGCGCTCCGGTACGGAGGCCACTGCCCAGATCGCGGGTTTCGCCAAAGCGGTGGAGCTCCGCTGGGATCATCTGGAGGACAAGCTCCGGCACATGGCAGAGGTCAAGGCCTACGCCGTGGAAAAGCTGACGGCCATTCCGGACCTCCAGATTATCGGGGACGGCAAGGCCCCCCATGTCCTGTCCGCTTCCATGGCGGGCTGGCCCAGTCAGAACGTGGTGAACGATCTGGGCAGTCAGGGCATCTGCGTCTCCGCCGGCTCCGCCTGTCATCATGGCAAGTCCAGCCAGGTGGTGGCGGCGCTGCATCTGCCCAAGCGGGTGGCCGCCGGTGTCATCCGGCTGAGCTTCGGCCCGGAGACTACTTTTGCGGACATCGACGCCTGCGCGGAGGCTCTCCGGAATCATCACAATCACCGGATGCCCATGCTATAAAGCTATAAAATATCAAGGGGGAGCAGACTCCCCCTTGAGAATTCCTCACACGGTTCACTGCTATGCAGAAGGTGAATTGCCGCAAAGCTGCAAGAGACGCCCCTCTGGAGAGCTCGCTACGCTCGCACACTTGTGAACCGCAAAGTATGTTTTGTCAGGTACACGCCCTGACAAAACATGGATTCCATTTATTATTCTGAATAAGGAATTTCATTTTATGAATTTCAGCTATCTTCGCCGGGAGCCCGGCTTCTACCGCCGGGTCTTTACACTGGCTCTGCCAGTGGTCCTTCAGAACCTCATCACCACCTCTCTTGGCTTCATGGACACCTTCATGGTGGGTCTGGTCGGTCAGGAGCAGATGTCCGCCGTCACCGTGGCCAATGTACCCATCTATATCATCCAGCTCATCGTTTTCGGTCTGCAAAGCGGCTCCCGCGTGCTCATCAGCCAGTTCTGGGGTCGGGGAGATCGGGAATCCATCAACCGGGTCATGGGTATCGGCTTCTTTGTGGCAGGAGGCATTTCCACCCTCTGCGCTCTGACCATGGGGCTGTTCCCCCGGCAGGTGCTGATGCTCATTACCGACAATGCCCGTCTGGTGGAGCTGGGCACCTCCTACATCCGCATCGTGGGCTTCTCCTATATTCTCAACTCCCTCTCCTCCATCTACATCGGTATGCAGCAGAGCATTGAGAATCCCCGCTTCGGCATGACGGTATTCGCCATTTCCACCGTCTGCAACACCGTAGGCAACTACATCCTGATCTTCGGCAAGCTGGGCCTGCCCGCACTGGGGATCACCGGCGCCGCCATCGCCACCTTCTCCTCCCGTGTGGTGGAATTTGTCATTTCCCTTGTCTACGCCCTGCGCTGCAAGCAGATGCCCCTGATGCCCGCCTGTATTCTCCGGCCCGGCAAGGCCACCTTCCGCAGCTTTGTGAAGTTCTCCACGCCGGTGCTGCTGAACGAGACTCTCTGGGGTACCGGCACCTCACTCTACACCGTCATCATGGGCCACATGGCGGGCAGCACAGACCTGATCTCCGCCTACACCGTGGCGGGCAACATCGATAAGATGGTGACGGTAGCCATCTTCGGCGTGGCAGCGGCGGCCGCCGTGATCGTCGGCAAGGAGGTTGGCATGGGCGGCAAAAACGCCTATCCCATTGGTCAGGCCCTGACCTTTGTGGCCTTTTGCACCGGCTTTGGTGTCGCAATAGCGGAGCAGCTGCTGTTCTGGCTCGTGCTGAAGCCCCACGTGCTGCCTCTGTTCTCCATGACCGCCGCCTCAGCGTCTCTCTGCGTGACCATGATGATCTGCTACTCCATCTCTGCCCCGCTCCACGCCTTTGCCACCACCGGCATCGTGGGCGTTCTCCGGGGAGGCGGCGATGTGCGGATCGCCATGCTGATCGACGTTCTCCCCCTGTGGTGCTTCACTCTGCCGCTGCTGGTGCTGCTGGGGCTGGTACTCCACGCTCCCATCGCCATCTTCTGCTTCATCATGGCCACGGAATCCGCTTTGAAGGTTCCCTTCGGCCTGCACCGGATCCGCAGCGGCAAGTGGATCCATGACGTGACCCAAGATCTGAACGCATAGGAGGGATCGTATGAAATCTCTGTTCCGCTGTCCTGTCTGCGGCGGTCCGCTGGACCGGGAGGAACGGGTCTACCGCTGCGCTGACCGACACAGCTATGACATCGCCAAGGAGGGCTACACCTATCTGCTGCCCCCCAATCAGAAGCACTCCGCCGATCCCGGCGATGACAAGGCTATGTCGGCAGCTCGCCGGGATTTCCTATCCAAAGAGTATTATATGCCGCTCTTAAATACGCTTTGTAGCCAGATTTTGCCGCTTGTGGGCGAGCATCCGGTGATTTTGGATGCCGGCTGCGGAGAGGGGTACTACACTGCCGGCATCCGGGCAGCCCTGACTGCCGCCGGGAAAACGCCCGCTATAGCCGGTATCGACATCTCCAAATCTATCCTCCGGCTGGCCGCCAAACGGGAAAAGCAGGTGGAATTCGCAGTGGCCTCCTGCTATCATCTTCCCTTTGCGGATGAAACGGCAGACCTGCTGCTGGACTGCTTCTCCCCCCTGGCCATTGACGAATTCCGCCGGGTCCTGAAGCCCGGAGGCCATTTTCTCTATGTGGTACCCGGCGCCGACCATCTGTGGGAGCTGAAGCGGGTCCTCTACGATGCGCCCTACCCCAACGAGGAAAAAGAAACTCCCTACGAGGGCTTCACCTATGAGGCCATCGTTCCGGTGGACTTCACCCTCCATCTGGCAAATCAGGCGGATATCCAATCCCTCTTCCGTATGACGCCCTACTGCTGGAAAACCCCCAAGGCGGGCGTAGAGCGGATGGAAGCGTTGGAAAATCTGGACTGTCAGGCATCCTTCCGCATCCACATCTTCAAAAAGCTGTAAAAAATACGGGTCGGTTTTCAAAACCGACCCGTATTTTTGTCCTTCTGTCAGACGGTCTGACCGGCCAGCCGCAGCCCCCGGCCAAAATCCTGAAACGCCTTTGTGATCAAGCCCTGACCGACGGTGTTGGGGTGGGTACCATCGGCGCAGAGGGTCTGCTCCAGATGGCCGTAGTCCAAAAAGGCTCCACGGACATCCACCAGCGGCACATTTTCCTCCCGGGCCAGACGCTCCACCGCACGGGAATACCGCTCCTGCCAGACGTAGATGTTGCCCACGTCTCCCAGCCAGCGCATCACAGCCTCTTTATCCAGATCTCCGCACCACCAGTTGAAAAAGCGCTCGCTGTCCAGCGGCGGCAGGTTGGTAAGGATGGGCCGGATACCGTGGCTCCGTACCCGCCGGATCATCTCCCGGTACAGCTCCACAAACTCTGGCAGCGGCACGTTGGGCTGATGGTCTCCCGTGGGGTCCTCCGCGATCTCCTTCCAGCGGAAATCGCAGTCATTGCCGCCGAAGTCCATCACCATCATGTCGCAGGGCAGCTTCCGGGCCAGCATCCGGTCCAGCAAGCGGCTGCCCTTGCGGACCGTGGCTCCAAAGTGCGCGTCATTATGAATGGAAAGCTGAAATTCCGATTCCAAAGCCTCCATATTGATCTCATTATGAGTACGATAGCGCCGGTCACCCAGATCTACCTGAATTCCCTTTAAGATGGAATCCCCTAACAGGGTCACCTGTCTGTTCTGTACCATACGATCACCTCATTGCCATGTAATATAGTTTTCAAAACTATATTACATAGTATTCATCGTTTTGTCAAGAGCTATTCTTCAAAACGAAGGAACCATGACCCCGGCAGTCTGCTCGGTCAGCTCAAACGCCGCTCCTTGCAGGTGGTGGACCGCCTCCGCGGGCCACAGCTCCAGAAACGGCTCCACGCTGTCCACCTCCGTCAGGCCGTAGGGCGCGTGGTGGTAGTGCATGGGCACCACGCAGCGAGGATGCAGCGCATCGCACACTGCCTTTGCTCCGGCGGCATCCACTGTGTAAACACCCCCGACCGGCACCAGCACGGCGTCCACCGGGCCGATGGCCGCTGCCTGCTCCACCGTCAGCTGGTGCCCCAGATCGCCCAGATGGACCGCAGACAGGCCGCCGGCCGTAAAGACCCGGACTGTGTTGGTTCCCCGCAGCGCACCGCCTCGGTCATCATGAAAGGTCTCTACCTCCCGGACCGTAAACGGGCTTTCCCGCTCCGGCAGCAGCTCCACACAGTCTGTGGCGTGATGGTCAAAATGGCCGTGGCTGCAAAAAACGGCGTGGGCCTGTATGTGCAAAGGCGGGTACCCCGCCACGCCGGTATACGGGTCCAGTACAATGCGATAGCCGTCCTCCTCCAAAAGAAAACAGGCGTGTCCCAGCCAGGTCAGCTTCATAACGATCCCTCCTAAAATATCAGAAAAGGCAGCGGTCTCCCGCTGCCTTTAGTCTATCAGGTATCACCGGACTTGTCATCCGGTTTTACATCGTTTTTCTTCTTGAACAGCGGTTTTTTCATTCCGCTCCGCCGCCGGATCTTCCGCAGGATGACCACCGCCGCTGCGATGATGACCGCCCACAGGATCAGCCACATCCAGCTGTACGCCAGCGCCACGGCGAAGTCCTCCATGCCGTTCACAAAGGAATGCCAGCCCCGGCTCATAGCGCTGCTCAGGCGATCTCCGAAATTCTCCGGCAGTTCCTCCGTGTCGGAATACTTATAGACCTCCGACACATGGACGTTGATGGTGGCGAAGTCCACCAGCGCGTCATAGTGCCGCAGGGTACCGGAAAGGTCCTCGATATTCCACTCTGTTTCGGAAATGGCGGACTCAATGGTGATGATGTCCTCCATGTTTTCCGCCTGGGACAGCAGCTTTTGCAGCCGCTCCAGCTTGATCTGCTGGGTCTTCAGGCGGCCTGCCGTGTCATAATAGGTCTCTGTGATATTTTCCAAATTGGTGTTCCGCCACGTCACATGGGCAAGCTCCCCGGCCTGATCCAGAAAGCTCTGAAACTGAGCGGAGGGCACCCGGACGGTATAATCCGCCCACCGGTAGCCCCGGCTCCCGCCGCCTACGGTGCTGCTCTCCAGGTAGCCGCCCTTGGCCTCCGCCAGCGATGCCAGCGCCTTGACGGCCTCGTCAAACTCCGTGGTCTCCAGATTGATGTCCCCGGTGTAGATGATCTTCTGGTTTTCCAGAACACCTCCGCCGCTGTCCCGACCCTCGTCATCATAGCCGTTGGTGTCAGCGTCTCCCTTCTCCTCTGTCACGGCGGGGCTTTCCGCAGGGTGGTCGTTGGCGCTGGAATCAACGGAAGCCGCAGTTTTGCTGCTGGCTCCGCAGGCAGTCAGACTCAGGAGCATAATCATTGCGAGAAAACAGACAAATAACTTTCTTTTCATGGCGCCTCCTCCTTTTTCAGCGGTCGTGCCGCTCTTCTACTTATATAGACGAAATTCCCGCCAAAAAGTTCCGCCGCTCTCAACATTTTACCGACTTGTATTTTTCTGCCGCCTGCTGTAAAATGAGGCCAATCGGGAATATGTTTGATCTTTAACGGGATTTTTACAAAGCTATACGATTCAGGAGGAAACTGCAATGACTTATCAGGAAGTTTTGGAGCAGGCCCGGACCTGCATGGGCAAATGCCATGCCTGCCCTGTGTGCAACGGCCTCGCCTGCAAAAACACGGTCCCCGGTCCCGGCGCCAAGGGTCTGGGCACCGGCGCCATCCGCAACTACCAGAAATGGCAGGAACTGTGCGTCAATATGGACACCATCTGCGAAAACGGTGATGTGGACACCTCTTATGATTTCTTCGGCCACAAGCTGACGATCCCCGTAATGGCCGGCCCCGTTGGTGCCGTGGCTATGCATTACAGCGACAAATATGACGACCTGCGCTATAACAATGTACTGGTGGAGGGCTGCGCCAAAGCCGGTATCCTCGCCTTCACCGGTGACGGCACCAATCCCGCCGTCATGGAAGGCGCTGCGGATGCCCTGAAAGCCAACGGCGGCTGCGGTGTTCCCACTGTGAAGCCCTGGAATCTGGAAACCGTCCGGCAGAAGATGGACCTGGTAAAGGCCGCTGATCCCTGCGCCATCGCCATGGACATTGACGCCGCCGGTCTGCCCTTCCTGAAGGGGATGACTCCCCCCGCCGGCAGCAAGACCATGGATCAGCTCAAGGAGATCGCTGCCATGGCAGGCAAGCCCTTTATCCTCAAGGGCATCATGACGGTGAAGGGTGCGGAAAAGGCACTGGAAGCCGGTGCCGCTGGTATCATCGTCTCCAACCACGGCGGCCGTGTGCTGGATCAGTGCCCCGCCACCGCCGAGGTCCTGCCCGCCATTGTGGACGCTGTGGGCGGCAAGATGAAGGTCTTTGTGGACGGCGGCATCCGCTCCGGCATGGACGTGTTCAAGGCTCTGGCTCTGGGTGCCGATGCGGTGCTCATCGCCCGCCCCTTCGTCACCGCGGTCTACGGCGGCGCTCAGGAAGGCGTGCAGGCCTATGTGGACAAGCTTCAGGCAGAGCTTGCGGACACCATGGCCATGTGCGGTGCTCACAGCCTGGCCGACATTGATCGCTCTATGCTCTTCGGCTTTTAAGTGACGTGAACGCAGATAAGATCCCTGTCCCGGCGCAGCCGGAGGTCCTGCTGCACTGTCTCATGGACATTGCGGAAGCGCTTTTGGCCGTAGGGGCAGAGGTAAACCGGGTGGAGGACACTCTGACCCGTATGGGCACGGCCTACGGGGCTGTTCGGATGAACGCCTTTGTCATCACCTCCAGCATCGTGGTAACCATGACGCTGCCCAGCGGGCGGGACATCACCCAGACCCGCCGGATCCTGACTCCCGGCGGCACGGATTTCACCGTTCTGGAAGCGCTGAACGATCTGAGCCGCCGGTGCTGCGCCGATCCTATTCCGCTGGATGAGCTGCGTCGGGAAGTAGCCCAGATCACGGCTGTGGCCCCCAAGCCGCTGCTGGTCTACCTGGGCAGTGCGCTGGCCGCAGGAAGCTGCGCCCTGTTTTTCGGCGGTTCCATGACGGATGGTCTGGTGGCTGCCCTGTTTGGCTTGGTGATCTGCCGCCTCCAGCGGCATTTTGGCCCTCAGTGCCCCAACCGCTTGGTATTCAATCTGCTCTCTGCTCTGGCCGTTGGCATCAGCATTACCCTGTGCGCCTTTTTCCTGCCGGAGCTCCACGCCGACAAAATCCTGATCGGTGACATCATGCTGCTGATCCCCGGTCTGGCCATGACCAACGCCGTCCGGGACACCATGGTAGGCTCCCCGATCTCCGGCGCCATGCGGCTCATCGAAACGCTGCTGTGGGCCGGGGCGCTGGCTATGGGCTTCATGAGCGCCTTTTTACTGATGGGAGGGATCGGACTGTGATCGTGCAGCTTCTCACATCTTTTACCGGGGCGCTGGGTTTTTGTCTGGTGTTCCACCTGCGTCGGCGGTATATGTTCGCCGCTTCTCTGGGGGGTCTGCTGACCTGCGGCGTCTATCTGGCGTCCGCCTCGATCTGGTCCGGTATCCTGCTCCCCACCCTGACCGCCGCCGCCTTTGCCGCGTTGTATGCGGAGTTTCTGGCTTGGTTTATGGGTGCGCCCGCCACGCTGTTTCTGATCCCCGCGCTGCTGATCCCGCTGGTGCCGGGACGACCGCTCTATTATGCCATGTACTATGCCGTTCAGCAGGATATGGATCTGTCGGCGGACTTTGCCCGCCAGACCGCTCTTTATGCCCTTGGGATCGCACTGGGCGCCAGTCTGGTGTGGGCCCTTGCCGATATGCGCCGCCACCTTAAGCAAAACGGTTTTGGAAATTGAATCCAGCAAAAACCCGCCGCTGACAAAAGTCAGCGGCGGGTTTCTTACTTATAGATTTACAATATTCGCCCGCAGGAGGTTCAGCTCCGTCCGGTCATGGGTCACCAGCAGCACCGGCTTTGTTTCCGCCACCCGGCGGATGGCCCGGATGGCCCGCTGCCGGTTTTCATCATCCAGTCCCGTAAATGGCTCGTCCAGGGCAATAGCCTCCGACGGGGCCAGCAGCGCCCGGGCCAAGGCCAGACGGCGCTTCATGCCTCCGGACCACGCCCCCACCGGCTTGCCCGTCTCCCAGGTCAGGCCCAGCGCCGTGAGCATGGCCGCCGCTTTCGCTTCCTCGTAGTCCGTCCCCAGCGCAAACCGGAGATTTCCCAAGGCGTCCAGTCCCTCTAACAGGCGGTCCTCCTGAAAAACGGCGCTCCAACGGACGGCCGTTCCCATCAGTTCGCCGCTGTCTGGCTTTTCCAGACCCAACAGGATCCGCAGCAGGGTGGTCTTTCCCACGCCTGACGGCCCCCACAGGGCCGTGACTCCCACACCGACGGTAAAAGACACGTTTTCCAGCACCGGAAGGTCTCCGTAGGCTTTGCATAGGTTTTTGACTTCCATCACAGCCCCGCCTTTCCCATCAGTCGGTCCACCAGCGCCAAAAACAGTCTCTCAAACGCCACTGACACCGCCACAATGGTAACGGTCCACGCAAACAGATCCGCCGTCTGGAAGTAGACCTTGGCGGTGTATAGCCGCTCTCCCATGGACCCGGCGGGCAAGCCGATGATCTCCGCCGCTGCCCCGGCTTTCCAGCAAAGGCCCAGGCCCAAAGATACCGCCGTGCGGAAATAGGGCATCACCTGCGGCAGATAGATGCCCCGGAGCCGCCGCCCAAGGGGGACCCGGAACACCCGGGCCATTTCCAGAAGCCGACGGTCCGTGCGGCAGATGCCCTCCAGCACATTCAGGTACACCGGCGGGAACACCATCAGCGCCGAGATGAACAGGGACAGGCTCCGGCTGTTGAGCCACACCTGCGCCAGAATGATGAAGGACGCCACCGGCACCGCCTTGACCGCCGCCACCAGCGGGGCCATCAGCCCCCGGAGCCACTGTTTCCACGCCGCCAGTGCCGCCAGCGCGACCGCCAACACCGTGGCGAGCAGAAATCCGCCGAAGATGCGGATGGCGGACCAGGCCACCGTCCGCCAGAAAGCGGCGGTAACGGCCAGCTGCCCCAGCCGCAGCAGCACATTCACCGGAGACGCCAGCAGCAGCTCTCCATGGGGGTATGCCGCCCTCAGGGCCATGGCCGCCAGCTGCCACACCACCAGCCAGAAAAGCACCGCCCACAGGCGGAGGTCTGTTTTCCTGTCCATAGGCGGCGCTCCTTTCTATCGTAAATTCAGATATAGGCCAAGTGTAGCTCTGCCCGCGCGGATTTTCCGTTTTTATCCGCCGTAGTAAAAATCATCCCCAGGCAGAGTGCCGCCCACGGAGGAAGGCTCCGCTTCGGAAAGCACCTTCAGATAGCCAGAGAGCTTATCCTTCATCTCACTGCCGGTGATGCAGACGATGTTGCAATAGGGCAGAGCCTTTTCCGCCACAGCGGCATCTACAATGCCGTACTCGCCGACAAGGGCGGCAGCCTCAGCAGTGTTGCCGTTCACCCACTCCACGCTGGCGGCGTAATTCTGGAGGAAGCTGTCCACCGCGCCGGGATTGGCCTCCACCACATCCCGCCGGGCCACGATGACGCCGGTGATGAGTGCGGAGCCGTTGTCCAGCTTGTCCCACTCCGCTGTCAGATCCAGCGCCATGCGAAGGCCCTCAATTTTTGTCTGAGCCACGGTGACAAAGGGCTGCGGCAGCAGGGCGATGGCCGCCTGGCCGGAGGCCAGTGCCGCCACACACTCGCTGTGCTCGCTCTTCCAGTCGATGGTCACATCCTTGTCCGGGTCAATGCCGTTTTCCGTCAGCAGATACCGCAGGGCATATTCCGGGGTGCTGCCCTTACCGGCGGCCACGATGGTCTGGCCCTTCAAGTCCGCCATAGACTGCACCGTTTCTCCGTTTTCCACGATATACAGCACACCAAGGGTGTTCACCGCCAGAACCTCCACGGCCCCCTCGGTCTTGCCGTACAGCACGGCGGCCAGATTGGCAGGCACGCAGGCCATGTCCAGACCCCCCTTGATGAGAGCGGGGGTCACCTCGTCGGCGGAACCGGCCAGGGTGAATTCGTAGGTATTGCCGGTGGATACCACATTCTCCTTGCCCTCCATCATCTCATTGACCGTGTCGCTCAGACTCATCAGTTCCACCAGTCCCATGGCGGTGGGACCTTTCAGCGCTGCGATTCTGAATTCCGCCGGAGTGAATTCCGGGGTCTCAGGGACTTCCGCAGGTTCTTCGCTCTGTGCGGGTTCCTCCATTTGCGCGGGTTTCTCCGCTTTCTGGCCGCAGGCGGCCAGAGACAACGTGAGAGCCAGAGACAGGCCCAGTGCCAGCAGTTTTTTCTTCCAGTTCATACGTTTTCTTCCTTTCATACGCTCCCTGCCGGGGCATAGACGGTCTTGGCGGTCACACCCTCCAAGCGGCCCAGCTTGCCGGACAGGGCGGAGATGACGTCGCCGGGGGCATCCATGGCCACGCTGATGATGTTCACGCCCTTCTCCCGGTAGGGTACGCCCATGCGGCCCACGATATACGGCCCGTACTGGTGCAGCAGGTCATTCAGTGCCGCGACCTGCGTGCCCTCCCGGACAATGATGGCAATGACAGCCACCCGCGTTTCCACAGCTTCCACAGCGGTCTCTCCTTCTCAATAAAGTAATACATCCCCCCTGCCGTTCAGCAGAGGGGATGACAAATGTACAGCGATCTTGTCCTTCCTCATCTTTCGGTTCGGAGCATCCTCACCGGCAGAACGGTATGCGGGCATGGTGTCGCCGGTCAGAAGCACTTTCCGGAGACGTTCCAACCATAACATACCCGTATGGTCCTGTCAAGACAAAGCCCCGCCCCGGAATGATCCGGGACGGGGCATAAACGTTTTTCTTATTACATGCCGCAGGGCTGATAGGTAGAAGTCAGCACCTGTTCAAAGGCAGGGGCATCCGGCGTCTCGATCCGCTGGAGGATCAGTTCACCGGCAGTCTCACCCAGCTTTTCCACCGGCTGGATGATGCAATCCATCTGGTTGGAATACAGGTAATTGATGTCCGAATCATAATCCACAAAGGTGACCAGGTCGATGTCCTCTCCCAGCTTGAAGCCCTTCTTGTGGAGGTAGATCACCGTCTCCGAGGCCATCAGGCCCTGGGCCACCACCAGCGCGTCACACTTCTGCTCCAGCAGCTCATCCAGACAGGACTGGGCGCTGTTTTCCATAGAGTTGCCGTAGCGAATCAGCAGGTCATCCTGAGGCAGACCGCAGTCCGCCACAGCCTCCTGATAGGCAGCGATCCGCTCCTTGGTAGAGGACAGCCGGGGCAGGCCGCCGATCATGCCGATCCGCTTGTCGCCCTTGCCCGCCAGACGGCAGACGCTGCGGTAGATCGGTTGGAAATTGGACACGCTCACCGACGGGAACCGCTTTGTGTCAAAGGTCCGGTCCACCAGCACCACCGGAAATCCGGCGGGGATCAGGGACTCGAACCGGCTGAAATCCTCCATGGTGCTGGCGATGAGCAGCCCGTCCACCAGTCCCGCGGAAAGCAGGCGGATATTGGTCTCCTCCCGCTCTGGGTTCTCCTTTGTATTGGCAATGATCAGATGGTATCCGTGGGCAGAGAGATAATTCTCTACGGATTCGATCATCGTTGCGAAAAACTTATTGGAAATATCCGGAACGATAAATCCAATGGTTTTTTTCTTTCCGGTCCGGAAGCTTCTGGCCGAGGCGTCCGGCGTGTAGCCCAGCTCCGCGATAGCCCGGTAGACCTTCTCCTTGGTCTCGCCGGAGACGTAGCGGGTCGAGTTGATGGTGTGGGAAACCGTGGCGGTGGAAACACCCGCCAACCTTGCCACATCGCTGATGGTCACCTTCATGATCGTTCACCTCTTTACGCAATTTTTCTGCGTTTGCGTAATCATTTGCATTTTACAGTATACGCCCCCGCTTCATATAACGTCAAGTCTTTTTTGGCTCCTTTCTTCTACTTTTTCGCTTTTTTATCAAATTCCAACCAAATCCTCGCCATTTTGCCCAATATGCTCTCAGAATGTTATGCAAAATGCTGATTGCCATTTTTTATCGTCCATGATAAGATAGTAAAAGCAAAGAAATAATCGTTTGCGCAAACGATTCTTTAATCTTTTAAAGTTTTTTCAATATTGAAAGGAGTTTTCCCATGCTCACGAAGATTGGTATCAATGGCTTTGGCCGCATCGGCCGTCTCACTTTCCGCGCTGCCCTGACTCATGACGATGTTGAGGTTGTCGCTCTGAACGATCCCTTCATGAACCCCGAGTACATGGCTTACATGCTCAAGTATGACTCTGTTCACGGCAAGTTCCCCGGCACTGTCGAGGCTTATGACGGCGGTCTGATCGTCAACGGCAAGAAGTACCCCGTCTTCACCTCTATGGAGGTCAAGGACATTCCCTGGGCTTCCGTGGGTGCTGAGTACATCTGCGAGTGCACCGGCAAACACCTGACCAAGGAGCTCTGCCAGGGCCACATCGACGCTGGTGCCAAGCACGTCATCATGGGCGCTCCCTCCAAGGATGACACCCCCATGTTCGTCTGCGGCGTCAACCTGGATAAGTACACCAGCGACATGACCTTCGTCTCCAACGCTTCCTGCACCACCAACTGCCTGGCTCCCATTGCCAAGGTTCTGAATGACAAGTTCGGCATCGTGGAAGGCCTGATGACCACCGTTCACTCTGTCACTCCCACTCAGAAGCTGCTGGACGGCGCTTCCCTGAAGGATTGGCGCGGCGGCCGTGCTGCTACCGGCAACATCATCCCCTCCTCCACCGGCGCTGCCAAGGCTGTCGGCAAGGTCATCCCCGAGCTGAACGGCAAGCTGACCGGTATGTCCATGCGTGT
>ENA-UPSY01001932-UPSY01001932.1-human-gut-metagenome-genome-assembly--contig:-NODE-1932-length-19630-cov-3.999898_pt1 | contig 19630 bp, 19 predicted proteins | sample MGYA00250044_ERZ773365 | MGnify/ENA primary metagenome ERZ773365 (study PRJEB29103, sample SAMN06111932) | human gut metagenome | biome: human gut; feature: ankylosing spondylitis patient; material... | reverse complement strand
CTATTGATTTATTATCAGAAGCATGTTAGAGTAATCATGGTCACATTGTTATGGATTTGTCAATGTATATTTATAGGAACAATAAGTATCCTATAATGCATGGCAATTTTTATTTTGACTAAGATTGTATACAGTGTACAAAAAGAAATACATTTTTCTTAAAATGTACATTGAAATATATTATATTTAAGGAGGATCAATTCAAATGGTTGAGAAGACACAGTGGGCTGGATTCAAGGGAAGACTTTGGAAAGAAGAAATCAATGTAAGAGATTTCATTCAGAACAATTACACACCTTATGATGGAGATGAGAGTTTCCTTGCAGGTCCAACAGAAGCAACTAATAAGCTTTGGGGAAAATTACAGGAACTTCAGAAGGAAGAGAGAGCTAAGGGCGGAGTTTTAGACATGGAAACTAAGGTAGTTACAGGTCTTACAGCTTATGGTCCAGGATATATAGATGAATCAATGAAGGATCTCGAGCAGGTAGTAGGTCTTCAGACAGATAAGCCACTTAAGAGAGCATTTATGCCATATGGTGGTATTAAGATGGCTGAGGAATCTTGCGAGAACTATGGTTATACACCAGATCCTGAATTACACAAGGTTTTCACAGAATATCATAAGACACATAACCAGGGTGTATTCGATGCTTATACACCAGAGATGAGAGCTGCAAGAAGATCTCATATCATCACAGGTCTTCCAGACACATATGGTCGTGGACGTATCGTAGGTGATTACAGAAGAGTTGCTCTTTATGGTATTGATTATCTTATTAAGTGCAAGGAAGAGGATAAGGCTAACTGTGGATGCGGAGTTATGACTAACGATGTTATCCAGTTAAGAGAAGAGCTTACAGATCAGATTAATGCTCTTAAGGGAATGAAGGCTATGGCTGCTGCATATGGCTATGATATTTCTGAGCCAGCTACAACAGCTAAGGAAGCTGTTCAGTGGTTATACTTTGGTTACCTTGCTGCTATCAAGACACAGAACGGTGCTGCTATGTCAGTAGGTCGTGTTTCTACATTCCTTGATATCTATATCAATAAGGATCTTGAAGCTGGTAAGATTACAGAGGCTGAGGCACAGGAACTTATCGATCATTTTGTTATGAAGTGCAGAATGGTTAAGTTTGCAAGAATTACATCATACAATGAATTATTCTCAGGAGATCCTACATGGGCTACTCTTGAGGTTGGTGGTACAGGTATCGATGGACGTTCTATGGTTACTAAGAACGATTACAGATTCCTTCATACTCTTGAGAACATGGGACCTTCACCAGAACCAAACCTTACAGTATTATATTCATCAAGACTTCCTGAGAACTTCAAGAAGTATGCTGCTCATATCTCAGTTACAACATCTTCTATCCAGTATGAGAACGATGATGTTATGAAGGTAACATGGGGAGATGATTATTCAATCTGCTGTTGTGTATCTGCTACACAGACAGGTAAGGAAATGCAGTTCTTCGGAGCTAGAGCTAACCTTGCTAAGTGCTTACTTTACGCTATCAATGGTGGTGTAGATATGAAGTCTAAGGTTCAGGTTGGACCAGCTTATAAGCCAGTTACTTCAGATGTTCTTGAATATGATGAAGTTGTTGCTAAGTTTGATAAGATGATGGATTGGTTAGCAGATCTTTATGTTAATGTACTTAACCTTATCCATTATATGCATGATAAGTACTACTATGAAGCTGCTGAGATGGCTCTTATCGATACAGATGTTAAGAGAACATTTGCAACAGGTATTGCAGGATTCTCACATGTAGTAGATTCACTTTCAGCTATTAAGTATGCTAAGGTTACTGTATCAGAGAGAGATCCTGAGACAGGTATCGCTATGGCATTTAAGACAGAGGGAGACTTCCCTAAGTATGGTAATGATGATGACAGAGCTGATGATATCGCTGTATGGCTTCTTAAGTCATTCCTTGACAAGATTAAGAAGAGACATACTTACAGAAATTCTGAGCCAACAACATCTATCCTTACAATTACATCTAATGTAGTATATGGTAAGTTTACAGGTAACATGCCAGATGGACGTAAGGCTGGTACACCACTTGCTCCAGGTGCAAACCCAAGCTACGGTGCAGAGCAGAACGGACTTCTTGCTTCACTTAACTCTCTTACAAAGCTTCCATATGAGTGGGCTCTTGATGGTATCTCTAATACACAGACAATGAACCCAGATGCTCTTGGACATGATGATTCAGAGAGAGTTAACAACCTTGTTAACGTAATGGACGGATACTTCGATCAGGGTGCTCATCACCTTAACGTTAACGTATTTGGTAAGGATAAGCTTCTTGATGCTATGGAGCATCCAGAAAAGCCAGAGTACGCTAACTTCACAATTCGTGTATCTGGATATGCTGTTAAGTTCATCGACCTTACAAAGGAACAGCAGATGGATGTTATCAGCAGAACATTCCACGACAGAATGTAATCAGAGTGCTTGAAAACGCCGAAAATACAGTGTTTATGCAACTTTGAGAGATTACCAAGTTATCGTAACTTATCGTAAATTGGTGCTATTTTTAAAAAAGATGGTGTCAAAGTTGGCGTCAAAATGGTGTCAATTACAGATAGAAAAGAAGTGTATAAATATATACATTTTAAAAACAGAATATTAGGACATCTAAATAAGTCCATATGCTTGCTTAATAGTGAGTATATGGGCTTATTTTTGTGCCTTAAAATCACAGCCACAGAAATACTTATAAATGGGAATAAAACGCTGATTTGAGCCACAGAGAGTACATAAAGCCTTATATATACTGTATAAGAAACAAAGATTTAAAAATTTCATCAGAAAGGAGTTGAGAAAATGGAAGTATTTAACAGACATGATATAGAGAAGAAGATAGTTAATAAACTGGAATTCAATGCAATAACGACTAAGACAAACAGATACTTTATAAGATATACATTAAAGATTGTAAAACCGATAATTGCAGCTCTAGGATTTTATAATCCTTGTGATGATAATTATAACAGTTATATTGATATATTATCAGAGAAAATTTTAGAGGATGTTTTAAAGACATTTAAGCCTACAAGGTATAGTAATGTAGCTGAGCCGATTGAATCTAACAGTATCAGAAGAAAGATAATATTTATAATCGAATAATCGGCAGACATACAGCGATTCAAAATAAAACGTATGGATATTTCCCAACAGACAGGAAGTAAAAGAAAGTCTGTATCAGAGATCAAGAATATCTATAGTGCGATTCTGCACAGCTTCCAATAGTGAAAAAATAGTGGAATTACGACTGCTGCACATAGCAGTTTATCGAGCCTAAATCTGGCTTGTTTATTAAGGTGCGTCAAATTTGACACAGCTTTATTTCTTGACCTCTGATTGATTATAAAGGAGGAATATGTATAGTGAAAATAACAAAGAAACTAAGATATGTAAGAGGTGTGGAAGGGAACTTCCATTAGATAGATTTAGATTAGCAACAGGACAATTTGGCAATCCATATTATAGAGGAAGTTGTAAAGAATGTGAAGCTAAGTATGACAAGGAATACAAGAAGAAAAAGACAGAGAAAGAATTTGCCTTCTCTGATAACTTGGAAATATTAGTTGATCGCCAGTACAAAGAGATAAATCCTAAGAGAATACTTGATATATCTGCATTGAATATTGATGTTACTCTTCTAGGGACAGATGAAATATTCGTAAAATTGATGGATTATAAAGATACATGGCTGTCAAACTATGGTCAATGTATTACTATGGCTTGGGGAAAATATAATCTGTTACAAGGATCATATATCAATGGTGAATTGAGATATAGCCTTAAAAAGAATGTATTTATTGATGGTAAGTGGACATATAAACATGATTATGTATATGCACATAAAATGGTTGTTGAAACATTTATTGTCAATGAAGATAAGGCGAATAATATATATATTTGGCATAGTGGACATGATAAGGAAGATTGCTATTACAGGAATTTATATCCTTTAAATCAAGAGCAATTCCGTATTGTAAATAATCACTTTCAGAAAACAGGTGATGATTCGGAACAGTTTATATTAAATGTTATGAATGATATCCGATATAAGCCTGATAATTGGAGTAAACAGACTGCAAAGCGTGTTATGTATGGTGTAGGGTATCATGGAATATTATATACCAACAGCAATGAAGAATCCTATAAGAGATGGCATTGGATAATGAATCGTTGTTATAGTAATGCAATACATGAATTGCAACCAGAATATAAGGAGTGTACTGTATGTGAGGAATGGAAGAATTATAGTAATTTCAAGCTATGGTATGAACAGCACATTATCGAGATACGAATGTTTGATGAAGCATTTGAATTAGACAAGGATATTTTGATTAAAGGGAATACAGTTTATAGTCCTGAGACAGTTTGCTTTGTTCCTAAGATGATAAATTCATTATTCACTAATGGCAAAAAGAACCGAGGCGATTATCCGCTTGTTGTATATTTTGACAAGGATAAGAAGAAATATGTTGCAAATATGTCATTTGTAGGAAAGAATATAAAGCTAGGAATGTATGAGACAGCAGAAGTAGCTTTTACAAGATACAAGGAATATAAATATTTAATTGATGTTTATACAAATGTTGAAAAGCAGGTTGTTTTAAAAGAACTTTTTTCGGAGTTTTACAACAAGTGTGTGGCTTGTGAATTCTGGGCGACAGACATTAGAAAGACTGAATTAGACATGTTAATTGAAGGTTATACAATGAGACAGATTTTATCAGCCATAAAGAATAATAGCTGTGATGATGGATTATATAGCTGGGCTTTAGATAATGATATTGAGAAGTTCAGAAAAATCTTCAAAGAGGTTTTCGGTATCTAATTAATAATATCAGGGTAGTGTGTCAGCAATGGCACATTACCCATATAGAAAGAAGGTTATCAAATGGACGATAAATTAAAACCTTTGACAGAATACGAAAGGTCATATGCAGAAGAATATCATTATTTAATTATTGAATTTCTGAAAAGGTCTAGGCTGGATATAGAAGAATTTTATGATGTTGTTGTAATGAATTATTTGTTATCTGTTCAAACATATTTGAACGATATGGAATTACAGCGGAAATGTAATTTTGAAGCCGTCTCATATATGTATATGCGTAGGGCTTTATATGTTCATTTTAGAAAAGATAAGGCACAGAAAAGAAGTTCAGAGAATGAGGGAGATATAAGCCTTGATGAAATTGATATATGTGTCAGTGATTCTAAAGCAATGGAGACAGTTTCAAATCTGGAGTATATGGAAACTATGAAAGAGATAACAACCCAGCTATCAGAAGAACAAAGTATGATTGGAGGATTATTACAAGTTAATAGATTGTGAGACAATAGATATAGTAAACAGAGATATAAATGGAAATTGTTATGACATTATATGTGATGATGAGGGAACATTTAAAGAGAATCCAAGAATTTCTGCTATTGATGATATGTGGCAGCCGATGTTAGTTGGGAATCTGATTATATGTGGAACAGCAAACGAAGAGGGAAACATGACTGATTTATCAGATAAGGATATTGATTTTATAATGGAAAATATAAAGCGTATTCCTACAAGAAATTACCCAGAAGGCAATTTAATGCTTTGTAAGATGGCATATTAACAAGTGTATGGGGCAGTCTGAAAATGGCTGTCCCTGGCATAGAAAGAAGGAATTATTATGGCTTATGTGCTTACCTATGGAATACATTATATAAGAATAACTGAAAATAATGGAGTAGCAAAGACCAAAGATAAAAATGAAGCAAGAGTATATATGACTACAGAGGAAGCAAAAGAAAGATTGCTTTGTGCTCCAGCAAAAACAAGGGGGTATTACATAGCAGATGTAGAAACAAATATAAGATACAGATTTAGTAAAAGAAGTGGCAGAATCACTTTTCCTAAAGAAGTAAGGGAATTGATATATGATACTACAAAGGGAAGATGTGCTTTATGTGGTAGAAAGATAACCTATGATAAAATGTCTTTAGATCATATACTGCCACTTGCTATGAACGGAGATGATAATGTAAGTAATTTGTAATGTACATGTACAGCCTGTAATCTTTTCAAAGGATCAGTGCTTCCCTCTGATTTTATGGAGCGTATAACGGAAATATTCTTGTATCAGATGGATAAGAAACAAGGCAAGCGGTTATTATGGAAATTTGTACATAGACTATTAAATAAAATGATATGAGATTATGTTTCACGTGAAACATAGAACATATGGAATAAGAGGGTAATGTGGGAAGAATAATTGCAATAGCAAATCAGAAAGGTGGAGTTGGTAAAACAACAACAGCTATAAATTTGGCAGCATGTCTTGCAGAAGCTGGACAGAAGATTCTTATAATAGATATTGATCCGCAGGGAAATACGACAAGTGGTTTTGGATTATCTAAGACAGACATTGAAAAAACAGTTTATGAGGTATTATTGGGAGAATGTAATATTAAAGATGCAATAGTAGAAAATATAATTGATAATCTTGATATACTTCCATCTAATGTGAATCTTGCAGGTGCAGAGATTGATTTAATTGACGTAGATAATAGAGAGTATATTTTAAAAGAAAGTATATTAGAAGTAAGAGACAGATATGATTATATTATACTTGATTGTCCTCCTTCATTAAGCATGCTTACTGTTAATGCAATGACGGCAGCTGATACTGTATTGGTTCCAATTCAATGTGAATATTATGCATTAGAAGGTTTAACACAGCTTATACATACAATTAATCTTGTAAAGAAAAAGCTTAATCCACAGCTTGAACTTGAAGGTGTAGTATTTACAATGTATGATTCAAGAACAAATCTGTCATTACAAGTAGTCGAAAATGTTAAAGATAATCTTAAACAAAATATTTACAAAACAATTATACCAAGAAATATTCGTCTGGCAGAAGCACCAAGTCACGGACTACCAATAAATCTATATGATCCAAAGTCTACTGGTGCAGAAAGTTACAGGTTATTAGCGGAAGAAGTAATGGGAAGAGAAGAATAAATATAATGGAGGATTGTAATAGTATGCCAACAAAGAACACTAAAACAAGTAAATCAAGAGGATTGGGAAAAGGAATTGGTAATCTGTTTCAGGAAGAAGATACTAATGATCAGAAAGTAGTTGTTAAGGAAGTGGTAAAAGAGGTTGTTAAAGAAGTTCCGGTTCCGGCAGAAACTAAATTAAAGATTTCTCAGATTGAGCCTAACAAGAATCAGCCAAGAAAAGCATTTGATGAGGATGCACTTATAGAACTTTCAGAATCAATAAAACAGTATGGAGTGTTACAGCCACTTCTTGTTAAAAAGATGGATAAAAATTATCAGATGAATGGTTGTGGTTCCAGTCACCTTGCCGTCTGTTCCAATGGTGAAGGTTTCTTCTGATTCAGAGCTGCAAGACTTGCGGGTGTTAAAGAAGTACCGGTTATTATTAAGGACTATTCATCACAGGAGGTTATGGAGATAGCTCTTATTGAGAATATACAGAGAGAAGATCTTAATCCAATAGAAGAAGCACTTGCATATCAGCAGCTTATTAAAGATTATAGATTAAAACAGGATGAAGTTGCAGAAAAGGTGGCAAAATCAAGAACCGCAATTACAAATTCGTTGAGATTATTAAAGCTGGATGAAAGAGTTCAGGAAATGGTAATCGAAGGAAAATTAAGTAGTGGTCATGCAAGAGCAATTATTAGTATTGAAGATAAAGAAAAACAATACATGGTTGCACAGAAGATATTTGACGAAAAACTCAATGTGCGAGATGTTGAAAAACTTGTTAAAAATATTGATAAGTTAGATAAATCTGTGGAAAAGACAAAGCCAGAAAATGATTTTGTATATAGAGATTTTGAAGAAAAATTGAAGAAAATCATGGGTACACAAGTAGTTATCAAAAATAAGAATAATAACAAGGGTAAAATTGAAATTCAGTATTATTCACAGGCAGAGCTTGAAAGAATATATGATATGTTAAAGAAAATTAATGAATAATTAAGTTTATATATAATGTATACTATATAACTAATTTAATAATATATTAATAAGCTAATATACAGAAAGGAAAAATTATGTTAGATGTATTTGGATTATTTAAAGTGGACACACTTTATGTAGTTATAGGTCTGCTTGTAATAACAATTGCAGCAATAGTTCTTGCAATTGTTGCAATATGCAAGGCTTGTGCTATGACGAAAAAGTATGAGATGATGATGGAAGGCTCTGATGGAAAGAGCATGGAGAAAATGGTCAGAAAATATACCGATGACATTATCAATCTTCAGAAGACAAGTGAAGATAATACAGAAGCTATTAAGGACATATATGAAAAGATGCAGTTTACATTCCAGAAGGTTGGTGTTAATAAGTATGATGCATTCCATGAAATGGGTGGAAAGTTAAGCTTTGCGCTATGTATGCTTGATAAGAAAGACAATGGATACGTTGTAAATGTAATGCACAGCAATGATGGCTGTTTTGCTTATATTAAGGAAATAGTTAATGGAAAGTCTTATATTGAACTTGGTAAAGAAGAGGAGAAAGCTGTTAAGCAGGCACTGGCCGGACGTATGGGAGACGAAGAATTAAGTAAAGAAATTAACGATTTAATGCAGAAAGACAAAATGTAATTGAAAATATACAGAAAAAGGTGCATAATAGCATTTGGTAAATTTGATAAAATAGTGTCAATGATAGGACACGGAAATGAGGAGTAATGTTAGATTTAAAATTTGTCAGAGAAAACCCGGATATTGTAAAACAGAATATTAAGAATAAATTTCAGGACAGAAAGCTTCCACTTGTAGATGAAGTAATTGAGCTTGATGCTAAAGCTCGTGCAACACAGACAGAAGCTGATGAATTAAGAGCAAACAGGAACAAGCTTTCTAAGCAGATAGGTGCTCTTATGGCACAGGGAAAGAAGGAAGAGGCAGAGGCAGTTAAGGCACAGGTAAGTGCAGATGCAGCAAAGCTTGCTGAATTAGAGGCTTCTGAAAAGGAACTTAATGAAAAGGTTAATAAGATTATGATGACTATTCCTAACATCATAGATCCTAGTGTACCAATCGGAAAAGATGACAGCGAGAATGTTGAAATTGAGAAGTTTGGTGAGCCTATAGTTCCTGATTTTGAAGTACCATATCATACAGATATTATGGAAAGATTCAACGGAATCGATATGGATGCAGCTGGTAAGGTTGCTGGTAATGGTTTTTATTACCTTATGGGAGATATTGCAAGACTTCATTCAGCAATTATCTCATATGCAAGAGATTTCATGATTGACAGAGGGTTCACATACTGTATTCCTCCTTATATGATAAGAAGTAATGTAGTTACCGGTGTTATGAGCTTTGATGAAATGGATGCCATGATGTATAAGATAGAAGGTGAAGATCTTTACCTTATTGGAACAAGCGAACATTCAATAATTGGTAAGTTTATTGATACAATTACACCAGAGGAAGAGCTTCCAAAGACACTTACAAGCTATTCTCCATGTTTCAGAAAGGAGAAGGGTGCACATGGTATCGAGGAAAGAGGTGTATATAGAATCCACCAGTTCGAGAAGCAGGAAATGATTGTTGTATGCAAACCAGAAGATAGCAAGATGTGGTTTGATAAATTATGGCAGAATACAGTAGATTTCTTCAGAACAATGGATATTCCTGTAAGAACACTTGAGTGCTGTTCAGGAGATTTAGCTGACCTTAAGGTTAAGTCTATTGATGTTGAAGCATGGTCACCAAGACAGAAGAAGTACTTCGAGGTTGGTTCATGTTCTAATTTAGGAGATGCTCAGGCAAGAAGACTTAAGATAAGAGTTCAGGGTAAGGACAAGAACAAGTACTTTGCACATACGCTTAACAACACATGTGTTGCACCTCCAAGAATGCTTATTGCTTTCCTTGAGAATAACCTTCAGGCAGATGGAAGAGTTCTTATTCCAGAAGCTCTTCGTATGTACATGGGTGGTAAGACAGAATTAGTACCAGTTAAGTAATATGAATACTAAATAGATATTATTAAAAATGTGGATAAAACATATCAAATGAATATGTTTTATCCACATTTGTTTTATGTTATCCACAAATTTTGTGGATAAGTGTGTTGATACTGTGGGAAATCCATTAAAATGCTGTTAAAAACCAGTATTTTAATGTGGAAAACCTTGTTTATATTGGTATGTGGAAAACTTTTACTGGAAATCTACAACATTTATCCACTGATTAAGAAGTTCTTTTTCTTGTCCTTTATTCTTAGTAAGTCTTGCTGCTGCAACTAATGGGAGCCATTCATTAACATATGAACGTTTTGTGTTAGTTAATTCACAGAAAGCACTTATGTACTTTTCAGGAATATCACTCTTGTCACCAAACTGTAATTTGAGAAGTAAAAATGTATTCGCAATATCGGCAGATGCATTACCCTGTGTAGCATGTACCCAGTCAACTGCTGTGATTTCTTTGATATTTCCCTTGGCATCAGCAGTAACAATAATATTATCAGGACAATAATCTCCGTGACAAAGCTTAGTATGATTCTTCATGGAATTAAGCCTTGTAAGAAGTTCATACTTAACGCTGTTATCAAGTTCTTCAATAGAGTTAATCTGGCGGTTCATTTTATCCTTTAATACCAGAAGAAGTGGGTTAGACTTCTTCTGGAAAGATATCTGGTATTCAACCATTTTCTTAATATAATCATCAGCCTTGTCAGGGTATTTTTCAATTAATTGTGTAAGAGTAGGACCTTCAACATATTCACTTGTGATAGACCATTTACCGTCAGTAACAGCAACCTCTAAAAGCTTTGGAATATTAACGCCTGCGTCTTCAACTCTAGAAGTATTAAGAGCTTCATATAAAACATCTGATTTGTTGTAGGTCTTGGCAAAGACCTTAGTAGCTTTGCCATTCTCTACATATACTGATTTTAACTTAGATTTTGCTAAATATTTTTTCATATGACATGTCTTCCTTTCTTAAAATAATAATGATGATTATTTACCATAGTAAGCCTTTAAGTACATGGCTTTCATTTCACTCATAAGAGGATATCTTGGGTTAGCACCAGTACACTGGTCATCAAATGCAGCTTCTGTCATCTCATCAAGAGTTGCAAGGAAGTCTTCCTCTTTAACACCATAATCTGCAATAGTTTTCTTAATTCCTACCTTTGCCTTTAATTCTTCAATAGCCTTGATGAGGTTTTCAAATTTCTCATCATCATCTTTACCCTGAATTCCAAGGAAGTCAGCACACTCAACATAACGTGCTTTGCAATGTGGATACTTATACTGTGAGAATGTTCCCATCTTGGTTGGAACCTCTGCAGCATTGAATCTCATTACATCAGTGATAAGAAGGGCATTAGCAATTCCGTGTGGAAGGTGGTGATATGCACCCAGTTTATGTGCAAGTGAGTGGCACACTCCAAGGAAAGCATTAGCAAAAGCCATACCAGCCATAGTAGAAGCTGTTGCCATCTTTTCTCTTGCAACTGCATCATGTGCACCTAATTCATAAGCTGCTGGAAGATATTCAAATATATTCTTCATAGCCTGTAATGCAAGACCATCTGTATATTCTGTTGCCATAATGGAAGCGTATGCTTCAAGTGCATGTGTAAGTGCATCAATACCAGAAGCTGCTGTAAGTCCCTTAGGCTGATTCATATGCATGTCAGCATCGATAATAGCCATCTTAGGAAGTAATTCATAGTCAGCAAGTGGATATTTCTGACCGGTTGTTTCATCGGTAATAACTGCAAAAGGAGTTACCTCTGAACCTGTTCCAGAAGATGTTGAGATAGCGACAAAGTAAGCTTTCTCACCCATCTTAGGGAATGTGTATATTCTCTTTCTGATATCCATGAAACGCATAGCCATATCAAGGAAGTCTGCCTCAGGATGTTCGTACATAACCCACATAATCTTGGCAGCATCCATTGCAGAACCACCACCAATTGCGATGATTACATCAGGTTCGAAAAGTCTCATAGCAGCTGTACCTTCTTTAGCACATGCAAGTGTTGGATCTGGTGCTACATTATAGAAAGTAGTATGCATGATTCCTAAAGAATCTAACTTATCTGTGACACATTTGGTATAACCATTCTTATAAAGGAACTGGTCAGTAACGATAAATGCTTTCTTCTTACCCATTACAGTTCCAAGTTCATCAAGGGCAACAGGTAAGCAGCCCTTCTTAAAGTAAACCTTCTCAGGTGCTCTAAACCAAAGCATATTCTCTCTCCTCTCAGCGACAGTCTTTACATTAAGCAGATGTTTTACTCCAACGTTCTCAGATACTGAGTTTCCGCCCCAAGAGCCGCATCCAAGTGTAAGAGAAGGAGCCATCTTAAAGTTGTAGAGGTCACCGATTCCACCGTGAGATGAAGGTGTATTGATAAGGCAGCGGCATGTCTTCATTCTTTCAGAGAATTCAGCAATCTTGTCTGCCTGTGTTTCAACATTAATATAAAGAGATGATGTATGACCAAATCCACCATCTGCAATCAGGTGTTCAGCTTTTGAAAGAGCATCTTCAAAATCTTCTGCCTTGTACATTGCAAGGACAGGTGATAACTTTTCATGAGCAAATTCTTCTGAGAGGTCTACAGATGTTACTTCACCGATAAGAATTTTAGTTTCTTCAGGAACAGTAACGCCTGCTAAAGCAGCAATAGTATGGGCTTTTTGACCAACAATCTTCGCATTAAGGGCACCGTTGATAATAATAGTCTTTCTTACCTTTTCTGTCTCGCTCTTATTAAGGAAGTAGCAGCCTCTGTATGCAAATTCTTCTTTAACAGCCTTGTAAACCTTCTTGTCAACAATTACAGACTGTTCAGAAGCACATATCATACCATTGTCAAATGTCTTAGAATGAATAATTGAGTTAACAGCAAGTATTACATCTGCTGATTCATCAATGATAGCAGGAGTATTACCAGCACCTACACCAAGTGCAGGCTTTCCAGAAGAGTAAGCAGCTTTAACCATTCCAGGTCCGCCGGTAGCTAAGATAATATCTGCTTCCTTCATAAGTGTATCTGTAAGCTCAAGGGAAGGAACATCTATCCAGCCAATGATTCCCTCAGGGGCACCTGCTGCAACAGCAGCTTCAAGAACAACCTTAGCTGCTGCAATTGTCGATTTCTTAGCTCGTGGATGTGGGCTTATGATAATACCATTTCTAGTCTTAAGTGAAATAAGAGTTTTGAAAATAGCTGTTGAAGTTGGATTAGTTGTTGGGATTACGGCTGCAACAACTCCAATAGGTTCAGCAACCTTTTTAATTCCATATGCCTTATCCTCTTCAATAACACCACAAGTCTTAGTATCTCTGTAAGCATTATAAATGTATTCAGAGGCATAATGATTCTTGATAACCTTATCTTCTACAATTCCCATACCAGTTTCTTCAACTGCAAGCTTGGCAAGAGGAATTCTTGCTTTATTGGCAGCAAGTGCAGCAGCAGTAAATATCTTATCTACCTGTTCCTGAGTATAAGCTGCGAAGATGCGTTGAGCCTCCCGTACACCGGCAAGCCTTTCTTCAAGAGCTTCGACTGTGTCAACAATTGGGTAATTCTCAGTTAAATTCTTTGACATAACATTTCCTCCATAACTTGATTCGTGCAATATTGATTGATAATAATTTAACAATGTCAATATAACACTAATATAATTATAAGTCAATATTCATTGTAATATTAATTAAAATATGCTATCTTTTACCTAGTAACTGGGGGACTAATAAATCTTTTGTTAAGGATGGAGCGGCTTATGAAACAGGTTAGTGTTGATAATCTTAAAGAAAACGATATATTAGCTTTTCCTATATTGTCGCATTCGGGGACTGTTCTTATTCATGCGGATGTTGCTCTGACAGATGAACTTATTGAAAGAGCAATTAATCTTGGAGTAAGAACTGTATACATAAAAGACGAAAAAGAGGGAATTGTCAGGGAGAATACTTCTGATAGTGATACGGCACGGGAAGAGGAAGAATATCCATACAGACTTGAAGAAACTGCCAATAATTCAAGGCAGATAGTAAAAAAAATATTAGAAAAACACATTTATAAACATAATGAAGAACTTAAGATAATTGTTAATGAGGCACAGAGAATACTTGATACAGTTATTGCAGAGCCGGAGGTTGTGAATAATATTACTGAAATCAGGAATGTAAGTACTGACATGTATACACACTGTATTAATGTATGTACTTTGTCAACAATTATGGCATTAAGGCTTAAAATGAGTAATAAACAGATACATAATATTGCGATGGGAGCAATACTTCATGATATAGGACTCAGATATATTAATGTTCCTTATGTTAATGTTAGTGAGAATAAGATGACTAATAAAGATGCTGTTGAATATAAGAAGCATACTATATTTGGATACAGCTCACTGCAGGACGAGGAATGGCTTCCTGACGTGGCAAAGGAGATTATTCTCTTTCACCATGAAAGAATTGATGGCTCAGGATATCCTTTCCAGCATAAGGGTGACAGGCTTAAACCAGAAGTTAAGCTTGTTTCTATCTGTGATGATTTTGACAGTATGATAAGTGGCATAGGCAGTGAGAAGATGAAGATATATGAAGCTATTGAATACATCAAAGTGCATTCGGGAGTAAAATATGACCCTACAATTGCTTCAAAATTCTTAGACTCAGTTGCTGCATACCCTGTCGGCTGTACAGTTTACACAAGTGATGGCGAAAAAGCTGTAGTTATAAGACAGAATAAGGAAGCTGCTGACAGACCTGTTATAAGAATGACAGAGCATGCAGATGGAACACCTTATACTGAAAATGTAGAGTATAACTTATTAAAGCAGCTTACTATGTTTATAGTAGATACAGAATAGAGCATTGGAGCAGCTATGAATTTATATATAAGAACCCTTGGATTTGATAATATGACATCAGAGGCTGAGGCAAAATTTATAAAAACAGGAATTAGAGAAAGCATAAAAGAAGGATTTGTGATACGCCACGAGAAATTAGATCGTGGCGTTATTATCTTGCGCCTTAGCAACTCAACCGGATTGTATGTGTATGGAAGATATGAAAAGAATGTTTTTAAATATGAGTATTATTTTCCGTTTGTTGTGGGGAAGGCTTTAAGTGACAATGAGGAGATGACTATTGAGAGACATCTTGACAAGGAATCCTATGCAGTTATATGTGATGAATTAAAGACAGGAGTAACGCTTATATTTTATCTTCAGAATGTAATGGATTATCTTGATTATCTGTACAGTGGTAAGGATTTTAATGCAGATGATTTTAATCCTGACAGAAAGAACGAAATTGGTAAAGTACCAATCAGAAACAAAAAGGTGGCACTTACAGGACTGTCGCTAGGTGGAATTATTATGCTTCCGGTGAGAAAGGAAAGAAATTCTAAGAAAAGCAGACAGGATGAAATTGCAAGAAAGAATCTTATTCAGGCTGCAAAGAATGGAGATGAGGATGCAATTGAGAGCCTTACAATTGAAGATATTGATACATACAATGAACTTTCTAACCGTGTCATGAAGGAAGATATATTTACTATAGTAGACTCAACATTTATGCCATGCGGTGTAGAATGTGACCAGTATTCCGTCATAGGAGAGATTCTTGAACTGCGTGAAGAGGAGAATATATACACTGGTGAGAAGATATATATTATGGTTCTTGAATGTAACAGTCTTATTATAACTACAGCAGTTAATAAGGAACATCTGCTTGGAGAACCAGCCATAGGCCGCAGATTCAAAGGACAGATATGGCTTCAGGGAAATGTAAGATTTACTGACTGATATTGTTGTTAAATATATGCTTTCATAATAAATTGTATTTAATATAGAAATTTACATATTATTACAAATGTGGTATTATAATACAAGGCATATAAGAAATCGGAAATGTCAACTAAATATTATTAATTATCAACGAGGAGGGAAAGCTATGAAGTTTTTCAGAAAATTAGGCTTTCAGCTTGTTTTATTTTTCGTTGTTGCCATTACAATTCCTATTGTAATGCTTATGGTAAGTTCAATTACAACAACTTCGTCTTCAATGGAAAATAACATGAAGGTAACAAGTGAGCAGACTTTGAATGAAGCACAGAATCAGTTTACTACATATCTTAAGACTCTGTCGCAGCCGGTAGACCTGCTTACAAGAAAGAATGAAGTAAAGCATCTTGAGGATCAGGGAACATTAAGTGATAATGTTAAGGCAGTAAGAGATTCTCTTATTGCATCAGTTAAGGTTACTAATGGTGCAGAAAGAGCGTTCTTTGCTACTAATACTAATCTTGAGATTACAGGTTGGGGAGAATATAACCCAGAGACTGGTAAGACACTTAGTAAGGGTGGTCTTGAGAATGGTGTAGACAGAACTAAGGAAGTATGGTACACAGATTGTAAAGGTCTTAAGGCAAGAAACAGCATTTATGCTTATTTTTCAAAGCCATATTATAGCAAGGATTTTGATAAGACAATAATTACTGTTTCACAGGAAATTAAGCATTCAGACGGAACGAATTATGGTACTGTGGGTATGCATATTGATTTTTCTGAGATTACAGATTTTGTACAGGGTATCGGACTTCTTAATACAGGATTTGTTGTCCTTGCAGATGAAGATGGTAATATACTTGTTAATAATGATAATAACAAGTATGTAACAGATTCAGTATCAGGACTGAATTGCTGGAGTACAGTTAAAGGTCTTACAGATGCTGATTATGATAAAGCATTTTCATTTGATGAAAACATTAATGGTGAAAAGGTACATGTAGTAACATCTAAGGATGCTGTTACAGGATGGACACTTGTTGGTTTTATCAGTTCTAAAGAAACATCTGCTACAACTAATAAGATGATTAGCAATACTGTTATATTCAGTATTATAGCATTTGTTATTGGAATTGGTATTGCACTTGCAGTTACAGCTTCTATGACTAAGGAGATTAAGAAGGTTTCTGGACATATGAAGGATGTTGCGGGTGGTGATTTAACAGATAGAATTGATGTAAAGAAGAAGAATGAGTTTGGAGACCTTGAGAATAACTTTAACAACATGGTTGAGAACATGGCAGTTCTTATTAAGGGTGTTGAGGAAAAGAGTGGAGTTATAGTAGATGCATCTGCTAAGATTGCAGGAGTATCTAAGTCTACTACAGAGACAGTAGGTCAGGTTTCAGAGGCTATACAGAGTGTTGCAGTTGGTGCATCAGGTCAGGCAGACAGTACACAGACAGCAACACAGGAAGTAGAAAATCTTGCAGACAGATTAAAGGAAACTAAGGCTTATGTAACTGATATCAGTGATATGTCTGTTGAAACACAGAAGTTAAGTAATAAGGGACTTACAATTGTTGATGAACTTATTACTAAGGGACAGCGTTCAATTGATAACTCTAAGATTTCTAAAGCAGTTGTATCTGAGATGGTAAGCAGTATAGAGAAGATTAATTTCATATCAGATGCCATTACAGAAATTACAGAGCAAACTAACCTGTTATCACTTAATGCTTCTATCGAGGCAGCAAGAGCAGGAGAGAGCGGTAAGGGATTCGCAGTAGTTGCTGATGAGATAAGAAAGCTTGCTGAACAGTCACAGCAGTCAACAGATGAGATTAAGCAGATTGTTAATGAGATTACTATTAAGTCACAGCAGGTTGAGCAGACAATGGATGAGTCAGTTGGTATTATAGAGGAACAGAATGTATCTATTAAGGATGCTAAGGAACTGTTTAATACAATTTCTGATTCAGTTAACGGACTTAAGGAAGGTCTTGATAATATTACACAGCTCAATGAGGCTATGGATACTAACAGAAATAATGTTGTAAGTAAGATGGAAGATGTTGCAGCAGTAGCAACTGAGACTGCCGCAGCCTCTGAAGAGGTTACAGCATCAGCCGTTGATGTTGAGCAGACAATGCACGACCTTAATGAATTTACAGTTGAACTTGATAATATCGCAGAGGCTCTTAAGGAAGCTATTGATAAGTTCAAGTTGCAATAATTAAACTAATCCGATAAATGTGTTTATGGAAGCTGCCACTCAGGCGATTGTAATCGCCAGGTGGCAGCTTCTTTTTAATCTCAGGGTATCATTGACCTTGCTGATGTTTTGTGATAAAATTTCTCTTGGTGTTTAGCCAAGTTGTTCTCATAGTTAAGTGGATATAACGGGGACCTCCTAAGTCTCAATCCCCAGTTCGACTCTGGGTGGGAACATTTATATTAAGAAGTGACAAGCAGTAGCGATGAGAATCGTTGCTGCTTTTTGTTTATTAGTAACGAGACTATAATAACAGAAGGTACAGACTAAAACAATCTGACGCATAATGCATCAGAATAATTTAGGCGGTACCTTCTTTTAATTTGCTTGAAAATGAACAAAAAAGAAGCGTGGAAAGTTACGGTTTACACCAAAGCCAAAAAGGAAGTGCGTGAAATAGGGACAGCAGAGATGCTGATGCAGGCGTTTGGAGCCTGTGATAATAAGATGCTGTAGAAGCATTGAATTCAAAGGAAATAATACTTACCTTTCCTTCACAGAAAAAGAACAATAAGACAGTAAGGGTATTGAAGACACCAAAGACAGAAAGCAGTGCGCGAAAAGTATTCATCCCAAGGTCTGTTGCACAATATCTGATAGAATTGAAACAGGAATAGGATGAGATAAAGGCTGCCCTGGGGAATGAGTATCATGATGAAGGTACTGTCAAATCCGGAAATAGCAGCATTGCTCAATTCCCTGGCAAAGACAATGAAAGTATAAGACTAATAAAAATAGCGATATTGTATGGATGAAGTATCTATACAGTGTCGCTATTTTTAGGCTAATATATAGAGATAAGAAGGATGTTTTGAAGCGTTTTAAGATACATAGGGAAGGGGAAAGTAATGTTAACAATAAACCAGTTAATGAAATATTTGAGGAGCAAACACAATATTGCTGTTAAAAGTAATCAGGCACAGGATTTACGAAATATGGGATATTATCATGGATTTAAGGGATATCGTTTTATTCGTGTACCGAGTCAGAGAATTTCATTTACATCTTTAGATGAAATTATTGCATTGAATAAATTTGATATGAAGTTAAAAGCTCTTTTTTATCCTAAGGTTATGTTTATTGAGAATGCACTAAAGATCTATGTGATCGAATCAACATTGAAAAATGCTAAATCGGAGAATTTGGTACTTTTTTTCATGTGCAAATTCGGATGTTAAATTGTATACATCGGCGACATTGCACCTCCCAAGTAATCTTGATGCAGATGGGAAAATAACAGAATATATTATATATGAGCTTAAAGATCTTAGAAATGCGGTTGCACATAATAATATTATTTTGATACAAGATTTATAAATTTGACCATATGGTATATTATAGCTATGAATTGCGGTGGGCGTCTTCGGACAACACCTTGAAAGAGCTTGATGCGTCGGGCTCTTTTTTTATTGCATTATCAAAAATTTTCTAAATATGTGCCACAAATCTTGAAAAAATCTTGATTTGTGGCATAATAAATATATATTTTGATTTGGAG
>ENA-UPSY01001926-UPSY01001926.1-human-gut-metagenome-genome-assembly--contig:-NODE-1926-length-19681-cov-60.885687_pt1 | contig 19681 bp, 19 predicted proteins | sample MGYA00250044_ERZ773365 | MGnify/ENA primary metagenome ERZ773365 (study PRJEB29103, sample SAMN06111932) | human gut metagenome | biome: human gut; feature: ankylosing spondylitis patient; material... | reverse complement strand
TCACGATCGGCACCAGGTAGACGAAGGCCGGCGTGGTCTGCATGGCATCCAGCAGCGGGCGGATAATTTTCGCCGCTTGCGGACTGCGCGCCAGCCAGATCCCCAGCGGCAGGCCGATGATCATGCAGAACAGCAGGGCGGTGAGGACCAGCGCCAGGGTGACCATCGCCTGCGACCACGCGCCGATGGCGCCGATGGCAATCAGCGAGACCAGGGTGGCGACCCCCATGCCGAGGCTGGAGATCTGCCAGGCGATCAGCGCGAAGACGATAATCGCCACCGGCGCCGGCATCCCCAACAGCAGCTGCTGGAAGGCGCTGAGGATGTAGTCGATCGGCACGCGGATCCCCTGGAACAGCGGGCGGAAGTGCAGCACGATCCAGTCGATGGCGTGGGTCACCCAGCTGTCGAGCGGGATCAGGGTCTTATGGAACGGATCCATGATATTAAACTGTTCCGGCTGCGGCGCCGGGGCGCTGTGCAGCCAGTCGGCGCCGCCGCCATTAGTCGGCGCGGCAGTTGAGGCGCCACCCCAGGCGTCTGCAGCCTGAGCGGCGCTGTCGGTTGCCGGGGCGCTGTCCCACGGATTGGTTTGATCAGCCATGATTCACCCCCTCGCGATCTAAAGCCTGAAGCAACATTCGTTTGGAAATGATGCCAATATATTGTTGTTCTTCATCCACCACCGGGACGGCGCACGGGGCGTGGCCGACGTGGGAGAGCAGATCGCTGAGCGGCGTTTGCGCCTCCACCGCCAGCGGGGCGTCAATCAGCGCCGCCTCGATCCCCTGGCCGGCGCTGAGCGCGGTTTTCAGAGAATCGATCGAGACAATCCCGACAAAGCGATTACCGCGCTCAATGACATAACCATATTCCCGGTCTTCATCCTGTAATAATTTCAGCGCAGAGCGGGGGCCAAAACCTGGCGTTTTACGAATCAGGCCGACCGGGCTACGACGGGCAATATCTTTCGCGCTGAAGACCTGGCTAATATCGACGCCGCGGAAGAAGGTGCGGACATAATCATTGGCCGGATTATTCAATATTTCATCCGGAGTGCCGACCTGAACCACTTCGCCATTTTGCATAATGGCGATACGATCGCCAATTCGCATGGCTTCATCAAGGTCATGGGAAATAAAGACAATGGTACGCTGATGCTTAGCCTGTAATTTGATTAGCTCATCCTGCATTTCTGTGCGAATGAGCGGATCGAGCGCGGAGAAGGCTTCATCCATTAACAGAATATCGGGATTAATCGCCAGGGCGCGGGCTAAACCGACGCGCTGACGCATCCCGCCGGAGAGTTCATCCGGCCAGGCGTGGGCATAATTCTCCAGCCCCACCTGACGCAGCGCTTCCCGCGCTTTTTGCTCTCGCTCAGCGGCCGGGACGCCGGCAAGCGCCATGCCAAACGCCGTATTGTCGAGCACGCTCATGTGCGGCATCAGCGCAAAGGACTGAAAAACCATCGCAATTTTTTTACGACGCACCTCGCGCAGCTCGGCGTCCGACATTTTGGCGATATCGACCCCGTCAATCAGCACCTGGCCGCGGGTGGGTTCAATCAGGCGATTGAGAAGGCGAACCATGGTGGATTTCCCCGAGCCGGAGAGCCCCATGATGACGAATATCTCGCCTTCTTCAATGGCCAGACTGGCGTCTTTGACGCCAAGCGACAGCCCCGTTTTTTCCAGTATTTGCGCTTTGTTGAGTCCTTTCTCAATATATTTGAAAGCACGATGAGGGTGCTCGCCAAATATCTTATAAAGATTTTTGATTTCTAATTTAATTGCCATGCAATAGAGAAGTTCCTGTTATTTGTTTATTGCGATATGGTACCCAATGGTGATAATGATCTTTTTACACCCTAACATACTCAGATTCTGTGACAACCCTCAATGGCGAACTCTCGGCAAAATGGAGTGAGGGACATGGCGGCACAGCCCCCGTGATATAAGGGCTGAGCGGTAATTTGTTGTGGGTAATATTTTTTGATTATCTTTGGATAATTCGAATGAAATGGGCCGGTTTTCTGCTAAATATGACGAAGTGATGACGGTTAGACCATGGAGAGAATATTTGGTGGATTAATCGCGATTCTGTGAAATTGATCACCAGGAATATGCGGGCGATATTCCTGGTGAAAGTACGGTTAAAAGTCCCAGTCGTCGTCGGCGGTCTCTTCCATTTTTCCTATCACGTAGGAGGAGCCGGAGCCGGAGAAAAAGTCGTGGTTTTCATCGGCGTTGGGTGACAGCGCCGCGAGGATCGCCGGGTTAACCGCCGCCATCTCCGCCGGGAACAGCGCCTCGTAGCCGAGGTTCATCAGCGCTTTGTTGGCGTTGTAGCACAGGAAGGCGCTGACGTCGTCGAACCAGCCGCTCTCGCCGTACAGTTCCCGGCTGTAGGTCAGCTCGTTGTCGTACAGATCCATCAGCAGATCGAGGGCGAAGTTTTTCAATTCTTCGCGCTTACCGGGGCTGACGATCTCCAGTCCTTTCTGATACTTGTAGCCGATGTAATAGCCATGCACCGCTTCATCGCGAATGATCAGGCGGATCAGATCCGCGGTATTGGTCAGTTTTCCCCGACTGGAGAAGTGCATCGGCAGCCAGAAGCCGGAATAGAAGAGAAAGGATTCGAGGAACACGCTGGCGATTTTTTTCTTCAGCGGCTCGTCGGCCTGATAGTAGCCCAGCATCAGCTGCGCTTTGCGCTGCAGAGGTTCGCAGCTTTCGCTCCAGGCGAAGGCGGCATCCACCTCTTTGCTATGGCACAGCGTGGAAAAGATGGAGCTGTAAGAGCGGGCATGAACCGCTTCCATAAAGCTGATGTTCGACAGCACCGCCTCCTCATGCGGGGTCAGAGCGTCCGTCATCAGCGCCGGCGCGCCGATGGTGTTCTGAATGGTGTCGAGCAGGGTCAGCCCGGTAAAAACGCGAATGGTCAACTGCTGCTCCGCCGCGCTGAGGGTTTGCCAGGCGGGAATATCGTTCGACAGCGGCACTTTCTCCGGCAGCCAGAAGTTGCTGGTGAGACGATTCCACACCTCCAGATCTTTATCGTCATCGATGCGGTTCCAGTTGATCGCGCTGACGCGCGTTAAATGGTTCATCCTGTTCTCCTTACAGCGCGCAGGACACGCAGCCTTCAATTTCAGTGCCTTCCAGCGCCAGCTGGCGCAGTCGGATGTAGTACAGCGTCTTAATGCCTTTCTTCCAGGCGTAGATTTGCGCCTTGTTGATATCGCGGGTGGTGGCGGTATCCGGGAAGAACAGGGTCAGCGACAGCCCCTGATCGACGTGGCGCGTCGCCTCGGCGTAGGTGTCGATGATCTTCCGGGGGCCTATCTCGTACGCATCCTGGTAGAGGGCCAGATTGTCGTTAGTCATAAACGGCGCGGGGTAGTACACCCGTCCGGTTTTCCCCTCTTTGCGGATCTCAATCTTCGAGACGATCGGGTGAATGCTGGAGGTAGCATGGTTGATGTACGAGATCGAGCCGGTAGGCGGCACCGCCTGCAGATAGCGGTTGTAAATGCCATAGCGCATGACGTCGTCGCGCAGCTGGCGCCAGCTTTCCCGGTCGGGCAGGGAGATGCCGGCGCGGGCGAACAGCGCGCGGACCCGTTCGGTTTTCGGCTGCCACGACTCCTGCAGATATTTGTCGAAGTATTCCCCGCTGGCGTAGCGCGACTGCCCGAAGCCGGCGAAGCGCTGGCCGCGCTCGCGGGCCAACAGCATCGAGGTATGCAGCGCGTGCCAGGTCACGGTGTAGAAGTAGATATTGGTGAAGTCCAGCCCCTCCGGGCTGCCGTAGGCAATGCCTTCCCGCGCCAGATAGCCGTGAAGATTCATCTGGCCCAGGCCGATGGCGTGGGAGGCGGCGTTGCCGGCCGCCACGGAGGGGACCGACTGAATGTGGCTCATGTCGGACACGGCGGTCAGGGCGCGCACCGCGGTGGCGATAGTGAGGCCGAAATCCGGCGAGTCCATGGTGTGGGCGATGTTCAGCGAGCCGAGGTTGCAGGAGATATCTTCCCCGATATGGGCATAGCTGAGATCTTCATTATAGGCGGACGGCGTACTGACCTGCAGGATCTCGGAACACAGATTGCTCATGGTGACCCGCCCGGCCACCGGACTGGCGCGGTTCACCGTGTCTTCAAACATGATGTACGGGTAGCCGGATTCAAACTGGATCTCCGCCAGGCGCTGGAACAGATCGCGGGCGCGGATCCAGCGTTTGCGAACCCGATCGTCGGCTACCAGCTGTGGATAGAGGTCGCCGATGGCGCAGTCGGCGAAGGGTTTGCCGTACAGCCGTTCGACATCATACGGCGAGAAGAGCGCCATCTGCGCGTCTTCTTTCGCCAGCTGGAAGGTGATGTCAGGGATCACCACCCCCAGCGACAGGGTTTTGATGCGGATTTTCTCATCGGCATTTTCACGCCGGGTATCAAGGAAGCGCAAAATATCGGGATGGTGAGCGTGCAGCCAGACCGCCCCCGCCCCCTGGCGGGCGCCGAGCTGGTTGGCATAGGAGAAGGCGTCCTCCAGCATCTTCATCACCGGCACCACGCCGGAGGACTGGTTTTCGATGCGCTTGATCGGCGCCCCGGCCTCGCGCAGATTGGAGAGTAAAAAGGCCACGCCGCCGCCGCGCTTCGACAGCTGCAGCGCCGAGTTCACCGCCCGGCCGATGGACTCCATATTATCTTCAATGCGCAGCAGGAAGCAGGAGATCAACTCCCCGCGCTGCTGTTTGCCGGCGTTAAGGAAGGTGGGCGTGGCCGGCTGGAAGCGGCCGCTGAGTATCTCCTCCGTCAGCTGCCGCGCCTGCTGTTCATCGCCCCGGGCCAGCGTCAGGGCCACCATTACGCTGCGTTCCGCGAAATCCTCGAGGTAGTGCTTGCCGTCAAAGCTCTTCAGCGCGTAGCTGGTATAGAACTTCCAGGCGCCGAGGAAGGTCTGGAAGCGAAACGCGGCGCGCCGGGCATGGGCGAACAGCGCCAGCACAAACCCGCGATCATAGCCGGCCAGCAGCTGGGGATCGTAATAGCCCTCGCGGACGAGCCAGCTGAGTTTATCCTCCAGGCTGGCAAAGGCGAGGGTGTTGGGCTGAACCTGGGTCGCCATAAAAGCCTCAACCGCCTGGCGATCTTTCTCAAACGGGATGCGGCCCTCGCTGTCGTACAAATTCAGCATCGCATTGAGGGCGTGAAAATCCACGGCGGCGGTTATACGTTCTGCGGTTGTCGTTGCCAAAATTCGCTGACTCCTTTACGCACGTTATCGATATCGTCGGGGGTTCCCATCAGCTCGAAGCGGTAGAGATAGGGCACGGCGCATTTCTGCGCGATGACATCCCCGGCGCGCCCCCAGGCGTCGCCAAAGTTGCGATTGCCGGCGGCAATCACCCCGCGGATCAGCCGACGGTTATGTACGTCGTTTAAAAAGCGGATCGCCTGACGCGGCACGGCGCCGGCAGTACCGCCGCCGCCATAGCTGGGAACGATGAGAATATAGGGCTCGTCTACCTGCAGAGGTTCACGCTCGTTCAGCGGGATGCGCACCGCCGGCAGCCCCAGGCGCTGCACAAAGCGATGGGTGTTCTCCGAACGGCTGGAGAAGTAGACGATGAGGCTCATGCGCTGGCCGCCGCGACGGAGGGGCGCAGGCGATTGATCATATCCGGGCGGAAGCCGCTCCAGCGCAGGTCGCCGGCGATCACCACCGGCAGCTGGCGAAACCCCTGCTCGCGCAGGGTGTCGGCGGCATCCGGCTGCTGGTCGACGTTGACCATTTCAAAGGCCAGTCCCCGGCTCTCCATGGCTCGTCGGGTGGCATGGCACTGCACGCAGTCATTTCGAGTGTAAATAGTAATGCGCATGATTCGTATTTCCATTTAATATAACAACACGGCGCTAAACGTAGCGTCGAACGTTGTGGGCCATTCGATAAGGAAATACTAGATGTAGTTATTTAAAACTTCAACCACTCAATATATAGCGTTTTTAGCAAAGCGTTCCCCCGCCGGGGTGGCCAGGCGGAGGAGGGGGAAGGCTGCGCGAAACTACAGACGCATGGCGACGGCGAGGCGGTTAAAGGCGTTCATCAGGCTGATGGCGAAGGTGAGATCGCTTATCTGACGTGGGGTAAAATGTTCGCGCAGCGGCAGGTAAACCTCATCTTCCGCATGGCTGGCGGCGATGTCGGTGACCGACTCGGCCCAGGCAAGCGCCGCGCGTTCGCCAGGGGTAAAATGGTCGCTCACCCGCCAGCCGGCCAGGGCATCCAGCTTGCTCTGTGCCATGCCGCCTTTGCGCAGCGCCTGGCTGTGCTTCTCAAGGCAGAAGGCGCAGCCGTTGATCTGCGACACGCGTAAATAGACCAGCTCCACCAGGGCGCTGCCCAGCTCGCTTTTCTCCAGCGCGAGGCTGGCCTGCACCAGCCCTTTATAGACTTCCGGGCTCAGTTCACTGAATGGCTGACGTAATTGGCTCATGGTGTTCTCCTCTCTAAGACGGCAGCCAAAATAGCACTATAATGGACTGCAAAAGATAGCCATATTGTGATGAAAAAAGCAGACCATAATGGAAGCCAGCCACCTCCCTCTCTATCAACGCATCGCCCGCCAGCTGAAATCCGCCATTGAACGTGGCGAACTGGCTCCGGGCAGCCGTCTGCCCGCCAGCCGGGTGTTTGCCCAGGAGCAGGGCGTCTCCCGGGCGACCATCGAAAACGCCTGGGGCGAACTGGTCGCCCAGGGCTGGCTCGAGCGACGCGGGCAGGCGGGAACCTTTGTCAGCGAGCGGCTCAGTCCGCGCCAGCTGGCGCCTGTGCCGCCAGCGCAGCCTGCCGCGCCGGCGGAGCCGTTGCCGTTTCAGATGGGGCTCCCGGCGCTGGATCTCTTTCCGCGCGGGCTGTGGGCGCGGGTGATGGGGCGCCGGCTGCGGACGCAGTCGCGGTTCGATCTGGCGCCCGGCGATCCCGGCGGCGACCCGCTTCTGCGTCAGGCGATCGTCGACTATCTGCGCCTGTCGCGCAGTATCGACTGCCAGCCGGAGCAGGTCCTGATCGCCGGCAACTATGCCACCGCCATGAACCTGATCCTGCGTACCCTGGCGCAGCCGGGGCAGCATATGTGGATGGAGGATCCGGGATATCCCTTTATCCGCCCGGTGGTCGAGGCCGGGCAGCTGGTGGTGGATGCGATCCCGGTGGACGACGAAGGGATGGATATCGCCTGGGGCCAGCGCCATCACCCGCAGGCGCGGTTTGCCCTGCTCACCCCGGCGCATCAGAGTCCGCTGGGAGTGGCGCTCTCGCTGCCCCGGCGTCGCCAGCTGTTGGCATGGGCCGCGGAGCGTGACGCCTGGATCATTGAGGATGATTACGATAGCGAGTTTCGCTATCGCGGCAAACCGCTGCCGCCGCTGAAAAGCCTTGATGCGCCACAGCGGGTCATCTACGCGGGCACCTTCAGTAAGTCGATGTTTCCGGCGCTGCGCACCGCCTGGCTGGTGGTGCCGACCGCGCTGGCGGCGCGCTTTCACCAGACCGTGGAGCGCCAGCCCTGCACCGTTCCCACCCTGTGGCAGCAGACGCTGGCGGATTTTATCCAGCAGGGCCATTTCTGGCGTCATCTGAAAAAAATGCGCGCCAGCTACAGCCAGCGCAGGGAGTGGCTGGAGTCGGCTCTGCAGGCGCAGGGCTTTCAGGTCACGCCGCAGCAAGGGGGGATTCAGCTGGTCATGCCGGTCAACGGCGACGATCGCCTGCTGGCCCAACGGGCGGTGGCGGCCGGGCTGGCGGTACAGGCGTTGAGCGACTGGCGGATGCGCCATACCGGCGAGGGGGGATTACTGATGAGTTTTACCAATATTCGCTCGCCGGCAATGGCTGGCGCGCTGGCCCGGCGACTGAGGGAGGCGATCGGCGGCGTCACGCCCGCTGGCGCATAAAAAACCCCTGCGGCCAGAGGCGCGCAGGGGCTGACGCGTATTTGTTATCTTCATTGCTTTCCGTGAAGCTGGCGGGCTTCCGCGCGCTTATCGCGCGGCGGCAGCAAACGCTATAGCTATTATCGACGTAAATTGAGCAATACGCCAATAAATACCCCGACGGCGGCGGCGGCGCCCACGCTGTGCCACGGTTTATTGCGCACGTAGGTGTCGGCGCAGCCCAGCGCATCGCACGCTGCCTGGCGCGCATCCAGCGCCGCCTGCTGCACCCGGTTGTGGCCATTAAGGCGGGCGCGGGTCTCTTTTAACAGCGACTGCGCTTTGGCACGCGCCGCTTCCGCTTCCTCTTTCGCGTCACTGCCCCACGATTTCAGCACCTCTTCCAGCGTGTCCGCTAATTGGCTGACATCGTTATGAATATCTTCGGCGTTCTCGTCAAAATTGTTGCGGTTCACATGGTTAGCCATCGTTATCTCCCTTAATTCCATCGAGTGAGTAAGTGTAGGACAAGATTTTGAATTATGCTTACTGCTGTGGTTTCTGGAATATTCCGAAAGCACTGCCCTTAATGAATAAGGTAAGGTCAATGTGCGGTAAAAGATAACGAGGAATCAGTATGTATTTAAGACCCGATGAGGTGGCGCGTGTTCTTGAAAAAGCCGGCTTCACCATGGATGTTGTGACGCAAAAAGCGTACGGCTATCGCCGCGGCGATAATTATGTTTATGTGAACCGCGAAGCGCGCATGGGGCGAACAGCGTTAGTTATTCATCCAGCGTTAAAAGAGCGCAGCAATATGCTGGCTGAACCGGCTTCAGATATCAAAACCTGCGACCATTATGAACAGTTTCCGCTGTATTTAGCCGGGGATGCGCAGCAGCATTATGGTATTCCGCACGGCTTTAGCTCACGCATGGCGCTTGAGCGTTTTCTTAATGGACTGTTTGGCGAAGCCCAGCCGGCCATGTCGACGAATTAATTCGCTGGATAAAGACCCGGGAGAAGCTGGCTGGCGGGAGGAAGCGACTGGCAGAGCCAGTCGCTGTTAACGTGTCGGTCAGGCTTTTGCCTGCTGGTAGGGCGCCACGCGGAACAGGCGGCGGCAATAGTCGAGGAAGTAGCCGTAAGCGGCGCCCATCATCATTGAAACCGCCAGGTTCGAGCTCACCGCAGCGACAATCTGGTGCCAGTCCGCACCCACGCTCCACAGAATGGCGACATAAACCGGCGACTGAAAGGTCACGTAGGCCAGCACGTCGGCCATATTTTTCATCCAGCCGGCCGGAGTGATGCGCCGGGCCTGACGCATCGCGAAGTCGCGATAAATCCCGTAAGGGACAGCGATAATAATGTTGACCGGGATCGCCACCAGGCGCGACGATAACGACTGCTCAAACGTCATACCAGAGAGAAAAATTTCGATCATCATGTTGACGACGGTGCAGTAAACCACCATCGCAAAGGTGTCTGCAACCGCATGCCGCAAGCGGGAGTGCGCAGAGAACATCGGAGTGCTCCTCGAAAATGAAGTCAATAACGCCGAAAAATGCGCGTTGGTATAGCGTTTTTGGGCTGCCTGTTTTGATGTGCGTAGAGTATATCTCTGCATTAAAAGTGGCAACTAGCTATAAATTTTTATTTATTGCCTTTTTGTCGATAAAATACTCTGCGAAGGTCTGTTTTTTGCCTGTTACGCTACTTTTAGTGCTGGTTTTATTAAATTCTTTTACTTTCAAATGGTTGTGTTGTTTTGCGCCATGATATCTGACCAGGGGGTCGGCATCCGACCGCCCGCTGTGGCGCAAAATCGCGTTAGCCTGTGATGAGGGTCATGTTTAGATGTTTTTATGCCATTATGCCGGTTTTTGTGGTGAAAAATTCTAAAACGATATGTGGCGTTTTATTCTGAATGGCTGAGTAACTATTCATTTGGCCGCGCGGAGAGGGCCTGCGTATTCACCGACGATAAGAGGATAACCCGCTGACCATAAAGGTAATATCGCCTTCTTGATATATTTCCCTATCTCACCATCCGCCGTTTTTATTTATTCAGGGTCTTATTGGCCTGCGCTGGCGAAAAAGAACCGGGGATTTCCCGATATAAGGTAGTTGGAAAAGGTTTACTCTCTGCATAATATATTTATCTGGATAACCGAAGGCTGGAAATAAATAAACGTTTCTATTACACTTGCCGCGTTGTGTCTTTTAATTTGCTATTTGGAAATTTTTAATTTTATGTCTTCAATGTTACACAAACTGAATAATATCCGTTCACTGCGCGCGCTGTCCCGTGAATTCTCCATTGACGTGCTTGAAGAGATGCTGGAAAAGCTCAGGATCGTCACTGAAGAAATACGTACGCAACAGCAGCTGGCGGCGCAGCAGCAGGCGGAATATCAGGAAAAAGTGAATACCTGGCTTGAGCTGATGCGCGCCGACGGTATTTCTCCTGACGAGCTGGTGGCCGATATTCAGCCGCCGATGGCGGGCGGTAAAAAGCGGAAACCGCGCCCGGCGAAATATCGTTATACCGATCATACCGGCGCCGAGAAAACCTGGACCGGCCAGGGAAGAATGCCGAAGCCGATTGCCCAGGCGGTCGCCGAGGGGAAATCGCTGGACAGCTTTTTAATTTAAAACCGATGCGGCCAGCGCCGCGACGGCGGAGAGACCCACCGTCCGGCCTGGCCTTATGACCTGCAGCGAGGGGCTTCAGCAGACGCCGAAGTCCCCCTCTTCCTGATAGGACGTCACCTCGTCTGACTTCAGCGTATAGCGTTCTCCCTGCTCCTGCGCGGCCTGAACCACCACCAGATCCTCGCCCTGCACTTCGACCACTTTCAGTTTTGGCCCGCCCGCACGCGGTTGTACCAGATCGCCGACAGAAAACATCATTCACTCCTCATTGTTAATACCACGGATGAACCTAAACCATAGCTCAACGCCCGCGCACTGAACACCGGGTGTGCTCTTTTTTGTTAAAACAATTTGGAGGTATATGTATTAATGTTGTTAATGTTTTGCTGGCGCCATACCGCTGCTGACAAGGGGGACGGCGAGGGTAGGGTTACCATCAATCAGGTCAGGAAAGACACCATGAAGTATATCATTCTGTTGATCATTGTTATTGCTGTGCTGTATGTCCATTACCGCGGACGGGTGCGCTATCGTTTCTGGCGACAGCTCTCCGACCATTCCACATTTACCGCGCCGTTGAATGGATTTATGTATTTATTTTCCCGTGTGCCGAATACGCCTTATCTGCGCCCGGAGATGTTTCCCGAGCTGGCGATATTGCTACAAAACTGGCTGGTTATTCGCGAAGAAGGCATCCGCCTCCAGCAGCTGGAGCAGATTAAAGCGGCCGATAAATATAACGATGCCGGATTTAACTCATTTTTTAAAACCGGCTGGAAACGCTTTTATCTGAAATGGTATGAGGATGCCCATCCCTCCGCCAGCCAGCTTTGCCCACAAACTACCGCGCTGCTGCGGGATATTCCGTCGGTGAAAGCGGCCATGTTCGCCACCCTGCCGGACGGCAGCCGTCTGCCGCGCCATCGCGACCCCTACGCCGGTTCCCTGCGCTTTCATCTTGGCCTGGCGACGCCGAACGATGACCGCTGCTTTATCGAGGTGGATGGTCAGCGCTACAGCTGGCGCGACGGGGAAGGCGTGCTGTTTGACGAGACCTATATCCACTATGCGGAAAATACCAGCGGTGAGAATCGGCTGATTCTGTTCTGTGATATTGAACGGCCGATGCGCTACCGCTGGGCGCAGAAGGTCAACCACTGGCTGGGGCGCAATCTGATGAGCGCCGCCTCGGCGCCCAACGACGCCAGCGATCGCACCGGCGGAATTAACCGGGCGTTTCGCTATATCTACCAGATCCGCATTGTCGGCAAGCGGCTGAAAAAATGGAATAAGACGGTCTATTACGTCGTCAAATGGCTGCTTTTCGGCGGCATTGCCTGGCTTATCTGGAGTGCGTTTTAACTCCCCTGGCGCCGGTTCCACGGCATGATCGCCAGCAGGCGCGCCATGCCGCAAAAGCCGGTTATCCCGGCGAAAGTGAGCCCGGCGCCGATCGCGCCGCTGAGCAGGAAAAAGCCGCCGTTCACGGTATAGCCCAGCAGGACCCCCAGTAAAATCAGAACGCCAGCGGCGATTTGCACCTGGCGCATCAGCGGCAGCGGTTGCGATTTATCTTCCTCAACCGGGAGCCCCGCGGCTTTCCATGCCTGAATCCCCCCCGCCAGCAGGCTGACCTGCGCCGGCGCGGCGGCGGCGGCCAGACGAATAGCGTTGTTCTGCGTCCGGGAGCCGGCCTGGCAGTGGAAGATCACGCGCTCGCCGGCCCGGGCGTTTAGGGTCGCGCCGCCGTTCAGGGTGGCGAGCGGCACCAGCTCGGCATCGGGAATATGTTCGCGCGCGTATTCATCCGCATCGCGGATATCTATCAGTCTGGCGCCCTGGGCAATCTGCACCCGGGCTTCGGCAGGGGTTAAGGTGGCGATGGTCATAGGATCCTCACGGGCAATAGAGCGTTTTCAGCGTGTTGATCACCTGCTGTACCGCAGGATGGGTGATGAAATAGTGGATGCGCTGAGCGTCGCGTTCGCTGTCGATCAGCCCCTCGTCACGCATCCGCGCGAGGTGCTGCGAGGTGGCGGAAGGGCTCAGGCCGGTAGCGCGGGCCAGTTCACCGGCGCTGGCCCGCGGCGCGTCGCATAGCATGCACAGGATCAGCAAGCGATGAGGATTGCTCATCGCTTTCATCAGCGCGGCGGCTTCGCCGGCGCGGGCCTGCAGGTCTTCGGGTGTGGTCATGTATTTTAGCTTTTTCTAAATTTAGATAACTCTAAAATAAAAAAGCCGCCAGCGCCAGCCCCTTTTTCCCCGCGACTCAGGCCGGAACGGCGAGATCGGCTATCTGCGCCCGGGCGCTGGCGATCCCGGCGTCGCGGCCGTGCGGGCGGTTATCCAGCCCTTCGGCATAGATAAATTCCACCTCATGGATCCCCATCAGCCCCAGCACCGCGCGCAGATAGGGGGTGACGGCGTCGGTGGTTTCTCCCTGGTGAACACCGCCGCGGCTGCTGACGACCACCGCCCGGACGCCCTCGACCAGCCCCTGCGGCCAGCTGTCGGTGTAGCGAAAGGTTTCCCGCGCCCGCGCCACGAGGTCGAACCATTTCTTCAGATCGGTCGGGACGTTGAGGTTATACATCGGGGCGCCGATCACCAGCAGGTCGCTGGCTTTTAACTCGGCGATAAACTGGTCGGAGAGCGCTACCGCCGCGCGAATGGCCGGCCGCGGATCCGCCGCCCCGCGCAGGGCGGCAAACAGCGCGCCATCCAGCGTCGGCAGCGCCATAGCGCTGAGATCGTGTTCGCGGATCCGATCGTGGCGGCCCGCCGCCTGGCGCGCCGCGAGAAATTCGTTAATCAGCTGATTGGTCAGGGAAGTTTCGCCATTAATACTGGACTTTAATACCAGAACGTTAGCCATGATGAGTGCCTCAAGTGAAGGATAGAAGCAGAGACTAACACTGTCTTTTTTCTCTCTGGAGTGACATTATTTTCCTCTATTGTATCCCGTAAGGAACCAATCTGTGCGCGACGATCTGAATGCGATCCCAGTGTTTGTCACTGTGGTCGAGAGCGGTAACTTTGCCAGCGCGGCGACGATCCTCCACGTGACGCGTTCGGCGGTGGGAAAAACCATTGCCCGGCTGGAAGCGCGTCTCGGCGTGGCGTTATTCCAGCGCACCACCCGCAGGCAACTGCTGACGGAAGAGGGAGAGCAATTTTATCACCAGTGTCGGGAGGCGCTGGGACGCATTCGCGAGGCCGAAGAAGCGCTGCAGCGCGGCAAAGGCGAGGTGCAGGGACGGCTGCGGATTTCGCTGCCGGTGCTGTTTGGCCAGCGCTGCGTGGCGCCGCTGCTGTTCCGCCTGAGCCAGCGCTATCCATTGCTGAAGCTCGAGCTCCACTACAGCGACCGGCAGGTCAATCTGCTGGAAGAGGGGTTTGATCTCGCGGTGCGTATCGGGAGCCTGGCCGATACCGGGTTGCTACGGGCGCGGGCGCTGGGGGAGCATGGCATGGTGCTGTGCGCGGCGGCGGAGTACCTGCGTCGCCAGCCGGCGCCGCAGACCATCGCCGGGCTGAGCGAGCACCGCACCCTCGGCTATCTGCATAACGGTCAGCTGCAAAAATGGCAACTTTACGACCCGCAGCAGGGCGAAGTGCGCTTCACCCCGGAGGCGTGGCTGGTACAGGATGACTTTGCCGCCATCGCCGCGGCGGCGCAGCAGGGAATGGGCATCGCCTGGCTGCCGGACTGGCTGGTGGCGCAGGCGCTCGCCGACGGGACGCTGCAGCAGGTTCTGGCGCCCAGCGACCGTGTGCGTTTCGCCATCCACGCGGTGTGGCCGGAAGGGCCGTGGCTGCCGCAAAAAACGCGGGTGACGATCGATGCCCTGCGGGCGGGGCTGGGTCTGGCGTAGCGTCCGCGGCCGGCGCGCTTTACGCCATCGCCTCAGCGGCGTGGCCGTCCGGCACGGGCGGCGCGGCGGTATAGCGTGCTGCGGGCGATGCCCAGCATCTGCGCCGCCCGGCTGACGTTGCCGTTGACCCTGGCGAGGGTATCGACAATCAACTGCTCGTCATGGGCCTGTAACCCCCCGCGCGGCAGCGGCGCAGGCGCAGCGCGGTATGCGTCCGGCAGCGCATCGGGCGTCAGCGTGTCGCCCTCATCGGCCAGAGCCAGCATCACCTTCAGGACGCTCTGCAGCTGGCGCACGTTTCCCGGCCACGGCAGCTGGCTGAGGTGGGTCAGCAGCGCGGTGGACAGCGTCACCCGGCGCGAAGCGCCGCCCAGGTCGCGCCACAGGGTGGCGATAAAGGTTTCCAGCGCCGGCCACTCGCGTAGCGGAGGCAGCGCCAGGGCGTACTCCCGCAGGCGCCACAGCAGATCTTCGCGAAATTCGCCGGCGCTGACCCGCTGGGTCAGGTTGCGGTGCGTGGCGCAGATCAGGGCGAAGTTCACCGGCACGCTGCGGCTGGCGCCGAGCGGGGCGACCTCTTTCTCCTGCAGTACTCGCAGAAGGCGGGTCTGCAGCGCCAGCGGCATATCGCCGATCTCATCAAGAAACAGCACCCCGCCCTCGGCCTCGCGGATTTTGCCGATATAGCCGTTTTTGCTGGCGCCGGTAAACGCCCCTGGCTGGTAGCCGAAAAGTTCGGACTCGATCAGCGATTCCGGGATGGCGGCGCAGTTAATGGCGACGAATTTACCGCTGCGCCAGCGGCTGTGCTGGTGCAGTGTGCGGCTGACATACTCTTTGCCGCTGCCGGTTTCCCCCTCAATACAGAGCGCGATGCCGGCGTTAAGCAGCCGGAGCAGCTTTTCGCCTTCCCGCGGGCTGGTGAAGGGGAGCTGCATGGCCGGCGGGGCGCTCACCGCCACCCGGCGGCGGGTGGGCTCGCGCAGGCGATAGTGATAGCGACCCTGCGGGGTGGTCAGGGGCAGGGGAACGCTGACCGCCGTTTGCGTCAGCTTCGGAAAAAGCGACGCAAAGGTGAGCTGGCCAAACTGCGCCGCGCTCAGGCCGAACTCGCGCATCGCCAGCCGGTTGCCGGCGGTAAGGACGTTGTCGGAAAAGACCAGCAGCAGTTCCTCCACACTGTCGAGCTTGTCCACCTGCCGGTGGAGGCTCATCAGCCACTGCTCAGGATGCAGGCTCTGCTTCACCCACAGATACTCAATCTGCTTTGCCGCCGCTTTCACCCAGCCAAAGGTGTGCTGGTGGGGAAAATCCGCCGGGCCGGAGATATCCAGCACGCCGGCGATGCTTCCGTCCGGCCGCTGGAGCGGCATCGCCGCGCAGTACAAATTCTGGTTGCGGGTGAGAAAGTGCTGACGCCCATCGATTTCGCAGCCGTCGTCAATCGCCAGCGCGGTGCCGATGGCGTTGGTCCCGCGTCCGCTTTCGCTCCACAGATTGCCCGGCGCCAGCGCGACGCGCTGAGCCTTCTGCATCGCCTGGGTATCGCCGACGGTATGGAGCACCAGACCGCCGGGGTCGGAGAGGATCACCACCGACTGCAGGTCCGCTACCTGGCGCGACAGGGCTTCCACCACCGGCTGCGCCAGCTGCTGCAGGCTGCGGTGGCTGGCGAGCCGGTCCGCCAGCTCGCCGGCGTCGAGGCGGGGAAAATCCTCGGTGGCGGGATCCAGGCCGTAGCGCTGGCAGCGAGACCATGAATCGCTCAGCAGGGGATTGGCGTTAACCTCTGGGGCGAGAAGAAAGGGATTGCCTGGCACAGGGCACCTCTGGGTCGATGTTGCTGTGTTGCAATATTGTAGCCATTTGGTTTATTTGGTGTTGCGATTTGCAACACATAAGTGGAAACCCGTGCGACAGTTGCTGACCATCTGCCCAGTCAGTGAACGCAACCTGTTAATAAATGAAGATATTTAGAGAAAATGAAAAACTGGCATAACCCCTGCAAAGTGAGAAGCGTTCGGCGGCAAGTTTAAAAAATCAATATGCCGCTGCGTCTCAACCCTACAGAAGGAGATTTGCGATGCGTTATGCACACCCTGGCCAGCCCGGCGCCCTGGTTTCATTGAAATCCGCTTACGGCAACTTTATTGACGGTAAATTTGTCGAGCCGCTGAGCGGTGAATTCTTTATGAATACCTCCCCGGTAGACGGCAGCAACATTGCGCAGTTTCCCCGGTCGGATGCCAGAGACATTGACTTCGCCCTCGACGCCGCCCACCGTGCGGCGCCGGCGTGGGGCAAAACCTCAGTGCAACAGCGCTCCAGGCTGCTGCTGCAGGTCGCCGACCGTATTGAACAGCATCTGGAATATCTGGCGGTGGCGGAGAGCTGGGACAACGGCAAACCGATCCGCGAAACGCTGAATGCCGACCTGCCGCTGGCGGTGGATCACTTTCGCTATTTCGCCGGCTGCCTGCGCGCCCAGGAGGGAAGCACTGCCGAAATTGACGAAACCACGGTGGCTTACCATTTCCATGAACCGCTGGGGGTGGTCGGTCAGATTATCCCGTGGAACTTCCCGCTGCTGATGGCCGCGTGGAAGCTAGCCCCGGCCCTGGCGGCGGGGAACTGCGTGGTGCTCAAGCCGGCGGAACAGACGCCGCTGAGTATTACCCTGCTGCTGGAGCTGATCGGCGATCTGTTCCCGGCGGGGGTGCTGAACGTGGTGCAGGGCTTCGGCAAAGAGGCGGGCGAGGCGCTGGCCACCAGCAAGCGTATCGCCAAGCTGGCGTTTACCGGCTCCACGCCGGTCGGGCGACATATTCTCGCCTGCGCGGCGGAGAATATTATCCCCTGCACCGTCGAGCTGGGGGGCAAATCGCCCAATATTTACTTCGCCGACGTGATGGAGGGTGAAGAGGAGTTTATTGAGAAGGCGGTGGAGGGGCTGGTGCTCGGTTTCTTCAACCAGGGTGAGGTCTGTACTTGCCCGTCGCGGGCGCTGATCCATGAATCCATCTATGAGCCCTTTATGGCGCGGGTCATAGAGAAGGTGGCGCAGATCCGTCGCGGCGATCCGTTAGATACCGACACCATGATCGGCGCCCAGGCTTCCCGCCAGCAGTTTGACAAGATCCTCTCCTATATTCAGATTGCCCGGGAAGAGGGCGGACAAATCCTCACCGGCGGCGAGCGGGCGGCGATCGCGCCGGCGCTGGATAATGGTTTTTATATTCAGCCCACGCTGATTAAAGGTCGCAACGATATGCGCTCCTTCCAGGAGGAGATCTTTGGGCCGGTGATCGGGGTGACCACCTTTAAGGACGAAGCGGAAGCGCTGGCTATCGCCAATGAGACCCAGTTTGGCCTCGGCGCTGGGGTGTGGACGCGCGATACCAATCTCGCCTATCGCATGGGGCGCGGTATTCAGGCCGGTCGCGTATGGACCAACTGTTATCATGTCTACCCGGCACATGCGGCGTTCGGTGGCTATAAACAGTCCGGCGTCGGGCGGGAAACGCATAAGATGGCGCTGGATGCCTATCAGCAAACCAAAAACCTGCTGGTGAGCTACGGCACCGCGCCGCTGGGCCTGTTCTGAAGCCCATCTCATTACTGATTGATCCTCAGTCCGCAATCCGTTCGGGTTGCGGATTTTTTTTGCGTCAAAATAACCCGGTGAAAGGGAGCGGTTACGGTGGCGGATAACGGCAATACATTTGGGTTAATGAAGTAATGGCTTTCATTTGAAAATAAAAATTCTTCCAGAACAAGAAATTACAGCGCAGCTCAGGAGCGCTTTGCCTTAATTTGTGTAGAAATGATGAAGATTAATACCAGGAAAATTCCTAATTTTTTAGTGGCACCGGGTTTGAGCACAATAAAACAAGACGTTTTTTTGAGCAATTACCTTTAAATTTGTTAATAAAATGGACGTATTGTTGTTGAGAGGTATTTAATTTTCTTTTGTATAGATATGTAAATTAACATTGAAATGCCATTTCAAAAAATAACTTTATGCCGATTATAGTCATTAACCTGTATGTAACATTTCATTAGGTTGCCTTTTTTTACATCGGGTAATATATTTATTTCGCACATCAAAATAACTCTTTTCTTCTGCTTGTTATTCATGGCCACCTTTCGGCGAAATAAAGCGGAGTTAAAGGACGTGTGCCGATTATCCTGCGGAAGGAACGCAATGAACATTTACAGGGAGGAACGGACGAGCCGTTTCGCGATAGCCATGGGGCTATTCTCGATGACGGGAAAATATATTCGTTAACGATGAGATAAATAATGAAAACGCAACTTCGTATTATGGCAATTCTCATGGGAGCGCTGGTTTCCGGCGCTGCAATTTCTGTTACTACGCCAACCATTAACGTTAACCCAGGCTCCAACGCGGGTACCCAGGGTACCGGCGGACAGGTTATCTTCAATGGATCAATCACCGACAGCTCCTGCAATATCGACAGCGCATCCACCAGCCAGACGGTGGATCTGGGCAAATGGGCCAGCACCTATTTTACCAGCACAGGTTTTGAAACCACCAAAACGCCTTTCCATATCAAAGTAAAAGATTGCCCTGCCAGCGTGACAAATGTCGCGGTGCTGTTTGACGGCGCGCGCGATCAGTCCGATAACACGCTGTTGGCTACCACCGGCGGCGCCGCTGGCGTGGCGATCAAGCTGTATGAAGATGACAAGTCTACGGCGGTCAGCCTCGGCAAAGTGTCGAAAGCCAAAAACGTCGTTGCGGGCGCGACTGCCGGCACCGGCACTGCCGACCTCGAGTTTTTCGCCGACTATATCTCCACCGGTGCGGTGACGGCTGGCGATGCCAACGGTACGGCTAATTTCAATATGATTTATAACTAATCATATTGCGCGCTATTCAGAGTCAGTCCACTGCGTCCTGATTAATTGCAGATAGCTAAAGTGATAATTGTCATAAAGTCACGGAATATATTCGTGACGGTATAGTTGTTTTTGCTAATTATCCCGACGGGTACTGGCTCTGATATTCCCTGCTTTATTTTACTGTTTGTTCAACCTTTACCTGATGGTAAGTCATGATGAAGAAAATAATTGCCGTTGCGGCCTTTCTGCTGTGCTCCACGGCAGCGCAGGCCGGTATTGTCATGGGTGGAACCCGTGTGATTTATCAGGAAGGGAAGCGTGAAGCCGCTAT
>ENA-UPSY01001913-UPSY01001913.1-human-gut-metagenome-genome-assembly--contig:-NODE-1913-length-19788-cov-5.104815_pt1 | contig 19788 bp, 17 predicted proteins | sample MGYA00250044_ERZ773365 | MGnify/ENA primary metagenome ERZ773365 (study PRJEB29103, sample SAMN06111932) | human gut metagenome | biome: human gut; feature: ankylosing spondylitis patient; material... | reverse complement strand
CTTCGATCGCTTTGATCTCATCTTTGGACATGTCAACTGCGGAAAACACAAAGTCAACAGTAGAAGCAACTTTTTCTACTTCATTAACATTCATAACTACGATATTCTTTACTGCTTCCGGCATTGGAGTATCCATTTTCCATCTGCCGCCAACAGCTTCCTCATATGTCTTTCCAGCGCTTCTCGGGCTTGCTGCCAGAGTAACGACCTCAAACCACGGATGGTTTTCCAGAAGAGAAATAAATCTCTGTCCTACCATACCTGTAGCACCTAAAATACCGACTCTCAGTTTTTCACTCATAACAATCGTTCTCCTCACTCGTTTATTTCGCATGTGTCTTTGTACGGCACACATCTGTTTTCTTTGTACATACTATACCACTTTAATCAAAAATGCAAGTGGTTTTTAATTATTTTTCAGATATTCTTTGTTCCCTGCAATGATCTGCTCCATCACTTTCGGTCCCGGAGCGCCATATGTCTCACGTTTTTCCACACATGTCTTCATGCTGATCGCCTCATAAATATCCTGTTCAAATACAGGTGAAATTTCTTTGTACTCTTCAAGCGGAAGTTCATCAAGAGAGATTCCCTTATCAATACAGGTCAGTACCAAGCGGCCTACAATACCATGTGCATCACGGAACGGAACTCCGTGATTTACCAGATAGTCTGCAGCATCTGTAGCATTGGTAAATCCATTCTTTGCACTCGCTTCCATTACGTCTTTGCGGAATTCCATGGTAGAAACCATACCGGTAAATAATGCGATGCAGCCCTTCACGGTATCAATAGCATCAAAGGTAAGTTCTTTGTCTTCCTGCATGTCTTTATTATAAGCAAGCGGAATTCCCTTCATCGTTGTCAGAAGAGATGTCAATGCTCCGTAAACTCTTCCTGTCTTACCACGGACAAGCTCTGCAATATCCGGGTTCTTCTTCTGTGGCATGATACTGCTTCCTGTACTGTAAGCGTCATCAATATCCACAAACTGATATTCGTTGGAATTCCAGATGATCACTTCCTCTGAGAATCTGCTCAGATGCATCATCACAGTTGACATTGCTGACAAAAGCTCGATCAGATAATCTCTGTCAGATACAGAATCCATACTGTTCAGTGTCGGTCCTGCAAAATCCAGAAGCTCTGCCGTGTACTCTCTGTCAAGCGGATAAGTTGTTCCGGCAAGTGCTCCGGCTCCCAACGGACAGTAATTCATTCTCTTATAAATGTCTTTCATTCTGGATCTATCACGCTTGAACATCTCGAAATAAGCTCCCATATGATGTGCAAGAGTGATCGGCTGTGCTTTCTGAAGATGTGTAAATCCCGGCATGTAAGTTTCGACATTCTCTTTCATCAGTTTCAGAAGAACTTCCAGAATCTCTTTCAAGAGTCCGTCAAGCTCAATAATCTCATCTCTTGTATAAAGTCTCATATCCAGTGCAACCTGGTCGTTTCTGCTTCTTCCTGTATGCAGCTTCTTTCCTGCATCCCCGATCCGGTCGATCAGGTTTGCCTCAACAAAGCTGTGAATATCTTCATATTTATCTGTAATCTCAAGTGTTCCGTTTTCCACATCCTCACGGATCCCGTTCAGTCCGTCAATGATCTGCTTCTTCTCATCCTCAGTCAGAATTCCCTGCTTTGCAAGCATTGTCACATGTGCAATACTTCCGCGGATATCCTGCTCATAGAATCTCTTGTCGAAAGAGATGGATGCGTTAAAATTATAAACCAGCTGATCTGTCTCTTTTGTAAAACGACCGCCCCATAACTGTGCCATCTGTCTTTCCCCTTTTCTATTATATCGTATTTGCCCATTAGTTTATCACACTAAAGTGTCAAATGTCTACTATAAACTTGCAAAATATACCTGATTTCGACGAATTCTGTAGATTTTTTCTTATTTTCTGCTATTTTGATTGCTTCTTCCGTCATTTCACACACATTTTTCTGCCTGACACGCTTTATAGGAGAACTCACATCCACAATAATCCTGACGATAAAGACCATAGATTCCAGACAATTCGATGGATCTCTTATATCCGTTCTTCTTCTTGAAATCAGAAAGCAGATACTGTACACCATATTCTTCACCGACACGTTGTCCGATTTCATTTAACTTCTGCGCATTCTTCATCGGACTTATACTAAGTGTTGTTGTAAAATAGTCGAATCCTCCGGCCACTGCAATTTCTGCGGCTTCCTTCAGACGAAGTTCATAGCATCCCATGCATCTGGAACCGCCCTCTTTCACTTCTTCCAGTCCTTTTGCCATCTCATAGAACCGGTCGCGGTCATATTTACCGGCTAAAAATGATACCGGATACCGGAAATGCATCTCTTCAATCAATTTCTGTTGTTCCAGGATGCGCTTTGTGTATTCACTTTCCGGATAAATATTGGGATTATAATAGAAGACAGTGATTTTAAAATACTGTGATAAATACTCTAATACATAACTACTGCACGGTGCGCAGCAACTATGTAGTAAAAGAGTTGGTACTTTTTCTTCCTTTTCCAGTCTTGTCAGAAGCTTCTCTAGTTCTTTCTGATAGTTTATTTTCTGTAAGTTCATTTTCATCATTCTCCTGTATCTTTGTTCCAGATCAATCATTCCTTTTTTCTAAAACGCCTGACATGTTCATTGATTCACTCTCAGGATTATTTTTACATATCATAACATTAACTACTACTGAAATGGAGTCTTCAATGAATTCTCTTCTGGAACTTCATAACATATATTATTCTTATCACACATTGGACGCAGAAACAAGGGCTTTATCTGATCTTTCCTTTTCCGTGCAACCCGGAACCTTCACATCAGTTGTCGGTCCTTCCGGATGCGGCAAATCTACACTTCTCTCCCTGATCTGTGGATTGATGAAGCCAGATGCAGGAGAAATCCTGTTAAATGGTATCCCTCTCAAGGAAAATTCCCCCCTGATTGGCTATATGCTCCAACACGATCATTTACTGGACTGGCGCAGTATTTACCGGAATGTCACCCTCGGTCCGGAAATCTGCGGCACACTGAATACTGCAACCAAAAAACGTGCGTATGAGCTTCTCGAACAATATGGTTTAAGACAATTTGCTTCTGCACGTCCCTCCCAGCTTTCCGGAGGAATGCGCCAGCGTGCCGCCCTGATTCGGACTCTGCTGCCTGATCCGCAACTCTTACTGCTTGATGAGCCCTTTTCCGCTCTGGATTATCAGACCAGGCTGACCGTCAGCGACGACATCGGCCAGATTATCCGACAGAGTGGAAAGACCGCACTTCTTGTCACTCATGATCTATCGGAAGCAATCAGCCTTTCCGACCGGGTCATTGTCCTCACCAACCGTCCTGCCAAAGTCCGTTGCGAAATTCCGATTTTCTTTAAATTAGAACAAGACACACCTTTAAATCGGCGGAATGCACCTGAATTCAAACACTACTTTAATCAAATCTGGAAGGAGCTAAACCATGACAACTGAGCATCTTCGTTTTCTCAAAAAATTCCGCAGACGCCGACGGATGGTCGTCTTTCTGCGGATTCTGATTCTTTTCTTATTCCTGTTACAATGGGAAATCTGTGCCGATACCGGAGTTGTTGATTCCTTTATCTTCAGCAGCCCTTCCCGTATCATAACCTGTTTTCTGAAAATGACAGAGGATGGTTCTGTCTTTCACCATATTGGAATTACCCTGTATGAGACACTTGTCAGCTTTCTTCTGGTCACGCTTACCAGCATTCTGATTGCAATCCTCCTCTGGTGTTTCCATGGACTCTCCGAAATTCTTGACCCTTACATGGTTGTCCTGAATAGCCTGCCAAAATCTGCCCTGGCGCCCTTACTTATTGTCTGGCTGGGTGCCAATACCACAACCATTGTTGTTGCCGGAATGTCCGTTGCAATTTTCGGAAGTATCCTGAACCTCTACACCAGTTTTTCTACGATCGACCAGGAAAAAATTCGTCTGATCTACACACTACATGGAAAACGCAGGCATGCGCTGACCAAGGTGGTTCTTCCTGGTTCCATTCCGGCAATCATCAGTAATATGAAAGTCAATATTGGACTTTGTCTTGTCGGAGTTATCATCGGTGAATTTCTAGCCGCAAGAAGCGGACTTGGATACCTGATCATCTATTCCAGCCAGGTATTTAAACTTGACTGGCTTCTGATGAGTATCTGCATTCTATGTATCATTGCAGTGCTGTTGTATGCGATAATCAGTCTGATAGAAAAGTGGTATCTGAAAAAGACGGGGTGACAGTATTGATCTGTCATCCCGTCTTTTTCATTATTCAAAACTTCCTGTCGGTTCGGTAACACCAATCAGCAAATGCTGTATCACTGTACTTCTTTTATTATCTTCCGAATCACCTTGACATCTTCTTCTAATTCATCCGCAATCTGCTCAAGTGATTTTTGTTTCTGCAGCTTTCTCTTTACTTTTTCCTTTAACAGATCATCCCTTCCCTGCTGGATTCCTCGCCTCATTCCATCTCTTACGCCATCGTCATACATTTCTTGAATTGCTTCACACATATTGATTATCTCCTCCTCATTCTCGGTCTCACCTGGTATCTGTTTCATATTTAAAAATGCCTTCATCGCCTGACTTGTCTCATGGTCAACCTTTTGAAAGAATTTCTTATTTTCATTAACATAGTTTCTTAATCCATCCTTATCTTTTCTATATTTTAGCATAGTTAGTATCACTTGTAAATCCTCAGAGAACCGCTCTATTTCCTCTAAGCGTTCTGCATCTACCAGATTAATCCTATAATTTGGAAGATATTTTTCAAGAATTGCTTTTTCTTTTTCCGTTCCTTCTAATCGAAACATGTCATATAAGTCCACCGGCCCGTCCCACGGCTCTGATCCATAATAAAATACGAGCGAAATAATCGGCGTTAATCGATCTGTTCTTCGAAAACGAGATAAGTATTCTCCAGCTGTAAGATGTTCTAACGGCTGTCCTGTTTTTTTAGCCTGCCTTCGGCCCTCTGTAAACCGTTCCCAGTTATTTCGAATCTGTGTTTCATAATCCATTCCATCATAAAGCATCACTTTATGTGGCATAGCATAATGAATCTTATCTTGTGCTTCATTCGCAAGAAGTACAAGCGTCGCCTGGTTCTTCCATCGCATAATAATGTCTCGGTATTTCTTCATACTTTTCGTTTTTCCTACTCTGTTTTTCACATTAACAGATGAGACTGGATTTACCTCTTCTAAATCTTCAGCCAATATCACATTCTCTCCACCATAAATCACACCATTAAATAAATTTGCGAATCGATTTTTTTCACTTAGCCAGATATTGACATTAACATCTGCTTTTCCCATAGACAGTTCCTCCCTGGTTTTTATTCTTTTGTTTTTAAATCATCAAAAATGGAATCTCTTGCTGATATAGCCTTGAAAATGAGATATTGTTATCTCTTCGATAACATGTTCAGACAAATGAAATATAGAAATATATGTCTGAGATTTTGATGTGGATTAACTATAGCAAAATAAACTGCTGCTGTCAATGATAAAAATCGACCTGGATCCATAGGAATCAAAACAACAATTCAAAAATCCAGGCCATTCACTATTTATTCATTTTTCAGAAACATTCTCCCTGAAAATGCTATGTGCGCTCTCTCATAAAACTCGCACTCAACCGGGCAGATTGGGTGATACAATGGATCAGCTACTACGATCTGAGCGTTTTTCAGGGCGTTTTCCATCTCTTCTTCACCAGACACTTTTAAATCCTGACTTCCAATCAGTCCATCCGTTTCCTCTAACGGACAAAGAACCTTTGTTTTATAGTGATATTCTTTTTCAATTAAAGCTGCAAGAGATGTTGTTGTAACCGGCTCACCGATCAGAGTAACTATTTGTGATTTCCAATCTTCTATAGCTGTATTCTTTTCCCATTCTTTTCGATCTTCCAATGCCGGCATAGGTATTTTCTTTTCCAAAGCTTCACTGATTCTCTCTGCATATTCTTTATAAGGGGTTCCGATCACATAAGGGGTTCCAAACTTTTCTTTTAACGCTTTTGCTGCCCGCAGCCCAACTGATGACACGACAAGGTTGATCTCTGCATTTCCTGCTTTTGCGAGATCTTCCAAACTGTCTCCCATCGCCCAGGTTGAAAGGATCTCCCATCTACATTTCTCCAGATTATTTTTTAATTCTTCTACTCTGGGAAATGGACCAAAATCTAGTGGTGTTGCTCCAAGCAGGTTTACTGTCCGTTTTGCATAGTTTCCTCTTGCTTCCTTTTCTGTAACAAATCTTTTTGCAATTTCTTCGAATGCGATTCCTGCTCCATATACATAATCATGCATTCCATTTGTCGGCACTGCAAAGGATGGTATTCCTGTTTCAATTTCCAGCACTTTCGCCAGTGCCGGAAAATCGGTTCCATTCATAAATGGAATCGGTGAACTGACAAGTGCGATAAATTTCGGATGAAATTCACGTGCTGCTTCTTTGATATCTGATAAAAATTTTTCGTCATTTCCCATGACCGCATCAATCTCTGTCAGACCTGAAATAAAAATCAGGCTATCCTGATCGTACCAGCGAATTTCATCATGTGTATTATAGGTAGAATTGCAGCCGGATGGATCGTGCATCACGACCATGCCTCCCAACTCATAAAGCGCAGAACAGACACCTGATACATCTGAAGTATAAATCGGTATGATTCGATATGATTGTCTCATATGTAGCTTGTGCACCCCCATCCTTTTCTTACGATCATTGTTTTCGGATCTTTTTCATTCAAAAATGCTTCTTCCATAAGTTCCGCTGTCCTTCGGATTCCGTCAAATCCTTGCAGGCTGGCTCCCTGAACCAGATTTACAAAGTAATGACTTCCTGTAGACCACGCTGCTTTCTGACCGATTGCAAGTGTCTTTTCCGAAGGATACGCTTCATGCAGTACACGCATCTTTGCATGAACTGTCGCACGAAGTTCCAGTTTTGGTGCATTTACTTTCAGCCATTCAAATACTTCTTTTTCTTCCGAACTTATACTGTCCAGAAAAACAGTCTTTACGTTAAATCCATGTATCAGCAAAAGCCTGGCCAGTCCAAGTGGACGCGGATGGAAAGTATAATCAATCGTAATTGGAGCATTTCCAATAATTTGTTTTGCATGATTTAACGCTTCTTCGCAAAGTGCGATTTTCTTTTCCATCCATTCACTTAGAATCTGCTTTCTTTCCACTCCCAAAGAATTCCACAGAGTCTCTTCTTCGCTTCTGATTTCTTCATAATCAAAACTAAGTGGCAGATAAAGAAATGCTCTTCTTAATCTTTCTGCCAGTGTTTCAATCCCGTACTTTCCAGATGGATAACAACAGAGAAATGTTCCCGCATTTCCCAATTCTTCATACTCTTCCCATGTGCTGCAATCTTGCAATTCTCTGACTTTATATCCTGCTATAGCTAGCAATTCCTTTAAATCACAGCTTAGATCTAACGCAAAGTCACTCCCCAATATGGAAATCTGTTTTGTATCCATTTTATTCCGATCGGGATTCAGTGGTTCATACATTGCTTTTCGAAGCTTTTGATCCGGTGTTGGTCCATGTTTTTGCATAATTGGATCCATATAGCATCTCAAAAATCTGATTTCTGGAAATCGTTGCTCCAGTTCCCTGTAAATCCGCTCTAGATCGCATCCGAGAAAATGATGAAGGCATACTGTAAACAGAAGAACTGCCTTCGGCATTTTCTGTCCCGTCTTTTCCTCGCGTTCTTTTAGTTTTCTTAAAATATCTGCCGTTCCTTCAATCGTCACATCTTCCAGATTTCCGCTTAACAGATTCTGCTCCTCTACGATCACAAAGGAAAATCTATCTTCTTCACACATCTCTGCTGCAGTAAGCACAACGCCCCGCATACAGTTGTCCGCACAGACATAAATCTGATGTGCTTCCGGAATCAGCATTCCAGTATGAACGATATTCCAACAGCCATGTGCCGGTGAATTAAATTCCAGCCCTTGTGGGAACGGAATTGGATAGGATGCGTCTTTTATGCTGACAACCGCATCTTTCTCACTGATCGGCCAGGCTGATTCTCCAACTTTTCTAAGCATTTGACACCTCTTGTTTTTCTCTCACTTTCATCAGGATTGCTTTGGCAAGTATACGATATTCTTCTGCCATTTCACTTTCCGGAAATGCTTCAAGAACGGTCTTTTTCTGTTCTTCTGCCTGCTGAACAAGATCACTTCTTGTCAAAGTTCCTACAATACTTGTATGAAAATCTTCCGCCAGTTCTTCTACTTTCTCCTCCTCACGCAGGACATTTCTTCGATTCAGGATCAGCCCTCCCAGTGTGGCATATCCGCGATTCTTAAAGTTTTCTACCGCCATAGCAATATTCGCACCTGCATGAATCGCCATATTTTCTCCAGATGTAACAATAAAGATCTTGTCTGCATACCCATTTCGCATCGGCATAGAAAATCCACCACAGACAACGTCTCCGAGCACATCATAAAGCACTACATCCGGCTGGTATTTCTCATATGCACCTGTCTCTTCGAGTTTTTCCAGTGCAGTTATGATTCCGCGTCCTGCGCACCCAAGTCCAGGTGTCGGGCCGCCTGCTTCTACACAGACAATTCCTTTGTATCCAATTTTCACAATATCTTCCAGTTTCAGGTTCTGTTTCTTTTCCTGATACATCTGAAGTACGGTCGGAACCTCTTCCCCATGTCGGAGCAAAATCGTTGAATCTGCCTTTGGGTCACATCCAATCTGAAGAACCTTTAATCCCTGCTCAGCCAGTGCTGCTGCCACATTGGAAACCGTTGTTGATTTTCCGATTCCACCTTTTCCGTATACTGCAATTTTAATCATTGTGTGCCTCCGCTTTTGTAATGATGTTTGAATAGGCAGTCTTTGCCGACACACCTTTTAATCTTCCAATCTTTCCAGAAAGACTGCTGATGATATCCTGTGGTGCATCAATTGCAATACTGATGATATTAATTCCCTTTTCCCTGTATGGAATCCCCATACGCCCGATAATATAATTTCCGGCTTCATGAAGAAGATCATTCAGTGTAACGATCGCTTCCGAATTTTCCACAATTATGGAGATTACTGCTACTCTTGTATCCATTTCGATTCCTTTCCGCATTTTGTTTACGCTTCATTTCTCCGTATTTCGGAACTGGTTTAACATATACGTGGAAGTAGTTCTCCACCTGGCTGTGGGAGGAGGGACTGGGTTCCGATTTCTGTCATACGGATAACTTTGCCTGGGTTTTCTTCTGTGATTGTTCCGATGATTGCTGCATTTTGAGAGTATGGACACTGGTGAAGTGTCTCTACGATCTTTTCTGCCTGTTCTGCCGGAGCAATGATCACCATTGTTCCTTCGCAGGCAAGATAAAGTGGTTCAAGTCCAAGCATTCCACAGACTCCCTGCACCTCGGTAGCTACCGGGATTTTTGCTGCATCAATCTGTACTCCAACCTGGCTCTGTCCTGCAATCTCGTATAATACAGTTCCGACACCGCCTCTTGTCGCATCACGGATCACATGAAGTTCATGTGTCGTGTCCATAACAGCCTCCACCGTCTTCCAAAGTGGGGCGCAATCGCTCTTCACATCTGCCTCGATTCCGAAATCTTCTCTCGCAAGAAGGATCGTGCATCCATGTCGGCCGATATCTCCGGTTACGATAACTGCATCTCCTGGCTTCGCAAGTTCTCCGCCAACCTGTACGCCATCTTCAATTTGTCCCATTCCGGTTGTTGTGATAAAGACTCCGTCTACCTGTCCTTTTCCGGCGACCTTGGTGTCTCCTGATACGATGCGAACACCTGCTTCTTTCGCTGTTTTAGCCATTGCCTCCGCAATCTGCTCCAGTTTCTCCATTGGGAATCCTTCTTCGATCACAAATGCACAAGTCAGATATAATGGTTTTGCCCCCATACAGGCCAGGTCATTTACTGTTCCGCAGATAGACAGTTTTCCAATATTTCCTCCCGGGAAAAATGCCGGAGATACGATAAATCCATCTGTTGACACTGCCATTTTCCCAACCGGCGGATTTAATACGGCTGCATCATCTGCTGTCAGATCCGGATTTGCAAAATGTGCTGCAAATACTTTGTCGATCAGTTCTGAAGTCTGTTTTCCGCCTGCTCCGTGTGCCATTGTAACTGTCTGGCTTTCTATTTTTTCGCTCATATTATTTCCTCTTTTTCCGTCACTGTTCACAGTAACCATTTCTATTTTCTTCTATACTCCGTACATGAAATAAGCGGAACACGCACCTTCATTTGAAACCATGCATGCTCCTACCGGATGCTGCGGTGTACAGACTTTTCCAAATACTTTGCAATCTGATGGCTTACATTTTCCCTGTAAAACATCTCCGCAACGACAAGCCGGATTTGCTCTTCCTTCCATTTCCGGAATCTGATATTTCACTCTTGCATCAAACATTTCCCACTCTTTACGAAGCTTCATTCCGGAATCTGGAATCACTCCAAGACCACGCCATTCACTGTCGCAGGATTCCATCAGTTCATCTACAAGACGCTGTGCCTCTTTGCTTCCTTCTACTGTTACTACTCTTGGATAGCAGTTTACAAAAAATGGTTTTCCTTCCTGGTAGCGTTTCAATGAAACAGCCAATGCTGTCAGCAGTTCTTTCGCAGTAAATCCTGCTACAACTCCACTGACTCCCTCCTTTGTCAGAGATTCACACAATGCCGTTCCGGTAATTGCATTTACATGTCCCGGATAAAGAAACACATCTGCACTTCCTTTTAATGCTTCATAAGCTCCCGGCATCGTCTTATTTGCCGTCAGGATAGAATAATTCTCTAGTTGTTCTTCTTTCGCTTTCTTTACTGATAAACAAGAAGAAGGTGTTGTTGTCTCAAAACCAACGGACAGGAACACGACTTGTTCCTCCGAATGTAACCTCGCATATTTTTCTGCATCTGCCGGTGAATAAACAATCTGGATCTTTGCGCCCTTTTCTCTCGCTCCCGCAAGACTCATCTTTGTTCCCGGTACACGGACAAGATCGCCAAAAGTACAGACTGTCACACCTGCTTGAAGTGCAAGCCACACTGCCTCATCAATAAACCTAACCGGTGTCACACAGACCGGACATCCCGGTCCTGAGATCAGTTCCACCTGCTTTGGAAGTAATTTGCGGATTCCAAGGCGAAAGATCTCATGTGTATGTGTTCCGCACACTTCCATAATGCGAACCGGGGGGCCATCATACTGCTCGATGATTTCCCTCGCTGTTTTTCTTTGTTTCTCATTTCTTTCAGATGTTTGATTTTTTGTTATATCCTGCATCATCATTTATTCTTTTCACCCCACTGTTCACTGCTCTATAGCAGTTCTTCCATAAGCTGATCGGTCTCTTCATCATCTTCTTCTGTGATCTTTGCAATTGCGACTCCGGCGTGCACCATCACGTAATCGCCCGGCTCCAGATCTTCTAATAACTCTGAAGACACTTCCCTTTTCGCACCACCTGCATCTACCACTGCAGTTCCGTCACTGATGCGAACCACTTTAGCTGATAATCCTACACACATTTTTTCTTATTCCTTTCTTTTTTAACTCTATAAAATTGGAGCTTCCTCTACACACTCATGATTCATTCCATAAAATGCCTGACCAAGCGCAATTCCTCCGTCATTCGGCGGAATCATCTGATGTGTCAGCACATGAAAACCATTTGCAATTAATCCGTCTTCCGTCAGACGAAGCAGTAATCCATTCTGAAATACACCGCCACTAAGTGCGGCTGTCCGGCATCCGGTTTTCTCTGCAGCATGGACACACGCTGCAACAATCTGCTCTGCAAGTCCTTTATGAAATTCATAAGCTGCCTTTTCTATTAAGTCCTGATCAAATGTATCTTCTGCCACTGCATTTTCGCCAATATTGCTAACCACTTCGACTGCTGCCCTCACCAGTCGACTTGTCAGAAGAAGTTCTCTTCCGTCGTCTGCTGATTCAGTTAAACACTTCTGCCCGTCTAAGACATTTATTTTCTTCTCACCAGATCTTTTTTCATAAGCTTCTGCTGCGAATTCCAATGCCATGGAGGCTTCTCCTTCAAAAGAAGATTTCTTTCGAATTCCAAGTATCGCACTGATTCCATCAAATAATCTTCCTGCACTGGTTGACTCTACCGCATTGATCTTTCTCTCAAGCATCGCAAGCTGAACTTTCGCTTCTTTTTCCTCGCAAAGACCAAGTTTCTGAATGATCTGCATCGCCTCATCTTTTGATTCAGATATTTGCCAGATTAAAGAAACTGCGATACGCCATCCTTCTTTTGCTGATAGGTCGCCTCCAGCCTGTAAAAATGGTTCAATACTTCCGATTCTCCGGAATCCGTCAAGATCTGCCAGAAGTATTTCTCCGCCCCATATGGTTCCGTCCGTTCCATAGCCGGTTCCGTCAAAAGATACTCCGATCACCTGTTCCATCCAGTCATTCTCTGCCATACAGGATAAGATGTGTGCATAATGATGCTGCACTTTCAAAACAGGAAGTCCCAGTTCTTCCGCAACCACCGTCGAATTATATTTGGGATGCATATCGCAGACGACAACGCTTGGTTCCACTTCTAACAATGTTTCCATCCGCTGTATTGTCTCTTTCAATGCATTTACCGTTCTTAAATCTTCTAAGTCCCCCACATAAGCCGAAGGATAAAATCTACTATCCACACCGATACAGAATGTATTTTTCAATTCTCCGCCGACAGCTAATACCTGTCCTTTCCATTTTCCTGACGTCTGGATCGGAAGTGGCGCATATCCCCTTGATCTGCGAATCATATATGGTCTGTTTTTATAGAAATCCATCACGGAATCATCTGCTCTCACACGAATTTTTCGATTGTGAGACAAGATGCAGTCACAAAATTCCGAAAGCTCTTCGAGTGCTTCCTCATCCGATCTGCAGATTGGCGCACCGGATACATTTCCACTGGTCATTACGAGAAAGTCCGGCATCTTGATTCCATCCGGATATTGAAATAGAAGTAACTGCACCGGCGCATATGGAAGCATCACTCCTACTTTTGGATTGCCCGGTGCGACAGATGAACACAGCTGCTTCGTTTCTATCTCTTTCCTCACCAAAAGAAGAATCGGCTTCTGATGTCCAGTGAGAATTTCTTCCTGCTCCTTACTCAACTCACAGACACTTTGCACTACCTCAAGATTTCTTGCCATCACTGCAAACGGTTTCGCCGGGCGGCGTTTTCTCTTTCTTAACAGTTCCACTGCTGCCTCATTTGATGCATCGCAGCAAAGATGAAATCCTCCGATTCCCTTCACTGCTACGATTCCGCCTTCGGAAATCACTCTTCTTGCTTCCGTAATTGCATCAGAACCTTTCATGTCTATCGTTCTATCAGAAGTTTTGATCAAATAAACTTCCGGTCCGCACGCATTACAACAAACCGGCTGCGCATCGTATCTTCTGCTTTCCGGATTGTAATATTCTGCCTCACATTCCGGACACATCGGAAATTCTTTCATACTCGTACGCTCTCTGTCATATGGAAGAGCATCCAGAATCGTAAGCCGCGGACCACAACACGTACAATTAATAAACGGATGTAAGTATCTGCGATCCTTGGGATCATACAATTCTTCCTTGCATTCCTCACAGATTGCAATATCCGGAGAAATAAAGATTTCTCCTTTTGTCTTCTCGCTTTCTATGATAGAAAAGTCCGGATATTTTTCCTTTGTATCCAGTATTTCTTCTGAAACCTTAAGAATCGCTGCACGTTTTGGCGGACAGGTACGAACTTTCTCAATAAACAGATTCACTGCCGTCTCGCTTCCCTGTGCGAAGATTTCAACATAAGGTCCACGATTACTGACACTTCCTCTGATCTTACAGGAATCTGCATGTCGACTGACGGTCGGACGGAATCCTACGCCCTGTACAATTCCATAGACACGGATTTTCTTCGTTATCTCCTTCTCCATAGACTTTTTCCTCCCGTTATGACTCCTGCAGTTTTCCTGAGACTGCAAAATGCCGTACATTAACAAATGTTCCTTTGAATCCCGGTACCAGGCCTCTCATATTTTCATCTGCAAAGACAATGTCATAGTTCCCATTTTGAACAAGCTTACAATAATCCATCTCTTCTTTCAGTGAAAGATCTCCTTCTTCTGAAAGCTCGGATTTCATCATAAACCAGCTTGCCACCGTAACTTCTGTATTCTGTTCATCACTTCTTGTACGAATTTCCTGTCTGATGGCATTTGCAATCACCTGCTGATGAATGATCAGTATCTTTTTCCTTTCATAACCAAGTTCAGGTATCAATTCATCTACGAATGGATATCCCACTTCATACGGTGTGCCAAACTCTTTTTCCAGATATTTTGCTGTCTCAAGTGCCGCCGGTGCTACAACCAGATTCTTATCTGCTAAGCCTGCTGTCTTTACTTTATCAATACCTGCTCTCATTCCATAGCAAATATAATGCGTATTCTCATTTTCTGATTTCCGGAACTTCTCTTCTATATTCAGGTCACTGACATCATGTGGCGTCAGACCGAGAACTCCGATTTTCATCTTTTTAGAAGAATCGTCTTCTTCTGAAACTTCCTTTTGTGATGCTACGCCTTTTCCTGCAAATGTCTTGAATAAAGTCAGCCACGCCTTCTCTTCTCCCACATCATACAGTTCCATTCCATTCGTATCTACAGTCAGAATCGGAAGATTTGTCTTCTTCTCGCACATTCTCTGTAATGCTCTATAATCCGTTGCGATCACCGCCGGAACCGGAGTACCGATCACCGCTGCAAAATTTGCATCAATCTTCTCTGCTGCATCCGTAAGTTTCGCAACAAGCCTGTCATCTCTTCCAAGGATTGCATCCATGTCACGCAAGCCCGCACTGAAAATCGCACTACGTTCCCCGAACCAGCGCGGTTCATCGAATCCGCATACATTTCCTGTACAGCCTCCCGCATCACATATGACAAGGATTCCTCCCAGTTCATAGAAAACGGACGCTGCACCTGACTGATCCGGTGCAAATGGAGTCAGTCCTTTCCAAAGGCCACGTACATAAACGTCTTCTTTTTTGTCCACTTCCTCTTTGAACAGTGATTCTTGACTCTGTTCTGCAATTGCTTCTTGTGATTTAGAACCGATCACTTCCACCTGTTTCTGCAAAACATTCCCTTCTGCCTGTTCTGTCACAGCCTGCTTAAGCGCCTCAAACAGTCTTCTTACGCCTGCATATCCGAAAGGCTGGCGCTCTTCATTCCAATGGATTCCTTTTGTGTTCGGATGATAATAACAGGCATCCTTTCCGATCGTCAGTGTCACGCCACTTTCGGATGGATCATAATAGAGCATCGTCGGTTCCATATTGGAAAAAATCTTTGTCTGCGGACTTAACTTTTTCAACTGTCTGATATAAATAAAGTTCTCCACAGTAATCGTTCCGTAGATTTCTGCTACTTTAAATCCATATTTCACCAATGCTAATGATAATTCAAACGGATCCGCATTTGCACATTCCCCAACAGCAAATACCGGGTCCGGACAGACTTTACGAAAACTTTCAATTGCTTCCTGTGCCTGTTTTTTCTGTTCCTCTGCATGAAATTCTATTCCAAGTGCTGCGCCAAATGCCTGATACTGGCTTCCAATTTTATCAATCTGATAAAGTCTGCGCAGTTCGATAAATGGAATCTTTAATCTATCATGAAAATCCTCTGCTGCAAATCGTGCATCCGGGTGAAGAACAAGATTAAAATTTGCCTCAGACATTTTCTTATATTCTTCAAAATCTTCACATCTCGAAATCTCATGAATCGTTTTCACACCTGCCTCTTGAAGCAGTGTATATAATTCACAGTCATCTACGAGTGGTGAAAAGTATCCGAGCAGATTTACTACATTTCCTTTTTTATGTCCTGGTTCAAGAAGTGAATACAGAGACTGTCTCACATGAACCATTGGTGGCTTTCGTCCCTCTCGTGTCAATGCATACATATAACATGGACGCACCGGAAGTCCGGCTTTTTCTTCCGCTTTTCTACAGACACGTTCCATATCTGTTCCAAGAAGGGCATCCACACAGGTAATACAGATCATCACAACGGATGGTTTCTTCTCAAGCCTTTCACAGATTGATGCAACTGCTTTCGGGATCTTCTTTAGATGACGCCCTGTTACAATATCAGTCTCATCCATACAAAGGTAAAAGAAACGGTTATTATATTCTTTCATTGAACTGATCATGGACGTATTTCTTCCACAGCACCCCGGTGCCACGATCAGCATGATCGATCCCGGCACTGCAAGTCCTGCTCTTTTCACTCCGAACCCTTCTGCCCCCGGAGAGTTAAAGGCAAGCGTAGCCGGCGAACTATAGATTAAATGTTCCCCTGACTGAAACTGTTTCGGAAGATTATCCTTTCCTCTTTGTTCCAGTTCTTCCGCTGTACAAAAATATGCTTTCTTCATATATTTTCCCTCGACTTATATTTTATCTCACACGTTCTGTTTCATCCTCTAACAGCTTTTCTGCCAGTTCAAAGAATCTCTTACTGATCTCAGAATCTGCGTCGCCTTCGATCACAGTCTTCCCCTGATCTTCCCAGCGTATAATCTCATCACTTCTTGGAATCTCACCAACAATAGGAATCTTTTTTTCTTCTGCAAATGCCTGTACCTTCTCCGTTTCATTTTCCACATTTCTATGATTCAGGATCAATCCAAAAATTCTTGCATAACTGCGATCTTCAAAGTTACGCACTGCGCTGGAAATATTGTTAGCCGCATACAATGCCATCTTTTCTCCGGATGTAACAATCACAACCTTCTCTGCATATCCTTCCCGGATCGGTGCTGCGAATCCGCCACAGACAACATCCCCAAGTACATCATACAGAACAACATCCGGTTTGTATGTCTCAAACAACCGCAAGTCTTCTAATAACTGAAATGTCGCTATGATCCCGCGTCCTGCACATCCTAGTCCCGGTGTCGGTCCGCCTGTCTCGATACAGAGCACACCACCGAATCCTTCCTTTGCGATCTGATCTAATTCTTCCGGCTCCTCATCCTCTTCTCTCATATAATTCATTACCGGACGCAATGGCTCGCCGCCTAACAGATTAATCGTTGAATCTGCTTTCGGATCACATCCGATCTGAATTACGCGCTTCCCCATAGCGGCAAATGCTGCTGCCAGATTCGATGTAATCGTGGACTTTCCAATCCCACCTTTTCCGTAAATTGCTACCTTTAACATATTGCTGATCCTCCCATTTTATTTCCCTGGTAAAGAGAAAGACCCTTCTTCCCCAACGGAAAAAGAGTCTGTTAAAATCACAAAATATTTTTTTGTCTAAACGCTTCTTTACAACTATTCCCGCTCGGTATCTCTTACTTCCTTGCCGTCAGAGTCTATATTCTATTCAAAATCCATGTCTTTATTGCTATGAGATATCTCTCTGCTGCATTCAGATTGAAACGTATTCTTTCCGTTTGGAACAGTTGTAAATCTCTTGCAAAACCATTAGTTAAATTATAACTTATCACTAATAGAATGGCAATGAATTTCTGGTTATTTCAGCGTTTTTTATTTCACAATATTGTTATTACTTTATCCAACAAATTTGCTCCAATATCCCTGCACAAAGATAAATAATACGATCAATGGCAGAATATAGGATACATAGAATCTTGCCCAACCCGGGAACTTGATTCCACTTCCTGCATTCGCTTCTTTCTGGAACTTATCCCAGCCCCAACCATAGCGGCTTGTACAGAACAGAAGATAGATCAGGCTTCCGATCGGAAGCAGGTTATTACTTACAATAAAGTCCTCAAGATCCTGAATATTGCTTCCTGCTCCCAGAGGCATGAAGCCGCTCCATATGTTGAATCCCAAAATACATGGAAGGGAAAGTACAATGATCGCGATCAGATTTCCCACAACCGCCTTTGTTCTTGAACAATTCGTTAAATCCATCACAAATGCGATCAGATTTTCAAACACGGCAATGATCGTAGAGCATGCTGCGAAAAACATACAAAGGAAGAAAATTGTTCCCCAGATTCTCCCTGCACTCATTGCATTGAAAATGTTCGGAAGTGTGATAAAGATCAGACTCGGACCGCTGTCCGGCTGAACATTAAATGCAAAGCAGGCCGGAAAGATAATAAATCCAGCGATCAATGCAACTAATGTATCCAGAACTGTTACGCAGACTGCTTCTCCTGTCAGAGTTCTTTCTTTTCCGATATAACTTCCAAAGATCGCGATCGCACCGATTCCAAGACTTAATGTAAAGAACGCCTGTCCCATCGCTGCGAAAATAACTTCTTTCAATCCTGATTCTGCTGCTTTCTTAAAATCAGGAAGAAGATAGAACTCCAGTCCTTTCTCTGCTCCCGGCAATGTCACGGAACGCACTGCAAGAATGATCATCAACACGAAAAGGAGAATCATCATTTTCTTTGTGATCTGCTCCACACCTTTCTGAAGTCCCATACAGACGATTCCAAAGCACAGCACAACAACAAGGATCATACAGATTGTCATTGTAACAGGCTGTCCAAGAAGTGATGTAAATACTCCGGTCACACCATCCGCATCAAGTCCTTTAAACTCTCCGATTGCCATCTTTCCTGTATATAGAAGAAGCCATCCGCCGATTGTTGTGTAGAACATCATTAAAAGATAGTTTCCACCGATTCCAAACCATTTATACCAGTGCCACTTTGTTCCCAGTGGTTCCAGACGGTCAAAGGATAGTGCAATACTTGCCTGACTTCCACGACCCACTGCGAATTCCATTACCATGATTGGCAATCCCAACAGAACAAGAAACAGCAGATAGATCAGAACAAATGCTGCTCCTCCATACTTTCCTGTAATATACGGAAAACGCCAAACATTTCCCAAGCCAATGGCACATCCCGCTGAGATCAGGATAAATCCCAGACGTGAGCCAAATTTCTCTCGTTTCATTTCTTAGTTGTCCTCTCTTCCTTCTTTAGTGTCATAAAATGCTGTAACTGAACTTACAACCATTCGATAAGCCATCTCTGCTGCGTACTCTGGTGTTTCATTTTCGCCTGTTTCTAACCATGTTTTCACAAAACCAAGACATCCGTTCAGGCAATAGGAATAAAAATATTTCATTTCACCTGATTTCTCCGGTACAAGAGCCGCAAGTGACTCCCGGCTCTTCTCCTCTAAAAGCTGCTCTAACTTATGCACAAAACCAATATCCCCATGTGGTCCTACAAGTGCGCTTGCAATTTGACGATTTTCATCAAGCACATGAAACAAATCCTGAATAAAATAGTAAACGGTATCTTTTCCCGGATCAATTGGATGTTCACGGATTGCGCGCTGCATCTCTTCCATCATTTCATTTTCAATTTCTGCAAGCAGCCCTGGTATATCAGAATAATGCAGATAAAAGGTAGAACGATTGATATCCACCGCATCTACCAATTCTTTTACCGTAATCTCTCTGATACTCTTCTCCCTCATCAATTGAGCAAGACCTGTTTTAAGCTGACTTTTTGTCTTTCTGACTCTGCGATCTGTCTTCTTCTGCATCTTCTCTTCCCCCTTTATAACTTACAGTACTCCTGACCAACAACTCTCTACCCTGTTTCTATGTTACTGTTCGCACGATGTGCGACCAGCAACGCATCTCGCCATTTTAAATCGCCTTTGGCGATGGGGCGAGATGCATTCAAGTCAAAA
>ENA-UPSY01001895-UPSY01001895.1-human-gut-metagenome-genome-assembly--contig:-NODE-1895-length-19934-cov-53.260764_pt1 | contig 19934 bp, 16 predicted proteins | sample MGYA00250044_ERZ773365 | MGnify/ENA primary metagenome ERZ773365 (study PRJEB29103, sample SAMN06111932) | human gut metagenome | biome: human gut; feature: ankylosing spondylitis patient; material... | reverse complement strand
CAGACTGCGTCTTTGGTTTCCAGTGCCATATGGAGCTCACATTGGACGTTGTAGAACGGCTGATCGCCCATTCTGAGAAAGACCTGAGCCGTGCAGCAGACTACCGTTTCGTTGACACGCCTGCAGCGCTCCGGGCCCACGATTACAGTGAAATGAATCAAGCGCTTTTTGGCTTTCTGGATAAGCTGGAAGCACGTTACAAAGCAGCGCAAGCATAATGTCATGCCCGGTGAGCTTGCCATCGGGTTAAGATTGTCATGTCCGCTCCTGGCACAGAGCGGACGAACTAACTGATTTGAAGGTCCGCTATGAGCGAGGAGCGGACCTTCAATCTCCCGACACTTCGGCTAAATAGCTTTCTTCCCCGAAGCAGACTGAATATATGCTTGTCATCGCTGTCCGCTGGGCTGGAACTCTTCAAAATCGTCACTGATTTCAGTGCAAAAATTCAAAAAGGCCTCTACAGCTGCTGGTGCCAGACGACGCGATGGGCGGGCAACGTACAGTGGATAGGTTTCATCCGGCCATTCCGGAAACAGTTCTGTGAGCTTCCCGTCTGCTATCAGGTGCGCGACACTCAGTGATAACACCTGCGCAATACCGGTGCCGCTCACGCAGGCCTGCACCATAAGATCGACATCAGTAGTGATCAGATGCCCCTGTGTCTCTACAGACAGCCATTCCCGACCGCGCCGAAATTCCCAACTGAACGGTTTACCGCTGCGCGGATCAATATATTGAATGCATTCATGCCTGGTAAGATCCTGGGGATTCTGTGGTCTTCCGTGCTGTGCCAGATAAGCCGGCGCGGCTACCGTCAGCACGCGCGTATTCAGCAGCAGCTTTGATGTGATGGTAGAGGGAGGTTGCGGCCCAAAGCGCACTGCGACATCGATCCCCTCCGTCACCAGATCGCCGACATCGGGTTGCTGCACCACCGTCAGTTTCAGATCCGGATGACGCTGGCGTAACAGCGGCAATTTGGGTGCCAGAATGTAACGAGCAAAAATGGGATTCACGCTAACACGCAATGCACCACGCACCGCCACGGCAGCACCAGAAACATAGCTTGCCGCTACTTCAATACCTTCCAGATGCGGCGCAGCGCGCTCATATAAAGCCCTGCCTTCGCTGGTGAGGTTCAGGGTGCGCGTGGTGCGGTTCAGCAGACGTACACCGAGCCGTGCTTCAAGCCGATCAATAGATCGGCTTACGCCGGAAGCTGAAAGTCCCAGTATCTCGCCAGCGCGGCTGAAACTACCAGCCTCGACGACAGCTGCCAACACGCTTAGCCCCGAGAGAAGTCGTCCGTCAAAACTCATAAGCACCCATCTTTGATTTTTAGCAAAAATAATTTGAATAAAACTACCTTTATCAAAGATGGTGCGCAACCTATTGTGTCGTCCACATCGTTGCGACTCGCAGTTTACCTGGTTCAGGCCGGGTAATTCCGCAACGAACGGCACCCCTTAATTCTGAGGAATACGACATGACAACAAAGCGCACTCTTTTCAAAGGCGGCATTATCCTTACGCTGGATGCCAATGTTCCTAATCTTGACGTCGGCGATGTCCTTGTCGAGGACGATCGGATCGCGGCTGTTGGTCCGGCTCTGCAGGCGGATGACGCTGAGGTGATTGATGCCACTCATCATATTGTTATGCCAGGACTGATTGATGCTCATCATCACATGTGGCTGGGTGTCATGCGTCGCATGATGCCAGATGTGGACGATCTGTTTGCTTACATTGATGTTGTCGCTGAAAAACTGGGTGCCCACTATCGGCCGCTGGACATGTTTCTGAGTACCAGACTGACCGCGGCCGCCTGTCTGGACGCGGGTATCACTACCGTTATTGATGCCTGCCACAACGCGCGCAGCCCGGCCCACACTGATGCCGCGCTGGATGCCCTGCAGGAGAGCGGTATTCGCGCATTACACATGGTGGGTGCGGCGATGGACAAGCAAGCCTCAGCCGCGCATCTGCCGGGCGATCTGCCGCGGCTGGCGCAGCGCTGGAATACCCCGGAAAGCCGGGTACGCGTGGGCCTGTTCGGGCAACTTAATCTGGACTGGTGGCAGGTCGCGCGTGATCTCGACATGCGGATTCTGACGGAATTCATCGGCGATCTGGCGAAGCTCGGCCCGGAATTTGCCAAACCGGGTGTGCTGGGTACGCACAATATATTTAACCACTGTTCTCGGGTTCCGCATGAGACATGGCAGCTACTGGCCGAAGCAGGTGTTAACGTCACCGTTAATCCGCGTTCAGATGCGCTGTTTGGCTTCGACGATGAGAGCTTCGCCTATCAGAAGGCCGTTAATTATGGTCTGACGCCAGCGCTGGGCATTGATCTGGATACCGCGTTTGGCAGCGATATGTTCGGAGAAATGCATGCGCTGTTTGGACAACAGCGCTCAGCGATGCGCTACCGGCGCTTCCGTGGTGAAGAGAGTGTACCGGCACCTATTACGGTCGCAGCGGTACTGAAGGCGGCAACCGTCAATGGCGCCCGCGCGGCCGGACTGGAGGATCAGATTGGCACCCTTACGCCAGGTAAGCAGGCTGACATCATCATGGTACGCACCAGCGGCGTCGCCGTCTTCCCGGTCACGAATGTAACCGGAACAGTGGTGCAGGCGATTGAACGCGCGGATGTGGACACGGTAATGGTGGCGGGACAGTTACGTAAGCGCGCGGGCCAGCTGATTGACGTGGATCTGGCCGCACTGGAGGCGGATACCACAGCGTCCCGTGATTACCTGCTCAAAGCCAGCGGCTGGCATGTCGATCGCTTCACCGCAGCCTGATGACAGAGCGGCCCGTCGCAGCGGGCCGTATCACACTTTTACGCCTTTCTCGCACAGGAGATTTCCATGCCAGATCTCGCTATAAAGCGGAGCATGCAGGAAAACAATCCGCCCGCGCTGCTTCCCCGCCCGGCTTCGGGCGTTATCGCCGCACTGTTCTTTGGCTATCTGGCGGTTGGCCTGCCATTGCCGGTGATTCCGTTATTCATACATGGTCACCTCGGTTTCAGTAACCTCGTCGTGGGATTGGTGATCGGCATTCAGTTTCTGGCCACCGTGCTCACACGTGGCTATGCCGGACGGGTAACCGACCAGCTGGGCGGCAAGCGTTCTGCACTGCAGGGGGCACTGCTTTCGGCGCTGGCGGGTGGGTTGTATCTGACCGCTTCCGCGTCGGATCTATCGCCCACCGCCAGCCTCGGCATCGTCATTGCCGGTCGTCTGATGGCTGGCTTTGGCGAAAGCCAGTTCGTCACGGGGTGTGTCTCCTGGTCGATTGCTTCGGTTGGCCCACAGCGGGCCGGAATGTCGATGTCATGGACCGGCATTGCCATGTTCGCAGCCCTGTCAATTGGCGCGCCGGTTGGCATGGCGCTGTATCAGCATTACAGCCTCGCGGTAGCCATGATGGCCTGCATTGCTGCACCGGTCCTGGCTGCGCTGATCGCGCTGGGCTCTTCTGCTTATGTGTCGCCGGGAGGCACGCGATTGCCATTTTATCAGGTGATCGGACGCATCTGGCGCGAAGGGCTGGGGCTGATGCTGCAGGGTGTCGGCTTATCCGGACTCACCGCTTTTGCCTCGCTGTACTTTGCGGCACACCACTGGCAGAACGCCGGTCTGGTCATGACAGCCTTTGGACTCGGGTTTATTTTCGTTCGCCTTGTCTTCGGCCATCTGCCCGATCGAATGGGAGGCTATCGCGTGGCAATCTGGTCGATGACGGTTGAAGCCATCGGCCAGGCCATGTTGTGGCTGGGCACAAATGAATGGACGGCGCTTGCCGGTGCGCTGGTGACCGGACTGGGCTGTGCGCTGGTTTTCCCGGCGCTGGGTGTCGAAGCACTCCGGCGGGTGCCACCGGCCAATCGTGGTAGTGCGATGGGCGCCTTCGTCGCTTTTCTTGATATCGCCTATGGCCTCTCTGGCCCGGCTGCGGGGTTTATCGCCGGTCATTACAGTTATGCCGCCGTTTATCTCTCTGGCGCGCTGTGTGCACTGCTGGGTGCGCTACTCGCGAGTGTCTCCCGCCGCGCCCAATTCTGAATATCACGCAGTGCCGTCAGTCGTGTCTGGCGGCGCACTACTCTGGAGAAGTTCTATGTCTCGTATTTTTATTTCCGGCTCGTCCACCGGCCTGGGTCTGATGACGGCTGAACTGCTGGTTCAGCAGGGGCATGACGTTGTGCTGCACGCGCGTAATAGCAGCCGTGCAGAAGATGCCCGGCGCGCTTTACCGCAGGCCAAAGCGGTCGTCGTCGGCGACCTCGAAACGATTGCGGGGGCGAAGGAAACCGCATCACGCGTTAACGATCTCGGGCATTTCGATGCTGTGATCCATAACGCCGCAGTGGGCTATCGTGAAGCCAGCCGTGTCACCCGGGACGGGTTGCCGCATGTGTTCGCAATTAATACGCTTTCCGCTTACATACTAACCGCATTGATCGCGCGTCCGCAGCACCTCGTCTATCTGAGTTCTGGTATGCATCATCATGTCGGAGCCTGTCTGGACGATATTCTCTGGCGCAAGCGGCCCTGGAATGGCGCTGACGCCTACGCTGAGAGTAAATTGCATGACGCGATGCTGGCGTTTGCCGTGGCGCGTCGCTGGCGGGACGTGCACGTCAACGCTCTGGAGCCCGGCTGGGTGCCCACCAGAATGGGCGGCCCGGGTGCGCCCGATGATATGGAACAGGCGCATCTGACTCAGGCCTGGCTTGCCGCCAGTGATGATCCGCAGGCAAAGGTAACAGGTAAATATTTCTACCACCTCAAGCGCATGACCGCGAATCCACAGGCCAATGATGTTGCACTGCAGGATCGGCTGCTTCATATCTGTGCTGAGCTTTCAGGTGTTATGTTGCCGGAGTAAGAAGGAAAATTTAACCACCGTTAGTAGAGGACATATCATTGGCTGTCTGATTCCCGACGGTTCTTTGGCCGGCTGTAATTAATCGTACAGCCGGTTAATAAAGCACTTCATCCTTCAATTATCTACTTTGACCGATTGGTACTTAACCGAATTGTGAACCCTTGATGTTCACTCTGCGCAAACAACTGGTTCTAAGTGGGAGTAAAACAGCAACCTGCTGTTCGAAAACTTCTTTTCAGCGTGAATATGAACGAGGCGAAGCTCCCTGCGCTGGAAGTGACAATATCATTCTCGACGGAACAGGACAGCCAATGTGCGTGATTCAGACTGTCAGGTTGCAGGTCATTCGCTTTTGTGAAATGACAAGCGAACTCGCCAGCAAAGAAGGTCAAGGTGATTTAAGTCTGGAGTACTGGAAGGAAGGACACAAACGTTATTTTGAGCGTGAAGGCACTTATTCTGAGGAAATGGAACTTGTCTTTGAGGAGTTTGAGCTTAGCGAGATTTTGTAAAAGTCCGACCCTGGCACAAAGCAGACGCCCATTCTCACGCGAATGCTTTGCCCTTTACTTGCCAACAACCGAATCGCTTGCTCCGCAACTATGGTTTTTTATTAGAATCTTCGCCACCAAATAAATTATAATAAATTGATTTTATTAGACATCTGTCAGAATCTATATGGTCAGCACGTGTTGCATGCTCTAATGTTTCAAATGCTAAATTATGCGCGGCCTCAGAAAATATCCCAGGCCAACCCTTACTCAGCATAGACAGTCCTTTAAGGACTCTTATCTGAATCTCCCTCATACTGGCACCATCGCGCGCGACAGGTGAGAAAAAGTCTTCCAGTAGATCGTTATTCTGAAGTGGTGCAACATGAACTGAAGGATATTTCACTTCTATTTCATCAGATTTATTCTGCGCGTAAGTGGAAAGTATACGAACACCTCTGCCAATGACATCAATGGCGGTTCCAGGATCGTTCACTGCGGGGGAAAGGGCCCGGCAGGCTATTTCGGCCATGACGCTAAGACAAAATCGGGGATCCTGAGCAAATGAACGTACATCCGAGACAATAATCGTCTCAAGTAAATCGGCGCTGATTGATGACTCCTGGCCTTGACTCAGGTACAAAACGGGCATGGATGGATGTATGAAACTGCCTGGCTGCGCCACGAGGTATACATGACGGGGATCATTGGTCAGCAGCTTGCTAAGTTGCACCATATCAATATGTTCAACATAGCCAATCTTCTTCGGATAAACTGCAACCGTTCCTTTCGGCTGTTCATTGTTCTCAAGCCATGGATATCCGCCGAGAAAGGGATTTCTTGCTCTCGCAATAAATGATTCGATGGCCGCCTGTTCTACTTTTGCCGTTGTCTCACCTACCCTCCCCAGAGAGGTCAAATGCTGTATCCAGCGAAGCAATGTGATGAGGATTAAGGCAATGACAACCAGTGTGACAATGAATAAAATGACTCTCCCCCTTTCTCCATAAGCTCCCATATTGAGGGCAATAATCCCTACCAGACTGAAGAGAAAAGAACCGATGAAGGTGGCCAGTACATTTTGTGTGGTTACGTCTTCAACAACTAAACGCGTAGCTCTGGGAGTCACATTAGTAGTGGCTGAACCGTAGGCTGTGACCATGATACTCAACGAAAAAGTGGTCACTGCCAGCATACTCGATGCCAGTATGTTCAGAATGTTATCGACTGCTTCCGCACCAACCTTCACGGAAACCGACTCAGGTATCATTGATTTAAAAAGAATTGATAAAAGGGCCGTTATTATCGCGACAATGGCGAATAACGTTGCCCTGAACCATAGCTTTTTAAATGTCTGCTTCAGAATCCATTTCCAGCGTGAAATCATTCTGCATTCCTCATATTGCGGCCGGGATAAATAATTGCCGCCCCCAGGACGGCATGTTGCTATTAACGAACCAGGTGCAGGAAGTGCAGATGTTTTTCGTACTGGTCCAGTATGTCATTAATCAGCTGTTCCTGGTTCCAGCCCATCACATCATAATTTTGACCGCCTTCTTTGAGATAAACCTCAGCGCGATAATATCTATGCTGTTCAGTCTGCTGCTCATTATTATCCATCGCGGCGAGCGCGAAGGTCGGTGAGCTATACCCGCGAAGCCTCACTTCATATATAAAATTCAGCTCGTTACCTAAATCGACTTCAAGACGAATACGATCCTCGACTGTGTCACTGATGTGGCTTATCGTCCCCTGCTTGTTCAGCTCTTCCTGAACCAGCGTCATGGCGGGCTGGATGACGTCGTCCATAAAACGTTTCACAAGAGATCGCTTCGGCAGATACGCGATATTGCGCAACCTTCTCTGCCAGGGAATTGGGTTACGTGCAGCTGTAGGAGCAATTGTCGCCATACTCAGGCTTTCACGCTTGGTCAAATCCCGGCGCAAAGCTTTTAAAAGTCCGTATATAGATATCAGTAAGATCACTGAGAAAGGCAATGCACTCGCTATTGTCACTGTTTGCAGCGCACTTAGCCCTCCGGCAAGGAGAAGCGCAATTGCGACAATGCCCATGAGCGAGGCCCAAAATATTCGCTGCCAGACGGGTGTGTTTGCCACTCCACCTGATGCCAGAGAATCAACTACCATTGCCCCCGAATCAGCAGACGTGACAAAGAAGACGATGACCATCGCCATTGCGATGAATGACAGCACGGAAGAGAACGGGAAATGCTCCAGGAAATTAAACAGGGCCAGCGCCACATCCTGCTGAACAGTATTGGCGAGGTCTGTGGCTCCCTGGTTCATAATGAGATAGATCGCGCTGTTACCAAACACCGTCATCCACATTAGCGTAAAACCCGCGGGAACAAACAGCACGCCGGTGACAAACTCGCGAATGGTTCGCCCGCGGGAGACCCGGGCGATGAACATCCCCACAAACGGCGACCATGAAAGCCACCATCCCCAGTACAGTAATGTCCAGCCCCCCAGCCAGTTGCTCGACTTAGGCTCATACGCGTAAAGGTTGAACGTTTTACTCACCAGTTCCGAAAGATAACCGCCCGTATTTTCAACAAATGACTTCAGCAGAAGCACGGTTGGTCCCAGACACAGAACCAGCGCCAGGAGCAACAACGCCAGACCCAGATTGAGCTCAGACAGGATACGTATTCCCTTATCCAGGCCGGACACCACTGAAATCGTCGCTAACCCCGTGATGAGCACGATCAGAATGACCTGCACCGTTTCATTGATGGGCACCCCGAAAAGATGGTTCAAACCGGCATTCACCTGCAAAACACCGTAACCCAGCGATGTCGCGACGCCAAAGACCGTGCCTATAACAGCGAAAATATCAACCGCATGGCCTACAGGCCCGTATATGCGATCGCCAATAATGGGATAGAGTGCGGAGCGCAGAGTTAAAGGCAGACCGTGACGGTAACTGAAGAACGCCAGAATCAGCGCCACAATGGCATAAATTGCCCATGCGTGCAGTCCCCAGTGGAAGAAGGTCAGACGCATTGCTTCCTTGGCTGCCGCAACGGTTTCTGGCGTGCCAACGGGAGGCGAAAGATAATGCATTACAGGTTCGGCAACGCCAAAGAACATCAGGCCGATCCCCATCCCTGCCGAAAAAAGCATCGCAAACCAGGAGTGGTAGCTGAAATCAGGCTGCGCATGGTCCGGGCCCAGCTTGATATCACCGTAGCGTGAGAGTCCAAGGAACGTGACACTTAGTAAAATCAGGGCCACAGCAAGGATGTAGAACCAGCTGGCATTCGTGAAGATTTGTTGCTGTAGTAGTTTAAAATTTTTGTCGGCGACATCCGGGAATACGGCGGCAAAGGCGACAAGAAGGAAAATTAGCAAAGCAGATGTAAAGAATACCGCTTTGTTAATCTGGCTTGTAGACTTCTTCGGGGTTGTATCATTATCACTCATAATCATTTATTCCATTAATTAAATCCGCACTGGATAGACGGCACTACCTTTCACAGAGTAGCAAAGTTCAACTGGCTATGCGGCGTTAATCGGAACGCATGGTGTAATAAGTGCCGATACAAATCATCCTGTATTCTAAGGGGTTCCTGGTTACTCAGCCTGCCGCTTCGTGGGGCATTTATTTGTATCAAAGCTGGGATATACGTGAAGTGAAGTATATTAATTTGGGGTAAGTCAGACTGTTCAATCCAGGTGACGTAAATGTGTCGCGATCCCCCATCTAAGGGCGGTACACCTTCCATTAACCAACTCGAAAACGGAGTAACTCGCGTTGGGTTGCGCATACCTGTGAAAATCATCCACAGCTCCGCTTGCTAGCATCGCAAGCACGCCCTGAATGACCTGCCCGTGAGAGACAAGACATATTGTTCGATGATGATGTTTTTTTTCCAGATTGGATAAAAAATGCATAATTCGCTGCGAAGCATGTGAGAGAGACTCCCCCCCTGGCGGACAATACTCTGCATCAAGGTTGAATAACGCTTCTGCGGCGTCTGGATTATTCTGCAGGAGCTCTACGCTTGTCATGCCCTCAAACTGACCAAAAGCCTGTTCTTTCAGAGCTGGTTCAGCTATCAGTGAACAATAAAAACTCTCCGCCAGGCGCTGTCCCATTTGCCAGGCCCGGCCAAGCGGAGAAGCGTAAACACATTCTGCCCGGTAATTACTCGCTGCAATCGCCGCCAGTAAGGCTGATGTTTGACGCTCCCCCCGAAGCGTCAATGCGCTATCATTGTGTCCCTGAATACTACCTTTTACATTCCATTCTGTTTCTGCGTGTCGAACCAGTATCACTTGCATCATTGAAAGGTCACGTATGCTGTTGTTTGAAATGTTACAAACTAAAAACACCCCGTTTATATGCAGGCAAGTTCTTAGCTCTCGGCGAAAAACAGGAACACGTGTCGCTGACAAGGGTTATATTCAGTCGCCCCTGCCCGGGACCGCTATCTCAGTAAAACCTGAATCAGCTGCACGACGATATACACTCCCGCTACCACCTGTATGATCCGAAACCCCCATCTCAGATAACGCCATTGATAACGTTCTCTGGCATCAGCCGCTTCAATGGCAGGATCAAAACGTTTTCTTTTCCTGGTTCTGAATGTATCGAATCCCCACAGGATGAGAAGAAAGATGATGATGACTTTTTCAACGATAAGATGGTTCACAAAGAGAGACTCCGGTCTTCTCACGGTTACAGACAGAATAGAGAAACCGCCTGGAGGCAGCCACCACTAAATGTAGGGGTACCTGAAGACGCAAGCCAGGCATTCCAGGATTGTCTGTCTTATGACTGCGTTAACGCATAGCAACGCCATAAAAGTGACATTCATTTCCGACCCATGCTGCAGGGAGCCCTCTTCCCCGGAGCATCAAGCTGGGTGATAAAACGATGGCGGCTGCCCGGTCACGCGGCGGAACAGGGTGGTGAAAGAGGACGCAGATTCATCACGGCGTCTTTCAGGTTTTATCGGTGCGAGAGCCGCGTTCGGGCGATGCCCTCTCCCCGGGGAGAGGGCCTGATGAGTGGCAGCAAGCTACCCGCGATACGGATGGACCTCGCGCCAGTGGTCGGCGATCTGCTGCCGGGTACAGACCCATACCTTGTCGTGCTGCTGGATATAGTCAAGGAAACGCTGCAGCGCGCGGAAACGGCCCGGACGCCCCAGCAGCCGGCAATGCATCCCCACGGACATCATCTTCGGCGCGGTTTCCCCCTCGGCGTACAGCACGTCAAAGCTGTCTTTCAGGTAGGTATAAAACTGCTCCGCGGTGTTGAACCCCTGGGCGGTGGCAAAGCGCATGTCGTTGGCGTCGAGGGTGTAAGGCACGATCAGGTGCGGTCGACGGCTGCCATCGCTGCAGGCCACTTCGCTCCAGAAAGGTAAATCATCGCCGTAATAATCGCTGTCGTAGTCAAAGCCGCCGTGCTCCACCACCAGCTGGCGGGTGTTGGGGCTGTCGCGGCCGGTATACCAGCCGGTGGGCGGCTTGCCGAACAGATCGGTCAGCACCTGCACCGCTTTGTGCAGATGCTCGCGCTCCTCGGCGATATCCATGTGCTGATAGTGGATCCAGCGCCAGCCGTGGCTGACCACATCGTAATCCGCGGCCTTGATTGCCGCCACAATCTCCGGATGCCGCGCCAGCGCCATCGCCACGCCGAAGACCGTCAGCGGCAGCCCGCGCTGGCTAAATTCGCGATGGATGCGCCAGAACCCGGCCCGACTGCCGTATTCATAGAGAGAGTCCATCGACATATGGCGCGCCGGGTAGCTGGCGGCGCCGATAATATCGGACAGGAACTGTTCCGAACCCGCATCGCCATGCAGGACGTGGTTCTCAGCGCCTTCCTCATAGTTAAGGACGAACTGCACCGCGATCCGCGCCCCGCCCGGCCAGCGCGCGTGCGGCGGCTGCCCTGCATAACCTCGCAGATCGCGAGGATAGTGTTCCTGGTTCTCAACCATCTCCTGCCCCTTTTAAAATGGATTTAACGACTGAAACTGTCCGCTTAACGCTTTTTTCTCCGGGAACGCTAAGTCCCCGTGCTTGCTGGTCGCCAGCCCCAGCGCGACCAGCGACTCGACCATCTTCACCGCCGCGCTGACGCCGTCGATCACCGGCACCCGCAGCTCGCGGGTCAGCTCCTGCGCCAGCGTCGCCATCCCGCCGCAGCCAAGGACAATCGCCCCGCTGCCATCCTCGTTCAGCGCGCGGATGCAGCGCTCACGCACTTTCTCCTGCGCCAGGCCGCTGCCGTCTTCCAGCGCCAGCACCGGTAAATCAATGGCGTGCAGCGCCGCGCAGTGTTGATGAAATCCGTACTGGTGCAGCAAATGGCGGGCGATGATCAGCGTGCGCGGCAGCGTGGTCACAATGGAGAACCGGGTGGCGACCATCGTCGCCATATGCATCGCCGCTTCCGCAATGCCGATCACCGGCCCCTGAGCCAGCTCGCGCGCCGCCAGCAGCCCCGGGTCGCCGAAGCAGGCGATCACATGCCCATCCACTCCCTGCTCGCGTCCGGCCCTGATCTGCTCCAGCACGCCGACCGCCGCGATGGCTTCGTCAAAGTGGCCCTCTATTGACGGCACGCCGGCGCGGGGACAGACCGCAAGGATCTCGGTGCCAGGCGCGGCGACCGCACGCGCGGCGGCGCCTATCGTTTCGGTCATCGCCAGGCTGGTGTTGGGGTTGATCACTTGTATACAAACGGAAGACATCACGACTCCTTGTGGCCGGCGAACAGCCGGGAAAAATCGGGCAGACTGACGCCATCGCGCTCGAAGCACAGGCTGGCGACAATATGATCAAAATGGTGCATCAGCGCCTCGCTAAGCGGCTGCAGGGCTTTATCCCGCAGCAAACCGACCAGCTGCTGGTGATCGTCGCAGCGGCAGCCCTGGCGCCAGGGTGCGCCCCAGGCGGCAATCACTAACGAGGAGCGCTGGCTGAGGCGGGTCACCATCTCGGTGAGTACCGGGTTGCCGGAGATAGCCTGCAGCTGAATATGAAAGTCAGCGGAGTGGCGGATCGCCGCCGGGCCGTCGTGCGCCTCATGGGCCTGCTGTTCACGCTGGATAATGTTCTCCAGCGCCGCCAGATGCGGCGGCTGACAGCGCGCGATCACATCGGGCAGATTAGCGACCTCAAGCAGCGCCCGGGTGCGAAAGATCGCCTGGGACTCTTCCACGCTCGGGCTGGTGACGTGTGCACCACGTTTGGGCGTTAACGTGACCAGTTGCACAGCGGCGAGTCGTTGCAGCACCTTTCTGATGCCGGTGCGGCTCACGGCGAATACTTCCGCCAGCGCCTCTTCCGGCAGTTTACTGCCCGGCGGCAGCTGATGTTCGACGATAGCCGTCATCAGCGCCTGGTAAATGCTTTCGTCCTTATCCTGCAGCGCTGGCGCGGCCTGGAGACGATGTTCATTATTCATTAACCCACTCCGGTTTCACTTATCGATAGCAGATCGTATACATAAAATTTATTTTTTGTATACAAGATTCATCATTCTGGCCTGGATCCTGCAATAGCCTCAGCAATCCATATCAAAAGGGTTTTCATTCAGAGGAGCAGGTATCATGCCACATTCATCCCACACGCAGCAGACGAAGACTCACGAGGCGGCCGCCGGCTACAGTCCGCGGCTATGTAATGACGATCTGGCGCCCACCCGCGACCAGAACTGGAGCTGGTACAATATCTTTTCATTCTGGATGTCGGACGTGCACAGCATGGGCGGCTACGTGGTGGCGGCAAGCTTCTTTACGCTTGGACTGGCCAGCTGGCAGGTTCTGCTCTGCCTGCTGGTGGGCATCTGTATTGTACAGCTGTGCGCTAACCTGGTGGCGAAGCCCAGCCAGATGGCCGGGGTGCCTTACGCGGTGATCTGTCGCCAGGCGTTCGGTGTCTTCGGCGCCAATATCCCGGCGGTGATCCGCGGGCTGATCGCCTTCGCCTGGTACGGTATTCAGACCTATCTGGCGGCAAACGCCCTGATGCTGGTCCTGCTCAAGTTCTGGCCCTCCCTTGCCTCGCTGACCGTCAGCAGTTTCCTCGGGCTGTCGACGCTCGGCTGGCTGTGCTTCGCCACCATGTGGCTGCTGCAGGCGATGGTTTTCTGGCACGGCATGAACGCCATCAAGCGTTTTATCGACATCGCCGGTCCGGCGGTCTATGTGGTGATGCTGGCCCTGGCGGGCTGGATTGTATACAAGACCGGTCTCGACGGGATCTCCTTTACCCTCGCCAGCAAATCCCTGAGCGCCGGAGAGCAGACCTGGCAGATGATCACCGCCACGGCCCTGGTCGTCTCCTACTTCTCCGGGCCGCTGCTTAACTTCGGCGACTTTTCCCGCTACGGCAAAAGCATGGGCGAGATCCGCCGCGGCAACCGCTGGGGACTGCCGTTTAACTTCCTGCTGTTCTCGGTGGTCACCGTGGTGATTGTCTCCGGCACCCAGTCGCTGTTCGGCAAAATGATCACCGACCCGATTGAAACCGTCAGCCGCGTGGGCAACGATCTGGCGGTGGCCATCGGCCTGCTGACCATGATCACCGCCACCATCGGCATCAATATCGTGGCTAACTTTGTCTCGCCGGCCTTCGATTTTTCCAACTGCGCGCCGCAGAAAATCAGCTTCCGCGCCGGCGGGATGATCGCCGCGGTGGGGTCGATACTTCTGACGCCGTGGAACCTGTTTAACTCACCGGAACTGATCCACTATACCCTCGACGTGCTGGGCGCCTTTATTGGCCCGCTGTTTGGCATCCTGATCGCCGACTTCTATTTGATCAAACGCGGCCGGGTGTCGGTGGACGACCTGTTTGACGATACGCCGAAGGGTAAATACTGGTACCGCAACGGCTTTAACCCGAAAGCCATTGCCGCCCTGCTGCCGTCGGTGGGCCTGGGGCTGATTATCAGCTTTATTCCGGCCCTGCACGAAGTGGCGAACTTCAGCTGGTTTATCGGCGTCTTCCTCGGCGCGACCACCTACCGCTGGCTGGCTCGCGACGAGCGTGAAGTGGCGGCGAAAGCCGCCTTCCGCTCCGGCGCGGTGGCGCAAAAAGAGTAACCTTCCCCTTCTGCCGCGGCGACTGGCCGCGGCAGGCTGCAAACTGGCACCAATCTTGCTGTTTATCACTATTCCCTGAGCGTTAAGAGAAGGCAGGTTCGATGATGGATTACCAGACCGCGGTGCGCGGTGCATTTTTTGATATCGCCGGCGTGGCGGAGACGCCGGATGAGGTGGCCGCCCAGGCCCGCTATCTCAATGATGGCCTGTTGTTCTTGCAGGACGGGAAAATTGTTACGCTGCTGCCATGGCTGGAGGGTGAAGCCTTTCTGCATCCGCTGAAGGGCTATGTTGACCTGCGGGGTAAGCTGCTGTTGCCGGGGTTCGTCGATGCCCATGTCCACTATCCGCAGACTGAGATGATCGGCGCCTTTGGCGAACAGCTGCTGGAGTGGCTTACCACTTACACCTTCCCGGTGGAGAGCCAGTTTGCCGATGCGGAGTATGCCCAGGAGATAGCGCAGTTTTTTGTCAATCAGCTGATTAGCCATGGCACCACCACCGCGCTGGTGTTTTGTACCCTGCATCCGGCCTCGGTGGAGGCGTTGTTCAGCGAAGCGCTGCGCCTTAATATGCGCCTGATCGCCGGAAAAGTGATGATGGATCGCCATGTGCCCGACTATCTGTGCGAAACCGCCGGGGAAAGCTACGAGCAGACCCGGACGCTGATCCGCCGCTGGCATCAGCGCGGCAGGCTGGGGTATGCCATCACCCCGCGCTTTGCCCCCACCTCGACGCCGGCGTTGCTGGAGGCGGTGCAGCGTCTGCGGGCCGAGTTTCCCGATACCTGGCTGCAGACGCATCTCAGTGAAAACCGGGAGGAGATCGCCTGGGTTAAACAGCTGTGGCCGGAGCATGCACGCTATCTGGATGTTTATCATCATTACCAGCTCACCGGCGAACGCAGCGTATTCGCTCACGGGATCCATCTTGATGATGCCGAGTGGCAGTGCCTGCATGACACCGGGTCCGCCGTTGCCTTCTGTCCGACCTCGAATCTGTTCCTCGGCAGCGGGCTGTTCCGCCTGCCCGCCTGCTGGCAGCACCGGGTGCGGATGGGCATCGGCAGCGACGTCGGGGCCGGGACCACCTTCAGCATGCTGCGAACGCTGGGTGAGGCCTACAAGGTAGGACAACTACAGAGCTATCGCCTGCGCGCCAGCGAGGCCTTCTATCACGCCACTCTCGGCGGGGCGCGCGCCCTGCGGCTGGAAGAGAAGATTGGCAATTTTCAGCCGGGCAAAGAGGCCGACTTTGTGGTCATTGACCCGGCGGTCACTCCGCTGCAGCGTCTGCGGATGGGCCGCTGCCATGATATTTATGAGCAGCTGTTCGTACTGATGACCCTGGGCGATGAGCGCAATATCAGCGAGACGTGGGTGAACGGCGAGCGGGTGTGGTGTCAGGATTGATCCTCGCCCTGGCCCTCTCCAAAAGGGAGATGGCGCTGGCTGGGTTAGCGGCATTCAAAAACTCATCGCCAGGCCGAGGCCATAGCCCGTGGTGTTATTGCCGAACATATAGCGCGCCACCAGCCGGGTGCGGGTGATAAAGACCGGGTATTTACTGCTGTCCAGTTCGAGACCAACCCCCAGGGAGGTCAAACCGGTAAAACCCAGCGCCCCTCGCTGGTCGCCGATAAATTCAGTATGCGCGCCCTCCAGCACGTAGCGCAGCGGGTTGCCCAGCAGCGTCCAGTCAGCGATCGGCGCGCGGCGGCGCAGATACAGGCCGAGGTTCTCCGCGCTGGCTTCGCCCTGCACCACCTCGGCGCTGCTGCCGAAACTTTGCAGACGCATATAGGAGTAACGCAGTTCGGCATCAATATCCTGGGTGGCGGAGAAGCGTTCATAATCCAGCATCAGCGCCCCGCCCAGCCCCCAGGCGTTGAAGCGTCCGCCGTCAAGAAACTGCAGATCGGCGTTGGTTTTTCGCTCTATGACCCAGCGGCCAAGGCGTACATCGCTGGCCAGGGTGCCGAGCATCACATTGACGATCGGCCGCAGCACCAGGTTACCTCCGAGGCTGTCACGGTGCAGCGAAAAATCCCAGCCGACGCCGCCGGTGGTGGTCAGACTGTTCCATTTGGTCGGCACATTCCGCGTCTGTTGGCCATTGCTGACGACGAATCGCGGGTCGTAACGGCTGTAGCCCATTGTGCCTTCGAGGTAAAGAGGAAACGACTCGCTCAGGGTCGCTCCGCCGCCAAACTGGGTGATGGTCAGGTTGTGTTTATCGTTGCTGCCGGAACCGATGTTGAGATCGCTGGCGGTCACGTCGGGAACCACGGTATAGCTCATCAAGGTCAATACCGCATCGGCACGTTGTTTAATCGCGTGCCCGTCCGCCGCCAGCGTCGTCGGCGCAGAAAGAGAGACTACCGACAGCAGAACGAGAAGACGCACCATACGTTGTTTGCCACCTCAAACACAGGCTAATCTTATTACCACCCGTTACAACAGGCTGGCTCATCCTCAGTATAGTCGGCGAGCGCGAATCAGGCTGCGCCACCGCTATTGCGCAACAGTTCCGCACTGTCAAAAGGCATGCGCGTTACCCGGTTGCGCCCGTCATTTTTCGCCGCATACAGCGCTTTATCGACGCGGTAAAACAGCTGATCAATCGCTTCGCCATCATGATGCTCGGCGACGCCGATGCTGACGGTGACCGACAGCGTCTGATATTCGCTGACCGCCTGGCGGATCGCCTCCGCCACCATCAGCGCGCGGGCGATCGGCGAATGGGGCAAAAAGAGCAGAAACTCCTCGCCTCCCCAGCGATATATCTTATCTTCACGGTCCACCGAGGTTTCCAGAATGCGGGAGATCACCAGCAGAACTTCATCGCCTTTTTGATGACCGTGAATATCATTAATACTCTTGAAATGATCGATATCGATTAACAACAGACAAAAACCATGGGCGATAAACGACGGCGCGTCGACGAGCCGGTAAAATTCGCGGCGATTTAACAGTCCGGTTAAGGGATCGTGGGCGGCGGAAAATTCCAGCTCTTTTTTCAGATGCACTTCTTCAGTGATATCGTGAATGATGCATAACATCAGCCGGATATTATACAGCACCACCGGCCCGGCATAGGTTTGAACATGGCGCAGCGAGCCGTCAGCCAGAATATGAGTAAAATTAAGCGGCTTATGCCCGCCGGGCATATTGGCAATGTTATTCATAATGGGGATCACATCCCGGCCCAGGGTATTAATTTGCCAGGTATGTTTATTGCGCATTTCCTCATCGGAATAATGATAAAAGCGCAGCGCGGCAATATTGGCATCGACAATCCGGCCCTCTTTCTGAGGATCGATCAACAGCATCGGCGCGGTATTGGTCATAAAAAAGCGGGCAAAAAAGCCATTGTTCCGCCGCTGGTAGCGGCGAGAGCCGGTATGAATCGACTGATTTTGCGCGAGCAGCTTCACCGCTTCGAATAACAGTAAGGTGCCGCTGTCCTCGGTCTCCACCAGGGTGGTTTTACAATATACCGACTGCAACCCTTTGGCGGTCTGCAGCGTCCAGACTTCAAATATCTCAGTCATGGCGTCGAGATAGCGCAAATAATGCTGCAGCTGCGTTTCCGGGGAGGTGGAATAGATACCGTTGCGCATCTCATTCAGCGACATATCGCCGCTCAGCGTCCGGGAAGCCTGATTGGCATAGACCACACACTCTGTAAAAGGATGGACTACCCAGATCGGGGTGCTTAATACATCAAAAACAGCCAGTTCTTTTAATAACATACAGGCCCCAAACCGACCCACTCCCGGCGCGGAACGGCACATCATTCAGTGCAGCCCTGACGCTGGCATAAAGTGATAGCAAAAATAATCGAGTAACCGTCATTACGCGCGTGCGCGGCAAGTATAGTCGGTTCCTGGCCCAGCGACGCCCACCCGGAGCGACTTTGCGCACGGTTTAACCGACAGAGGAGACACTGCCTTTATTATTAATTTTATTTCAATAGCATAGCAGCAATGCCAGAACGGGTAGTCGCTTTTGATCACAGACTGTGTATACCCGTCACACTTTACGCTGCAGGGGCGCAGGCTTGTGCCGTGGCACGCAGATGGCCGTTGTTCTGCTCAGCGTTACCATGATAGTTTCTATCATAACGCTCATTTTCAGTGGTCATCACAGTGAAAAAATCCGCCAGCAAAATCACGCTTACCGACATTGCGCGCGAAGCCAACGTCGGCGTGGCCACCGTCGACCGGGTACTCAACAAACGCGCGGCGGTGAAGGAATCTACCGCGTTCCGCGTGCTGGAGGCCGCCCGACGGCTGGGGTTTACGCTCGAACAGCCGCACTATCGCCTGGCCGCCGGCAAAGCGCCGGTTACCGTCAGGATGGGCTTTATTCTGCTGCAGGAGACCCACTCCTTCTACCTGCCGCTGGCGAGGGCGCTCGCAAGAGAGGCCGCGCCGTGGCTGCCGGCGGGCGAGACGCCGACGATCCTGCATTTTGCCATTGATGCGGTGGAAGCGATGGCCCAGGCCATTCACCGGCTCAGCGATGAGGTGGAGGTGCTCGGCCTGGTGGCGCTGGATCACCCGCTGATTCGCCATGCGGTGGGCCGGGCCGCCGCCCGCGGCGTTCGCGTATTCACCCTGCTTTCGGATCTGTCGGTTCCCCAGCGCAGCGGCTATATCGGCCTCGATAACCAAAAAGCCGGGCGCACCGCCGCCTGGTTTATCGACCGCTTATGCCGTGGCGAAGGCGAAATAGCCATTATCATTGGCGATAATCGTTTTACCTGTCAGGAAAGCTGTGAGATCAGCTTCCGCTCCTGTCTGCGCGAGCAGGGTAAAGGGCAGCAGATCCTTGAGCCGGTTCGCAGCCATGAACGGGCGGATATCGCCAGAAGCGTAACGGAACAGCTGCTCAGCCAGTACCCGGCCCTGCAGGCGATGTATGCTCCCTGCGGCGGCATTGAAGGGATTGTCGGGGCGCTGCGCGACAGCGGCCGCCAGCAGGCCGTCACCCTGGTCTGCCATGGCCCGCTAAGCGACAGTGAACTGGCGCTGATCGATGGCACCATCGATGTCATTCTCAACCACCGGCTGGATGACTTTGCCGCCGCCACCCTGCGCGCCATGACGGAAGCCGTTTCGCGGCCGCCCAGCGAAGTGATTTCGCACCCTCAGCCTTTCGATATCATCACCAAAGAAAATATGTAAACGCCCGCCCCGTCGCCGACGGGGCGGCCTCACGCCTGGACCACGCCTGGACTCATTTTGATAAATAACTATCAAAAACAACCTCAATGCAAATCATGACGGCCATCATAAAATTATCATTCCAACATTGTTGACTATGAAATTTTCATTCAATACTCAGCGGCATCCCCTGTGATAAAAGGAAGCCGACATGACCTATTCTATCGCCAACGCCCCCTGCAGCTGGGGCGTGGATGACCCGAAAAACCCTGAC